>Ga0247819_10002047_pt1 | contig 10634 bp, 11 predicted proteins | sample 13C_Xylose_Day6_FD_193428 | JGI IMG/M metagenome (GOLD analysis project Ga0247819, IMG submission 193428) | Soil microbial communities from agricultural site in Penn Yan, New York, United States - 13C_Xylose_Day6 | ecosystem: Environmental > Terrestrial > Soil > Agricultural land | place: USA... | reverse complement strand
GTCACGGCCAGGATGCCGTCGAGGTCTTCGAGCTCGGCGATCGTGGCGGCGATCTCAGCGGAGTACGGCGCTTCGTCGATCTGAGCGCCATCGGCGGTCACGATGATCATCTGCGCGCTCGTGCCGCTGGCCTGGGGGAACGTGCGGTTCAGCTGCTCGATGCCCGCTTGGGATTCCGTGCCCGGGATCGAGAAGGAGTTGTCGGTGCCCTGCCCGAGGGTGACAGCGCCGACGCCGGCGATGCCGAGCAGCAGGAGCCAGGAGATGAGCACGCGCCACGAGTGGCGGTACGACCAGCGACCGAGCGCGTACAGAAGAGTGGACACAGCGCCTCCGCGGGGGTGATCCGATCAGCAGGATTCAGGACGAATGGATACAGCGCTGTATCGGATACATCAGTGTATCGTAGAGCGCGCCGCAGGGCTCAACCTGGGTACTGGATGTGTATGCGACCCGCTCGCCGAGAGGGTCCGAAAAGGGGTTCGATGACCGACACCGTGGAGGTGCCCTCGAGCGGGCTGACGTCGCGCCGTCGCGAAGCCACCCGGCAGAAGCTGCTGGATGCCGCGGCACTGGTGTTCGCCGAAGAGGGCTTGGACGCGGCATCCGTCGAGGCGATCTGCGAGCGCGCCGGCTTCACGCGCGGCGCGTTCTATTCGAACTTCGAGTCCAAGGATGAGCTGTTCCTCGAGCTGGCCGGCCGGGTCGCGCGTGCGCGGGTCGAGTCCGTGCGCGAGCGCGTCGCGCAGCTGGAGAGCGACGGCGATCTGCGCGATGTGACCGTCGACGCGCTGTCGATCGTGCAGCAGGTGCTGGATGTGTCGGGCGATGACCGGCTCGCGATCCTGCTGATGAGCGAGATCCGCATCCATGCGCTCCGCGACCCGCAGCTGGGCGCCGCGTACCTCGCGCAGAACGACGAGATGCGCGACAGCGTGGCGCAGGTGGTCAACGACATCGCGGCGGCGAAGTCCCTGCGACTGCGCGTGCCCGCCGACGAGATCGCCCGCCTCATGCTGACGGTCTGGGAGGACGAATCGGTGCGCGGCACGATGGCCGGGCTCGACTACGAGGCGGTCTGCCGTCGCACGAGCGAACAGCTCGCCCGAGTCGCCCAGCTGGTGATCGAGTTCCCCTGACGGCTCAGCTGCGGGTCAGCTCGGAGTGACAGCGGGCGATCCGCGCCCGCCACCATTCCTGCCGATCATCGGATGCCGCATGCTGCTGCAGCAGCGCGGCGTCGGGTGTGACGCGGGCGACCGAGAGCGATCCGTCGCGCGGCATGAGTGCGGGTGAGACGACGTCGGCCGCTAGGAGAGCCGCCGTTCCGAGCCCGCAGTCGTACTCCAGGTCGGGGAGTGCGGCCGCGAGCGCGGCGCCCATCGCCAGTCCGACGGATGTGTCGAGGGCGCTGGAGACGACCGCGGGCAGTCCGGCTTCGGCCACGATCTCGAGCGCGCGGCGCACACCGCCCAGGGGCTGCGCCTTCACCACGAGGATGTCGGCGGCGCCCGCGCGGGCGACGGCGAGGGGGTCGGCCGCCTTGCGGACGCTCTCGTCGGCGGCGATCGGGATGCCGAGGTACTTCACGCGGCGGTGCAGCTCGGCGAGCTCGTCGACCGAGGCGCACGGCTGCTCCACGTACTCGAGGTCGAACTCGGCCAGCGCGTGGATCGCGTGCTCGGCCTCGTCGAGGTTCCAGCCTCCGTTCGCGTCGACCCGGATGCGACCTTCGGGACCCATGGCATCGCGCACCGCCCGGACACGGGCCACGTCGTCGGAGAGGCGCTGCCCGGCCTCGGCGACCTTGACCTTTGCCGTCCGGCACCCGTCGAAGCGGGCCAGCACCCCGGCGACCGCGGCCGCGTCGACCGCAGGCACGGTCGCGTTGACCGCGATCCGGTCGCGCAAGGCGGGGGGCGTCGGGCTCCAGCCGTAATCGATCGCCGCCGCGAGCCAGGCGGCGGCCTCGGCGTCGTCGTACTCGAGGAACGGCGAGAACTCGGTCCAGCCCTCGGGCCCCTCGAAAAGCACGGCTTCGCGCACGTCGATGCCCCGGAAGCGGGTGACGAGCGGAAGCGAGACGACGCGGGTCGTGTCGAGCAGCTCGGCGAGGGAGGGGAGGGATGCTGCGGCGTCGGTGCTCACGGCTCCATCATGGTCCCTCGCGCCTTCGATGCGTGCCAGTCGTCGGGCCCGGTGTGCCCGGAGTGACGGATGATCCGATCTGCGGCATCCGAGGACAGATGTCCCGACGACCGGCACGGTCACCTTCGCACGGCATTGTGTGCTTGACGATAGTGTGTGACACACAGTACAGTGTGATGCATGAGCGAGACGGAAGCACTCGAGACCCACCTGCAGGAGCTGCGGCGCGGCACGGCGGTGCTCGCGTGCCTGCGCCTGCTCGAGAGCCCGGGCTACGGCTACGGCCTTCTCGAAGAGCTCAGCGCGCGGGGGTTCGAGACCGACGCGAACACCCTGTATCCGCTGCTGCGCCGCCTCGAGAAGCAGGGCCACCTCACGAGCGAGTGGAACACCGACGAGGCGAGGCCTCGCAAGTTCTACCGCACGAGCGCCGCCGGCTCCCGGCTGGCGACCGCGCTCACCCACGACTTCCACGCGATCGCCGCGGCGATCGACGCACTGCCCGGCACCATTCAAGAACACGAGGACTGACATGAACACGACATCCCTCACCGACCGCTACGTCGACGCCGCCATGCGCACGGTGCCCGAGCAGCAGCGCCAAGACCTCGGCGCCGAGCTTCGGACATCGATCGAGGACCAGATCGACGGCAGGGTCGAGAACGGCGAGGAGCACAGCGCGGCGGAGCGCGCCGTGCTGACCGAGCTCGGCGACCCCGACAAGCTCGCGGCCGGGTACACCGACCGCCCGCTCTGGCTGATCGGACCGCGCTACTACCTGACGTGGTGGCGCCTCACCAAGCTGCTCTGGGCGATCGTCCCGGTCTGCGCGGCCTTCGGCGTCGCGCTCGGACAGACGCTCGCCGGCGCGCCCTTCGGCGCGGTCGTCGGCAGCGTGGCCTCCGTCACGATCAGCGTCATCGTGCACATCGGGTTCTGGACCACGCTCGTCTTCTTCATCGTGGAGCGCTCGGCGCAGGGCGCAGACGCCGGACTCGTCACCCCCTGGACGCCCGACGACCTCCCCGAGGTGAAGGAGCGGCGCGCCACCCTGAGCGACCTGATCGCCTCGCTGGTGTTCCTGGCGATCGCGGCAGGAGCGATCCTCTGGGACCACTTCGTCGGCGCCGTGTACTTCGCCGACACCGGCTGGGTGTCGTTCCTCGCCCCGGGACTGTGGCCCTGGTACATCGGCGGTCTCCTCGTCCTGATGGCGATGGATGCGCTCCTGGTGATCTCGGTCTACGCGAAGGGGCGTTGGGACATCGGCTCGGCGACGATCAACCTGGTCCTCAATCTCACCGTGGCCGGCTACGCGCTCTGGCTTCTGTCGCAGCAGCAGCTCATCAACCCCGAGTTCTTCGCGACGGTCATTCCGACCGATTCAGCCGACACCGTGTACACGATCGTCACGATCCTCTTCGGGTTCGGCATCGTCGCGATCGCGGCGTGGGACAGCGTGGACGCCTACCTGAAGGCCCACCGCCAGCGCTGAGTTGAGGTCGTCGCATCGCGGGCGGGACGGAGCCTCGGCATCCGTCCCGCCCTACGCTGGACCATATGCTTACCGATACCCCCGTCCGGTTGGGCGTCCAGCTCCAGCCCCAGCACGTCTCCTACTCCGACATGCGCGATGCGGTGCGCCGCCTCGAAGACATGGGCGTCGACATCCTGTTCAACTGGGATCACTTCTACCCTCTGTCGGGCGACCCGGACGGCCGGCATTACGAGTCGTGGACCATGCTCGGCGCATGGGCGGAGCAGACCGAGCGGGTGGAGTTCGGCGCACTGGTGAACTGCAACAGCTACCGCAACCCCGACCTGCAGGCCGACATGGCCAGGACGATCGACCACATCAGTGCCAAGGGCGGCGAGGGCCGCTTCATCTTCGGCACCGGAGCGGGCTGGTTCGAGAAGGACTACGACGCGTACGGATACGAGTTCGGCACGCCGGGAACCCGGCTGAACGACCTGGCCGACGGCCTTGCCCGCATCCACGCCCGGTGGGACGTGCTCAACCCCGCGCCCACTCGCAAGATCCCCGTCATGATCGGCGGCAAGGGCGAGCAGAAGACCCTGCGGCTCGTCGCGCGCTACGCCGACTACTGGCACAGCTTCGTCCGCCCCGAAGAGCTGCCGCACAAGCTGTCGGTCATCGAGAAGTGGGCACAGCGCGAGGGGCGCGACACGTCGAACCTCATCCTCTCCAACGAACTCCAGCGCCGCGGCGAAGACGTCGCGGACGAACTGTTCGACGGCGGTGTGCGCCTGTTCACGCTCGGCTTCCCGGGCCCGGACTACGACTACGACCGCGTGCGGTCGTGGCTCGCGTGGCGCGACGCCAAGAACGGCTGACGCGAGGGTTTCCGCCCACGCCGCCGCCCACGTGTCGTGACGGCCTCGACGGCGCGCCGCCGCCCGTAGGCTGTGCGGGTGAGCGTTTCCGAGTTGTTCGACGAGAACGAATGGATGCCGGCACCGGGGTCCGAGGCCTACACCGACATCACCGCGCACGTGTCCACGGACGGCCGGATCGCGCGGGTCGCGTTCCACCGCCCCGAGGTGCGCAACGCGTTCCGTCCGCACACCGTCGACGAGCTCTACCGCGCGCTGGACACCGCCCGCCAGGACCCGCGGATCGGCGTCGTCCTGCTCACCGGCAACGGCCCCAGCGCGAAGGACGGCGGCTGGGCGTTCTGCTCGGGCGGCGACCAGCGCATCCGCGGCCGTTCGGGCTACCAATACGCGGACGACGGCGCCGATCCGGGCGACCCGGCAGACCCGGCCTCGAAACGTGATCCCCGCCTGTCGGCCATGGGACGCCTGCACATCCTCGAGGTGCAGCGCCTCATCCGCTTCATGCCGAAGGTCGTCATCGCGGTCGTCCCCGGATGGGCCGCGGGCGGCGGGCACTCGCTGCACGTCGTGTGCGACCTCAGCATCGCCAGCGCCGAGCACGGCCGGTTCAAGCAGACGGACGCCGATGTGGGCTCGTTCGACGCCGGTTACGGATCGGCCTACTTCGCGCGCCAGATCGGCCAGAAGTTCGCGCGTGAGATCTTCTTCCTCGCCGAGGAGTATTCCGCGCAGCGCGCCTATGAGATGGGCGCGGTCAACCGCGTCGTGAAGCACGCCGAGCTCGAACGCGAGGCGCTCGCAATGGCACGGACCATCCTGACCAAATCGCCCACCGCGATCCGCATGCTCAAGTTCGCGTTCAACGCGGTCGATGACGGCATGGTCGGCCAGCAGGTGTTCGCCGGCGAGGCGACACGGCTGGCGTACGGCACGGACGAGGCCGTCGAAGGTCGCGACTCGTTCCTCGAGAAGCGCGACCCCGACTGGTCGCCGTACCCCTGGCACTACTAGCGATGAGGCTCGAACCCGTCATCGGCGACGACCCGCGCGACATCATGCGCGGCCTTCGGAGTGCGCTGCACGGCGCCGGACCCGCGCTCGGCCTCGGCATGGTGCACGACCTGCCCGCGGAGGTGCGCGCGGGCACGGCGGTGGTCGTCACGACATCGGGTTCGACCGGTGTGCCCAAGAGCGTGATCCTCAGCCGCGACGCCCTCACCGCGAGTGCGATGGCCACCTCCGCTCGCATCGGCGACGGCGCTTGGCTGCTCGCTCTGCCGGCCAGCTACGTGGCGGGCATGCAGGTGCTCGTGCGATCGATCGTGGCCGATCGCGAACCCGCGTGGTTGACGGGTGCCTTCACGCCGCAGACGTTCTCGGCCGCGGCTCTCATGATGGTCTCGACCGATCAGGGCATCCGCGTGCCCACCTATACCTCGCTCGTGCCCGCGCAGCTCTCGAAGCTGCTCGACGCCGCCGCAGAGGACTCCACAGTGCTCGCCGCGCTGCAGTCCTTCGAGACGATCCTCGTCGGCGGTCAGGCGATCGCGGCGGCGACCCTGGAGCGGGCGGAGGATGCCGGCGTTCGCGTCGTTCGCACGTACGGGTCGACCGAGACGAGCGGCGGCTGCATCTACGACGGACAGCCGCTGCGTGGCGTCTCGGTGCGCATCACCGACGGCGAGGTGCAGGTCGCGGGGCCGACGCTCGCGGACGGGTACCTCGCCGACAGCGCGGCCACCGAAGCCGCGTTCCTCCGCGACGAGAGCGGCACGCGCTGGTACCGCACCGGCGACGCCGGGATCATCGAAGACGGCATCCTGCGCGTTCGCGGGCGCATCGACAACGTCATCGTCTCGGGCGGCATCAACGTCTCGCTCGATCGCGTCGAACGCATCGTGCGAACGATTCCCGGGCTCGAGTCCGCGGTCGTCGTCGGAGTCTCCGACGACCGCTGGGGCGAGGCATCCGTCGTCGTCGTCCCCCGCGGCGAGGCCCTGCGACGCAGCGAGTCCACCCAGCTCGAAGAGGCGCGCGTCGCGGTCTCCGAGCAGATCGGCGCGCATGCGCGGCCGACTCGGCTCGTGCTGGTCGACGATCTCGCCACTCTGCCGAGCGGCAAGCCCGATCGCGAGACCATCCGCGCCGCGGTCGCCGCGCTGCACTGACGCGGTCAGGCGGCCGCCTGCGGACCCGTGTCGACGACGCAGAAGCGGTTGCCCTCGGTGTCTTCGAGGACGACCCAGTCCGCGTCTTCGGGGTAGCCGTCCCAGTCCACCGTCCGCGCGCCGAGCTCGATCAGCCGTGCGATCTCGGCCGACTGATCCTGTGCGTAGAGGTCGAGATGGATGCGGGGCGGGTAGCTCTGCGGATAACCGGTGACCGACAGTGCGAGGCTCGCCCCGGGCGCATCCCAGTGCTCCTTGTAGGGCGGGTCGAGGATCACCCAGTCCTCGGAGGGCGGGCGCCGATCGACGTAGCCCAGGGCGGCGCGCCAGAAGTCCCCGGCACGGGTGATGTCTTCCACGGTCAGAACGACCGAACCGATGCTCAGCATGCGGCCATTCTCGACCGACCGGGCGGCAGAGGCCAGGGCTTGCGCGAGCACGAGCGGCCCGCCCACACGTAGGATGACTGCTCGTGGCAGGCACCCCCAGCAAGAAGCGCAAGCATCCCGGTCCTCGCAAGCAGCCCCCCCGCGGCAATCCGCAGAAGGCGCGCGAGTCGCGGGGTCCTCGGCACATCGAGAAGGCGACCTTCGGCGACTGGGTCGGCGCGGCGCGGCTGCGGACGCTGCCGCTCGCGGTCACCCCGATCCTCATCGGCACGGGCGCCGCGATGCTCGTCGACGGACTGTTCCACTGGGTGCTCGCCCTGCTCTGCCTGGTCGTCTCGGTGAGCCTGCAGATCGCGGTCAACTTCGCGAACGACTACAGCGACGGCATCCGCGGCACCGACGATCACCGCGTCGGGCCCGCCCGGCTGACCGCGTCGAAGAAGGCCTCACCGCGGGCCGTGCTGACCGCCGCGCTGATCTTCTTCGCGATCGCCGCCGCCGCGGGTCTCGCGCTCGTGATCCGCAGCGGTCAGTGGTGGCTGCTGCTGGTCGGCGCCGCCTGCATCGTCGCGGCGTGGTTCTACACCGGCGGCAAGCGCCCATACGGCTACTACGGGCTCGGCGAGCTGTTCGTCTTCGTGTTCTTCGGGCTCGTCGCGACGGTGGGCACCACATTCGTGCAGGTGCTCGCCGTGCCCCAGGAGGCCTGGTTCGGGGGTGTCGCGGCCGGCCTGCTCGCGTGCGCCGTGCTGCTGGCCAACAACCTGCGCGACATCGATCAGGATCGCGCCGCCCGCAAACGCACCCTCACGGTGCTGATCGGACGGCGCTGGACGCGCGTGCTGTTCACCGTGCTGATCCTGGTGCCGTTCGTGATCTCGTCGTACCTGGCGCTGTTCTACCCGATCGCGTGGCTGGCGCTGCTCGCGCTCCTGGCCGCGCTGCCGGCGATCCTCATCGTGTGGACCTATCGCCTGCCGCGCGAACTCGTCGTGGCGCTCAGCCTCACGTCACTGACGTCAGTCGCCTACGGCGCGTTCCTGCTGTGGGCGTTCATCGGCTGAGTCCGCCGGGGCGGTCGCGTCGGCCGCGGCATCCTCGACGTCCTCATCCGTCATCGCCGACTTCGCACTCGCGCGCCGTTCGGCCAGTCCGGTGGTGACCTCGGTGAGCGGGCGGCGCAGGAACAGCAGCGACAGGCTGAGACCGATGAGCGCCGCGAAGATCGCCGCAAGCCAGTACAGCTCGCGGAAGATCGGGAACAGCATCAGGATGCCGAACGGCACGAGGAATGCGAGCAGCCTCAGCACCGAGTACACAAGGGCGGAGCGGGCTTTCACCCCTCAATCGTAGATCGCCGGCGTCTCGGTCCGGTCACGGGCGGGACCGGGCGCGCGATGCGCGCCTAGGATGGAACCGTGACACGGGTGCTGCTGATTCTGGCGCTGGTCCTGACCGCTTTCTGGGTCTACACCATCGTCGACTGCAGTGTGCAACCGGCCAACCGCCATCGCGGGGTGAGCAAGCCGATCTGGATCCTCATCGTCGTGCTGCTGCCCGTGCTGGGCGGTCTGCTCTGGCTCTTCGTCGGACGCGTGCGGCGCTCCACCATCACCGCCCGCAGGGCACCCGATGACGACCCCGAATTCCTCGAGAAGATCGGCACGCTCAGCGACCAGGACGAGCGCATCCGCCGGCTCGAAGAGGAGCTCGCTCTGCTCGACGCCGAAGACGACGATCCGCGCTGGACCCCCGGCGATGCGGCGATCGCCGGCACGCCCGCGACCGGCACACCCGCGTCGGGAACGCCGACCACGGGAAAGCCGGCGCCCGACGCCCCCACCCGCGGGACCGATCGGCCGACCGACGGTGACGACGACACGCGCGGTCAGCGCGGCGTCCTCGGCTAGACGTGGTCGAACGGTCCGCGTCGCCGGCGACCGATGCCGCGGCAGCTCTTCTCGGAGCGCTCGTCGATCTCGGCATCCGTCATATCGTCCTGAGCCCCGGATCGCGCTCGCAGGCCCTCGCGCTGGTCGCCGCCGAACTCGAGACCCGCGGAGCCGTCCGCCTGCACGTGCGCATCGACGAGCGGGTCGCGGGGTTCACGGCGCTCGGCATCGGGCGTGAGACGCGGATGCCGGCGGTCGTGGTGTGCACGTCGGGCACCGCGGCGGCGAATCTTCTGCCGGCCGCGCTCGAAGCGCACCACGCGGGCGTGCCGCTGCTGCTGCTGACGGCCGATCGCCCCCCGGAGCTGCGGGGTGTCGGGGCGAACCAGACAACTCGGCAGCTGGGCATGTTCACGCCGAGCACGCGGCTCGAGGCCGACCTGCCGGTGCCCGACGCGACCGACGCGGAGGGTGACGGCGAGCAGAGCCTGATGCTGCGCCAGGTCGCGGCGGACGCGGTCGAGGCGGCGCTCGGCGCGGGAACGCGTGCGCCGGGGCCTGTGCACCTGAACCTGCCCTTCCGCGAACCGCTCGGCGGCGACCTGCCGGACTGGCTCGGCATGCCGACCGCGGAGCTGACCGCAGCGGTCGAGGTCGACCCCGACGCCGCACCGGTCGATGAGCCCACCGAAGACGAGGCGTCCGGTGCGCTCTATCAGGGCGGAGGGGGGATCGGCGAGGCCGATCTGCCCACCGAGCCCGAGGAGCTTCCCGTCGTTCTGCCGCGAGGGCCTCGTACGGTGGTGATCGCCGGAGCGGATGCCGGACCCGATGCCGAGACCCTCGCTCATCTGGGCGGGTGGCCGCTGATCGCCGAGATCGTGAGTGGATCTCGGTTCGGTCGCAACCTCGTCCATGGTTACCGCGCTCTGCTGTCAGATCCTCAGCTGGGCGGACGGGTCGAGCGCGCGATCGTGCTGGGTCATCCGACGCTCAGCCGCGAGTCCACGGCGCTGCTGTCCGATCCCGAAGTCGAGGTGCTGGCCGTCCGGGGTCCGGGAGAGCCGCTGAACCTCAATGGGGTCACCACCGCGATCGACGCCATCGCGGTCGAGGCGGGCGATGTCGATCGCGAGTGGCTCGGCGCATGGCTGCAGGCCTCGCGCGCGGCATCCGTCGATCTGAGTCCGCCCGCGCCCGATGCGGACGGGCTGGCCTCGGTCGTGCCCGCGGAGCGGCTCGGGGCGATCCAGGCCGAGATGGCGGCGATCCGCGCACCGCTCGATCGGGCGGCGCTGGTCGACGCGGTCTGGCGCGCCACCTGGCCCCACGACCGACTGATGTTCGGCTCATCGCGGCTCGTGCGCGTCGCCGACGCACTGCTCGGCGGCAAGAAGGTGCCCGTGCACTCCAATCGCGGCCTCGCCGGGATCGACGGCACCGTCGCCACCGCGACCGGCATCGCGCTCGCATCGCAGATCGACGGGCGTCCCGGGCTCACGCGCCTGCTGCTGGGCGACCTCGCGCTGCTGCACGACGTCGGAGCCCTGCTGCTCGCGCCGACCGAGGCCGAGCCCCGCATCCAGGTGATCGTGGGAAACGACGGCGGCGGGACGATCTTCGACGAACTCGAGGTGCGCGCGGTCGCCTCGGCGGTGGCGATGGACCGGGTGCTTTAC
>Ga0247819_10002046_pt1 | contig 10636 bp, 10 predicted proteins | sample 13C_Xylose_Day6_FD_193428 | JGI IMG/M metagenome (GOLD analysis project Ga0247819, IMG submission 193428) | Soil microbial communities from agricultural site in Penn Yan, New York, United States - 13C_Xylose_Day6 | ecosystem: Environmental > Terrestrial > Soil > Agricultural land | place: USA... | reverse complement strand
GTCGCCGCCAACATAGCCCAGACCATTGGCTTCCATGGCTTCTTTGAGGAACGCGTCGAGGAAAGCATCAATGGCTTCATCAGCCAAATCTTCTTTAAAATCCAGGTTCAGTTCGAAACCCAGCTCCTTGCTTTGACTATCTAGGCCACTATGTCATTCTTGCCGAAAGCCTTATAAATAGGGCATCACATGAACATAAAAGCCTTTCAAAAAAATGACAATTGTCAAAAGCTTTCTTAGTATCGTCAATCACCCTTTCATAAACGTTCACCCAAAAGTGGCGGAACTGATTTTACGTGCTAGCGAACGTCTTGCCTTCAGCCGAGGTATTAAGTATTACGGTGAGGTAGGCCTGAGACTGCTCGAGTGCTACTGCGATGTCACCTGCCAACGCATAACGTTGGAGACCCTGAAAACCTCACAGATCGAACGCATTCTCTGGGAATTTGCGTTGGCTTTGTCGGGAAATGCACTGATCGTGGCTGATGAAAAATATCTCAGGACGAATACGCGGCGGCTCTTTGATGCAATCACAGAAATTCGTACCGAAGAACCCGATACTTTCCCGCTCTTTTGGGACTTCAATCGCTACGCACACCAGTTGAGGGAAGAAACGCCAAAGCTGAACGCTACTTCGCAACAGCTCACCTATTGGGCGGGCTGGCCAGTCGTAACTGATAAAAACAAAATGGTTCGTTTGCGCCTCGCACAAGTCGTCCACTCACATGGGCCAACCTTCGCGGCGGACATTTACAGGGAGGTTAATCGGTACTACACGAAACGATCTAGATCGCTTTTATCAAATTGGAATCAGATGTTTGACTACCTGGCATCTCACGGCACCGAGTACCCAGAGAGCAACTTTCGAACTGAACAGGGTGTAAAGCGATTCATGCACTCCTACACCTACCACCACTTCAGTAAAGCTAAAGCGTCTGGGAATGATCCACAATCTGAAATCAAAAATTGGAACCGGTTTGTGGGGGGGCTAGAAAAGTGCCTCTGCCATACAAAAATTTGGGCTGCGTTGTCGACCCCAATCAAAAGGCCTCCTCCCAGCACCAAACCCTCTTCTGAGACCAAAACAAGAAAACTTGAAGACGGTCTGCTTGTACAGGAAAAACTGCTAACGACGATCCCGCTTACCGTGACCGACTCGGAGGCTATGGAACTGTTGTTTTTTCATATCAAGAATGACCTATCCATCGTACGAAAGTGGGCTACCCACGAAGCGGCAGACTTGAAAGCCCGACAAACGCGACGTTCAGAATTAGCTGCTCAAGGCACTCCGATCTATATTTACGAAGGCCGTGGTGTAAAACTAAAATACAGCCTCGCGGATATTTGTGCGACTTTGGAAAATGCAGGCTCTCAAGTACCGAGCGCTTTTCTGTGCAAGGTTTATCGCACGCTTACAGGCAAGAAAATTAGTGCTTTTGGTTTAGCCACCGCGTTTGGTTTTCCAACCGCTGGCACCCTCATGGCACACCAAACGCTGCTGGTTCTTGAGCACCCGCAAATTACTACGGAAGCATTGAGAGATCTAGAACTCTACAATGAAGATGGCGCTATGACCGGTTTCGACGCCGAACTAAAAACGCTCACAATGTACAAAAAACGTAAAGACTCCGAGGTGAGGGAGCAAATCATTGAACTCACCGACTACACTGTATCAATAGTAAAAGAGATCATCGACATCACGACCGTTCTGCGCAAAAAACAAATTCACGCAAATCATGATAATCATCGGCTTCTCTTTTTGACTTCTGGCAACGCATTTTTCCCTATTGCAAAAGCCTCTGCTACATCCTGGAGCGAAAAAACTTTTGAGAACAGCTCTGGACAGCGCCAACTCATCACGACCCAATTTCAGCCTCACTGTGATCTTGAAAAGACAGAACTGCTCGAATTCATAACGAAAGTCCGGCTGACACGTATTCGCACATCCAGAGCTGTAGAAATCTACCTGAAAACCAGAAACCCCGAAGACATGTCCAAGGCACTTGGCCATGAACACTACTACCCCGAGCTTCTGGGGCATTATTTGCCAGAGTGCATCTTGGGCTTTATTAAGGCACGCTGGATTCGCATATTTCAAAAAAACATCGTCTGCGAAGCGATGAAGGATAGTCCATACCTGCTCAGGGCAACTAAATTCGCAACAATGGAAGAACTCCATCTATTCCTGGAAAACCACAGCATCAATATGCCACCAGAGGCGATTGACCCAGAACGCAATGAGGATAAACCGAAAGCTAACAATCCTGAAGCCGTCATTTCAATCAGCGAGCCCTTTCTTGTCTCGCTGCTTTCTCTCGAGGTGGCGGTCAATGAAGCAACGAATCAAGACCGTTTGTGTGGTAGAGCCGTTTATTGGTCGGTCTTTGCCAACAAACTGAAATCGGTCATTACCAATGGGTATGATCGTACACTCAAAAAACGCTTGAAAAATGCGATCGAACTTGCAGATCCTACTAAGATGAAGGCGTTGATTTATGTCTAATCTTGATGGGTATGAGTTTCTACAGAATTTCTCTGATGAAGTACATCTTGACGAAGCCCCCCCATTCACTACTGCCGAATGGTTACTAAACGGCTTCGACAGTTTAGTCTGGCAAGTCAACTTTGGTCATAAAAAACCTTTAAGTTTGGACTGGCGGGTTGAACTTGACAACGGTGATCTTTTAACAGCCCCGCAGCATTCAATGCTGTGGAAATCTCTAAGACACGTTCTGATTATAGGAGTGGACGGGCCGAATGGCGAGTACAAAAACCTCGCTGACGTTTCTGTCTACCTTAAATTTTCAAGCGCAACCAAGATTATAGACTACCTGTTACTCAACTCGGAGTCGTATAGTTTGAGAGAGATGGGACTGGCAGGAATTAATCTAGACGACTTAAAATCTATATTAGCTCAGTTAGCATCTTCCAGCCACGCAGAGGAGTCAATTTACGAATGGCGCAGACGTGCAACTGCATATTGCAATGAAATAATGGCAGGGATTAGTGACATTGAGGCTCAATCAATTATTGAGAAAGAACCTTCAATAGCCGTGATCAGTCAAGAGCAAATTGACGAACTGGATCTTGATGTAAAAATTGAAGATATTCCAAAAATGCGAGCGGCCCTCAAAAAAGCAGGAATGTATAACACAAGTCGATCAATTGCTTTTACAATTAACAGCACTAAACTCTCGGAAAAGCTCTATAGACGAACCCTGCGCGGAAGACAGACTGCTAAAAGCAGGCTAAACATACTAACTTACTATCCATTTCCTGCTCGCTACCAGAGAGAATTCCCTGCTGTTAAAGTAACTACTGGAGCCTCCGAGCTTCTCATGGACTCAACCTATTATAATTACCGCAACACACTAATTCACAGTGCGGTTCTTACTTCTCTAGGGCTTCCAGCACCGGCAATTGAAGATATCACAGCCATCTCTGAGTACTTGCCTCCGATACAGGAGGCGGCACGATTCAAAAGCGTTCCGTCTGATATTTTAATGAACACCTTCAAGCAAGGCCTCGAGTTTCACTTTGAACATGGTCGAATGATACTTAACGGTTTCGTACGAGTCGCTAGATACTGCGACCAACACCAACGCAAATTATCAGACATTAATGACCTACTCCTCAGCAGGATCATTGGTGAAGACCTACGGAATCTGGGCGTGAAGCGAATGGGACTGTCCTGCAACCAGAAGGGAGTTCCATATAGAACTCAGCACAAGAGCGTCAAAGATGTTTATTACCATGACTTGCGTGCAAATATTGGCTTACTGGAATTAGTATGTGTAGTACTGGGAGTGATTCAGTTTACCGTCGGGGTGATAATGGCGCGGCGAGTGGATGAACTTATCACCCTTGACGCTGAACATTGTCTCGATGAGACGGGATCATGGTTACTATTCGCTCTCGCAAAGTCTACAAGAAAGGCGCGCGGCATGCGCCAAAAGGAAGCTCGCCCTATCGATGCTATCGCGGTTGAGTTGATTGAAGATCTACGGGACTTTCAGAGGCTGCTCAAACGATTCAATTTTATTGACAAGCTAGGTGCACTTTTTGCCACCCCTTCAATCAAAGGACTCAAAGGTTTAACGAGTGGCAGCCTGCACATTTATAACCGAAACCTTGATTTTATGTGCGACTACTTTGAAACCAAAGTAACTGACGCAGGCGAACGGTACTACATACGTCAACATCAACTCAGACGGTTTTTCGCGATAGTGTTCTTTTATATGAATGGTTTCGGAGAGCTTGACACCTTGCGTTGGATGCTGGGTCACAAGGATGTGGAGCACGTTTGGCGTTACCTCACCGAGTGTTTGGGCCCTAAAGATATCCGGGGGGCTGGAGCGCGTTACTTTACTGATCTCGCAAAGAAGGATCGCCTTGAGAACTACAAAGATCTCCAATCTCTGCTTGAAGCTGAGTTCGGAACAAAAAAAATTAGCACTGTACCCGAGGAAAAGATCGAAGACTATCTTGAGGCAATGCTGGAAGAAGGTAAGGCTCGGATCGAACCTCACTTCTTTCATGATGAAAATGGCACGGCTATGCGTATCCTATTCATCGTAAGTTAAGGAGAGCGAAAATGAGCAGACTTTCTAAACAAGAACTTATAGAACAGTCGATCAGGGGAATTTTCATCCTGCTTAAAGAAATTCGTTCCAATCCGGATCACTTTGTTGAGAACAAGGTAATCGTGATGGCTTTGCGCAGTCAAGGTGGGCTTTGCAAGCTCGATTTAACATTCACTTCAGGTGGCCAGGAATACTGCATAAAGCCAGTGAGTTTGAATACCTTAAAACAAAAATTAGACAACTCTGAAACTGTTGATGACTTCCATTACCTCAACAAGGAGAGACTTGCCGCAAGCGAGGCGCTGACTGATTTCGAAGTCAAGCCCAGCAAGGAACGAAAACGCACCAAATCTGGGTTAGAAGACACCGTCAGTGAGTTGAAATCTTACATTGATATTTTGCACGCAACCACCGACGTGCTTTTGCAAACCATTGCGACAAGCAGAAGGGATCTAAAGACAATCAGGGATACCCCTAACACCGGACTCAGGCAAAAGCGCATTGACGATGCCTTGCAACGCATGACATTGATTCTTAGTCTTAATCCAGAACCGTTCAATAGCTCTACATCGCCAATTGATCGTAAACATTTGCGACTGGTTAACAATGACTAAAAACATAAATAGCAATGAGCGACGGGTGGTTAAATATCCCGAAAGAGGGCAACTATTTGTCCTTATTCCAAAAATGGCGTTATACGATCGGATTACAAATCGAAAAATCGTTACCAAAAGCGGTGATAATATGCCGTTCATGAAGTGGCCCGGAGGCCGTCCCTGCCTCCCAGCAAACCTGTATTTACTGCACATCCGGGAAAACTCAGGGCGCAAGGGGCAAGGCCCATCTCGCCTAGGCACGAAAGGTGGAACCTTTGGAGAGTATGCAACTCAAATCAGCCATCTCATCCGGTTTTGTTATTATAACAAATTAGATTTTATAGCGATGTCGGATGATGATTTCTACGAGTTTATAGAAGGGCTTCGCGACGAAAAGCGCGCAGGATCAACAGGGGAAAGCCGCAGAACTGAAAGAACCATTACCGCAATCGGTAGGAGGTGCCTGCACTTTCTTGCTTACATGGGAAATTTTCACGATCGCAAAAATTTCGTTGGCGTTGACGGAACGATATCAATTCAGCTTATCGAGTCGACGCATTATCTAAACGGCAAGCCTGTAAAGCGTACGTCCGTTCACCACCGCTCATTCAGACCAGTAAGCGCTCGCAAAACGCGACGGCCGATCACTGAAGGTAGTATTCAAAAATTACGCGACGCAATAGATGAGATGTCTACCTCTGACTTTCTCTGTGAAAGACGCCATCTCATGATTTCTTTGTTTGAAGAGACAGGAGCGCGTAGAGGGGAAATTAGGCCAATCAAGGTTCGTGAAGTGCTCGCAGCAGCGGCCATGGACGCTCCCAAATTACTGGTTACCACGCTCAAGAAAGGCGAGCACGTTACCCGTGAATTACCCATCTCGGCGCCTCTTATTAATGAGTTGCTTGGATACATTCGGGGTAGTAGACGAACGCTGGTGAAAGCGAATTTACGTCACGACCATGGTTATGTCTTCGTGGCAGAACGCGGAGCCCATGCGCTTGTAACCGATACGCTCACCACTGAGTTCTCAAAGATCAGGCGGCATGCAGGAATCGAGGTGCAGGCTTGTGCGCATATGTTCCGCCACGCGTTTTGCACCATGCAAGTTGCTGCATTAATTGCAGAGCTGCAATCAGAAAGTCCTGAATCGTTCCGGCAAACGATCCTCACCAACAAAATGGTTGCTGAGCATGCTATGAGCCTCACAGGTCATGCCACTTTGGAAAGCCTGCTGGAGTATGTCGATGATGCATTCCGTCACCAATCAAAATTCGCAAAAGTCATAAGCAACGTTCACGCACAGTTCGCCTATGAAAGTTACGAAAAGCGAAGGAAGAGGCTTATTCAGCGTCATAGAAACAACCAGATCACTAACGAGCAGTTATACGCTGAGGATGCGGCGTTGACAGCGGCTAGGGACAAAGACTTAGAAATCGCCAGCAAGAGAGTCATCGACGAATAATTTTTTCTACCGCCAAGGGCTGAAATCCCCGAAACCGCTGAGGAGCCGGAAGCTTTGATCATCATTCCAACAGGGAGGATGACACATCACCTGCTCAGCATTCACCTTGATCTTGGTGAATAAATCATTCAACGCGCCTGCAGGCAACGGCTTCGATACTTGAGGTGCTCCGCTTTTCCAGATCGGTCAAGTAATCCCATAATCTGTGATCAGCCTTTCACCACACCGCCGCCCGCCAAAATGGCGATAGCCACACTGTCTTTTCCAGCCCCCACTCCAGCAAATCTTCCCTAAGGGGCTACCGACTCTGGCAGAGGCCCTGGTTAAACAAGGCGGCGGGCTGACCTCACTGAAGGACACACATGAAGATCGAGACTTAAGTTCGTCACTAGCCTTGGCTGGAGTGAGCTAGCGAGTAACGCCTTCTTTAAACGCAGCCATCCTTCGCCTACGTGTTGATAACACCACAATTTTCGCCCACGGCTATTCTGCCTTTTCCTACCATGGAGGCGAACCAAATGCAGGATGAGTATTAGTTATCAGACGTTCTGGAAAGAATGTACCAAAACCAACTCGCCCTAGAGGCTGCCCTGATGAAGCTGCCCCTCCAGGTAGACGCGCAAGGCCAAGCGGATGTGGGAGAAAACATCCGTGGAGCTCTTGAAACCATTGGCGAGAACGCCGGCCACATCAAGCAAGGACTAGCCCGGCTCAAAAAGCTCCCATGAGGCAGCCGCTTTTTGATTTTGATCTCAAGCGTGTGTCACGCGAGTACGGCATCACCGGGAAAACCCCCATCAATTTTCCGCATGCAGGGAACACAACCGGTGGGTGGCATTTTCTGTCTTACTTCGATCGAGAGGCAGGAGCGGCAAAGGTGTTTTTGGCAGGTATTCACTATCCAGACACCACCGTTTTTTTGGTGACGCGGGCGTCATTGACGTAACTGAACAACTAGCCACGCTTGGTTGGTTTGCAGAGGGGCGACGACTCTTCATGGCGGATCACTACCGAGCAGCGGCGGATATGATTGTGAGGTGGGCACTAAGCGAGGCCGGGCATTGCAATGTTGAAGTGGCTGATTGGTTTCCCTCACCAGGGGACAGCAAGGGCTCCTCATGTTTTTAGATTTAGGAAAACCGAAGCTTCTCGAAATCGGCAGACTGAAAAAAATGGAGGCCTGGCTAAGCTCGCAGTGACGTCAGCGCCACGCTTAGGTTCTAGCCGTATTCAGACCCCAGCTCAGCTGTGAATGCCACCTCGAATTTCGTCACTTAGCTCTCAAGTGCTTGCCTGGACAACCCATCCAGAATCCCCAGAATCTGAGCGTCATTGAGAGCAAATTTGGGCACAAACTCCATGCCTGCCGGCAAGCTTTCGTGGGGACACATCAGTGCTCCCTTGCCCTCACCGAACTGCTGGCTGATGAAAGTTTTGAGGTTGCTTGGCGTTTTAGTGGCGTAGGCGCTTCGGAAGATCGACAGGTCGCACAGGATACCTGCGAGCATTACCCAAGCGTGACCGTCCCACTTGGCTTCCAAAAACTCTCCCTCATAGGTTGCCCCTGGAATATTTCCTCGACATTCGAAAGCATACTGGCCGTTAATCAGCAGGTCTCCGAGGACGACAACGGCGGGTATCCCTTTAGATTTGAGAATGGCAGTAAAGCCAGCACTGACCATGACGCAAGAACCAAATGATGGAGGGATCGAATCGAGCGTTTGCCTAGCAGCACTAACGATTACATCAGGATCGGTAATTTGAAACTCCGCGTAATCGGTATAGGCCTGCGCGCCCCGGTCGCGGGTAATAATGTCTACTAAAATTGAAGGCACAAAGGATCTCTTGAGTATTTATTCGGCCTTGCTGGTCATTTGTATTCGTTCTGCCTCTGGCGGGGGCTAGAAAGGATTGGAGTCAGCGTCTATCTCGCATTGATGACACTTACCTATTGGCGGCTCAAAGACCAGATGGGGCTGGTGGCTGGATAGTGATTGGCCAGGCTGCCAAGCACTTCTATGGAATCTATCGTGAGAGTTAACGCATCAGATAGGTAGAGGCTCAGCTGGCATTGACTCATATCGCATAACGGCGCGTGCCCACAGGTCGCCTTTGATCGCCGCCTTCTTAATCGAGGAAGGCGATGTTACCAGCCACTTGCCAACTTTCGGCTTGACCAGAGGCTGCGCCATGCGGGCGTGACAGGCTGCCAGGAACGGCACCATCTTTTCGATGATGTGTGGTTCGAGATGGGCTACTTCCGGCGAGGCATAACGAGCTTCAGGAGCATATTTGAGCCCTTTGGGCATGCGATAACCTGTATCCCAAAACAGCGCCTGCATCTCACTTGCCGGGAAGCTTGAGCCTATGGGCAGGTAATAGGTGCCCAGATCAATGATTGCGCCGTCGAGCTCGATCCAATAATGAGAGTGCTCGCCCGAGTCAGATGCATATCCTTGCATGGTGGCCTGACGCTGATCCCGCGAGACGACAAAGGCCAGGAAATTCCCCCCCACGACTGCAGGGCTGTGCCCCATTGCTTGAAGGAGACCGTGCACACCAAAGGATGCGTACAGACACCGCTTGTAGTAATCGTCAGGAAACTGGCCCTTCAGACATCTATCAACCACGCAGAGGACGCGCTCAACTACTGCAGCATCTACCAAAACAAGCTCCTTCTCGATAACGGTGACTCCATATAATGGCCATTACATGGCATAGGCTAGGCAAAGTCCACCCTTAAGGCTCCATAATTCTCTTGCCCTCTGTGGGGCTTCGCTATGAGTAGAGGCATCGGCATCGGGACATTTCACAGTCCGGACGGATACGATTTGGCAAGTCCATAGAGATGGGGGGCAGCATGCAGGATTCGGAAGAGTTCATGTCGTCAGCAGAGTTTGTTGACATGATGCTTGGCCAAGTTCATCCAGTGATCCTCAGCAGTGAGCACCATGACGAGCACTTTTCCCACCATGGAGTCGGAACTGCTTTCATACTGGAGTATGCGGGAGAACTCTTCGTAGTAACTGCCCAACACGTGCTCAACAATCAAGGTGCAGAGCATGACGAATTGCGGATTCTGCTCCGGAATGCCCCTCTCTCCATCCTGTTCGACCAGCACGCAGTTTTCCGGGACGAATCTGCCCCCGATCTGGATTCCGACCTGGTCATTCTGCGGGTCGTGAAATCCCAGCACGCAGCCTTGTTCGCTGCAGGGCTCGCAAGCCTAGACGCGGCCTGTTGCGCGGAAACCGAAGACTTTGGCCGAGCTGACCTCTTCCACGTCTTCGGCTTTCCAGACGAGGGCCGAGGGTACGACTACGACAGCAGGGTGTTGGACGCGCAGTTGCACTGGCTTAGAGGGCAGCTCGCCGCACCAGGAATTCCTGGCCTTTCAACCATAAAAATCGTGGGCGATCGTCCGGAGGACTTTCGTGGCATGAGTGGGTCGGTAGTCATCGCCGATGTCGATGACGTCTGGAGGTTTGCCGGCATGGTCACGCTTGCAAGCGAGAAGAATGACCTTTTAAATTTCATCCCCGCTGAGAAGATTGCTTACTATTTGAACAAGATGATGCTGATGGAAATGATGGCGCACTAATGACGACTCGGGAGAAACGCCAGCAGGCTCTCTCCCGTCTGGTTGGCCGACGTTATCCAACGGCGCAATACTGGTTTTCTAACGAGTCACACCTTCTGGGTTTCCAAAATTGACCAGCAGCGACCTAGCTTTCGCCACCTTGCTCGATATCCCTCTAAGCTTAGGGTTTGCAGGACGCCCAATTACTCTGGATCGATATCCCCTTGGCTTCGCTTGGCATGAAATTCTTTCACCTCACTCCAAGTCATCTTGATCGCGATGTTCATTGCAGACGACTCATCTAGGACATAAACCTCAACTTCAGGATCACTGATAGGAGAAAGGAGCCTAAAAGGCTCTACCAATCGGCCACTGCCCACCATTCCATTTTGGCTGAAAATGATGGCTGGAC
>Ga0247819_10002045_pt1 | contig 10637 bp, 8 predicted proteins | sample 13C_Xylose_Day6_FD_193428 | JGI IMG/M metagenome (GOLD analysis project Ga0247819, IMG submission 193428) | Soil microbial communities from agricultural site in Penn Yan, New York, United States - 13C_Xylose_Day6 | ecosystem: Environmental > Terrestrial > Soil > Agricultural land | place: USA... | reverse complement strand
TGGCGCAGGCTGCGCAGGATCGGGGCAATCTCGGCAATGATCGCGCGCAGCTCGGCGGGCGATTCCAGCCCGGCTTCGTCCGCGACCTCCTGCGCCCAGACCAGCAGTGCCATCGCCTCAAGCAGGGTTTCCGGCGCGCGCGATTCCGACAGAGTGGCGACGCCCATCGCATCGGCTTCCTCGGCCAAGGCGATCAGCGCAGGACGGGCGACGGCCTGACGGTCACGCAAGGACATCGCCCCGATCGCCAGGCCGGCCAATGCCTCAAGCCGGGGCAGCCCATCGGTGCAGTCATACCAGGTCGCACGCAGATGGGTCAGGTGCTGGTCCAACGAGCGGAAATAGGGCTCGGCCCCGTCGCGGTCGAGGCCGGGCAGGATCATCCCGGCATGAAAGATCCAGTGCAGCACCCGCCGCCCGGCGATCGCAGGCGTCCATTCCGGCGCATCGGCATGTGGAACCCGGTGGCGCTTCAGCCAATGCAGCACGTGATGCTGCGCGACCGAGCGCGCCCGCGGCGAGCCGACCGCCGCCAGATCATCCAGCCAGCCAAAGCCGTGCAATTCCGCCGCAACCGAGGCGGGCATGTCATTGTCCAGAAACTCGCCGGTCAGCGTCAGGCCGCCCAGATGCAGCTTGCCCTCGATGATCTGCTCACCACGGCCGGAATGGCCGATGGCCTTGGGCTCGGGCCGGCGCAGGAAACCCCTTGGGGAAGGCGTGTCGTTCATGGGTGCCGCTGTTGCTGGAACCCGACAAGCTTAGGACTTCACACCGGATTTTCGCAAGCGCGCGATAAAGAATCCGTCCATACCGCCGCGTTCCGGCCACAGGTCGGGCCGCAGGCGCAAGGCACCGCTTTCGGTCAGCCAGCCGGGCTCGACCCCGGGCGCGGTGGCGGGCTCGACCGTCAGGTCGGGATGGCGGGCAAGGGTGGCGGTCAGTTGCTCCTCGCCCTCGGCGGGATGCAGCGAGCAGGTGGCAAAGACCAGCCGCCCACCGGGTTTCAGCAGGCTCAACGCATGGTCGATCAGCCGCGCCTGCAGGTCGGCCAGTTCGGCAATTGCGCTGCCGTCTCGGATCAGCGGCAGTTCCGGGTGGCGACGGATCGTGCCGGTGGCGGAACAGGGCGCGTCCAGCAGCACCGCGTCCAAGGGCGCATCGGTCCGCCACTCCAGCGCATCGGCGGCGACAAGCTTGGCCGACAGGCCACAGCGGGCCAGGTTTTCGGCCACGCGGGCCAGCCGGGATTCGGAGATGTCCAGCGCGATGACCTCGGCCCCGGCGGCGGCCAGTTGCATGGTCTTGCCCCCCGGAGCGGCGCAAAGATCGGCGATGCGTTCGCCCGGTTGCGGGTCGAGGACCCGCACGGCCATGGCGGCGGCCGCATCCTGCACCCACCAGTCGCCACTGTCGTAACCTTCAAGCGCGCTGACCTGCGTGCCCGAAGGCAGGCGGAACGATCCGGTCGGCAGCGCCTCGCCGGGTGCATCCCCGGCTTTCGCGGTCAGGTCCAAGGGTGCGCCCGCCTCATGCGCGGCTTCGATGGCGCGGGTCACGTCGCGGCCCCATGCGGCAGCGACCGGAGCGCGCAGCCAGTCGGGCATTTTTTGCGGCGGCAGTTTCGCCCATGCGTCCTGAGCCGCAGCCGCCTTACGCAGCACGGCATTGACCATGCCCGTTGCCGCCTGCCCCTTGCCGCTAAGCCCACGGCACAGCGTCACTGCGGCATTGACCGCGCCATGCGGCGCCTCGCCCAAGGCCAGCATCTCGACCGTGGCCAGTCGCAGGATGCGGCGAATGTCGGGGCGGGGCTTGCGCGCCAGCATCGGCTCCAGCAACGCATCGGCGCGCCAACCACGGCGCAGGACCTCCAGCGCCAGCCGGCGGGCGCGGGCGCGGTCGGCGGGGGGCAGCCGCTCGATCAGGGCCCCAGCCTCGTCCAGGGTCGCGCCGTCCTCGACCGCGGCCAGCAGCTTCAGCGCGCCCTGCCGGGCGGCGTCGCCGCGTTCCATTTTGCGCGTCTTGTCCATTCGCGTCCCCTTGCCTAGATTGCGCAGGTCTAGCGTGATGCAGGGAAAACCGCCATGACCGACCGCAAGGATCTGCCGCCCGCCGCCATTCGCGCCCTCGCCGAAGCCGAGGAGCGCCGCCGCAATGCCGCGCCTGTCGACCTGCCGGTCGAGCTGGGAGGCCGCGACGGCCCCGAGCCGGTGCGCTACGGCGATTACGAGAAGAAAGGCATCTGCGTCGACTTCTGACGCCGCTTCACAAGCGTTGGCGATTCCGTGATCGCCTGCCTGCCGGTCGTTTACTTGCCATTGGGGTTCGCGGACTAGACAGTCTGCAAGAAAGAACCGCGAGGAACGGCAGATGAGCTTTGGTGACGGGATGTCGAAATGGGTGGCCCAAAAGCTTGTTGCGGGGCTGCTTGTTTCGGGGCTGGCGCTGACGCCCGCATGGGCGCAGCAGCGGGGCGGCCGTGGCCCGCAAGGCCCGACCGAGGTCGGCGTCATGACCACCACCGAAGAGGAAGTCCCCTACACCGTCACCCTGCCCGGCCGCGCCATCGCCTATCAGCAGACAACGATCCGCCCGCAGGTCGGCGGCGAAATCCTTGAAGTCACCTATGATCCCGGCCGCCCGGTCAAGACCGGCGACGTGCTGTTCCGCATCGATCCCGAGACCCTTGCCGCAGCACTCGCCGCCGCCGAAGCCAGCGTCGCCGGGGCCGAGGCCAGCCTGACCGAGGCCCAGAACACCGTCACCCGCTACCGCAGGCTGGAGGGGTCCGGCGTTTCGGCCGTCGATCGCGCCGCCGCCGAGGTCGCGCTGAAACAGGCCGAGGCCGCGCTGAAGGCCGCCGAGGCCGCCCGCGATTCCGCCAAGCTGTCGCTGGACCGCACGCGGATCACCAGCCCCATCGACGGGCTGGCCGACGTGTCGGGGATCTCGGTCGGCGATCTGGTCACCGCGAACCAGTCCGAAGCGCTGACCACTGTCACCCAGCTTGACCCGATCTATGTCGATGTCTCGCAATCCAGCGCCAGCATCCTGCGCAACCGTGCCAAGTTCGACGCGGGGGAACTGATCCGCAACCGCGAGGTGCAGGCGCATCTGACGCTGGAAACCGGCGACGAATATCAGGGCGAGGGCCGCATCGTCAGCCCCGGCATCAAGGTGTCGCCCACCACCGGGACCGTGCCGATCCGCCTGCAATTCGACAATCCCGACCACATGATCCTGCCCGGCCAGTTCCTGCGGGTCGAGGTGACCTTGGGTTCGACCCGCGCGGTGCTGGTGCCGCAGCGCGCGACCAAGCGCGCTTCGGACGGCACGCTGACCGCCTATGTCGTGCGCGACGGCAAGGCCCAGCAGATCACGCTGAGCGAGCAGGGCAGCTACCGCAACAGCTGGATCGTGACGCAGGGCGTCAGTCCCGGCGAAAACCTGGTTCTGGACGGGTTGGACAACCTGCGCGCCGGGGCCGAGGTCAAGGCCGTTCCCGTGCGCATCGACGAACAGGGCGTGGTGCGCGAGATCGCCGCTGATGGCGACATGGCACCCGATCAGGCCGCCGATAAAGCCGCGGATAAAGCTCCTGCGCAGGACAAGCCGGCGGGCAGCAACTGATGGCGCGTTTCTTCATTCACCGCCCGGTCTTCGCATGGGTTCTGGCCATCGTGACCATGCTGATCGGCGGCTGGTCGCTGCTGGGGCTGCCGGTCTCGCAATATCCCGACATTGCACCGACGACGATCCGTATCACCGCCAACTATTCCGGCGCGACCGCGCGGGCGGTGCAGAATTCGGTCACCACGCCGATCGAGGATGCGCTGACCGGGTTGGACGGGTTGATCTACACCGTCTCGACCTCGTCGCAGGGGCGTTCCGCGATCACCCTGACCTTTGACGACAGCGCCGACCCGGTCGATGCGCTGAACGAGGTGCAGTCCAAGGTCCGCTCGGTCGAAAGCCGCCTGCCCTCGCCGGTGCAGCGCGACGGGGTGTCGGTGTCGCGGTCGTCCTCGTCGATCCTGATGGTCGGCTCGCTGGTCTCGACCAGGGGTGAGCACTCGACGATTGAGCTGGGCAACCTGCTGGAACAGGTGGTCGAGGGCCCGGTAAAGCGGACCGAGGGCGTGGGCGGCGTGAACGTCTTTGGCTCGGGATATGCGATGCGGATCTGGATGGACCCGCTGCGGCTGGCGCAGTTTCAGCTGACACCGACCGACATCACCAGCGCCGTATCGGAACAGAACAGCACCGTGTCCGTGGGCGATCTGGGCAGCCAGCCGACCGTCCGGGGCCAACAATTCACCGCCACCATCACCGCGCAAAGCCAGCTGACCTCGATCGACGATTTCCGCAACATCCTGCTGAAGACCGGCGAGGATGGCGCCGCCGTCCGCTTGGGCGACGTGGCCGAGATCGAGATCGGCCAGGTCAGCTATGGCCGCGATTCCCGCTATAACGGCATGAACGCCTCGGGCTTCGCGGTGAACCTTGCGACCGGGGCCAATGCGGTCGAGACGGCGAATGCGGTGCGCGCGACGCTTGACGGGCTGAAGAACGCCCTGCCCGAGGGGGTCGAGGTCCATATCGCCTATGACACCGCGCCCTTCGTCGAGCTGTCCATCGAGAAGGTGTATCACACCCTGCTGGAAGCCATCGTTCTGGTGTTTCTGGTGATCTTGCTGTTTCTGCAGAACTGGCGTGCGACGCTGATCCCGATCATCGCCATTCCGGTGGTCTTGCTGGGCACCTTCGGGATGCTGGCGGCCTTGGGATATTCGGTCAATACACTGACCATGTTCGCCATGGTTCTGGCCATCGGCCTGCTGGTCGATGACGCCATCGTCGTCGTCGAAAACGTCGAGCGCGTCATGGCCGAGGAGGGCCTCGGCCCGGTCGAGGCCACCGAAAAGAGCATGGGCCAGATCAGTGGCGCGCTGATCGGCATCGCGCTGGTTCTGTCGGCGGTGTTCCTGCCGATGGGCTTCATGGCCGGTTCGACCGGTGTGATCTATCGGCAATTCTCGGTCACGATCATCACCGCCATGGTGCTGTCGCTGCTGGTCGCGCTGATCCTGACCCCCGCCATGTGCGCCAGCCTGTTGCGCCAAGGCCATGGCGAGGCGCGCTTTGCGCCCGCACGCTGGTTCAACGCAGGCTTCGACCGGGTGACGCGCGGCTATTCCGCCACCGTCCGGCGCAGCCTGCGGCGGCCCTTCCTGATGCTGCTGGTGCTGGCCGCGATCAGCTATGGCGCGTTCGATCTGTTCAACCGCATGACCACCACCTTCATCCCGACCGAGGATCAGGGCGTGCTGCAATCGCGCATCACCCTGACCGAAGGTTCGACCGCGCAGCAGACCGCCGCCGTCGTGCAAGAGATCGAGGACTATATGCGAACCGAGGAGAAGGACGCGGTTGAATCGGTCTTTGTCGCCATGGGCTTTGGCTATGCTGGCACGGCGCAGAACCAGGCGATGATCTTTGTGAAGCTGCGCGATTTCGACCTGCGCGGCGACAGCCAACTGGCTGCGGCCAAGGTCGCGCAGCGGGCCAATGCGCATTTCTCGGGGCATCGGGCGGGACGCATCTTCTTTATGCAACCGCCAGCGATTCCGCGTCTGGGCAACTCTTCCGGCTTCACCTTCTACCTGATGGACCAGTCCGGAGGCGGGGTCGAGGCACTGACCGCCGCCGCGGACCTGCTGGAGCAGAACGCCAAGAATGACGCGCGGGTGCAGAACACCGAAAGCGGCGGGGCCGAGGATGAGGCCGCGCTGCGCATCGATATCGACCAGCAAAAGGCCGAAAGCCTTGGCGTATCCGTCCCGGCGGTGAACTCGATGCTGGCGACGATCTTTGCCGGGGATGAGGTGAATGACTTCGCCCTTGGCGCGCAACTGCGCCCGGTGATCGTGCAGGCCCGCGCCGAAAACCGGATGCAGCCCGAGGACGTGAACAGCTGGTATGCCCGCAATTCGAACGGAGAGATGGTGCCCTTCAGCGCCTTCATGACCGTGCGCTGGGAACCGGTCGAGCCGCGCCTGTCCCGCATCGACGGCATCGACGCGATCGCCATCGAGGGGCAACCCGCGCCGGGCGTCAGCTCGGGCACAGCGATGGACGCGATGGAGGAGTTGGTGGCAGCCCTGCCCGGCGGCTACGGGCTGGCATGGACCGACCTGTCCTATCAGGAACGTCAGGCGGGCAATCAGGCACCCTTCCTGTTCGCGCTCTCGGCGCTGGTCGTGTTCCTGTCGCTGGCCGCCCTTTACGAAAGCTGGTCGATCCCGTTTTCGGTCATGCTGGCGGTTCCGGTGGGGGTGCTGGGCGCGGTGATCGCCGCGCTGACACTGGGGCAGGCCAATGACGTCTATTTCAAGGTCGGCATCCTCACCACCATCGGGCTTGCGGCGAAAAACGCCATCCTGATCGTCGAATTTGCGCGTGAGTTGCAGGACAAGGGCCGCACAGCCGTCGACGCGGCGACCGAGGCCGCGCGCCAGCGCCTGCGGCCGATCCTGATGACCTCGCTGGCCTTCATCCTTGGCGTGCTGCCTTTGGCCATTGCCAAGGGCGCGGGGGCGGGGGCGCAGAACTCGATCGGGATCGGGGTGATGGGCGGGATGATCTCGGCCACGTTCCTTGGCATCTTCATGGTGCCCGCCTTCTACGTTACCGTACGCTGGCTGACCGACCTGCGGCGCAAGAAGGAACAGGTGACATGAACGAACATCCCAGACTGACCTCTCTTGCGCATGGCGGCGGCTGCGGCTGCAAGCTGGCGCCCTCGGTGCTGCGCGAATTGCTGGCCGGGCAGCCGGTGGCGCAGGCCTTCCCACAACTGCTGGTCGGGACCGAGACCTCGGACGATGCGGCAGTCTGGCAGGTCGACGACAATACCTGCGTCATCGCCACGACCGATTTCTTCATGCCGATGGTCGATGATCCGCGCGATTTCGGACGCATTGCGGCGACGAACGCGATTTCCGACATCTACGCCATGGGCGGACGACCGATCATGGCGTTGGCGATCCTTGGCATGCCCATCGACAAGCTGCCCCCCGAACAGATCCGCCAGATCCTTGAGGGCGGACGCGAGATCTGCGCCGAGGCAGGTATCCCGGTCGCCGGCGGCCATTCCATCGACGCGCCCGAGCCGATCTATGGCCTTGCGGTGATCGGGCTGTGCCATCCGTCCGAACTGCGCCGCAATGCCGATGCGCGCCCCGGCGATGCGCTGATCCTGACCAAAGGGTTGGGGGTCGGCATCTACTCTGCCGCGATCAAGAAAGGTGCGCTGGATGCCGAGGGCCTGGCCGAGATGGTCGCCAGCACCACCACGCTGAACCGGGTCGGCAGCGATCTGGCCAAGCGCGACGATGTCCATGCCATCACCGACGTGACCGGCTTTGGCATTCTGGGGCACGGGTTGGAAATCGCACGCGGCTCCGGTCTGCGGCTGCGCATCGATCTGGCCAGCTTGCCGTTGCTCACGCGAGCATCCGAACTGGCGCAGGCGGGGTTCTTTACCGGTGCCTCGACCCGGAACTGGGCGGCTTATGGGTCGGAAGTGCTGCTGCCCGAAGGGCTACCCGACTGGCAGCGCGCGTTGCTGACCGATCCGCAGACCTCGGGCGGGCTGCTGGTCGCCTGCGCGCCCGAAACCGCCGAAACGGTCCTGCAGATGATCCGCGCGGCAGGCTTCCCGCTGGCCGCGATCATCGGTCACGCCGAAGAAGGCAGCGCGGGCATCACCGTCGCCTGAAGTCCTTTCGGGGGAACGCCCGGCGCTGTCCGGGCGTTCGGTCGGATCACGTGAAGGGATCAGACCATGAGACGCCTTTACCTGCCCCGACTGATCGGCCTTGGCCTTGCCGCTGCATTGGCCCTGCCCGTCTTCGCCCAAACCACGCCGACCCCTGCGCCCCCCGCTGAGCGGCAGGCGACACTCGAACCCGGGGATTGCCCGCCCGCCGCCGCCATGGCCGAGCCCGCTACACCCGACGCGGCGACCGCCGACGGCACCGCGCCATCGAACGCTGGTTCAACCGGCTGGAGTGGCGGGACAGGCGGGTCGATGATCGGCACCAACCCGCAGGGCGCGACACGTCACACCAAGACATGGCAATCGCCGACCGCACGGGGGCTGGACCTGAAGGGCCGCCCGGAGCCCGCGCCGGTCTGCTGATTTTTTTGCTGGTTTCCGATCAGGCCCGCGCCGGGTTCGCCGTGATCACGCCCTTTTTCAGGATCATGTTCGCGTAAAGCCGGGTGTCGTGGCACTGCAGGATGGCAAAGCTGTTTCGGGCGAATTCATAGAAGCCGAAACGATCGATCGACTGCAATGCCGAGCCGGCACGCTCGATGATCGGGATGGTTTCGGCAATCGCCTCGGGCACCGCGTCGGGATCATCCACGACCTGCATCGAGGTCGCGGCTGCCGGCACGAACGTGTCGAGCGGCATCAGGTTCGTGATGACCGTCACAGCCTGCGGAAGCCTGAGGCCAATGGTCAGGACCTTGTCGTAGGGCAGATGCCGGGCGACGCTCGCGGCAGGAAAATTGACGTCAACAATTGCCAACTCGTCGCCATGACCCATTTGCGCCATGACATACAGCAACTCGGGCGAGATCGTCGAATGGATCCCCTTGAGCATCTTACCCCTCCTGGCCGGAATGAACCGGCTACTTCCAGACTATGCTGCCAAATGACGTTTTGAGAGACCGCTCGTCAATGCCCTGTCAAATCGTCTCAAGCGGCTGTGCAGTCATGGGTGCGGGAAAGATGCCTTCGACTTCGGCCAGAATGGCGGGTGTCAGCCCCAGTTCGGCGGCGCGCAGGTTCAGCGAGACATGGGCTGCATGGCCGGTCTTGGGGATGGCGATCATGCCGGTTCGGTTCAGAACCCAAGCCAGTGCCAGTTGCGCCGCGCTCAGCCCCAGCCCCTGCCCGATCCGGTGCAGGTCGGCATTCCCCGCCAACCGCCCCTGCTCGACCGGACTATAGGCCATCGCCGGAATCCCCTTAGCGGCCAGCCAGGGCAGCAGGTCCCATTCCGGCCCGCGCCGGGTCAGGTTGTAAAGAATCTGGTTCGCGGCGCAGCGCCAGCCACCGGCGGCAAACAGATCCTCCATATCCGCGACCGAGAAATTGCTGACACCCCAATGGCGGATATGCCCGGCATCGCGCAGGGCCTCCATCGCGGCGACGGTTTCTGCCAAGGGCACATCGCCGCGCCAATGCAGCAAATAAAGGTCGATCCGGTCGGTCCCCAGCCGTTTCAGGCTGGCCGCGCAGGCCCGTGGCAGGGCACGCGCCGAGGCGTTCCAGGGATAGGCCTTGGACACCAGAAACACCTGATCGCGACGGCCCGATATGGCCTCGGCGACCAGTTCCTCGGCCGCGCCCTCGGCATACATCTCGGCGGTGTCGATCAGCGTCATGCCCAGATCCAATCCCTTGCGCAGGGCGGCGATCTCGGCCTCGCGGCGCGAAGCATGCTCGGCCATCATCCAGGTTCCCTGGCCAAGCGCGGGAACCATCTCTCCGTCCGGAAGGTTTGTGCGAGGGATCATGCCCCAATCCTGTTGCCGTCGGGGCCGATAGGCAATCCCCCCTTTCATCTTTCCCGCAGTCTGGTCCGAACACAATGAGTCCCTGCCCATGCAGCGCCTGACCTGCCCCAGATGCGGACAGCGTGTCTATTTTCAGAACACATTCTGCGCCTGCGGCACGCCGCTAGTCTTCGCGCCCGAGGCCGGAGGCTTCGTCAGCGACGCGCCCGCCTGTCCGAACCGCGACCAGATCGGCTGCAACTGGGCGGCAGAAAGCGGCGGGCTGTGCCGATCCTGCGCGATGACCGGCACCATCCCGGACCTTTCAGTCGAGGGGAATCGCGATCTGCTGGCCCAAAGCGAGGCCGCCAAGCGTTGGGTGCTGGCCAATCTGGCGCGCTGGCACTGGTTCACCGATGCCGATTCAGGCACACGCGTCCAGTTCCGGATGCTGTCCGAACATGCAGGTCCGCATGAGGTCCCGGTCACCATGGGCCATGCGGCGGGCGTCATCACCCTGAACGTGGTCGAGGCCGACGACGCCCTGCGCGCCCTGCGCCAGCAACAGCTGGGCGAGCTTTATCGTTCGATGGTCGGTCATGTCCGCCATGAGATCGCGCATTTCCTGTTCGAACGGCTTGCGCTGCTTCCCGGTTTTCTGGCCGAGTTCCGCGCCATGTTCGGCGATGAACGCGCCGATTACGCGGCGGCACTGCTGGATCATTACAACCAGCCGCTGGCCAAGGGCGACACCTTTATCAGCGACTACGCCACCACCCATCCGCATGAGGACTGGGCCGAGACCGCAGCCCATATCCTGCATCTGGTCGACATGACCGACAGCCTGATGGCCTCGGGCTTGAACGGGCCTCAGATCCCGCCACCGGGCTATGATGCCTATGCCGATACCGATGCGGAACATCTGCTGACCGTGGCAACCTCGGTCGCGCTGGCGGTGAACGAGATCAACCGCGCCATCGACAATCCTGACGTCTATCCCTTTGTGCTGACCGCAACGACGCGGGCCAAGCTGGGCTTTGCCCATCTCTGGCTGTCACAGGGTG
>Ga0247819_10002043_pt1 | contig 10645 bp, 5 predicted proteins | sample 13C_Xylose_Day6_FD_193428 | JGI IMG/M metagenome (GOLD analysis project Ga0247819, IMG submission 193428) | Soil microbial communities from agricultural site in Penn Yan, New York, United States - 13C_Xylose_Day6 | ecosystem: Environmental > Terrestrial > Soil > Agricultural land | place: USA... | reverse complement strand
GGGTCGCTGTACAGGGAGACGCTCGTGGACGCGGTCCAGCAATTCGTCGTAGTAGACCTTGTTGGCCATGGGACCGGTGCCGTAGAGCATGTCGCGCCCTGCGGGCATGTAGAGAAACAGGAAGAACACCAGGCCGCTGTAGGTGATCATCAGAAAGAACGGCAACGCCATCACGCTGAGCGCGTTGTGCGCATCCAGCCAGCTGCGCTGGCCCTTGTTGGGCCGGAACGTGAAGAAATCCTTGAAGATTCTCTTGTGCGTGATGACGCCGCTGATGATGGCCAGCAGCATCAGCATGGCGCACAGGCCCACAATGCGCACGGCCCAGTCGAAGGGCATATAGCGCAGCTCGTAGTGCATGCGGTACAGGCCCAGACCCCCGTGGGTGCCGCGTGGTTCGATCCCATGCGACTGGACCGCCCCGGTCAGGGGGTCCAATACCTCGTTGCCGTTGGCTCCCCGCTCACGGCCGGCCTGGGGCATGTCCTCCCAGCGGATGGCAAGGTCCTGCCAACCACGCGGATTCAACGACTGGTGCGGCAGCGTAATGCGCCAGCTTGCGGCGGCAGGTGCCACTTTGTCGAGCCTGTCCATGGCCAGGTCCAGCAGTTGTGCGGCTGGCACCTGCTGCACGGACCCAGCACGCACAGCGGGGCGCTCCGGTTGCATCCAGCGCGTGATCTCCTGCTGAAAGTAACCGGGCGTGCCCGTGGCAAAGACGAAAAACAGCACCCAGCCTGCCACCAGTCCGACCCAGGTGTGGAGCCAGGACATGGACTGACGCAGATGGGCTTTCATCAGCGGGGACTCCACACTCAGGGCCCTCAGAAGGCGTACCGCATGGTCAGCTGGACATTGCGCGTGGGCGCATAGATACCGGTGTAGAAGGTGGTATCCAGACCTTGCAGGTACTTCTTGTCGAAGATGTTGTTGAAGTTCAGTGTGGCAGACAGCTTGGGATTGAACTCATAGCGCGCCATCAGATTGGCCACCGCATAAGCTTTTTGCTGGCCACGCAAGGCAAGCCCTGACGAGGTCGCGGTGTAGTAGATGCGGTCCTGCCAGTTGACGCCGCCGCCCAAGGTCAGCTGGCTCCAGGCGCCCGGCAGGCGATAGCTGGTCCAGAGTTTGGCCATCTGCTGCGGGAAGGTGGTGCGGATGCGCTGGCCGCTGGCATCTTCCGTGGTGCCATAGCTGTAGCTGGCGCTGAGCTGCCAGCCCCGGGCCAGCTCGCCGTTGACCTCCAGATCAATTCCCCGGGTCTTGGCTCCCTGCACCGCACGGTATGCAGCCTCGACCGGGGAAGTGCCCGGCACGGTCTGGCCACTGTCGGCTTCCGCCAGGTTGTTCTGCCGGATCTCGTACAACGCGACGGTGCTGCTGAGCTTGCCACCGAGCCAATCGCTTTTCAGCCCGATCTCGTAGTTGTCGCCATCGCGCGGATCCAGCACATTGCCATAGCGGTCACGGCTGCTCTGCGGCTTGAAGATGCTGGTGTAGCTGGCATAGACCGAATGGACACGGTTGAGGTCGTAGACCACGCCGGCGTAGGGTGTGACCACGTTGGACTCTTCCATCCGCGTCGTCCGGTTGAAGCGTGCGGAGGCCGCTGCGGTGTAGGCCAGATCAAGCCGGTAGTGGTAGTTGCTGACCCGTGCGCCGGCGATGAAGGTCAGATCGTCGCGCGGCTTGAAACGCACCGCCCCGTACACCCCACTCTGCTTTTGCCAGCCGTCATAGTCGTAGAGCTTGGTTCCGGTGATGGTAGGCCCGGCCGTCTGGTTGTTCCAATCGTAGATGTTGACATAACGGCCTTCGATACCCGCTCCCTGCTGGGGTTCGTGGAAGTTCTTGAAGTCAGACCAGTTGAAGCCGAAAACGGCCTCGTGCCGGCGCCCGAACAGCTCGAATGGGCCTTGCGCCTGGACATCAAACCCGCTTTGTCGCTGGGTGGCAGAACCCAGGCCGCCATACAGGCGCACACCATCGCCTGTCTGCTGGTTCGGGAAGCCCCAGCTGGCATCGGCCCCCGAAAAGTCGCGCTTGCCGCGCATGTGGTTGGCCGTCAGGCCCAGCTTCCAGCCGCTGTCCAGGTTGTGCTCCAGCTTCAGGAACGCGTTGTAGACGTCCATCTCATTGCGCTTCCAGCGTGCCGCCGCATTCTGCGAAGCGCTGAAGTCCGTTTGCTCACCGTTGCTGTAGAACAGCGGCAGGCCTGTGGAGGACTGCCCCCGTGGATCGGAGTGCTGGTAATCCATTCCCACAGTCAGCAAGGTCTGCGGCGTCAGGTCGGCCTCCAGCACACCGTACAGCACACTTTTCTTCTGCTTGTACCAATCGATGTGCGTACCACCCTGCTCGTGCGCCGCCACCACGCGGCCACGCAGACTTCCGGCTGCATTGAGGGGCCCGGCCAGGTCGACTTCCGCGCGGCCATGGTCCCAGCTGCCGGCACCCAGGCTGACGTAGCCCTGGAACTCGCGGGTCGGCTTCTTGCGCACGAGGTTGACTGTCCCGGACGGATTGCCCGCCCCCGTCAGCAGGCCGGCAGCACCGCGCAGCACTTCCACCCGGTCATAGATGGCGAGGTCGGCCTGCGACTGAGGGATGTTCTGGGAGACGATATCGGTGGCCGTGACAATGCCGTCGTACTGGTAGTTGTCGATGTCATAGCCACGAGACAGGATGGAGAACCGGCTCGCGCCAATGTTCTGCACGGAAATCCCTGGTGTGCGATCCAGCAGGGTTTCGATGCTGTCGATGCCCTCATCGTCCATGCGCTGTCGCGTCATCACACTGATGGACTGGGGGGTCTCGCGCAACGTCATCGGCAAACGCGTCGCGGTGGTCAGCGGGCCGGCCGCCGCATAACTGCCGGAACCTTCGGTGTCGCCGGTACGCACCGCCTGGCCGGTGACGGTCACCGTCCCCAGCATGGCCGAGCCGTCCGCGCTGCCCTGTACCGCAGCCTGGACGGTGCGCAGCCCATAGCTGCCATCGGGCTGGACATAGGCTTCGATCCCCGTGTTCGCCAGCAAAGCCGACAACCCCGCCTGCACGCTGTAGCTGCCATGGAGGCCCTGGCTTTGCTTGCCTTCGGCCATGCGGCTGTTGCCCGCCAGATAGACCCCCGCCTCCCGGGAGAAGCGGGTGAGCGCCTGACTCAACGGCCCTGCCGGTATGTCATAGCTGCGCACGGCCTGGGCGGCTGTGGCGGGCTGAGCGAGCGCCACAGGCGCATGGCTGGCAGCGCCGAGCGCTCCGCCGATTATGAGCAACGGAATGCCCAGGTGGTGGATGGCGCTCTGGTGGCGGGGCGTGGAAACACGCTGGGTGGTGCGTAATGGCATGGACGGCAGGCTCCGAAAAGAGGTGTTCGACTGGGCGAAGACCACACATCACCATCCATCTGATTGCCTGGGCAGGCATGCAATATGCCAACGTGCAGATCGTCCTGGGGTAGCAGCGCAACGGCGAAAGATGTCTTCTTAAAAGGAGTAACCAGCGAGAAGACCAAACCCGGAACCAGATTTCAGAAGAATTTTTATTTTTTTGAATTCAGCGTTGCGCTTCGATCGTGGTCCACCACGCAATGGGCTGCTCAATGCGTACCGGCAAGGTCGCGGCCAGCATCTGCAGCACGCGATCGGTGTCGTGCACCGGGAAATTGCCGTAGACCGCAAGGTCTGCCACGGAGTCGTCCAGGCCCAGATGGCCCCTGCGATAGCGGCGCAGCTCCTGCACGAACAGGCGCAGCGGCAGGTTGTCGGCCACGAAACTGCCCTGCGTCCAGGCTTCGCGTGCGGCGTCCCCCGACTCCAGCGGAGCGATGGCATGGGCGGTGAACAGCGTCTGCTGGCCCGTGGGCACGATGCGCGTGGTGCCTGTGGCGGAGGTCCGGACTTCCACGGCCCCCTGATAAACCGCCAGCTGCGTTCCCGCTGCGGTCATCTGGACGTTGAAGCGTGTGCCCAGGGCACGCATCTGACCATGGGGGCTGTAGACCCGCAGCGGCCGGCTGTCCCTGGCCGTTTCAACGAAGACCTCCCCCGTCACGAGGACAATGCGGCGCTCCCCGGCATCGAACCGGATGTCGACCGCGCTGGCAGTGTTAAGCCACAGCAGCGTGCCGTCCGCCAGCGTGAGCTGCCGAACCTCTCCGGTGGCCGTGCGATGGTCGGCCCCCCATGCCATGACTTCCGGCGGCAACCACGCCTGCTGCCAGCTCATGGCACCTACCACCCCGCCGCTGGCCAGAATGCCCAGGCTGGCCAAGATGCGTCTGCGGGTGCGCAACCGCTGGTCGGCGGTCGCAAGCTGGTCCGCTGTGGCCCGCGGATTCGGCAATGTACGGACCGGATCGAAGGAGCGGCTGATGTCTTCGACATAGCGCCAGGCAGCGGCATGTGCGTCGGCGGATGCCAGCCACCGTTGCCAGGCCGCGCGGTCGGCGGCACTGGCAGAACCATCACGCAGGCAGGCGTACCACTGCGCAGCCTGCGCAAGATCGGTATGGGAAGGTTCAGCGTGCATCGGTAGCGGCGGCCTGGGTGTCACGGCAGGGGCTCGTGCCGCAGCTCCGCAGCGGTCTGGCGCGCCGCCAGCGTCAGACAACCCAGCATGGCCTGCGCCACATACTTGCGGACCATCCGGCCGGAAACCCCCAGTTCAGCCCCCACTTCATCGTCGGTCATGTCGCAAACCACGGCCAGCGTGAATGCACGGGCCGCCTTGGGCGACAGGGACTGGAGCATGCGGCCGATGTCTTCCAGCGCCTCCAGCACCATCGCCTGGCGCTCGGCTGACGGATAGGTGGCCTCCGGGGAGGCGGCCAGGATCTCCAGCCAGGCCCGTTCGATTTCCTGCCTGTGCCACAGGTTGATGCACAGATTCTGTGCCGTAGTTTTCAGGTAGGCACGGGCTTCGGCGGCATGGGTGAAACAACGCTCCGTCCTGCCGGTGAGCAATCGCACGAAGGTGTCATGGGCCAGATCGGCAGCCTCTGCCGCCGACCCCAACCGCCGGCGGAGCCAGCCCTGGAGCCAGTTGTGGTGGTCGACGTACAGCGCGTTGATGTCAGCGTGCAAAGGGCTGGAGGCGGATGGCATGGCAGGAAGCCGGTTGAATTGCTGGCGCGATAATACAACTCAAACAAGAATCATTAGCATCCCATTGTGTATTCATGGCATGCAACCACCACATACGGCCTCTCTGCGCCACCGGCGTGGCAGGCCCGAGAACAGGCGGGCAGCAGGGAGCCGCAACGCTGTTCTTCAGGAGGGCTCCCCCGGCAGATCAGCCCTCCCCGTCCACGTGCCGGACGCCTGCCGCAGCCACCCGCAGACCAGGGCTGACGCAGCAATGCCGGAAAGAAGCCGTCTCCCTCACGAGACTCAGCGCAACCCTGCGGGGGGCGGCGACGGTCGCGATGGCTGCCCGTTCAGAGGCTCCGACAGGCTGCGGTATCCGCCGCGCAAGCGCGCGCCTTCACTGGTGAAGGCACAGAGCGCCATCCTTCAGATGCACACCCATCTACCGCATGCATGGAAGAGCGGGCCTCTTGCCGCAGCACGACTCAGTGTGCCGCCATGGCCAGGTTCTGCGCCTGGGCTGCGGCTTGAGGGGCCGCCTCCCATCCACCGCCCAGGGCGCGGATCAGACCGACGGTGGCCGTGTACTGGGCCGTGCGCACCTGCAAGGCCTGGCGCTGGCTGCGCAGTTCGCTGCGGCGTGCATCCAGCAGCTCCAGCTGGCTCACCAGACCGTTGCGGTAGCGCGAGTCCGACAGCTGGGTCGCACGCCGTGCCGACTGCACGGCGCGGCCCTGGGCTTCGGCCTGGCCTTCCAGCAGTCGCAGCGCGCTGAGCTGGTCCTCCACCTCACGGAAGGCTGTCAGCACCTGGCCCCGGTGGGCGGCCATGGCCGCTTCCAGCCGGGCGCGGGCGCCCTCTTCCTGGGCTGCACGCTGGCCGCCGTCGAACAAGGGCAGCGACAGCAGGGCGCCAATACCCCAGGAACGCGCCGACCACTTGAACAGATCGCCCAGCTCGGGCGAGGCATGGCCGCCATTGCCGGTCAGCGTGATGGCGGGGAACCAGGCCGCCTCGGCCACGCCCACGCGCGCCTGGGCCGCCATGACGGAAGCCTGGGCCGCCGCCACATCGGGGCGGCGCGCCAGCACCGTGGCCGGCACGCCCGGGGGTACCACTGGCAAGGCCGCTTCGGCCGCAGCCGCAGGCACGGCAAAGCCGCTGGCCACCTCACCCACCAGCACCGCCAGGGCATGCTGGAGCTGGGCCTGCTGCTGGGCCAGGGACAGGGCCTCGGCCTCGGTGGCCGCCACCTCGGTCTGCACCCGCGCCACGTCCAACTCGGCCACATCGCCAGCCTGGAAGCGCCGCTGCGTCAGATGCAAGGTGTCACGGTAGGCGGCCAGGCTGGCCGTGACCAGACCATGCTCGGCCTGCACGGCCCGCAGCTGCAGATAGGTCTGTGCCACTTCGGCCTGCACCAGCAGGCGTGTGCTCTGCAGCAAGGCCGCGCGCGCCTGGGCGTCCAGCCGCGCGGCGTCGCTGGCCTTGGACAGCCGGCCGAACAGGTCCAGCTCGTACGACAGATTCAGGCCGGCCGTGACCACGGTGGCCGGCACGGCACTGCCGGTGGTGGTGATCCCGGCCTGGCGTACCGCACCGGTGGAAACACCCAGCTGGGGCGCACGCTGGGCATCGGCCGTACGCAGCAGGGAGCGCGCCTCGGCCAGCCGGGCCGCCGCCTCCTGGATGCCGGTATTGCCATCCGCGGCACGCTCTACCAGCCCGGTGAGCACGGGGTCGGAAAAACCCAGCCACCAGGCACCACGCGACTGTGCCTCGGCCGGCGCCGCCGTGGTCCAGGTCTGGCCTTCAGCGCTGTTGGAGAAATGCGCAGGCACGGGCAAGGCCGCGTCGGCGGTCACGGGAGCCAGCGGGTGGCTCATGCAACCGGCCAGGAACAAGGCCGCCGCCAGCGGCAGCCAGCGCGCCGCGGGAAAAGAAAGAGCAGTTGTCATCACCGGATTCCTCGGTTTCATTCGTTGGAGCCGCGCGGTGCGGCCAGCACGGGGTGGGCGGCTGCGCCCGGGCCGCTGTGCAGCTCGCGCTCGCCCAGTGGTGCCGTGTGGTGGCCGTGCTGCTGCAGCGGGCGGTTGCCCGCCAGGCGACGCAGGACCACGTAGAACACGGGGGTCAGGAACAGGCCGAAGGCCGTCACACCGATCATCCCGGCGAACACCGCCACGCCCATGGCGCTGCGCATCTCGGCACCGGCCCCGGTGGACAGTACCAGGGGCAGCACGCCCATCACAAACGCCAGCGAGGTCATCAGAATGGGGCGCAGACGCAGGCGGCTGGCTTCGATGGCGGCCTGCACCGGGGTGCGGCCGACAAACTCCAGCTCGCGGGCAAACTCCACGATCAGGATGGCGTTCTTGGCCGACAGCCCGACCAGCACAATGAGCCCGATCTGCGTGAACACGTTGTTGTCGCCCCCGCTGAGCCACACCCCGGTCATGGCGGCCAGCAGGCCCATGGGCACGATGAGGATGATGGCGATGGGCAGGGTCAGGCTTTCGTACTGCGCTGCCAGCACCAGGAAGACCAGCAGGATGGCCAGGGGGAAGACCAGCACGGCGGAATTGCCGGCCAGGATTTCCTGGTAGGTCAGTTCGGTCCACTCGAAGCCGATGCCGGGCGGCAGGGTTTCGGCAGCGACGCGCTCGATGGCGGCCTGTGCCTGGCCCGAGGAGAAGCCGGGCGCAGGACCACCGTTCACATCGGCGGCCAGGAAGCCGTTGTAGCGCATGGCGCGCTCGGGCCCGAAGCTGGGCTCCAGCTTCATCAGGGCCGACAGCGGCACCATCTCGCCCGTGCTGGAACGCACCTTCAGCAGGCCCACGTCTTCCGCACGCGCCCGGTAGGCGGCATCCGCCTGCACGCGCACGCTGTAGGTGCGGCCGAACTGGTTGAAGTCATTGGCGTACAGGCTGCCCAGATAGATCTGCAGGGTCTCGAAGATGTCGGTCACCGGCACCCCCAGCTGGCGCGCCTTGGTGCGGTCGATGGCGGCATAGAGCTGCGGCACGTTGACCTGCCAGCTGGTGAACAGCCCGGCCAGCTCCGGCGTCTGGTAGGCCTTGGCCATGAAGGCCTTCACCGCCTGGTCCATGGCGTCATAGCCCAGCGATGCACGGTCCTCGATCTGCAGCTTGAAGCCCCCGGTCGTGCCCAGGCCGGCCACTGGTGGCGGCGGGAACATGGCAATGAAGGCTTCCTGGATGCTGCCGAAGGCCTGGTTGAGCTGGCCCGCGACCGCGCCGCCGCTCTGGTCGGCGCGTGTGCGCTCGGCAAAGGGCTTGAGCGTGACGAACACGATGCCCGAGTTCGAGCTGTTGGTGAAGCCGTTGATGGACAGGCCCGGGAAGGCAATGGCATCTTCCACATTCGGGTTCTGCTTGACGATCTCGCCCATGCGGCGGATCACGTCTTCCGTGCGGTCCAGGGTGGCGCCATCGGGCAACTGGGCAAAACCCACCAGATACTGCTTGTCCTGGGCCGGCACAAAGCCGCCGGGCACCAGCTTGAACAACCCCCAGGTCGCCCCCACCAGCACGGCGTAGATCACCAGCATCAGCGCCTTGCGGCCGATGACACGCTGCACGCCACCGCTGTAGGCATCGGAGCCACGGTGGAACAGGGCATTGAAGCGGCGGAAGAACCCACCCAGCACGCGATCCATGCCGCGTGTCAGCGCATCCTTGGGCTCGTGATGGCCCTTGAGCAGCAGCGCGCTGAGCGCCGGCGACAGGGTCAGCGAGTTGATGGCCGAGATCACGGTCGAGATGGCGATGGTCACAGCGAACTGGCGGTAGAACTGGCCCGTGAGGCCGCTGATGAAGGCCAGGGGCACGAACACGGCCACCAGCACCAGGGCGATGGCAATGATGGGGCCGCTCACCTCCTGCATGGCACGGTAGGTGGCTTCGCGCGGCGACAGGCCGGCTTCGATGTTGCGCTCCACGTTCTCCACCACGACGATGGCGTCATCCACCACGATGCCGATGGCCAGCACCAGGCCGAAAAGCGACAGCGCGTTGATCGAAAAACCCAGCAGGTGCAGCACGGCGAACGTCCCCACCACCGACACCGGCACGGCCAGCAGCGGGATGATGGAGGCGCGCCAGGTCTGCAGGAACAGAATCACCACCACCACCACCAGGGCCACGGCTTCCAGCAGGGTGTGGATCACGGACTTGATGGAGGCGCGCACGAACTGCGTAGGGTCGTAGGCGATGCGGAACTCCACACCTTCGGGCATGTGCTTTTGCAGCTCGGCCATGGTGGCGCGCACATTGGCCGAGATGTCCAGGGCGTTGGAGCCCGGGGCCTGGAACACGCCCATGCCCACGGCGGGGTCATTGTTCAGCAGGGAGCGCAGCGAATAGTCGGCCGCGCCCAGCTCCAGACGGGCCACGTCGCGCAGGCGCGTCACGGCACCGTCCGCGCCGGTCTTGACGATGATGTCGCCGAATTCCTCTTCGGTCTGCAGGCGGCCCTGGGCATTGATGGACAGTTGCATGTCCACGCCCGGCAGGCCGGGCGAAGCGCCCACCACACCGGCCGCAGCCTGCACGTTCTGGCCCCGGATGGCGCTCACCACGTCGGCCGCCGAGAGGCCGCGCTGCGCAACCTTCTGCGGGTCCAGCCAGGCACGCATGGAATAGTCGCCGCCGCCGAAGATCTGCACCTGGCCCACGCCGGTGATACGCGCCAGGCGATCCTTGACGTTGAGCACCGCGTAGTTGCGCAGATAGTCGATGTCATAGCGGCCATTGGGCGAGACCATGTGCACGACCATGGTCAGGTCGGGCGCGCTCTTGACCGTGGTGATGCCCAGTCGACGCACTTCCTCGGGCAGGCGCGGTTCGGCCTGGGACACGCGATTCTGCACCAGCTGCTGGGCCTTGTCCGGGTCGGTGCCCAGGGCAAAGGTCACGGTCAGCGTCATCACGCCGTCGGTGGTGGCCTGGCTGCCCATGTAGAGCATGCCTTCCACACCGTTGATGGATTCTTCCAGTGGGGTTGCCACGGTTTCGGCGATCACCTTGGGGTTGGCTCCGGGATACTGGGCACGCACCACCACCGAGGGGGGTGCGACTTCCGGGTATTCCGAGATCGGCAGCACGCGCAGGGCGATCAGGCCGGCCAGGAAGATGAGCACCGACAGCACCCCGGCAAAGATGGGGCGGTCGATGAAAAAGCGGGAGAGATTCATGTGCGGGTCTTTCTTGCCGGACGCATTCAGGCGATGGGCTGCTTGGTTGCGGCCTTGGCAGCCGGTGCGCGGTCACCCTGCAGTTCCGCCTTGGCAGCCATGGGGACTTCCTGGGGCGCGATCACCGCGCCGGGGCGCACGCGCTGCAAGCCGTTGACGACGATGCGTTCCCCGGCCTTCAGGCCCGAGGTCACCACACGCAGACCGTCCACCGGTGCGCCCAGCTGCACTTCGCGGTACTCGGCCTTGTCGCCTTCGCCCACGACCATGACGAACTTCTTGTTCTGGTCGGTGCCCACGGCGCGCTCGTTGATCAGCACGGCCGAAGTGCTCTGGG
>Ga0247819_10002042_pt1 | contig 10646 bp, 18 predicted proteins | sample 13C_Xylose_Day6_FD_193428 | JGI IMG/M metagenome (GOLD analysis project Ga0247819, IMG submission 193428) | Soil microbial communities from agricultural site in Penn Yan, New York, United States - 13C_Xylose_Day6 | ecosystem: Environmental > Terrestrial > Soil > Agricultural land | place: USA... | reverse complement strand
TTTGCGTACTGAGCTGGGAGCCCTGCGTACATCTCGTCGAGGAGCGACACGGTCTCTTCCATGAGAAGAGAATATGTCTTCGGCTCGTCACTGGTCTCCGGCGTCACCGAAGTCCGAAAGCGCTTCATGGCGAATCCCATGTAGACACTCCGTTCGTGCTTGCCGTCGATCATCTTCCGGTCGTAGAACTCCTCGAAGTAGTTCTTCAGCTCCTCCCGGAAGAGGTGGAGCTTCATCTTGAACCCGAGTTCCGCGTGTTCCGCGTATGACTTGTAGAGCTTCCAGGCGTGGGTGAGTGTCGTGTACTCCTGTCCCTTGAAGATGTCGTAGTGTTCCTCGACGAAGTTGTAGAAGACATCCGTCTTCTGCATCATCCGTTCCGGAATATAGCCGTTGTAGTAGCTCTTGCCGAGCCGCTTGTAGACCTTGAGGCAGTGGTCCGCGATGGCACCAAGCTCGAAGTCCACACGGTCCATGAGAGCGTAGTAGTGACCGGGCTCGAACGTCACGCCGGTGGGGACTACGTCGATGACTCGACGAATAAGACCGGACTTGGCGTCCGAGATCTTGACCGGCTTGTTCGTACCCATGAAGAGGAACGCGTTGACCCTCGCGGTGTACGGGGACTTGAACTTCTCGTTGATCTTCATGTCCTCGTGGGACACGATCGAGTTCAGCCGACTGTTGTCGTCGATCTTCGAGAGGTCACCGTCGTGGTTGATCGCCACCAGAGGGTTGTTCTTGAACGCCTCGAGAGCGAACGCGTTCCCATTCCCGACGAGATCCTTCGCCTCGAAGGTCTCGACGTACCCACCGTCAGGAACGAGGCCGCCGAAGATCCTCTGGATGATCTCCATTATCGTCGACTTACCGGTACCACCCGGTCCGTAGAAGACGATGAATTTCTGGATCCGCTTGGCGTCTCCGGCGATGATGGCCCCGATGGCCCACTCGATCTTCTCCCGTTCCTCAGGAGAATATAGCGTTCCGATCAGTTCTTCGTAGGCACTGATGTCGCCCATCGCGAGGGAATACGGCAGACGACGGCTCACGTAGTCGGAACGCTTTACCTCGGTGTTGGCGAACGTCACCTTCATGTCGAGAGGGTGGTAGGAGTCGCTCGCGTCCTTGAGGTACTTCTTGTAGTCGGACCAGGCTTTGGAGCTGTGAGAACGGAGGAGTTTCACCTTGCACGGAACACCCGCGGCTTTGAGCTCTTCGGCCTTGGCCATGACTGCTTCGTCCACGATGTTCTTGACATCGTAGGTCTCGGTCGACCAAAGCCCGAGCTCTTCGTTCCAGACGGCGTAAAACGCCTGACCGCGGACCATGTGGTCCCTCGATCGCCCGACGATGAAGTCAGGATATACCTCTACGACCGGCGGCTTACCGCGACCTTCTCTCGTGCAAACCTGAAAGAAATCCATTATCCTCCTTTCACCCAGCCCGCTCCTGGAGTTCCTGAACGTACTCGTTCATCTGGGTCCAGAGCTCGATATCACGCTGGTCTTCCCTCGGGTTCTGGAGCGGGAAGAACCCGCCCAACCCTGTTGCTTGGTAGTTCCTGAATATGATCCGATTGAGAACGTCGTCGACGTACTCCTTTCTGATACGTCGCTTGTCGTTGAGCCCGGCGAGACCGATGTTCATCATGAGGACCCAGAACCAATAGTGGGGCGTGCCATCGGCCAGAAATTCCAGCCGACAAGCCAGCCCCACCATCAGTTCGAGCATGGAACATCCGTCTTCTATCCAGCTGGAGTCCACCTCGGCGACGGTCCAGCCCTGGGATTCGACGAACTGAATCCGCAGGGCCTTTCCGTCGTGAATGCGGTTCTCGTCGTTGACAGCCTCGTCAACCCAAACGAACTCCGTTTTGTAGAGAATCCGAAGTACATTCCAGTACGTCAGGTTCTCTTCCTGGATGGTGGGATCAGCGACCTGGCTGTAGAGCCACTGGAAATATAGCTCGTCCAGAGGTGCGCTCATGTCCCGTTACCTCATGTCTACTCGGGCTGCTGACCGAGCACGTCGACGGCGTAGCTGCCTGCGCTCCAGATCACTTCGTGGTCCATCCGGTGCTTGTCGTCCCGGATATAGATCGTGGTGTTCTGGTCGTTCAGCTTGGCGAGGTTCGCGTAGCTGATGTGGGTGCCGACGTACTTCTTGTCGAGCTTCGCGTCGCTCTCGTCGGAGACCTCGCTGTCCGTGGCGTAGTAGACGACCGTGTGCTGCTCGTAGTCGCCGCCGTTCTCCGCGTACTTGTTGAAGTCGATGATCCGCGGGCCGTCGGGCTTGACGTAGGCGAGTTCCTGCTCCTCCACCACCGTCTGTTCGAGGATCCGACTGACGTTGCCGACCGGCTCGGCCGAAGCCGCCGTGATCCCCTGGTAGTTCACCAGAGCCGCGGCGGCCTCTTCCGGCATCTCCTCTTCGGGCTCGTCCGCCTGCTCCGGAATATCCGGGTGAGGCGACACGGCGTTCACGATCTCGACGCTGTCGGGAGCCTGCGCCAGGACCTTCTCGAGAGCCGCCTTGACTTCCTCCTCCTGGGCGCCGGTCACCTCTTCGACGGCCTCCCGGAGGATATCGGCCTGGTCCTTGAGCTTGGCGGTCTCCCGCTTCAGCTTCTCGTCGTACATGTTCTTGTAGAACTTGCGGGTCTGATCGAGCTCCTCCCGGAGACGGGACTCGTAGTCAGCCTCCAGATGCTTCTTGGCGACGTAATAACCCGCGCCGGTTCCGATGGCGGCCCACAGGATATGCCTCAGCATCTCGTAGATCACACCTTCGGGAAGAACTTGGACACGACGCCGTCGACGTTGAAGTCCAGCAGGAGCGCGTCACGCTGACCGCTGATCCACTCGACGCCCTTGAAGGTGCCCTCGTTCCAGACGCCGAAGTCGACGATGCCGTCGCCCTCGCCCGCCTTGGGGTTCACGACCCAGCCGACCTGCTGACCCGCCTGGGTCTTGGGGTAGCCGAGCATCTCGTAGACGTCGTTCAGGAACAGGTAGCCGTTGATGATGAGGCGACGGTTGGCCGAGCTCTCGACCATGTTGATGAAGTTCTGGTTCTGGTGCGGGATGTCGCTCCAGTTGGGGTTGTTGCGGTCGAAGACCCGGGCGTAGGTCCACTCCGTCTTGTGCTTGAGGTCGTCCTGGTCCGGGCCCTTGATGACCGAGACCTCGGGACCGTTCTTGCCCTCCTCGGCGATCTCCTTCTCGCCCTTGCCGAAGCGGTACTCGAAGTCCTTCTCCTTGCCCTGGTCGGCGACGACCCGGCCGCGGTACTCCTTGAAGCTCTGGCTGACGACCGTGTAGGCCGCGATCAGACCGGCGTTGCGCTTCTGGAGGATGACGTGGGACCCGGCGAGGCAGGCGATGGACCCACCGAGGAGGAGACCGGACGGGGCGTAGAGCTTGATGACCCTGAGGGCCGTCTGGAGCTGGACGCCGAACTTGGCCTTCGAGCGCTCCTCCTCGTCCTCGACGGCGGGAGTGGTCTTGACCTTCTCGAGGTCCTCCTCGCCCTTCTCGAGGACGTCGGTCAGCTTGAGCGTGGCCCGGCAGGCCAGCACCACACTGGTCGTGACGCCGACGACGCCGACACCCAGAAGGATCGCGGGGGAGTTGGTCTTGACGGTGAGGATCTGCTTGCTGAAGGTGCCGGTCACCTTACCGGCCAGAGTCTTGAGACTCATCGGTTGTTCTCCTGAGTGTTGTGGAAGACGTTGACGCAGTGCTGAGCGACGGCGACGGCCTCGTCATCGATCTGGTTCATGAGTACGTAGTGCTTGTTCACCGAGACACGGTCGCCGGTGGTGCTGATGAGGTCCACGCCTTCGGCGATGTAGACCGGCTGGTTGGTTGCTGCGAAGATGTAGGTCTGCGGCTCGAGCCGAATATCGCGCTCGAGTTCCCGCTCCACCACCTCGTGCTTGATGATCACACGAGGGGCGTAGCCTCCGTTGAGCGGGATCATCACCAGCTTCCTGACGATGTTCAGGAGCGTGGACTTACCGCTGGCGGTGTCACCGTGGATGAGCAGCACCGTTCGCGGTCCTTCGACCAGGGCCGAACCGATGGCCCGTTCGAACGTGGCGCGGTCTTCCTCCGAGAGGAGGAGGCTCACCAGTTCGTTGTAGGCCTTGGGGATCTGGTTCATGCCTTGCCCGCCCTTTCGGAATATCGGTCCAGCTTGTCCGCGGCGTAGTTCGCTGCCCGGGAAACTCCGGTGAGCGTCTTCTCCACCACGAACGGCAGGACCATACGGCCTACGGTCTTGGTGAGTGGTCGACCGATGACGACGCCGACGAGAACACCGGCTGCGAATCGGAACATGGAATATCCCTACTTCGAACTTGGGGGACGGTAGCCGACGCCGATCATCGGCGGGTGCGGGAGTTCTTCTCCGAACACCTTCCGCTCGACCGCGCGTTGCGCCTTGTCGTAGCCGCTCATGAGCTTGTCGACGACCTTGTCGGTGTCCACGACCGGCAGAACCATGCGTCCGACGACCCAGGTCGCCGTGGCAGCGCCAGCGACGAATATGGTCGTACCACCAACGGTGTACAGCAGGAATCTCTTCATCAGATCTTCCCCTCCCTTTTGAGCTTGAAGAATATGGCCGTTACCTGGCCCTCGGGCATCTTGTCAACCCTTGAGGGCCAGGTCTTGCTGTGGGGGTAGGCCTTCTTAATCAACTCCCTTTTGGATATGCCGGACATGACGGTGGGGCGCCTATCGTCCGCTGATGATGTGCTCGACCCGCGGCAGCACCACCAGGTATCCGCCGTTGACCTCACGGGAACGAGCACTGGCGAGGTTGGTCCAACCCCACTCCATGTCGACCGAGGTGGTCGGCAGGTCGACGAGCTCGTAGAAGTCTCCGAGCGTGCAGTAGCCGTGTCGCTCGATCACACCGCGCAGGGTGTCCAGCACCAGCTCGACGTCCTCGCGAACCTCCAGAACGACGTCCTTGACCACGTTGGAACGGCGCACGACGGGCTGGAAATATGCCGTCGCGGTGGGCTTCGGAGCCGACGACACCCCGTTGTAGTTCGTGTTGGGTCGGTGGACGTTGCCGACTCCCGGACGAGGCGGAGAAGCGGGCCGGTTCGTCCGGCCTCCGAAGAGCGCCTCTTCGACACCCTGGGCGAAGGCATCGGCCGTCTGCCGGACGATCGTGTTGAACAGCTCCAGCGACTTCGGGATGATGACCTTCTCGACGATGTGGTCGAAGAAGCCCTCCCCCTCGGTGACGAAGTGCTGCTTGAACCTGGCGCCGAGCGTCTTCTTGCGCTGCTCGACCTTGCCGTTTATGACCGGCTCCAGCTTCTCCTTCTCGACCGGGGCCTTGGGCTCCACGCCCTCTTCGGTCACCTTGATCTGCTTCGCAGCGAAGCTGTTGCCCGGAAACTCATCCATTGGATACCTCTCGAGTCGAAAAATCCAAACCCCCTGGTGGGGGTCGGGATTGAGTTGGTACGGTCAGTCGTCCTGCTCGGTGGGCTCTTCGGACTCGGTGAAGTGATCCTTGATCTTCTCGTCGACCTGCTTCCCCAGCTTGTAGGTGGAACCGATGACAAGCGAGAAAGCGAGGCTCGAGGCGATCTGGAGGAGCTTCATCTTGTTCTTGGGGCTCATGATGACAGTGGTCCTTTCGTAGGGGTCTCATTAAAGCCCCTGTAAAACTTGCGACTAACCGCGGTGGAATATGTACTCGCTGACTGAGAGGATCTGGAAGTCTCCACCGGTACCGACCATCTTGGCCCTACCGGGATTCTCCTTCAGCCACTTCACCACGTTCTTGTGGCTACCGGTGTAGAGCTCGTGGAAGGCTCCGTCCACCACACAAGCGAGTGCGTCCGGGTGGTACTCGGAGACAGGGACGAAGATCTTCCGCTGGAAGACGTGTCCTCCTGCTTCCTCCCTGAAGATCAGGATATGAGTACCGGTCTCGGTCTCCTGCTCCTGGTAGGTGTACTCGTCCATGACTCCTCCTTCCGGAATATGGATGTTTGTCCCTTAACGAGAAATCGCGGCACCCCTGAACCCGGGCTTGGGCGGCCTCGTACTGAACACGACGCAGACGTCGTAGGAGAGACGCCACTTCGAGCAACGCCTGCTATCGGCGCACTGTTCGTGGGTCTTCTCGCACTTACCACACTGGTTTCCGTTGAGCTTGACCTTCATGATCGAAACCCCCAGAATGCTAGTCCTGCTCGTCCATCCATTCGGTCCACTCGTCGATGGATATGGGCTCGCCTTCCCCTGCTACCCATACCGCATGAACGATGAGCGGGTTGGCCATGATCCAATCCATGATCTGGTCTGAAGTTCCCTGGAACAGAGGATTGAGTTCACGGTCCAATATGGTTCCGTCGACGTGGGTGTCGGTAGAACCCGTAAGTGCGCAGTGGGCACACATCTCAGTAGCGCCCGTAAACAGCGTACGGCGATCCGTAGGTGTAGTTCGTCACCGGCCACTCCCCCACGATATGAGCGGTGGTGCGTCCGAAGTTGGCGTTGAGCATGTAGCCCTTGCCGTTGCGGACGCCGGTGAATATGCCGACGTGATAGACCCTGCCGTAGCGGTCCTTGATGAATATGAGATCGCCGGGCTTGCGGTCCTTCGGGCTGACTTTCTTGGAGCGGTTGTACTGGTCCTTGGCGACTCGCGGGAGCGTCTTGCCGTGCTGGCGGTAGGCCCAGTAGACCAGGCCCGAGCAGTCGTATCCTCGGGAATATCCTCCCGCACGACCGTAGACGTACTTGGCGCCCTTCTGGGTCTTGGCAGAAGCCATCGCCTTGGACCTGAGCGTAGGCGCCGCCTCTGCGCTGGAGACACTTCCGATCACGAGTCCCAGACCCAGTGCGAATACCACGGTGATTCTGTGCACGCTGTTCATGGTGTTCCCTCCCCTTACGGACTTTCTACGGTTTTTCCCTCCCGGGAAAATATGAGATGGTCGGGGCACATGTTTACCCACACGGGGGCGTACAGGGCCTCGGCTGTCGTTTCGTCTGTCAGCATCCGGAATATAGGTTCGTCGCTCGGGTGAGACCCCTACGTGCGCCGTTCCCATTGCTGACAGCCCCGACCATCACACTTGCGGAGATCAGGCCGTCTGGCGGCCGCTCTCCCGGCGCTCCCACGCGATGAGCTGGTAGCGCTTGTCCATCTCCTGGAACTTCTTGGTACCGGCGACGGCGTAGAAGTCCTCGTCGCTCATGGCGAGGAGCTCCTCGTTGGAGTAGTCGCGGTTGACACGGGCCGCCTCCGCCTCCGCGTTCGCCTGGACCTCCTGCGGCATGATGCTCAGGAAGAACGCCGCGCCGCCGTCCTCGGACTCGGCCAGCTCGTTGAACAGCTGCTCGTAGGCGCCGCTGCCGACGAACTCCTCGAGGATCTGGGGGTTCTTGACGATGTACTCGCCGTCCTCACCCAACCGGCGCTTGCCGACGGCCCGGAAGAGCATGTCCTTCCAGACCTCCATGAGGTTCCGGGTCTCCTGGTTGGCCGCGATGGACTCCAGGTACTGCTTCGGGTTCTTCCGGTGGACGAAGTCCAGCTCGATCGCGTCGGTCTTGCCGAGCTGGAACCAGTAGTCGACGGCCTTCGGCTGACCGTCCAGGGTCTTGTAACGTATGGTGCGCATGACAGCGGCCATGGGAATATCCTCTTTCTCAGATTAGTCAGACACACAGAGGCGGCGGGCAGGAATATGATCCCCGCACACCGCCTCTGTGTGACGTCAGGTGGTTGGTCAGGCAGCGGTCACGTCGGCGGCGACGGCCGTGTCCTTGATCTCCTCGTACTGCTCGACCTCGTCGGGGGTCTCTGCCTGGGCCAGCTCCTTCTCCACGGAGCGCTTGGCGACGACCTTCGCGACGGCGACGGTGGCAGCGGCGGCCGCGATGCCCACGGCGATGAAGGCCTTCTTGTTCTTCTCGACCTTCTTGGCCAGGGCCGTGACCCGGTCCTTGAGGGACTTCTTGCCGCCCTCGATGACGGTCAGCTCGGGCTCCTCGGTGGTGACCTCGACCTTCTCCTCGACGACGGTCTCCTCCGCCACCTTCTCACCCTGCGCCGGGACGACGAGCTTCTCCTCCGCGGCCTGGGCGGCGACGTCGGCGGGGGTGACGTTGGTCTTCGAGTTGTTCGCCATGGTGGTAGTTGTGCCTTTCGCTCGTACTTCTCGGGTTTTGTTGAGTTGGAACAGGTCGTTCATCCTGCGGCAGGGTGTCCCCGGCTCACACGAATCACGAACCAGGCAGTCCCTGCAATATGCGCTCACGGACACTCGCCGTCCCCGTAAATATCGCTCAGGTCTGTGGTGTAGTAGTGGTAGGCGGCCTTCCAGTACGGATTGCCGTATGGGTCACCGGAAGGATCGCCAGCTCTTCAATAGCTCCGGTCGTACTTCGGGATCGGGAGCGTCTTGAAGTCGACGAACGCGACGCGCTCGCCTTCGATCGTGACCCAGGTGATCTCGGTCTCGAGGAGGTTGTCCGTGGTCCAGCCGAGGTGCTCGCCGCAGGTGGTCGAGGGGAGGTTGACCTTCTCCCAGAACTCGTTCAGCGACATATACATGTCGTGGATGAGCTGCTGGTTGAAGTCGTTGACGGCGCCGCGGATGGTCTCGACGTCGTTGTAGAAATACCGCCCCGACCAACGGTCGTAGAACAGGACCTGCCCGGAGACGGGCGCCACGATCTCGGTCGTACGGATCGGGTGACGACGCACCATCTCCGCAGCGACCTCCTCCTTGATCTCCGCGGCCTTCTTCGGACCGACCTTCTCAGCGGTCTTGTTCTGGTACTCGGTGTAGCTCTCCTTGACGACGGAATATGCCGACGCCAGGGCCGCCGAACGGCGGTCGCTGATCCGGTTGGAGCAGATGATCGCGGCCACGGTCATGGCTGCACTCAGCGCCGCGGGGACGAAGTACTCCCAGGTCGCCTCGATCTTCTCCTGCGTGGTGAGCGGCTCGGGGATGCTCGTGTCGTCCTCGGGGGCTTCGCCGCGGAACTCCGCGAGCTTGGCCTCCTCCGCTTCCTTCAGGGCCGCCGCGGCCTTGAGAGCGCCCTTGGCCGCGAGATATGCGGTTGAGAGGGTGCCGGTGACACCGATCGCGGTGAGGATCGCCGGACTGTTTTCAGCGGCGACCTGTCCCGCACGCTTGAACAGCGCGCTGAGATCGAACATGGTGAAGCTCCTGTCTTGTCGCCGTCCGGCGATCGGAATATGAGTGTTGCTTCTTCCAGACAAAGCAAAAACCCAAACCCCGGGTAGGGGTCTGGGTCTTGGCGAGCCGGTCGTAGGTGAATATCAGGCTTCGGGAGCGGTCTCGTCCTTGTCCATCTTGTCGATCAGGACGATCGCGGCCACGGTCGCGGTGAAGGTTCCGGCGACGACCAGTCCCCACTTCGCGAGAGCGCGCTTGCCAGCGGCTTCTTCGGTGTGGATCAGTTCGTCGCAGGTCTTTCCTGCGGTCTTGGCCTCGACGTTCTGCATGGCAGTGGTGAGGATCGAGAACGGGTTCTTGGGCATGATGGTCCAATCAGTAGGGGTCTCATTATAGGACGTGTAATTCCTGCGAGCCCCTGACTGAATATGACCGTCAGTTCTCGACGTCGAACGGGTCGGACGTGATCTCTTCCCGGACACGGGCGATGACCCAGAGGATGAACGCCGCGAGGAGGGCGTAGATCGTGACCTTGACGACGGGACGAGGCATGGTGGGGTTCCTCTCGAGAATATGACGGACGGGTACTACTTCTGGTTCTGGTTCTCGGCTCGCTTGGTCTTCTCGCGCTCCATGAAGACCCGGTAGGCCAGGTCGATCCCCTTGGACGCGAGGAAGAACACCGTGATGAGACCGATCGGGGAGTTCCAGATGGAACCCGTACGGGGGCGCCCGGCCGACTGGTACCGGACGTAGGGTCGACCCGAGGTCTTGAACTCGAAGGCAGGAGGCTCTTCCTCGCTGTCCTTACTGTTCTCCGTTTCGGGCTCCTCGTGCTCGCCGCTGTCGTCGTTCTTCTCGATGACGATCTCGTCGGGGGTTTCTTCGGTCACGACTTCCCTTTCGTGAATATGGTCAGATACCCGCGTTGTGCTTGGTGAAGCTCAGGACGGCGTTGTCGTCGCCCTGGGCAGAGAGCCGCCCGGCCTTGTCGACCAGGGTGGTGGTCCAACCGTCGATGGGGTCACCCGCCGAGTTCCGGTTGATCTTGCCGCTGGCGACGACGCAGGCGGTCGCTCCGGAACCGAGGGTGGGCATCAGCTCGTCGAGCAGCTTCGGGGCGCCCGGACCGCTGCCGTCGTAGACGTTCAGCGAGACGTTCTGGGCCTGGTCGAAGCTGGTACCCATCTTGTAGGCGTTCACCGTCACCGCCCACTCGGTCACCCAGGCGGGCAGCTTGGTGAGGTCCAGCGTGATCGACTCGTCGTCGCCGTCGCCCTGGCCGGTCTGGTTGTCGCCGGAGTGGACCGCCGCGCCGTTGACCGGGTCCATGTTGTGGCCGATCACGATGCGCTTCGGCTGGCCGTCGCGGTACAGAACGAGAGCCAGGTCGAGATCGATGTCCTTCTCCCCGCCGCCCAGGTTGATCTTGCCGCCGGTCTTGAGGGCCAGC
>Ga0247819_10002041_pt1 | contig 10646 bp, 8 predicted proteins | sample 13C_Xylose_Day6_FD_193428 | JGI IMG/M metagenome (GOLD analysis project Ga0247819, IMG submission 193428) | Soil microbial communities from agricultural site in Penn Yan, New York, United States - 13C_Xylose_Day6 | ecosystem: Environmental > Terrestrial > Soil > Agricultural land | place: USA... | reverse complement strand
CAGATTCCACAGGCTGGCAAGGATCAGGATCACCCCGACATAGAACGGGAAATAGCCCGATTCAGGGCCGGATTCCGACCAGCCATGACCCAGCTCCAGCGCGCCGATCACCGCAGCGGCACCCAAAGCGCCGGTGCCAATCGCGGTCGCCACCTCGGCATGAAAACGTCTGACGGTCATAGCTTCTCCCCCTGCCCCCGCCTGATCCGAAAAGGCCCGCGACAATCGGGTCGCGGGCCGGTCTTTGGCTTATTCGGTCGACCAGCCCTGCGCCTTGAAGACGGCGACGGTCTTGGCCTCGCTGCCGTCGATAAAGGCTTGCAGCGCGTCCCCGGTCAGCAAGGTGCCGCTTTGCGAGGTCTTGGTCAGGTATTCCTGCCATTCGGGGGATTCAAAGACCGATTTCAGCGCCTGCTGGTAGAAGGCGACGGCCTCGGGCGGGGTATCGGCGGGCAGCCAGACCGTGCGCGGCATCTGGTAGCTTTCGATATTCAGCCCCTGCTCCTTGCAGGTCGGGATGTCGTGCCAGCCCATGCCGTCATGGATCGCGGCGCTTTTGGCCATGCGCTGAGGGGCAAAGACGCAAAGCGGCCGTACCGCGCCCGCTTGCCATTGGCCGGCGTTTTCATTGGGATTGTTGACGTTGGCCGCGATATGGCCACCCGCCAGCTGCACGCCGACCTCGCCGCCGCCATTGAAGGGAACGTATTTGAAATCGGCGCCCGTCGTGTCCTCGATCAGCGCGACCAGGGTTTCGTCGGTGTCCTTGGACTGGCTGCCGCCGAAGGGGATCTTGCCGGGATCGGCCTTGGCGGCGTCGATCAGGTCGGTGACAGTCTTGTAGGGCGCGTCGGCCTTGACCCAGACGATGAACTCATCCATCGCCAGCGCCGCAACCGGCTGCAGATCCTTGGCGGTATAGGCCAGCTTCGCAACATGCGGCAGCAGGTAGACGTTGTTCGTGGCGAAGATGACCTTGTTCGGGTCGGCCTTGTTCTGCTTGCCGTAAAGGAAGGCCTCGGCCCCCGATCCGCCGCCCTTGTTCAGCACGACGATGGGCTGATCGACCAGCTTGCCGCGCGTCAGAACCGACTGGATGGTGCGCGCGAAATTGTCGGTCCCACCGCCCGCGCCCGAGGCGACCACGAACTCTACCGGCCGTTCGGGGCTCCATTCAGCCCAGGCAGGCACCGATAGCAGCATCAGCGACGCGACGGACGCGCCGATTGCTTTCTTCATCATCTTCTCTCCTCCACTGAATTGGACCGCGTCCTCCACGCGATCTTGTCTCCGGGCCGGGTTGGCGACCCGAAAAACGCTATCCTTCCACAGCCGCCGTGGCCCAATCGGGTGCCAGCGCCGCCTGTGCATCGCGACGGGGATTCATGCTGGCCAGATCGATACCAAGGCGCGCGGCAGCGCGGGTCGCGCCCAGATCGGCGCGGCCCTGCCCGGCAATGTCATAGGCCGTGCCATGCGCAGGCGTGACAATCGGGAAATCGTAGCCAGCGATCAGCGTGACCCCCCGGTCAAAACCCAGCAGCTTGATCGCGATCTGGCCCTGATCGTGATACATGGTCAGCACGGCATCGAATTCCCCCCGGATCGCCCGGACGAACACCGTATCCGAGGGGATCGGCCCCTTCACGTCGAAACCCTCGGCCACGGCCAGGTCGACGGCGGGGGCGATGATGTCTTCGTCCTCGTCGCCGAAATTGCGGCCATCGCCCGCATGCGGGTTCAGCGCGGCGACGCCGATGCGCGCGCCGGGCTTGCCCGCCGCAGCCATCACTTCCGATGTCAGCCGGATGCTGGACAGGATGCGGTCGATACTCAGCCGGTCCGCCACCGCCCGCAGCGGCACATGCGAGGTGACGCGGGCATTCCAGACCTCTTCCAGCACGTTGAATTCGCGGCCGCTGCGCTCGGCACCCAGCACCGCATCGATAAACCCGATCTCATCGACATAGGCAGGACGGGCAAGGCGCATCGAATGCTTGTTGAAGGGCGTGAACATGACCGCATCGACCAGCCCGGCCTGACCCAGCCGCAGGGCGGCGGCGAAATTCTGCAGCGATGCCTCGCCCGCGGCAGGGTTCGAGCGGCCGATGGTGATCCCGTCCGGGGCGCAATTCGCCAGATCGACCAGCACGTGACGCGCCGGCAGCGTCTGGCACAGATCATCAGCAGCTATCACCGTGACGTTCAGGTCAACCCCGGCATGTTCGATGCCCATGTTCAGGACATTCTCGGCGCCGATGGCGATCACCTCATGATCCTGCAGATCGGGATGGGCCATCAATCTGGCCGCCAGTTCCGGCCCCACACCACCTGCATCCCCCAGCGCCAGCGCAATCCGCATCGCCTCGATTCCTTCCCCTCGATCCAATATTGAATTTTGTATACAATATTTCGTATCGCGTCCACTTGGATTTCGCGCTAGAAATGAACTGTCGCTTGGAGTGCGCAAATGGATCTACAGAACGATACGGTCGGCACGCTGCGCGTCGACAAGGCCACGCTGCACGATCAGGTCGTTGCGCGGATACGCGACCTGATCGTCGAGGGCGCGTTGCTGCCCGGCTCTCGCATCGACGAATCCGCGCTGATCGAACAGCTGGGCGTCTCGCGCACCCCGTTCCGAGAAGCGCTGCGCACCCTTGCCGCCGAAGGTCTGGTCGAGATCCGCCCGACCCGTGGCAGCATTGTGCGCAAGCTGACGCCCGATGAGGTCTTCTCGATGCTGGAAGTTCTGGCGCAGTTGGAACAACTGGCCGCCGAGCTGGCCTGCAAGCGCGCAAGCGATGCCCAGATCGCCCAGATGGTCGCGATCCATGAGCAGATGCTGGAGTTCTACGCCAAGCGCGAACGCATGCCCTATTTCAAGCTCAACCAGGAATTCCATCGCGGCATCGTCAGCCTGTCCGCCAATCCCGTGCTGATCGAGATCCACGGCAACCTGCATGCCCGGCTGAAGCGCATCCGCTTTGTCGGCAATCGCGGCCCGGACTTTTGGGCCGATGCCGTGTCCGAACACGAGGAAATGGCCCGCGCCCTGCAAACCCGCGACGGCACCCTTCTGGGCGAGATCGCAGCCCGCCACCTGCTGAACACCTGGACGCGGGTCCGGGATGCGGTGACCTGAACCAATCCTGCCAGGATCGCGCGCAATTGGTCCCCCGGTGCAACCTCTTGCGCCGGGGAATAACGCTTACTGCGTGAATAATCGCCATTCTGCGCATCTTTGGACGAATTTAGGCTGACGCCAAACTGAACCATTTACGAATCCAATTTCCTGAGATTGACTGAGCCAATCGCAAATTGGTCCCGTCATGCCCGCATCGGAACTGCTTCGCCCCAACGACCCCGAACGCCGTGCCGAGGATGGCAATTCGGCCTATGCGCTTGAGCGCCTGCGCCGCTATCTGGATGCTGGCGAAACGCGGTCCGGCGGTCGGATGCCGACCGAACGCCAATTGGCCGAAACGCTTGGCATCGGCCGCCGCGCCGTGCGCCGCGCGCTTGAGGTGCTTGAGGCCGAGGGGCTGATCTGGCGGCGTCAGGGCTCGGGAACCTTTGCCGGTCCCTTGCCCGCCGAGAACAGCGCCGAGCAGATTGCCACCACCGACTTCCTTGAGATCATGGAGGTGCGGCTGCGGTTGGAACCGCAGCTTGCGGCACTGGCCGCGATGCGCGCCAAACCCGCGCAGATCGCCCGCATGCATGAACTGGCCGACCGGATCGTCCAATGCGAGGATGCCGACGCCCGCGAGCTATGGGACGGGACGCTGCATCGTCAGATCGCGCAGGCGGCGGGCAATGCGCTGTTCCTGTCGCTCTTCGACACGGTGAACCGGTTGCGTCAGGACGAGGCCTGGCAGGCGATCCGCGAACGCGCGCGCGGTGGCAATGGCACGCGCGACATCACGTTGCGCCAGCATCACGCCATCATCGACGCCATCGCCGCCCGCGATCCGCAGGCGGCCGCCAATGAAATGCGCCAGCATCTGCTGATGCTGCAGGAAAAGCTGATCCGGCAGACCTCGCTGGACGGTTCGGAAACTTGAACCACGCAGAAACCGGACAAACCGGTCGCGACAGTCAACATGGGAGATGAAATGATCACCAAGACATTGCTTTCTGCCGCTGCCCTTGGCGCGCTTCTGGCCATTCCGGCCAGCGCCAGCGAATTGCGGATCGGGCTTCAGGACGATGCCGACGTTCTGGACCCGCACCAGTCGCGGACCTTTGTCGGTCGCATCGTCTATACCGGGCTTTGCGACAAGCTGGTCGATCTGGACAAGGACGTGAAGATCGTCCCCCAGCTTGCCACCGACTGGACGACCTCGGATGACGGCTTGAAGCTGGTGATGAACCTGCGCGACGGCGTGGTCTTTCACGACGGCACCCCTCTGGATGCCGAGGCCGTGGTCTACAATATCGACCGCGCGATGACCCTGCCCGAGTCACGGCGCAAGTCCGAACTGTCCTCGGTCGAGAAAATCGAGGCGACCGGTCCGCTGCAGGTGACCTTCACCCTGAAGGCCCCGGATGCGTCACTGCTGGCGCAGCTGACCGACCGGGCGGGCATGATCCTGTCGCCGACTGCGGCCAAGGCGTCCGGTGCAGATTTCGGCGCAAACCCCATATGCTCGGGCCCATTTAAGTTCGTCGAGCGGATCTCTCAGGACCGGATCGTGCTTGAGAAATTCGCGGATTACTACGATGCAGACCGCGTCAAGATCGACCGCGTGGTCTATCTGCCGATCCCAGACACCACCGTCCGTCTGGCGAACCTGCGCTCGGGCGAGCTGGATATGATCGAGCGCGTCGCCGCCAGCGATGTGGCGGGGGTGCGCGAAGACGCCAACCTGACCTCGCAGGAATCCGTCGGGCTGGGTTACATGGCAATCTATGTCAACATCAAGAACGGCGACCGCGCCGCCAACCCGGTGGGTCAGGATGCCCGGATCCGGCAGGCCTTCTCGCTGGCCATCGACCGCGAGGCGCTGAACCAAGTCGTGTTCGAGGGGACGGCAAGGGCCGGAAACCAGCCTTTCGCCCCAACCTCGCCGTGGTTCAACGCCGCGCTCCCGGTCCCCGCGCGCGATGTCGAGGCGGCCAAGGCGCTGCTGGCCGAAGCCGGGGTCGAGCGTGTCTCGATCGAGTTGCAGCATGCCAACAACCCGGTCGTGACGCAGATGATGCAGGTGATCCAGTCGATGGTCGCCGAAGCCGGTTTCGACGTCTCGCTGCAGGCCACGGAATTCGCCACGCTGCTGTCGGAACAGACGGCGGGGAATTTCCAGATGTCGCGCTCGGACTGGTCGGGACGGCCTGACCCGGACGGGAACCTGCACCAGTTCGTCACCTGCGAGGGCGGCATCAACGACCCGAAATACTGCAATCCCGAGGTCGACACCCTGCTGAACGAGGCCCGCGCCACCAGCGACGTCGCCATTCGCAAGCAGAAATACGACGCGGCGGGCGCGATCCTGAACCGGGACATGCCGATCATCTATCTGGGCCATCAGACCTATGTCTTTGGGATGGACAAGGGCATTGAGGGCTTTCAGGCCTATCCCGACGGGATGATCCGGTTGAAGGACGTGACCGACGCCGACTGATCTTCGCGTGGGCGCGGCGGTTGCTGCCGCGCCCGTTCCTTTCCGGCTGCACGCGACAGGCGGGGTCCCGAAATGCCGGGTGCCGCCCACCCGCGTGACAACCAAGGCAATCCGTCCATGCTGATCCATATCGCCAAGCGCATTCTGGTCGCGCTGCCCACGCTGCTGATCGTCTCGGTCCTGGTGTTCTCGCTGCAAAAGCTGCTGCCCGGCGATCCGGTTCTGGCGCTTGCCGGAGAGGAGCGCGACCCCGCCACGCTGGCCGCCCTGCGCGAGAAATACCACCTGAACGACCCGTTCCTGATGCAGTATCTTCGCTGGCTGGGCGGTGTATTGACCGGGGATTTCGGCGTCTCGCTGCGGACCGGGCAGCCGGTGTTGGAGCTGATCGGCCAGAAGCTGCCCGTCACCATCCAACTGGCCTTCATGTCGATGTTCTTCGCGTTGCTGATTGGAATCCCTACAGGAATCCTTGCCGCGGTGAAAAAAGGCACAGTGCTGGACTGGCTGGCGAATGTGATTGCCCTGTCCGGCCTGTCGATCCCGAATTTCTGGCTGGGGATCATGTTGATCCTGCTGGTTTCTGTGCAACTGGGCTGGCTGCCAGCCTCGGGCTATGAATCGCCCTTTGTCGATCCGCTGCGCTCATTCCAGACCATGCTGATGCCGTCCTTCGTGCTGGGCACCGGGCTTGCCGCGACATTGATGCGCCATACCCGCTCGGCCATGCTGGGCGTGCTGAGCGCCGATTACATCCGCACCGCCCGCGCCAAGGGGCTGGGAAGCCGCGAGGTCATCATGACCCATGCCTTTCGCAACGCATTGCTGCCCGTCATCACCCTGACCGCGCTGCTGTTCGGAGAGCTGCTGGCCGGGGCCGTCCTGACCGAGCAGATCTTCACCATCCCCGGTTTCGGCAAGCTGATCGTCGATGCCGTCTTCAACCGCGATTACGCCGTGGTGCAGGGCGTGGTCCTGTGCACGGCGATGGGCTTCCTGCTGATGAACCTTGTCGCCGATGTACTTTACGTCCTGCTTAACCCCCGCATGAGGACCGCGCTATGACCGCTGCCGAAACCTCGCTGGCCCTGCCCGCGCGCAGCCAAGCGCGGGTCTGGTCCAAGTTCCGGCGCAACCGCTCGGCCTTGGTCGGGGCTTGCATCGTGGGCTTTTTCGGCCTTCTGGCGCTGCTGGCCCCGCTTCTGCCCATCGCCGATCCGCTGGCCACCAGCTGGAGCGCGATCCGCAAGCCGCCCGCACCGGAGTATCTGATGGGCAGCGATGAGATCGGCCGGGACATCCTGTCGCGGATGATCTGGGGGGCGCAGGCCTCGTTGCTGGCCGGGGTGATCTCGGTGGTGATCGCCATGCTGACCGGCGTGCCCATCGGGCTGATCGCCGGATATTTCGGCGGCTGGACCGATACCGTCATCTCGCGCTTCACCGATGCGCTGCTGGCGATGCCCTTCCTTATCATGGCCATCGCGCTGGCGGCGTTTCTGGGGCCAAGCCTGAGCAATGCGATGATCGCCATCGGGCTGTCGGCCATGCCGGTCTTTATCCGGCTAACGCGCGGGCAGGTCCTGTCGGTCAAGACCGAGGATTACGTCGAGGGCGCCCGCGCCGTCGGGCTGGGGCATCTGGACATCATGCGCCGATACATCCTGCCGAATGTCGTCCCTCCGATTATCGTGCAGGCAACCCTGACCGTCGCCACCGCGATCATTGCCGAGGCCTCGCTGTCCTTTCTTGGTCTTGGCCAGCAGGCCCCTGCGCCCAGCTGGGGTTCGATGCTGAACGTCGCCAAGAACTTTCTGGGCCAGGCGCCATGGATGGCGATCTGGCCGGGCGCCGCAATCTTTCTGGTGGTGATCGGCTTCAACCTTCTGGGCGACGGGCTGCGCGATGCGCTGGACCCGCGCGAACACTGATCAAAGGAACGTACCATGACCAGCTTCACCACCCGACCCGAAATTCTGGGCACCTTCGGGGTCGTCACATCGACCCATTGGATCGCCACGGCGGTCGGCATGGGCATTCTGGAACGCGGCGGCAATGCCTTTGACGCGGCGGTGGCGACCGGCTTTGTGCTGCAAGTGGTGGAACCGCATCTGAACGGACCCGGCGGCGATCTGCCCGCGATCATCCATTCGGCAGCAACCGGCCGAACCGAGGTGATCTGCGGCCAAGGCCCCGCCCCCGCTGCAGCGACCATCGCGCATTACCGGGCCGAGGGGATCGATCTGATCCCCGGCAACGGGTTGCTGTCGACCGTCATTCCCGGCGCTTTCGACGGCTGGATGCTGATGCTGCGCGACTATGGCACCATGGCCCTGCGCGATGTGCTGGAACCCGCGATCCATTACGCCGAGCACGGCCATCCGATGCTGGCGCGGGTATCCGCGACCATCGGCGGCCTTGCCGATTTCTTCCGTCAGGAATGGCCGACATCCGCTGCAACTTGGCTGCCGGGAAATGCGGTCCCCGCCGCCGAGGCGCTGTTTCGCAACCCGGTGCTGGCCGAAACCTGGAAGCGCATTCTGACCGAAGCCGAGGCCGTGCCGGGTCGTGAAGCCGGGATCGAGGCCGCCCGCAACGCCTTTTATCGCGGCTTCGTCGCCGAGGCGATCGACCGCTTCTGCCGCGAGACCGAGGTGATGGACGGATCGGGCGCGAAGCATCGCGGCGTCCTGACCGCGCAGGACATGGCGGGCTGGCAGGCCACGGTCGAGGCACCCCTTTATGGCGATTACCACGACTGGACCATCGCCAAGACCGGCCCTTGGGGTCAGGGCCCGGTGCTGCTGCAGGGGCTGAAGCTGCTGGAAGGCTTCGATCTGGGCGCGATGGACCCGAACGGACCGGACTATATCCATACGGTGATCGAGGCGATGAAGCTCGCCTATGCCGACCGTGAGGTCTATTACGGCGACCCGGATTTTCATGACGTTCCGATGCAGGCGCTGCTGTCGGATACCTATGCCGCCGAACGTCGCGCGCTGATCGGCGACACCGCTTCGCTTGACCTGCGGCCGGGCCTTGTTCCGGGCTTTGAAGGTCAGCGCGACCGTACCCTTGCCATGCTTGGCCGTATGGGGACCGGCGCGGTTTATGAACCAACCATGTCGCATCTGTCGGAGAAGCGCGGTGATACCGTCCATATCGACGTGATCGACCGCTGGGGCAACATGGTCTCGACCACGCCGTCGGGGGGCTGGCTGCAAAGTTCGCCGATCATCCCCGAACTGGGTTTCTGCCTGAATTCGCGCGCGCAGATGTTCTGGCTGGAGGAAGGGCTGCCGACCTCGCTTGCGCCGGGCAAGCGGCCCCGCACCACGCTGACCCCCTCGTTGGCGCTGCGCGACGGCAAGCCGGTGATGGCATTCGGCACGCCGGGCGGCGACCAGCAGGACCAGTGGCAACTGGCCTTCTTCCTGCGCTATGCCCATCACGAAGGCAACCTGCAGGCCGCGATCGACGCGCCGCTGTTCCATTCCACGCATTTCCCGGCCTCGTTCCATCCCCGCACCTCCTCGCCCGGCGGCATGCTGATCGAGGGTCGCGTGGGCGAGGCCACCATCGCCGAGTTGCGCCGCCGCGGTCATCAGGTCACCGTCGCCGGCGATTGGGATATTGGCCGGCTGACTGCGGCACGGCGCGATCCGTCGGGGCTGCTGCGCGCCGCCGCCACCCCGCGCCTGATGCAAGCCTATGCGGCGGGGCGCTGACATGACCCCACCCGTCCTGTCGGTCGAGAACCTGACCACAGCCTTCCAGACTGGCGACGGCTGGGGCGAGGTCGTGCGCAATGTCTCGTTCACCGTTAAACCCGGCGAGACCGTGGCCATTGTCGGTGAAAGCGGGTCGGGAAAAAGCGTCACCTCGCTGTCGATCATGCGACTTTTGGACCCGAAGCGGGCAAGGGTCTCGGGCCGCGTCATGCTGGAGGGCACGGACCTTCTGTCCCTGCCCGAAAGCGCCATGCAGCAGATCCGTGGCAACCGCGTCGCGATGATCTTTCAAGAACCGATGACCTCGCTGAACCCGGCCTTTACCGTCGGCCGCCAGATCGGCGAGGTTTTGGCCCGGCACACCGATCTTGGCAAATCTCAAATCCGCGCCGAGGTGCTGCGCCTGATGGAGCGGGTCCGCATTCCCAATGCCGCAAGGCGCATCGACGAATACCCGCACCAGTTTTCGGGTGGAATGCGGCAGCGGGTGATGATCGCCATGGCGCTCGCCTCAAGGCCCCGGTTGCTGATTGCGGATGAGCCAACGACGGCGCTGGACGTGACCATTCAAGGTCAGATTCTGGATCTGATCAAGGAGTTGCAGCAGGAAACCGGCATGGCCGTCCTGTTCATCACCCATGACATGGGTGTGGTCGCGGAAATCGCCGACCGCACGGTGGTCATGTATCGCGGCGATTGCGTCGAAACAGGGTCGACCGAACGCATCTTTGCACAGGCCGAGCATCCCTATACCCGCGCATTGCTGGCGGCAGTGCCGCGGCTGGGTTCGATGGTGGGTCAGGATCATCCGCTGCGCTTCCCGCGGGTCGAGATGGACAGTGGCAGGGTCAATGCCCTGCCCCCGGTGCTGAACCCGGTCGACCGGCAGGGGACGCCGGTACTCTCGGTGCGCAACCTTACCACGCGCTTCGCTGTCGGCTCGGATCTGCTGGGCCGACCCCATGGCCATGTCCATGCCGTCGAAAACCTGTCCTTCGACCTGTGGCCGGGCGAGACGCTGAGCCTTGTCGGCGAATCCGGCTGCGGCAAGTCCACCACCGGGCGTTCGATCCTGCGCCTGATCGAGCCGCAATCGGGCTCGATCCAGTTGGACGGATTCGATGTCCGCGACCTTGGGGGCAGTGACCTGCGCCGGATGCGACGCTCGGCGCAGATGATCTTTCAGGACCCGTTCTCAAGCCTGAACCCGCGCATGACCGTGGGCCAGACCGTGGCCGAGCCGATCCTGAAGCATGGCATCGCCAAAGGGCATCAGGCCCGCGCCATG
>Ga0247819_10002034_pt1 | contig 10678 bp, 15 predicted proteins | sample 13C_Xylose_Day6_FD_193428 | JGI IMG/M metagenome (GOLD analysis project Ga0247819, IMG submission 193428) | Soil microbial communities from agricultural site in Penn Yan, New York, United States - 13C_Xylose_Day6 | ecosystem: Environmental > Terrestrial > Soil > Agricultural land | place: USA... | reverse complement strand
GCTTTATACCAATCTTGACTTTAGGATTCTTCATCCGTTCTAGCCTCCTCTTTAGTATCCATTGGGCCATAGATGTCTTCCATTACCTTGATGCTATAGTTGTTAATCTCCTCCTCAGTGGCGATACCCTTCTCACTCAGGATACCTAGCAGGGAAAGATTCTGCACCATAAGCATCTGTGCCTGTTGTCTAAACGGGTCTACAGCCTCCTGGATTTTCTCACGTGCTTCCTTACGGGTAATCATACCATTCCAGTAGTTCTTAGCATCACGTTCTGCCTTAGCCTTTTGCTTCTCAGTTAATACTGGATTAGGAATGTCACCTGCTTCTGCTACCACTTTGTTTACGTCTGTTACTGTTTTCTGAGCCTCATGTATGGCTCTTACCTGTGCTTGAATCATGTCTTCCATTACTTTTCCTCCTCCTTATTACGTTCTTTACTGCCAAACCCCTCTGCACCACGACTAGTGTCACCTGCATAAGCCAAGAATTCCTCTAAGCTATCAAAGCCCATTGTCTTTACCTTAGTGTAAGGTATGATAACAATCTGGAATAGCTCATCCCCATTCTCGATAGTGACATACTCATCAGGGTTCAGATTAATGATTGCTAACCTGATGTTACCTCTATATGGTTGATCTATGATGCGACACAGCAGGTCTAGCTTCTTCTTAGATGTACTTGAACGTGAGTCTAAGAATCCAAAGTGTCCTTCAGGTATAGCAACATACACTCCAGTCTTAAGTGTTACAGACTCATTAGTGTCTAGAGAAATCTTACCATGGTAGCCTTTCTCACCATCGTTAAGCCCCTCATCCCAGATAGGAAGGTCTAAACCTGCATCCCCATCATGGTGGTACTCGATTAGCTTGCCTGACTCACTGTAATACGGTAATTCTGGTAATTCCTTCATTGAAATCGTCCTCTCGTTTGTTGATTGACCTGACACCTTAAAAAAAGCCTCCCTGCAAAACTTCTCTCCTCCCAGTACTAAATCCACCCTTTCAATTGCGCTTTCACTCTGAACATAGAGTCATACTGAACAGCGTTGTTTAATGCTTCTAATACACCCTTCTTACCAATCTTACTAGGGTCATCCTTTCCTGTTAGCCTACAGACTAAGACGTTATCCATGTATCTGCTTAACCTGTCTGCGGTACTCATGGAGTATGAGAATGCGTCCCCGTCTAGCATAACAGCCACAGTATCAATCTTGTCTTTATTAAGTACAAGCTTTAGGAACTGGTCATCAGATAAGTGCTTACCATGTATACATGCCCCGAAATCACCTATGGTATAACTATCAAACCTACCCTCACACACTACCGCCATACCAAGCTCCTTGATATAGTCCATGTTGCTGACAACCTCTGATTTATCTATAGCAACTATACCCTGGTCTATCTGTTCCTCATCCAAGCTTGGATTCAGTACCTTTCTGAAGTATTTCTTCAGTAGCTTGTTCTTAGGTTCTGGTTCCCATGTACGGGCTTGCCAATACACTAGCTCTCCATCTTCAAAGTCAGGCATTATAATGCGATTAGCATACTTGCCTTCTGCACAGTACCCTATACCCTGACTGAGGCAGGTATCCATGGATACTCCCCTGCTCTTAAGATATTGCCATGCTTCATTACCTGCCTTGCCCCTAGCATCATCCATAAATATCATTTCATCTGGTAATGGGTGGACATACTTGGGTATCTCTATCTGAGGTAATTCTATTAGCATGGAGTGAATCTCATCCTCAATGGATTCAGGTAAGGCAATCTCATATCCCTGATACTCCCTGTAGATGTCTAGGGATTGCTTCCAAGTTATGTTACTGAACAGTGCTATGAATGTGACAATGGTACCACCTGCATCACAGTGATGGCAGAAGAATTTACCTCTGTCTACATTGATAAACAACCTCTCCTTATGATCGTTGCATAAAGGACATTCGTAGCTGTATTGCAACCCCTTCCTAGTGTTGTGAGGAGTCCCCTCCCCTAATAAGGATTCCAGATAATCTGTAATCATTCGCTCACCTCATCAAAAAGCCCTCTCCCCTAATTAAAAGGGAAAGGACGAAAGTTGTCTCAATCAAATATGTGTGCAAGCAACTTAAAGAATAGCTTGAATGGGAACCATAGGATAGCCCCTATCAATTCCGCTATATCAAAAACTAGGTCTAATTTCCATCCATCATAGCGTTTCTTACGCTTCCTCTTACCCTGCAAGCTCAACCACCGTCCTACCATTAGATTTGCTTACTGTCATTGTCTGATTGAATAGTTGAGCCAAGTTCTTGTTGTGGGTGATGACTAGTATTGTTCCACAACTACTAGCTCTCTCCTTAAGTATCTCGATAACTATGGAGCTACCTACCTCATCCAAGCCCTCAAATACCTCATCAAATACAATTAAGTCCAGACGCTTATTAGACCTAGAAAGCACCAAGTCTTGTAGAGCCATATTAACAGCTACATCAATCCTACGCTTCTCTCCATTACTGTTACCTGCATAGTCGTCATCGCCATTGTCATTCCTAATGTCTACTGAGAACTTATCCCTCTTCTCACCACTAGCTAATTCCTGCTGTGTATTGAAGGTTACCTCAATGGACGATTCAGCTAATCTCTTTAAGTAATGATTGGCTCTAGTGTTCAGGTAAGGCACAACACTGTCTAGTAGGACTGACTTAATTCCTTGGTTACTGAATCCATTTACCCAGAACTCATAGTCATCCTTCTCTATCCCTAGCTTGTTCAGTTCCTTGTTAGTAGCCTTGAGATTATCATCCAGTTCCCTTAGCTGGCTTATTGTGCTCTCAATAAGGTCTGTATATGTTGTGTCTAAGGAATCTTCCTGTTCCTTGATTTGCCTAGAGATTCTAGCCAAGTGACCATTTATTTCCTTTTCCCTAGTCACAGACTGATGTAATTCTACCTTAATCTCTGTTATTTCCTCAGAGACCGTCTTAATAGACTCCTGTATAGGTTCTTTGGCTTTCAGTAGCTTATCCACTTTCTCTATGAGAACCTTGGTGTCTTCCATGTTGTCTCTTGCGGTTTGGGCTTCCTTCTCAAACTTTTCGATAGTGGCTTCTAAGTGCTTCTCCATGTGGCTGGTGTCTTCCTGCTCTCCAACCTCAATCGGCTGACCACACATTTCACAGGTATCGTCCTTATCGTAAACACCACTCCGCACATCAGCCAGCTTTTTCCTAGCCTTAACTACCTCATCTTGTGCTTTGGATAAGTCTCTACTGAACGTTCTAAGGTCAACTGTAAGGTCATTCTTACTATCCTCGAACTCCTTAAAGCGCTCTAACCTCTTCTCCTGCTGTTCCTTAAGCCCTTGGAAATTCTCTAGGTCGTCATTTAACCCAATCATATCAGGCAGACTATTAAGCTCCTTCTCGTACCCTGTCTGTTCATCCTGTAGCTCCGATATTTTAGCCTTCACAGTCTGCTCTAGCTTTGCCTCTTTGTCCTGTAGCTCCTCTAGCATACGTTCAGAGGTAATTTTGCTATTCATCATTTGGTCATAGAACTTCTGCTTGCCATCTATCTTGGTGTTAGCCTCAGCTAGCTTTTCCTTAGCCAAGTCCTGACAAGCCTTGTAGATGTCTATTTGCAACATATTCTCCAGTATCTTCTTCTGCTCACTATCCGTAGAGCTAGAGAACATCTTACTGACACCCTGACCAAACATAATGGAATTAGTGAATGTAGAGAAATCCATATCCAGCAGGTCAATGATTAGTTGGTCAGTGTCTTTGTCACTTTTACCTGTGATATTCTCACCGTTATGAAATAACCGCACATGGTTCTTGTGTTCCTTATGCTTACGGTACCTCTCAATCAGATATAGGTCTTCATTATCATCAATGATTTCTAGGCACACTTTAGTGTTCTTTCCTGCCTCCCTATTGATGATTTTATCTGCTTTACGACCACGAATGGTTGTGCCATATATAGCCCATGTAGGAGCTTCTGATGCCATAGTAGACTTACCTGCACCATTACTCTCAAATGCCTCAGAATCTTGGTTATCACCTTCCACTAGGACTAAGCCTAAGTTTTGGAAATTCATGTGTGCTTCCCTAACAGACATAAAGTTTTCTACCCACATATTACCTAAGTGCATGCTATTCCGCCTCCTTATCTAATTTGAGTTCAACTGTGATGTAATCTAGGGATTGCTCTGGGTAGTATTCGCCTTTACCTGTGTATAGGTTCATTACTGCAACATGATTATCCAATAGGCACTGTATGCCATCTGTATTTCTGTATTCCTTTAAGAACATGACCTTTTTTACCCCAGCAAATACCAAAGCCCTAGCACAAGTTAGACATGGAGAATGTGATAAGGTTACTGTATGGGGGTTAGGCATCTTCTTAAGTAACCTTATCTCAGCATGCACACAACCACATGTACCAACTGCATCCTTACCCCTACATTTACCTGGGTTACCATTGCGTGCATATTCGATATGCTCCCCATTCTCGCTAACACCAATTGCATGAACCGTCATTCGTTTACATAAGCTGTATCCCATACTAAATTCTCCTCCATTCACTTGATATTACCAGACCACAGGCAGGTACAAAGTCTCCATTTTCTACTGTTTTTACTCCAGCGCTGTTAGTCACCACCACAGCCCCTAGAACCTTAACGACTTTAAGACCCTTCCAATTGCTGTAGGCTATAGACGTAGGTGAACAGTTAGGTTCCACCATCTCAAATTCAGTATTATCTTTAGCTTTCAGTATCTCGATAAACGTCATTTCATCCTCCCCTTCCTCTTCAAAGTAAATAAAAAGGAGAAGCCAAAATCGGCTCCCCCTAGCTCTGTTTAAGTATACCCCATCTTTGATAGGTCTTTATACCTTTGTAAACTCCCACCTTTATGTGGTCTGAAGTATCTTTCATAACTGCATGGTACATTAGTTCCTCAGGGAACCTAGGCTCTACACTGTTCCAGTTAGTACGTCTGCTGGCACTTTCTCTTACCATAGCATTACGAAGTACTTCTAGCTCCAAAGGTGATAGCTTCAAGGTAATCTCATCTTTATTTTGTTCTATTATCTGCATAGGTCATACCCCTTCCTGCTCACTCATACCAAAGGTTGTTATAAGTCCTAACATACCACTCATCAGTGTTACCCCAACCACATCTTCCAGTACATGCCCATCTGTCGGTAGCTTGTGTGGACTTAGTATAGATAGACCACTCACCGCACCAAGGGCACCATAGTACACGACCTTTACCAGCTCTCATATAGGGTGGGTCTTCATCAGGCTTAGGGAAAGCAAACCATTTTCCTAAATGCCATCCATTATCTGTAGCTACTGTAATTGGTGTCCGTTTAACTTTAATTGGTACCCTTGTGCACATGAGCAGTGCCTCCTATCTATTTTTAACTTCTTCTAGTATTTTAAGACCAACTTCTACAGCTACCGGATTATACTTCTCTGCATAGGTCTTTATCACATCTTCCTCAGACATACCAATCTTAACCGCAACCCTACTTTGCTCCTCATAGGTCTTCTCAATAATGATTTTGTACTTTAGCCCTGGAGGTAGGTGCGTCACCACATATTGTACGTCTTTCTCAGCCGCATGTATCCTGATGTAGTTACCTGCCTCAGCATGTGCTTCCATGTCCTCATTTACAGCATCAGTAGCTGACATTGTGATGAACTTCGGATTAGGGATAGGGACGAACTTGATATCCAAACGTCTAGCTGTGTCTAAAATATAATATCCTTTGTCCTCACCCTCATCCCCAAAGCTATGCTGGATAGGTGCTCCAGTGTACAAGAAGTTGTTATAACCCCCTAAGAACTGAGCCTTGTGGAAATGACCACCCACTACGTATTTAAAGAAGTTTGGTCTTAAGTCCTCAGGCTGAAATGCATCAGCCATAGGGTAGTTCCCACTACCTACAAATCCCCCATCAATACCTAGATGGAATAAATTGATTCGGGTGCTACTGCCAGTCAACATCTCTTGGCTATCAATCCAGTCCTTAATACGTTGGGCATTCTTGCTATAAGGAACACAGTAGATGTCAACGTACTCTCCTTCTTCCTCTATGAAGTGTATATCCAAATCTCCATAGATGTGTACACCATCTAGTTCATTGAATGTATGCAAGGAGTGTTGAGGCACATCTGAGTTATCATGTTGGTCATGGTTACCAGGTATGCCAATAATAGTGATGCCACGTTCCTTGAATGTCTTAATCATATCGTAGATAGCATTGAATACTACTGTATCCACCTTAGAGCGAATGTGGAACATATCCCCTGCGAATAGTACGTATTTGATTCCCCGCTTTTCACAATCATCCCTTATGAAAGCTAGTGTGTTAACTATGTTATCCAATCGTTGTGAGCCAGTGCCCTCAGTTCTAGTATCAAAATCCTTATATTTGTGACCATGTAAGTCACTGAATACTGCGATTTTCATGTTATCCCCTCAGTCTGTATGGTATTGGTCTTGCTTCTCTTACTTCATATTCCATTGACTCCAATATCTCTCGAAGGATACTCAAATGACATACATCCCTCTTACTTGGGTGGCAATAGCATGCTACAGCTACATTAAGTCCCCTATCTAGCCACTTCCTGAGCTGTACAAACTGCTCCATGGCATCCTTACGAGTAGCCCATTCATCTAGTAAGCTTTCAGTATATCGTTCAAACCATCCGTCTAGCCTACCCCCTCTATTGTGTTCTTTGGTGAAAGTTACTAAGTCCCTAGAGGGTGCTAGCCCTGGGTAGTGTTCCCAGCCAAGATTAAAATAAGTCTCTCCCTTAGGCTTTCCTACAGCCAGCAGGTGCTTGTCTATCCCTTCCATATCAGGGGTGCGATTGTGTATGGTGCAGATGACCACCTTGCCCCTTCCCTTTAATTTAAGTGGGACGTTCAAAGTTTTCGCCTCTAAATCCCTACCACAGCGAAGGCACCGTACTATCACGGTGCCCACAAATACCTTGGAATTACACTTCGGGCATAGATGCATTCCAACCCCACGCTTCCTCATAAGATTTATTCCAATTGTCTAGCCTGTCCATGCGTTCTCTAAGTAGAGAATGAAGCTCAGTCTTAACCTTAAGTACTGTATTATCTAGCTCCTCCTGACTTTTTGGTGTAGTCCAGCACATAACCGCTATGGAGGTTTCAGATGTTTCCCTCTGTACCCAGTCTATCTCACTCTTCATTATCTGGGTACGGAAGCTAAAGGCACCTCTATCAGCCCAGCTTACTAATGGAGCTAGTCTGTATGTTTTTTCAGTCTCTCTAGCTACACTCACTATTGTCATAGTGGGTGTAACATTTCCCTCATGGTCAGCCTTGATTGTTATCGACAGTATTCTCATAGGTTTCTACGCTCCTTAATCACTTTGTATGCCTCATCCACCATTTTCTTTATGCTACGTCTAGGCTCAGCTTCCTTGATATTACTGAACATGTATGATGCAGTAAAATCATGGAATATGCACTGCTTAGTGTAATTGAAACGGTTATCCTTTAGGTACCTTTCAAATCTCATAACCTCAGTATCCATAACCATTTCATAGTGAGGCACCTTACCTTCCCTCAACATACCCACTATGGTTTCAAAATGCTTCTCCAGTGATTCACTTAGTCTATCTCTCTCCATGTAGCTCATCCTTGTTCCTCCTTTATACTAAATTCTGGTGCCACCATAAACCCACCATCTGTAGTAGTGCGGTCATACGGGACATTCTGGTTTATTAATACAGGGGAGATGTACCCAGTACCAGTTATGACCGCTCCCTCATTAGTAACTATCTCATAGTCAAAAGATTCAGACAGTAGGCTACGAGGGCACCTAGTGTAGAACCTATCCCAGTGTATATCCAGCTTAGGTCTAGGCTTTAAATCTTCCTCACTAGGGGGAGTGCCCATCCAAAATATAACCTCCACCATACGGCTTGTGGCCCTACCATTCATTATCCTAGCCTCGTATACACCATTTATGGTCATTTTGTCAAACGTATAATCCGCCATATTAGTCCTCCTTCATAACAGTCATAAATGCTGTTAGGTAGTCAATATCTCCTTCAAGTGTAAGGTTAGCTTCACCGTCACGTTGTTTAGCTACGTGCCATCTCATGATACCTTCTTCCTTCTCTTCAATAGTCTGACACAATGCTACCATGAAGTCAGCAATGTTAGCTTTGTTGAAGGCTTCAGCAAGGTCACCGATGGTTATAACAGCTTTATCCAAAGCTCCACGATTAGCCTGTGATGCTGTCCAAACAGGGCATTTGTATTCATCCCCCAAATCACGCAAATCCAGGTATATAGATTCTAGTTCAAAACGCTTGTCTGAATAGTTACGTCTTGGCTGTAGTAAGTCAGCGTAATCGACAATAATTACATCAGGTTTGAACCCTTTCTCCATATGCAGTCTAGTTAAGTGGGAACGAAGGGTATTCACGTTAGCCTCGGATGTTCTGTACTTCTTAATGTGAAGTTTACCTTTAGTAAACTTCTGCATATTGGTCAGAGCCTTTAGTGCGTTACTGCTGTTTTCCTTGAGGTAGTTGAAGTCCTTCTGTAGTAGCCTGTTGTCGTAACGTTTAGCTACCTGTGGTTCAGGCATCTCCAGGGTATAGTGGACTACGTTGAAGCCCTCTAACATAGCTCCTGCACCAATGTTAGTCAAGGCAAAGGATTTACCTCGGTTAGGTGGGGCTATGATAACTCCTAGCTCTCCATCACCCAAACCGCCCTTCATAACCTTGTTCAGCCCATCCATACCAGTTGTGACACGTCTGATACCTTCGATACCTTTCGAATACTTATCCATACGATCAGGTGCTGTCTCATAGTAGTCTGTTCCTAGGTCAGATATGTCTTCCCCAACCCTTAGAGCCTCTTGTACAGCAGTCTCAATCTTACTGTAGTCTATGCCCCCTGAATCCCTACCCCTCGATATCTCATTGGCAGACTCAAGGATAGCATGTTGCATAGCCGCATCCTTACCAAACCTGACAAGACTATCCTTGACATATTCAGCATCTGATAAGTCCACTTCCATTATGTCCAGTATAGTGTCCTCATACTGCTCCTTCAGGGTAGCTTTCTGCTTGTTTGTTGCTGTTAGCTTACGTACCTCTTCCCACAATACTTCTACTGTAGGTGATGCAATGTCAGTGCCTTTAGTTCTAGCCCTGTCCATCTCTTTGTCGTAATGGTCATGCACTAATCTAGCTAATTCTATGTGTATGTCCTTCTTAAAGTACCTCGGCTTGATTACATCCCTGTAGGAGATGAATGTAGCCTTGTCACGTGCTGCTAGTGCAAGTATCTTTAGTTGGAAGGTATCTGAAAAGTTATATATATCTGACATAAAAGTGGTGCCCCCTCAAAAATTAGCTGTTGCTTAATTTAAGAGGATGCACCATAAATTCTCTCCCTTCTATTAAAATTCGATGTTTGCTGGAAGCTTAAAGTGTTCCTCTGTCTGGGGTACAGTTTCCTCAATCGTCCTCTTAATCATTGGAGACTTACTGATTCTATCGAATTCTGCCATACACTCATCTACCTTCTTACCAGATAAGTCCTTGATAACGTCATGGAACCAAGGTACACTCCATAAGTAGTAAGGTGACAGCTCATGCCAATGGTTAAAGATTGATAGGGCTTTGTGTTGCCCTTCACTTTCAGCCTTATTCTTAGCCCTAGCCATGTATGTAGCCAATGTCTCTGCTGAACTGATGGTATTCTCGATTATGATATCCCTGAGTATTTTCGTCTCCTTTCCTTTTTCTTTTTTCGCCTTGCCAGTGTCCTTTTTGTATCTGACTTTGATATTTCCCATGAAGTTGATATGGAACTTAATAGCCTTGACTGAGTACATCATACTTGGTAGAGGATGCTTCATCTTAGTCCAGTGCTTAGCCCTCTCAAACTGTCCCTCTATATACAGCTTTCCATCCCACCCCTTTATCCTGCATATCTCGTAGATACTCTCGAAGTGTATCCAATTCTTGTGCTCTGTAGGGTTCTTATATGGGAGTGCTGTGTATCCTGCCTTCTTGGTAGCATCCATCATAAGCATGTTATAATGCTCTGCTAGTTCAATGATATCCTCCTCCTTAGTCTCTTCTGTCAGTTCCCATAGCTTTAGCTGTCCTTTCAAATGGTCTGGTATAATGATTGGCTTTCTGGTAATCTTAATTGGAACTCTCTTTACCATCTTTCTACCCCCAGTTTTGATACTGTAGGGACGCAGTCCCTTTTAAACATACGAAGTATGTTTAAAATTAAACATTTTAAAAGTCTTTTTAAAAGCTTTTAAAAAACCAATTAATTCAAAGTTTTCTCTTATATATTTAAAAAGAATTAAAAAAGCCTAGGAAACCCCTAGGCTAGGTAAGCTTATTGATGGAAAACTTCTCGGCTTTGTAAGTGTTGTACCTGTCAAGAGTATGGTCAACCAGATATTCGTTATGGTAATCTAGTGCGTCATATACTTCCAACCCACTACCATCATCTTTCTTACGAAGACCCCTACCAATCCTCTGAAGTACCTGTCTCATGGACTTACCACCAGCCATCAAGAATAGGCAATTTATACCAGACACGTCAACACCCTCATCCAGTATAGTTGTTGCTATGAGTACCTGTAATGAGCCATCCCTCAAC
>Ga0247819_10002032_pt1 | contig 10686 bp, 11 predicted proteins | sample 13C_Xylose_Day6_FD_193428 | JGI IMG/M metagenome (GOLD analysis project Ga0247819, IMG submission 193428) | Soil microbial communities from agricultural site in Penn Yan, New York, United States - 13C_Xylose_Day6 | ecosystem: Environmental > Terrestrial > Soil > Agricultural land | place: USA... | reverse complement strand
CATGCAGCCGTTCTTCTAGAGGTTTGCTGTAGCGCTTTATCCACGCATAGAGGCTATGCGTCGACACACCAAGACGGGCCGCTACGTCAGCGACGGGAAGCTTCTTTTCGGTCACTTGATTGACCGCTTGGATTTTGAATTCTTCGGGATAACGCGGGTTGCTCATGGCACCTCCTGATTGGCCTCATTTTAAGGCATGGAGGTGTCTACGAAACCCGGGGCGATTCAAGGAGGCTTTGCATAGCATCAACTGATGCCACTAATGGGATGAAGCATTCGCCACAATCAAACGCCCCGACAGTCGGGGCGCTTAATTGAGCTTCATCAGAGTGAAGCATTAGCGTATGTCCGGGGGTGGAGACTTCCGTCTGCGTTTCCCTCGGCTAACGGTTCAATATAAAAATCTGCGCAGTTGATGTCAATGCGGAGCACATTACCCGATAGCTATGTTGAGGGGATGTTGACAATAAATTGCAGCTCTTTGTTTACCCGCGCAAGAAAGGACTCTACGTCAGTTGCGCCCTCCTTTCGCATGTAGCACGCCGATAATAGGCTAACGGGGTGAACGTCGAGCACTTGGCACAACTCCTCAAGCTTCTCAAGGGTTGGATTGGTGGCCCCCCGCTCCAATAAACTGACGTTTGTGCGGCTGCTCACAATCGAGAAATCCTCTTGCGTAAGGCCTTTTTGATGGCGTACGTGCCTCAACGACGCACCAAACGCTTCTTTCAGTTCCATTTTGCGATCTCACAAAAGGAACGATGGAGCGATATTGCACAATATATGACTACAACATATATTGGTCATTCGTGATTCAGGGGAGCCAGCGATGAGCAGGGACCGCGAAGCATCGACAATTCTTACCGGCCGTTTTAATACCGACTTTCTCGCTCAACCCTTCGTTCGTCAGGCAGTGGCGTGTCCATGGTTTTATCTGGAAGCACAGATTCGAGAGGGCAAAAATTTCGTCGGTGAAATGCTAATGATCTCTTCGTTTGAGTCATTGAAATCTATCCTTGCGCTACGACATGAATCCTTTCAGGTCCAGTCAATAAAATTCGTCACTCCTGGTTTCGTGAATGAAACTGGGGACTGGAAAATGGAGCCCCTTTTGGAGGCGATTGAAGCAACAGACCAAAACGGGGAACTCATATCTCTCTTCAGGGTTTCTGGCCAAACCTACTCGAATTTAGGAGATACACCGGAAACGAATCTGCAAAATGTCAAAGTCCTATTCCCGCTAAAGCAGGAGGTTTGACACCAGTGGTTAGGTTGTCTCCTCGGCGCAATTGACTTGGATGATTTCTCGGGCTCATATTAAGCTGCCTCGGAAGAACATCCATAGATTGGAGTGAGCATGACGTTGGCAGATGAACGCAAAAGATCTCTCATTCATGCTAGGGATTTTTTGATTGACCTTTCCGGTGACCACACTGTGCCTGAGTCAGTACGCGTAAGGGCCTTTCAGCTATTACGGCACTATCCTGCTCCGGATGAAATCCTTTCAGCCGAAATTAATGATAGTCAAACAAATTACAATGATTTACCTCTCCTTTAAGCGCCATTGCTTTGCTGCCTGTAGTCCATGATTCCGGAGCCTTGTTAACAGTTATATGTGTTTTATTGTCCATAAAACAGATACTGACCTAATCTAATTTTTGGTTTTTTTTGAGAAGTACACAACTCCCGCAATCCGCCCGCAATCCATACGGGTCAGGGCATTAGCGAAAAAACACCTTTTCTCCTGGTGTCCCATTGCGATCTGTGCAGGATGCAACGTTGTTATCTATTGCTACGCAGCATCTCCAATTCAGCTGGAGTGAGCTTTTTTGTGTCTGCATATCCTTGGAGATACCAGGAAAGGATTGAGGTCGAATTCCTGAAGCAGTCCAAGACTTCAACCCAACTGAACTCAGGAAATTTTGAATCAGTGGCAGATATCTCAAACTCGATTGTTCGGGTTTCATCCTCGAAACTAGAGATCGAATCGATGATATGTGAACCTGAGAAATGCACGTACCCACAGAGATTTTTATAAACATCGGGAAGCCATGGGTACTCCCCTTTATGCGTTTCAACAAGGAACGCGTCTGATAGCTGCTGTTTGCCACTTCGATCTTTCATCTTGTTGATGGGCTCCCCTTTCATCACATTCGTGGCAAATTCATGCGGATTAGGTACAAGCCAGGCAGCTGAGAATCGCAGTGCCGTGTCTATGTGCATTCGCAACAATGAGCGCGCACAAACCATATTCCAGGTCCGGACCATTGCCGCCAAAGCACTCGAGGTACTAACACTTCGCTTAATGGCAGCGAACACCATCCAGTCCAATGGGTACATCGGACTGCCAGACGGGCCCACAACATCCATGCCTAGCTTAAGCAGCGCGTCCCTGTCTCGGTCCAGCGCCTGCAAAAGCGCTTCGACATGCTTGCTCTGCGCGGGGTGTCCATTGTCCATGTCTCAAATTCTCACGATTCAATTTAGGGGCGACGCATTCACTTTTCTAAAACAAAGTGTCGCGTTAGGAAATGGAAGGCCCCAGACCACCAGAGACTAGCAGCAAATCACCGAGGGCTCTGTCACTGGGGCAAGCTGTCTTGGCTGGAGTACAGTTGCTGCACCTTTACGGTATATAGACTCAGCTGCGTGCGCGGAGCACAATAGCGAGTGACGTAAATCAAGCGGGCGGAGAGTTTTCTTGTTGAAAGGCTTGGTACGCCTTGATATCGAACAGGTTGATTGTTTTGATTTCGCTTAAAGGAAAGGCCACCTCAAACAACTCAGGGTTCAAGTGTCTAAGTGACTCATCCTTTCTGAATCGCTGATACACATTTATGTACCAGGTGGTGAAACAAAGCTTCATTTCCTCTCCAGCGCGATAGCCACTCACCACGGGCAGAATCCTGAGCATGTCACGTTTGTCACCCGGATCAATCGCCCCGGTCACATAGCCTATGTATACCTTACCGTTCCCCAAGGTCACAGATACGGGAATGGTCAGCTCTAATGACCTCATCAAAATAATTTCAAGATCGGCATTCAACACATGCACAGCTGTTTTGAGCGCAGACCGGTTGGAGTACGCATAAACTAGCCCAAAAAAATGGTGGTCACGGTTTTTCACTCGACGAACGAGTAGCCGGAAAAACTCTTGTCCAGAAATAGTTTTGAACGCTAGCAGCCAGTTGAGAAGATAGCCGCCAATCATTCCTAGAAACAGTGTGGAAAACAGAACGAGGAGCCAAAATGCTGTATCTGTCGGTCGGTCGTTGGAGTCTTGAAGGAATGCGATGTCCGCCCACTCTCTTACAAATGCCAGATACGGTTCTATTTTCTGTTTGACCGAAGTAAGAAAAGCAAATGCGAGAAGGAAAAGCCAAATACCCCAAAATGCGACCCTGATATAGACCTTCTGAGAGTCTTCACGCTTTATAAGGTATCTGGTCTGATGCCATGTGCTGACAAAAAGATAGCCCGCTATCAAGGGGAAGAACGCCAGCGCTGCTTTAAGCATCTACCTATCCTTAGGAGGCGACTAAACGCCTGGTCTAATCGCCTTTAGTGACAGTTTTTTTGGCGTCGTCTTTTTTGCCCTGTATCTCCGTCCTCAAAGACTCGAATGCCGAAAGCTGATTCTGCACAGCTTGCGAGCGGATTACCTCTTTGGGGTCAGCAAACATTACGCCGTCTCCTGTGACGTAGAAAGGCGTTGTTTTCGCTGCCTCGCGCTCAGCACCTTGGTAATAGCTTTTCAGTCTATCCATCAAAGTTTTATGTTCGCGGCTTTTGCTCATTGTCATTCTCCTCTAGCAAATTCGTCATCCGTTTTGACATCAAAATAGCTTCCGTGTTGAACGCAACATAGGAGATAGTCCTAGGAGCCCACGACCAACCTACAGTTGCCGATAGGGCGCGAGGCAGGGAAGGATATTCCCCTAGCTACCCGTCAGCAATAGCCTTGCATCGGCCTGTGAACCCCTACGAATCTACCTAGGGTTTAGCATAGATTCGTCATTGCACCCGTTTATTCAGACCTCTGGTCGATGTCTGTATTTCCTCCTTTTTGTTGCCGATATGCGGTATAGGCATGACGAGCAAACGCGAGTCGATAGATTCAACCTGCCGAAAGACACAGCTGTGTACAGAGAGGGCCGGATAGCACCTATTTGTGTTCAAGTTGCGCGTTATTCAAGAATCTAGCGCCGAAGCCCAAAGCATAGGAAATGACAATGGAATGGCACTACGAGCGAAGCACCGAGTTGGAGGGTGAATTCGATGTTCTGATCACACTGATGGCCGAGATGATCACCGCCCAGGCACGAGCGGAGTATGGCAACGTCAATGCTCCGGGGTGGTCGGTTGACTTGCATAACTTGTCGATGAAGCTTTTCAAGCATCTGTGCTCGGCTAGAGCCCTGCTTGAGCCTTGTGGATTCAGGACAGCTACTTTGCCACCGTATGGTTACATCGATCATTCATCGGTGACGGTCGTCACACGATCCGCCATTGAGAACTATCTGGTGATGCACTGGCTGCACGCCAATGGCGAAGCCGCGATTCGTACCTTCCGACATAACGTCTGGGTGTATGGAGGTTGGAAAAAACGAAGCAAATTGTTTGCGTCCACCGAGGAGGCGAAAATTGGGAAGCAGAAAGCAATAGAGGACGCAGCAGCACTTCTTCTGCGGTTCGAAGCGTCATCTATTTACCAGGCATATCATTCCGACCGGAAGAAGCAGCTGCGGCAAGGAAACTGGCAAGCCGGTGCACCCTGAAATCAATTGGCAGAGGAGGCCGGCCTCCATCGTACGTATTTACGTCGATCCATCCGTACCTGAGCGGGTATGTTCACAGTGACTTCATCAGCAGCTTACAAATTGGCCAAGCGGGAGACCTCAGCACCCAATACGACTTGGCCCTTTCGAACATCCAGATCGGCCTGATGGTGATGGGGGCATTTCGCGCTATTCTACGCGAACCTATTCCCTGCTGCGCAGGCCGTATTAGGCGGAGCAGACGAAGGCAGGGAGCTTGTCGGTCTTTCAAAGCTGAAGACATGGACTTCCTCTACACCTCAGAGGACGGAGACGCAGTAGACTACCCTCAACCTGGTGGCCGAAGTTCGTAGGGGGCAATGGCACATCCTAAATGCCAAGCTCAAACAGAGGCTTTGCCAGTGGACCGACATCTTCATCTGGCTAAGATATCCGTCTCTGTGTCTGTCGCGTTGTGGCCTTTGCCGATCAAGCCGGATATGTGAAATCGACCTATCCGTGCGGCTTTCTTGAAGCCAATTCGACCACCTTAGTGTCGTTCATCTTAGCCTTGAGCACACGGTACTCGTCCATTAATACTTCGTTGATGGATGCGATTTTGGCGACCTTGGCCCGCAGGTCTTCTATCTCCTGACGGTAGGCTGCGGACTTCTTGCGCTCGGCAATCAAGTCTTGGTGTTTCACATCACGCATGGCACGACTGGATCGCCCCTGAACCTCGCGGATAGCCTCGGCAAAGCTTGGGTAGTGATTGTGGATCAGTGCCGTCGATACGCCTGCCTCGCGGGCGACTGCGGCGATTGTAACCTTGGTTTCCCCGGTGCGAGCACGGCCCTTCTGGATGCGGTAGAGGGCGAGCTTCAGATCCTTCTCGCGATCCTCAGCCGGCTTGTAGTTGGTTGCCTTGTCCTTAGGCTTCATGCGATTAATTTCTCCGGGTCCATTCCCAATTGGGCCAATACATCTCGGCAGCGATTCAGGTTGCGCTCAACGCGTTGGTGGCCGCCCTCGCCAATGTCCGGGCAATGCAATAGCTCTTTTAGATCATCGTAGAGTCGCTGGTAGATGGGCGCGTGGCCGAGCCCGATTACTGCATTGTTGCAGTTGCTGCAGCGAGTACGCTCGAGCGTATTGCCGACGCATCCATCATTGTCAGCAGTGCACCAGGCATGGCCGTTGCTGCGAATTGCGGTGCTCTCGGAAATGGACTTCAGCATCGAGGCGTGATTCTTGAAGATCAGCAAGTTTTGCGGTTCTCGCTGCCACTGCTTGAGCCCAATGCCATAGCCCCCGGCCAAGGGTTCGTCACCTAGCCATTTATCCACGATGCCAAGTTTAATATCTTCCAACTCTCCCTGAATATCGGCGTACAGATCAAGGTCCAGATGGTGTCCCCAGCTATCGTCCATGGCGTAGCCCAAGGTCATGTCCAGCGTCCAGTGCGCGTAATGCTCTTTTAGGTAGCGAAGGTCACCGAAGCGACTGTGCGCGGCGTAGTTGGCGAACTTGCGGCGAAACTGGTGGCTGGATAGGTTCCAGCTCAGCCCGCAATCCTTGGCAAACACTTTGAGGCTACAATTCCAGCTCGAGTTGGTAAGCGTGCGCACCTGATTGCCTTTTGTCGTATATACACCGAGAAAGAGCGCATGGCGGTGCTTGTACGCTTCGACGATTTGCGGATCGTGTGGGTTGACGCGTCGCAGTTGCGCGATCTCGGCGGCGAGCATGGCTTGATAGGGTGCAGCCCAGCGCTCCATCAGGCGCAAGGCACGCACGGCGGCTTCGGGGATCATCCAGTCATGGATGCCGGTATCGGTCTTCTCTGAATGTGAGCGCATCCAGTGGAGGACGGTGCCTTCATCATCCTGGGTTCGGTGGTGCGCGCCCGACTGTAGGTTGCTCAATTCGTGGTTGCGACAGCCGGAGGTGCTGGCCAAGACGATGTAGCAGGCCGTGCGTAGGTCGATCATTGCCTTGTTGAATGCCCTCAGACCTCCATCCCAACCATGGGCCTCCAAATGTTGGTTCTTCGCTCTTATCATGTCGAATGACGACAACCCCTTTAGCTGCACCGTGACGGCATCCAGCCCAACGCGCAGGTCAAGCAATTTTTGGCCGCGTTCAATCTGCTGATAGGCTTGCTCGAACAGGATGCAGAACACGTTATCGGGAATCAATGGCGTCTTGCCGCTCTGGGCGCCGCTTCCGGTAAGCCCCGCCATAGCCTTCGCGGAAGTCTCGGGCCAGGGATGTTGCGGCATCGGATCGTCGGTGTATTGGCTCAGTTCATAAAGGGCTTCGACGGCCACGAAGCGTACCTCCAACCCACGCTGCGACAATGGCTTTTCTTTGGATTGGCTGATTAGGCGGTGCGCCTTACAGGCAGCCATATAGGTCGCGCAGATTAGGGGTGTCACCGCACCCAGATGGTCGAGTTTCAGCGCTACAAGGTGACGCAGAAATGGCCTTGCATCAGAGAAAAGTTGTCGTAATGCGTGTCCTTTAGGCCGCCCCACGCCACGACGCCCACGCCGTAAGTAGCGGTACAATATCGCCTTCATCACAGTCCGAAATACCGGTGGAAAGTTGCCGAAGTCCAACCTTTTATGGCTGGGTTTCGCGTTGGTGGTGAAGCCGTCGAGGTGCCAAGTGTCGTCGCCGTAGCGGCTGAGAATGACCCATTGCCCATCGACTTGAGTAGCGCTAATGATCAGGGCGTCGCGTTCGGATTCGGTGAGCCCCCGCATATCGCTCGGTTGATCGGCAATGGATCCCCTAGTTAGTGCCACCGGGCTTTTGTCGCTCACGCAAATACCTCTAAATTATCGATCAGATCAGCCGACCAGAACGGGTGCGGCTGGGTGCGGGCGTGTTCCCGAGCGGCCTCAACCGCTGCGGCCTTGAAGATGCCGCGCCGTAGCCCCTCGGAGATGATGTAGTGATCGATCAAGCGGGGGATATGGGAGTACTCCCGTGCCCAGCGTCGCTTGTCCATGCGCGACCGCTCAGCCAGCACGCGAAAGTAGAAGCTAAAAAGCTTGTACAGATCCTCGGCGGTCACCGCGTAATGCTTGCAGCGCAGGCAGTTCATGAAGTTCATGCAAGTCGTATCTTCGCGTTTCGGCGCGTACTGGCCGTGGACCAGGTCGGTGCATCGGCCCATGGGGGTATTCTTATAGGTTGCACCGATGGTCTCAGTCAGTAACTCTTGCACCAGTACCTCACCCATAAACTGCCAGTTGCGACGGGCATTCTCATTGGGTGCCAGGTAATTTTTATCGGCCACCTGCGATGTATTGCCGAGAGCTGCGGCGGTGGTGGCAAGATCACCATTAGTCAGTTCAAAGACGCGATTGGCGAAAGTCTTGCGTAAACGCGAGATGTTGATGCGCAGTGGCTTTCCGTTGCAGTCGATCAGCTTATACTCAGCTATGAGGCGACTTGTTGCTCGACCCAACATTAATCCGCTCAACGCCGTGACTTGACCGATACTCTCGTTGCTGCGACTGCGATATAGCCAAACGCGGCCCTTGAGGTCGTCCGAAACCTCTGCTTCCAGGGCCTCCGTAAGGGCCATCGCGCGGCGGATCAGGCACTCCACGTTGGTTCTCACACTCGGCGTGGATTCCAGAGCGCGTTCGGCGTTGGGCTCGGCGCGTAGCGCCACCTTGTTGCTGTTGTAACCGCGCCGCTTCCACAGCACCAGGAACACAGTGTTGTCCTTGGGATGCGAACGTAGGCAGTCTCGGCGCATTTCCAAGAGTGGCGTGGTGTTGCGTCCAGTGTGCAACGCCACGATCAGCAGGGCGAGGGATAGTAGTTCGCCGGTCACAGACACGTTATCGGCCCAGATCGGTTTAATAGCCTGACGCAGCGCCAACGTAAACGCTTGCCGCTCACGCTTGGACAGCGCCGTCTCGCCCTTAGCCTTGCGATTGCTATTCGGAAAGGGATTGCGTGGGAAGGTGGCTGCATCGCCCGAGTCGACCAAAGGTATCAACCTGCGCCGCCCGAGAGCGAGTAGCACGGGCTTGGTCTTTGAGTAAAAGTTCTTCTGGGTGATAGTTGCAACGCCAAGCCCAGCAAGATGGCCGAGATAACCGTCAATCAACTCGCGATTCACTTCGTTTAGGGTCAAGTCACGGCCAAATGCGGTCGCCCGCAGCGCGCAGTAGTTGAGAAAATGGCGCAGTCCGTCCTTGCAATAGCTAGTCACTGTGCAGGCCGCGATGGGACCCTTCTGGTCGACGATGAATCGCTCGATCTGTCGCTGGCAGGCGAACGTAATGGGGTCGATGCCAACGTCGTACCAGTGGGAAAAGTCGAAACTACGGCTGCTGGAGGCGTTCCGCCCGAACTTGACCGTGGTGTTCGTCGGAGGGATGGCCTCGGGCAAAATTACCACGTTGCCTGCCATGTCGCGGCTGTGGTCGACTTGCGGGATGCTGAGGTCTGTCTTAGTAAATTCCTTGCGCTTGCCCATCAGGCTGCCCCCGCCAGTTCGTTCAACTCATCGTCATAGGCCAGCACCGCCTCGTCGGCCATTTCGTTGACCAGGTGCAGGTACACCATGGTCGTCTGAATCGAGCTGTGACCGAGTTGCCGCTGAAGGAACACCAGTGGCTCCAGCCCGCTTGCAGGGTTACGCTGAAGGCTGACCAAGGTATGGGTGGCATAGGTATGCCGCAGCATGTGCGTATGAACCTTGATTCCACCTCGCTTGCCGGTCTCGCCGATGATCCGGTTGAGGCTCTTGCCGTCGTCGCCATAGGGTTCCCCGGACTGATTGAGGAGCAGCGCCTTTTGCGGACTCTTGCTTTGCGAGGCACGCTCGCCGCGGACCTTCGTCACATAGCGATAGAGTTCGGCCATGAACTTGCGGCTGACGTAGATATCTCGCTGCTTACTGCCCTTGGTCACCATGCCGCTGCCGTCGAACGGATCGAGTCGAATGCGGAGGTTGCGTTCGGTATGTCCAGCCTTGTCCGGGTCGAAAACATAGGCCAGCGGGAAGGCGGCGATTTCTTCGCGGCGCAGCCCCGTATGGAGTGCTAGGCGCATCATCATCCGGTGATGGGGGTTTTCCGTTACGGCCAGGAGCGACTTGATCTCGGCCATGCTCAGAAACTTGGGCAGGGTCTTGTGACTACGCGGCATAACAGCGTTTGCCATGGCCTTGCCGCCACTGGCATCGAGATGCGCAAGGAAGCCTGTGTTACGCTTCACAGAGCGTTCTTCAAAGGCGAAGGGCAGGCGTTTCACCCAACCCTCCTTCAACGCGTACTCGTAAAATTTACAGATGTAAGTCAGGCGCTGGCGAGTGGTGTTTGGTGCCAATTCGCACACCATTAGGCAATAGTACCTATAACTCGCCACAAGGCTCTTTGCCTCGCCACGATCAACGTCGCGCCAGTCCAACTCATGGGCTTGGAGGAAGCTGAAGAAATCGTAAAGAGCGCGTCCAGTACTGGGCCAGGAACGTTCAGATCCGATAGCTCCGCGAAGCAGATAGTGGCGAAAAAATTGATTGGCGGGGACACAACTCTCCATTGAGTCCCACAGAAGAATGGGGAACCCCGGGTAGGGTTGTCCAGCGATCACGAAATCCTTAGTAGCCCACACAAGCTCCATCTGCCATCACCTGCATTAACCAGACATCTCATCTCTTCAGTCTGGTTTAACAGATTCAGGCCATTAAACAGCCCCTTAATCACCATCTCAGGCTATGGGATCGTAAGGGGCTATTTCTTATACAATTGGAATCTAACCTTTGGAAGGTGTCAGATCATAACGCATTCCTCAAGGTTTGCAGGTGGGCCACCTGGCGGCTGAATTCAGCGCTGGAAAGTCGCTGCTTCGGCCGTGGGCTCATGGCTTGGCTGATAGCGCGTGTGGGCTGGCCGGTCAG
>Ga0247819_10002031_pt1 | contig 10689 bp, 10 predicted proteins | sample 13C_Xylose_Day6_FD_193428 | JGI IMG/M metagenome (GOLD analysis project Ga0247819, IMG submission 193428) | Soil microbial communities from agricultural site in Penn Yan, New York, United States - 13C_Xylose_Day6 | ecosystem: Environmental > Terrestrial > Soil > Agricultural land | place: USA... | reverse complement strand
TGGTTACCGGCCACACCGGCGCCGTAGATGGCGACTTTGGTGAGGCCGTCATCGCGGTTGGTGAATGGCACATGCTGAGCACCGGCGAACCAGTCGCCCATGAAGTAATGGCGCATGCAGAGGCGTAGGCCGCCAATGATGACGAGGCTGAGCCACCAATAGTTGAAGACGATGGAGCGCGGTACTACGGCTTCGTGGTTGCTGTACCAGTAAACGACGAGGGCCAGAACAAGTGAAGACAGACTGACCGCTTTAATGATGGCAATCAGGGCGTCATTGCCGAAATAGCGCATCACTGCACGGTACATGCCGAAACGGATAAACAAGGGGATGGCGATAACCGGGGCGCTCACGAATAGCCAGAAATGCACTCTGAACGGGTTGTACATGTCATCGATGCCAAGGCGGACGATGAATGCCAACCACAACGCTGCCCAGACTAAAAAAATGTCCGTGCCGACCTGAATCAGTCGCTTACGCCGCCGGGGAAGCGCTAAAAGGCGCTCTCTGACCCTATTCATGAACTCCTCAAACACCTCAACCCTCTCCCTTCAACTTCCGTCCTGCCGTCGTGAAGCTCTATAGGCGCAACTTGTCCACTATAAAACCTAAATGACAAAACTGTTACTCAGTTCTTGAACATCGGACTTTCAAGCTCGCCCGCGTGAAACTTGATCGCCAGCACAACCAATGGAGCATAGGCTAGGAAAACACCGAGAATTGGATTCAGGCCAAATTGAGTAACACCTATCGAGATAGGCAACAACCAAAGCAAATTGATCGCCCCCACAGCTACCGTAACCGGCAAATGGTTGCCAAACCGACGGGAGGCGAACTGATAGGCATGACTGCGATGCGCTTCGTAAACCTTGTCGCCCCTAAGCAAACGACGCAACAATGTGAACGTTGCATCGACAATGAACACACCCAGCAGAATAAACCAACCCCACAGCATCGAAGGGTTGACCCAAGCGGCTTGCAGCGAAAGCCCACCCAACATAATTCCGAGAAACCCACTCCCGGCATCCCCCATGAAAATTTTCGCGGGCGGAAAATTCCAGTAAAGAAAACCGGCAACGGAAGCAGCGAGTAACAGCGGTCCCCAAATCATTGACTCTGCACCCGCCAACCAATACAGCAGACAAGCCCCCATGCAAGCGCAGATAGCTTCAACGCTCGCAATGCCGTCAATACCGTCCATAAAGTTGTAAAGGTTGAGCAACCACACCAGATAAAAAACGCTCAGGACATGCCCTGCCCACCCTAAATCGACATGATCACCAAACAGTTCAATGGCAGGTAACCCGCCTACCCAACCCAGTAGCCAGGAAGCGGCGGCGAAATGCCCCAACAAACGCCAACGCGCAGCGATGTGCCCGTGGTCATCCATAAAACCGATTAGCGCGATAGCTACGCCCGCACCCGCATTCGCAAAAAAAACTTTCGAAGAAATGAGTCCTTCCACATACAAAAAAACCATGGACAAGATAAATGCCAACACAATTGCGGCACCGCCGCCTCGTGGTGTCGCGATCACGTGAGAACTACGTGCATTGGGTAAGTCCATCAGATTTCGAGATATGGCGTACTTGCGTAACGCCGCCGTTAGCAAAAAAGAAACAGCGACCGCTACCGGCACAAACCACACATGACTCATTTTTTACGAGACTCCAGAAAACGTTTCGCAGTCAGTTTCAACCCATCGTTTAGGCTTACCGGTGGACACCAGCCCAAGATATCTCGATTTTTTTTGATGTCGACTTGCAACGAATCGAAAAGTCGCTGCGCTGTTGTGCGTTGACCCGACCAGCCGGCCAAGAACACAAGCACCCCGGGGGGAACGGGTACAAGCCAGGTTTTCACACATAAATAGTCGACTAAGCGCTGCATCAACTGAGTCGTTGAAACGTCCTCACCATCACTAACCAGAAAAATCTGATTCACCGCTTGAGGATGATCGAGGCACGTTTTTACCAAATCAACGACATTGTCCACTGAAACGAGACTGCGCAGATTTGTGACGGCCCCGAATGGGAGCGGAATGCCCTTAACAAGCCAGCGCATCATCTGACGGAAATTTGCAGCTACGTTCGGACCATAAATAAGGACCGGACGGATTATGACCACGTCTATCACGCCAGTACTGGCGAGTTGCATGAGTTGTTGTTCCGCCTCATATTTGGAGATGGCATAAGGATCCGTAGGGTGTGGAATATCATCTGCGAAAAACGTTCTTCCGGGAGATGTAACTTCTCCATTAACCTTAATCGAACTGATAAAAACGAATCTTTTAACGCCGGCTTGTACAGCTTGGCGCGCCAGATTGAGTGTACCTTGAACATTGACAGCACGAAATTTTTCGAGAGATTGTGCGGGATCTTCATGCATTACGTGCACTCTGGCCGCCGAATGCACAACAACATTCACACCAGAGAGCGACTGAGTCCAGTCGGTAGATTCATCAATACATGATATGAGTGTTTTTTTTACTACGTCCGGCAACTTAATATTATTAGATCTAATGGGAGCAACAACCGATATTCCAGGTAATGTGCAGAAACGTGTAACCAACGCGTTTCCCAGAAATCCTGTCGCACCGCTCACTAATATTATTTTTGACATTTCAAACCGGAAAGATAATAGATAGAAAAGTAGTAACCTATCACGAAAAGACGCCAGGAGAAATTCCCCCCAGCAGATATTAGGCTAGCTTAGGATCAGGCGTCTATGATTTTGACGTGAGAACTAATGGCAGAAGCGTAAGAGATGAAAGCTCAAGATACCGCCTGACTTCCGAAGAGCACACCCAACCACGCCGTAGCACAGCCCACTCAACCCAACCCGCCGACGGAAAACCTCGCAGCGAGTCACACCTAGCAGCCGGAGCACACCTCAGTTTTGACAGCAAAAAATGCACAACGACTGGTCCTCAACAACAAATTATAGCGCCCCCACTGTGCACAATTTACTCCACTCCCCACGTGCGCGGACACCGCGCCTCGAAATGTGGTGGAATCAGAAGACTTACTACCATTATCGCTAGCAGATCCCCGTGGGGGGCGCCTACCCTATCTGTTTTTGCTCTAACCTGGGAGCCACTCGCAAAGAAATGCCACTCACCCTTGCGCATATCATGCATTTACTCTCCCAGAATCGCGCACTCAGCCGGTACAAAATAGGCCCATTCAGCTCTATCGATCAATTAAGCAAGCCATCACGACCGGTCAAAAATTATGAAATTGACCGCCAGCACTCCGCAGAACCTTTCGATGAGTCGCCAGTTCGGTTAGAATCTGTCAACTTTTGTCCTCACAACGTCAAAAGTCGTGAAAAAAGACAGCTTGGCTACTAGCGCTTTTTGACCCGTGTTGTCAGTAGAAGGGAAAAACCCTGCTGGATTGCTGGTTAAAGTGGTCTGCAGAAATAGCTCGGGGGCCAATTATCAAAACTCGAGACGGGGGAAATCTGGAGGAGCTAAGCAGTCAGCAACCAGTGCGCAAGTCTTTGTTCCCCAAGTGAGGGGAAACAAGGCATCTATGTAAACTTTAGTTGAATCTTAGAAATATGAGTTGTGTACGTAAAAAAGCAAGATAGATGCATAAACTGCGTTAGTACAGTTATTAGGTGAATGAGAAACCACACCGAAGACTCTCTGCGAACGCAAGCAGATAAACATAAGTCGTAGAATAAAGAGCACCGTACAGGTACAAGCCAGCTAGGAACGAATATGGTCACCCAGTCAGCCACATCGCTACTTCGCCACAGAGTAATTCTTACTCTCATCATAGCTTTTGCATCGTTGTTTTTTGTACCCAGCAACGAAAAAATGTTTTTTTCTGGCGATGATGACGACTATTTTGCTGTTGCGAGCTCGATAGCGTTCGGAGAATTCCCCTCATTTTCGAATGAATACCACGCTGGCGAGAAAATGCCTTTCGCAAGTGTAGGTGCCGGCGTCATGGCTTCTCCATTTGTCATGATTTTCTCTATGCTCGATCGCCACAACAATTTGTCAATAGTAAATAAAAGAACATTATCGAATCGAGACGGAAGCGCTTCATCCTACGGATTTTACATAGCAACTCAGTTTTACTTAATTATAGCCACTATTTTCCTATACAACCTGCTTTGCCTTTGGGTAGACAGCAGGTCCGCTTTTTACACCACAGTGCTAACTTTACTCGCGGGGGGTGGCATATTTATTTATGCGTTCAATAGACCCATCATGTCCCACGTGTATGAGTTATTCTCACTAACGACGGTTCTGCTACTTTTATCTAAAGGTTATCTGGGAAAGCCCGGACGCATTCTCTGGATGGCCCTTGGATTGGCAACATCTTTTGTTTTTCTCACGCGATACAACAATGCACCGATAGTAGTCGGCGTATTTTTAGTTTTACTGCACTGGACTTACACAAAAAAAATATCAATTACCGATGTAGCACTCGTAATGATATTCAGCGCCCTACCTGTTCTTATTTTTAGGATACTGCCAGTCATCAGTAATGGATTCTCCGTTGAGGATTCCTCATATCTAAACGCAGGCGAGCGACTACTCTTCCTGCATGACATAGAATTTTATTATAGCCGCCTGATTGAAATTCTCTCAGGAACAGATATGGGGATCACATATACCGCTCCCGCCATAATACTTTCTTTTATAGGTTACGCTTTTTACGTTAGGAAAATGCCAGCATGGTACTCAACAATGGCTACCCTACTCGTGTTCAATCTATTCATGTCTATGCAATGGTGCAGCGCTGGGTCGTACTACGGCTATCGCCATTTCATCTTCACTGCAACTCCACTACTGGCTGTGTTTCTTGCACTACTTATCCAACCAGCGATAAAGTCGATAGGTAACCTCTCCGCCTCACTTCTATTAATTCTTTTTAGCTGGACATCGATATGCTCAGCACTAGTCTTCGGTGTATACCAATTAGGCTACTCACTTAATTTAGGAACAACAAGCTGCGGCTTTCCAGCATATCAAAACTTTGACTACCAGATCACGTTGATAAAATTGCTTTCAAACGATCCTTTCAAGCCATTTTTTATCGCATGGGAGCGCTCCTTTGGTGGAATTTTGGGGATGAGCGATCTAGTCGACCGAAGCAAACTTCTCATGCTATACGTATTTCCTTTTATAATGACTGGCATAATTTTTATTTACGGGATTATAAGCCAAAACTCGCATACATATAAAAAATATGAGAACTAACATGCATCAAGAACTATTGAGACGCTTGAATAGCAAGCAAGGCGTTGTTGGAATATTCGGACTTGGCTATGTTGGCCTCCCGCTGCTACTACGATATGCCGAGGTTGGTTACCGCGTAGTGGGGATTGACATTGATCACAGCAAAATCTCCTCCTTATTGAACGGAGAAAGTTATATTGAACACATCCCTAATATTTCCATCAATACCGCCTTGGAGAAAGGGGCCCAGTTTACGACAGACTTTTCCCGCGCAGTAGATCTCGATGCTTTGATTCTCTGTGTACCTACGCCTTTGAACAAGTATCGCGAACCCGACCTCAGCTATATTATTGATACAACTAATGCGCTGGTTCCGTACCTTCGAGAAGGTCAGGTCGTGTCTTTAGAAAGTACTACATACCCGGGTACGACAGAGGAGGAGTTGCTTCCTCGTATCGAGTCTAACGGGTTGACGGTCGGACAAGATGTTTACCTCGTTTACTCGCCTGAACGAGAAGATCCAGGCAACGCAAACTTCAGCACAAGGACAATCCCCAAAGTTTGTGGTGGTCAAACTGCAGCCTGTCTTGAGGCCGGGATTGCTCTCTATGGGCAAGTCATAGACAAGGTAGTGCCCATAAGTTCGACTCGAGCAGCAGAACTTACAAAGTTACTGGAGAACATACACCGGGCCGTAAACATTGGTCTTGTGAACGAAATGAAGGTGGTCGCTGACAAAATGAATATCGATATTCATGAAGTTATTCGCGCGGCCGCAACGAAGCCTTTTGGTTTCGTACCATATTATCCAGGCCCAGGCCTTGGCGGTCATTGCATACCGATCGATCCATTCTATCTTACCTGGAAGGCACGAGAGTATGGAGTCCACACTCGCTTTATTGAACTAGCTGGTGAAGTAAACTCTTCAATGCCGGATTATGTAATTTCAAAAGTATCCGCAGCATTAAACTCTGCAAAAAAATCCATCAATGGAAGTCGCATACTCGTCCTGGGCGTTGCTTACAAAAAGAATGTGGATGATATGCGGGAGTCCCCATCTATTGCGATGATGGAGAAATTGAGCACCCTAGGGGCATCCATCGCATATAGCGACCCTCACATTCCACAATTGAAGCGATCCAGTGATGGTCATGGTTACACAGAGGAACTTTACAGCACTGAGATTACTTCAAAAATACTCAGTGAGTTCGACCTCGTATTATTAGCAACAAATCATGATAAATTTAATTACGAAACTATCCTTCAGCATGCTCAATTAATTGTTGATACTCGCGGCGTTTACCTTGAGCCTTTGCCCAAGGTTTTCAAGGCCTAAAAAGGGACAATATTTATGAAAGACAAGATATCTCAGAATGGAATTGGAGAGCTTTTCAGCGGTGTTGCGCATGCCGATAAGTATCAATCGGGAAACTGGATCGCTAACAAGCTGGTTAAAAATTTCATGAGCTCTATTCTGGCAACAGTAAAACTTGCTGGGTCCACTGACGTTCACGAAATTGGATGCGGCGAGGGTCATATATTAGGTATGCTTGCTGCTAATAATTTTGAAGCTCGAGGCTGTGACATCTCAGAAGAATCATTAGCAGTAGCCAGAACTGAAGCCAAGAAGCGGGGCTTGCTCATCCCTGTCCAAATGAAAAGTGTTTACGAGTTGACCCCTGAAGTTGACAAAGCTAGTACAGTACTTTGCTGTGAAGTATTGGAACATTTGACGGACCCTGAAGCAGCGTTGCGTAAACTCGTATCAATTACTCAAAAAGATCTGATTTTGAGCGTTCCAAATGAGCCAATCTGGCACATTCTGAATATGGCACGCGGTAAATACCTAACAGCTCTTGGGAATACACCCGGACATTTCCAGCACTGGTCAAGTAAACAGTTTATCGAATTTGTTGCTGCTCATGCCGATATCATTTCCGTTAAAACTCCACTGCCTTGGACGCTCATCCACTGTCGCCCTCGCGGTGAGGTTATCAACTGATGCTCTCACAATCGAGCAATGAGCTTCGGCTATTAGTAGCCATTCCTTGCCTCAACGAGGCCGCAACTATTGCACAGGTGGTTCGAGAGGTTCCCCGTTCAATCATTGGGGTGCATAGCATTGATATCCTCGTTATCGACGACGGCTCTGAAGATAGCACTTCTGTAGAAGCGAAGGCTGCCGGTGCTGTTGTTCTGTGCCATTCCAGGAATCGCGGCGTGGGATCAGCCTTTCAGTCAGCTGTTAATTACGCAGTGGAGAAAGGCTATGATGTAATGGTCAATATTGATGGTGACCGCCAATTCAACCCAGCTGACATTCCAAAACTAGTTGGCCCAATTTTATCCGGCGAAGCGGATATGGTCACTGCATCTCGATTCATTGATGCTTCCATGACGCCTGAAATGCCGAAAGTAAAATTATACGGCAATCACATGATGTCGTATCTCATAAGCCGGCTGGTGCGTAGAAAATTTGCGGATGTATCATGCGGTTTTCGCTGTTACAGTCGCGAAAGCTTACTCAAGATAAATTTGAATGGTGCCTTCACATATACCCAGGAAACATTCCTTGATTTCGCCGCAAAGAGCCTTGAAATCAAGGAAGTCCCAATAAATGTACAATACTTTGATGATAGGAAGTCTCGAGTTGCTGGAAGCATATCAAAGTACGCAGTAAATACCTCAAAGATAATTTTTAGAGGCTATAGAGATTACTTTCCACTTCGGTTCTTTTGGGGGATTTCTGCGTTTTTTGCTGTACCAGCGACTTTACTAAGCATAGTATTTTTGTTGCATTTCTTCCTGACAGGCGTGTTTTCGGGCTTTCTTTTCGCAGGGTTCAGCGCTGCGTTTCTGTTTTTCATGGCAACAGTATTTTTCGTTCTCGGAATAGTGACTGATATGCTTGACCGCATTCGTACTAACCAAGAGCGCATATTGTATTTATTAAAAAAAAATCCAACTAATTTTCAAGGTATAGAAGATGTGCGGAATATTCGGGCTAGTGATCGCACCAACATCGCCACTGTCGAACGGTACAATCGAAAACCTAATTAAAACACTATTTAAGCTTTCTGAACGACGCGGTAGCGAAGCTGCAGGAATAGCTGTTAGTGGCAAATCGACAATTAATGTATATCGTCGTGCTCAATCTGCAAGCAAAATGATCACCACCACTACATACAAAGAATTTCTACGTGAAAATCTCTCCAACAATAATAGAGGAGATGCAGGTTTAGGCATTGTCGGTCACTCGAGGTTGGTGACTAACGGCAGCCAGGGCATGGAGGAAAATAACCAACCTGTAAGTTCTGACCATTGTGTCGGTGTTCACAATGGAATTGTTGTAAACGATATCGAACTTTGGAAACAACATCCCAACCTCCTGCGAAAATCAAAGGTTGACACTGAAGTCATCTATAGATTAATCGACAAGTCCTACAAGGAGTTTGAGAACAATCTTTGCCACGCAGTCGCAGCAACGTATACGAAAATTAAGGGCGAGGCTAACATTGCTTTCCTGCATACTACTGAACGCGTGTTATGTCTTGCAACTAACGTAGGATCTTTGTATTACGCAGATTTAAGTAAACTTGGCGTGTTCATTTTTGCTTCTGAGCGCTACTTCCTTAATGAAGTGCTCAAAAACCCGATATTCTCTGAAGTAAAACAGCAACAAATTGAACAACTAAAACCGAACAATGCAAAGATCGTCAACACCGTTGATCTTACTACAGTTGAGTTCAGTCTAAACAATGACGATACCGATGTAGTACTAAATACGAAGGGTGCAGCGCGTAAAATCGCTGACTTATCACCCGTGCGCAAAACACTAATACGCTGCTCAAGATGTGTGCTTCCACAAACATTTCCATACATCAATTTTGATGCGAAGGGTGTCTGCAATTATTGCCGCGAAGAAGCCCCATCTAGAAATGATGACCGAAATTCACTTGAACAAAAAATATCCAAGTTTCGAAGCAAAGATGGAAGCCCAGATTGCATTGTCGCATTGAGTGGAGGGCGAGACAGTTGCTATGGATTACACGTAATTAAACGCGAGCTCGGCCTTAATCCAATTGCTTATACTTATGACTGGGCAATGGTCACCGAAGAAGCCAGAAGAAATAGCTCCCGTGTATGCGAAGAGCTGGGTGTGGAGCACATCATTCGCTCTGCAGACATACTTACTAAACGCCGTAATATTCGACTTAACATTGAAGCTTGGATGAAGAAGCCTGAGTTGGGGATGATCCCACTGTTCATGGCAGGAGATAAACAGTTTTTTCATTACGCCTCCCAGGTTAGCAAACAAACCGGAGTTCCACTTGTGATCTTTTGCGGAGGGAACAATCTCGAAGTCACCAGATTCAAAACTGGTTTCTGCGGAGTTCAAGATCGCAGCACAAATACAATGGTCAGCCTGGATCTGCCTGGAAAGTTAAAACTTCTTGCCTATTACGCCAAAAACTTCTTGATGAACCCAGCTTACTTGAATCGTTCAGTATTCGATACGTTGTTTGCATTTTATTCAACTTACATTAACCGACAAGAATTCCTGTATCTTTATCGCTATGTCGATTGGGATGAGAAAACAATAAACGAAACCCTGTCCAAACATTATGGCTGGGAAAACTCTTCAGACTCTGCCAGTACTTGGCGAACTGGTGACGGGACAGCTGCTTTTTACAATTACATTTACCATACTGTCGCAGGATTTTCTGAGCACGACACCTTTAGAAGCAACCAGATCCGTGCTGGAATCATGAGTAGAGAGCAAGCGCTGTCGTTAATTGAGGTAGAAAACAAACCTCGCTATGCAGCCATGCAGGAATACTCGAGGATTGTCGGTTTTAGCTTAGACGAAGCTTTGGTTATGATAAACAACATTCCGAAGCTCTACTAAAGTGAATAATAACACCCATGCTACATCAACGTATTTCTCCGTGAATTTTTTAATTATGCATTTGCGTCCATTTTTATTCATCTCACAAGAAGCTGGTTTGCACCATCGCAAGTTAGAAAAACCTCCTTAAGTCTATCAGGCTATAAGTTCACGTATAAAAGATTTGTTTTCATTGGTGCTGACGCGGAATTTCACAACCTATCTGTTGCTCGTACATATGTCGGAATAGACGCAACAATTACCATGAGCATTAAGATCATAAACCGCGTTCTGGAGCCTGGAGTCGAAAGTAATAATACAACATTGTGGATATATTCTAGAAGATGGGGTTTTCTCCAAATGAATGTTTTGAATATGCATCCTGTGAGGGTTAGTTACGGTTCGGTAGTAGCCGTTGCTGATATTGTAGTAAATGATGTTCTGGCGCAGGGGATTGGGTCGTCTGATGCCTGCGAAAGCACTCGGAGCACCCATGAAGTTTAAATTTTTCTCACCTGCTTTCATCCAGTTCTATAAATATATCTCGATTAGCATCTTATGTTATATATCAATTTTATTATCAATGTACCTATTTGTCGAC
>Ga0247819_10002029_pt1 | contig 10692 bp, 10 predicted proteins | sample 13C_Xylose_Day6_FD_193428 | JGI IMG/M metagenome (GOLD analysis project Ga0247819, IMG submission 193428) | Soil microbial communities from agricultural site in Penn Yan, New York, United States - 13C_Xylose_Day6 | ecosystem: Environmental > Terrestrial > Soil > Agricultural land | place: USA... | reverse complement strand
AGTCGACCTGGGGGAGCCGGGAGCATTGCATGAATAGAGCCTTGTCGTCGGGCGAACAGAATGACCGGCAATAATGCCGAAAATAATGTTGTAGCACCATTGGATGGTGTCTTTGGTTGATCGGGGGAAAGGATGTTGTATCAGAAAAACTGGGCGCGAGCCTGGTTGGGGTTTGGTCTGATCTGGTTCCTGGCAGCGATTGCCCTGGCGCCGAGTAACAAGGTCTATCAGCAAGGCCTGGTGCTGTTCCTGTGGTTGCCGACGCTGGTAATGGCGTGGTCCGCAAGGCAAATCATCGTGCAGGCCTGGCGGCGTCAGCCGGCCTTGTGGGGAAGCGTGCTGTTGCTGCTTGCATGGAGCGGGCTCAGCCTGGTCTGGTCGAGCGCAGAGGACCCTGGGCGCGAGGCCAAGCGCCTGCTCTACATCCTGTTGTTCCTTTTGGCGTTTCCACTGCTGGCCCAGCTCGGCCTGGCCCGTGTCCGCCAACTGCTGGTGATCGGTAGTGCCTTGCTGGCGGTGGCGGCGCTGATCTCGGTCATTCATTTCTACGGCATGGAGGGCAAGCTCTGGTTGGTCCGCTTGCAGGGCATCGGCGAGATATCGCACCCTATTCTCGGCGCCTATGTCATCGGCGCGGCCGTGCTTTTCCTGATTTACCAGCCGCCGCAGCAGCGTGGCCTGCAATTGGTGTGGCTGGTGGCGCTGGCTTGCCTGGGCGTGTTCGTCATGCTTAGCCAGAGCCGTGGGGCGGTGCTGGCCTTGGTGTTTACCGTGATCCTGGGCCCGCTCTGGTTCCGCGACCGTCACAGCCGAGTGTTTGCCATCCTGGCCGCCATCGCCACCGGCCTGGCCTTCTATTTCGTTTACGATCTGATCGCCCACCGCGGTTCGTCCTACCGGCCGGAGATCTTCCATGCTGTAGTCGACATGATTGCTGCGGCTCCCTGGAGCGGCCTTGGCCTGGGTGCAAGCTACGACGTGACTGTAGGGAACAGGCATTTTGACCACACTCACAACATGTTCACCCATGTTGCCGTGGAGATGGGCCTGCCTGGCATGCTGATGTGGATATTGGTGTGGCTGTACACCCTGGGCGAAATCGTACGCGCACGCGGCACGCTGTTCGGCAAGATCCTGCTCGGCTTCTGGGTGTACTCCACCCTGGCGATGCAGTTCGATGCCGCCAGCCTCACCGGTACGCCACGTGCCGAATGGTTTATCAGCTGGCTGCCCGTGGGCCTGGCCATGTTGCTGCCATGGGGGAGTGCCGAAAATGGCGCCTGTGGTAAAATTTCCGGTTCAACCTGAACAGCGAGCTTGATAATGGCCGAAACACCGCGATCGGCGGAACACACCTCCAGCCTGAAGATCTACTTCCGGCTGCTGAGCTATGTGAAACCCTATGTCGGCATTTTCCTGCTGAGCATCATTGGTTTCGTGATCTTTGCCTCGACCCAGCCGATGCTGGCCGGGATCCTGAAGTATTTCGTCGATGGGCTGAGCAACCCCGAAGCAGTGTTGTTCCCCAACGTTCCCTACCTGCGCGACCTGCAACTGCTGCAGGCGGTGCCGCTGCTGATCATCCTGATCGCCGCGTGGCAGGGGCTGGGCTCGTTCCTTGGCAACTACTTCCTGGCCTAGGTTTCCCTGTGTCTGGTGCACGACCTGCGTGTGGAACTGTTCAACAAGCTGCTGGTGCTGCCTAACCGCTACTTCGACAACCACAACTCCGGGCACTTGATCTCGCGCATTACCTTCAATGTGACAATGGTAACCGGTGCTGCCACCGATGCGATCAAGGTGGTGATCCGCGAAGGCCTGACCGTGGTGTTCCTGTTCGGCTACCTGTTGTGGATGAACTGGCACCTGACCCTGGTGATGGTCGCCATCCTGCCGGTGATCGCGGTGATGGTCAGCGTCGCCAGCAAGAAGTTCCGCAAGCAGAGCAAGAAGATCCAGGTGGCCATGGGGGACGTCACCCATGTCGCCTCGGAAACCATTCAGGGCTACCGCGTGGTGCGCAGCTTCGGCGGCGAGGCCTACGAGCAGCAGCGGTTCGGCAAGGCCAGCCAGAGCAACACCGACAAGCAGCTGCATATGACCAAGACCGGCTCGCTGTACACGCCGATGCTGCAGCTGGTGATCTACAGCGCCATGGCCGCGCTGATGTTCCTGGTGCTGTTCCTGCGCGGTGATTCCACTGCCGGTGACCTGGTGGCTTACATTACCGCCGCCGGTCTGTTGCCCAAGCCGATTCGTCAGCTTTCGGAAGTCAGCTCCACCATCCAGAAGGGCCTGGCCGGCGCCGAAAGCATCTTCGAACAACTGGACGAAGCACCTGAAGTGGACAGCGGTACGGTCGAGAAGGAGCGGGTGGAAGGTCGCCTGGAAGTGCGCAACCTCAGCTTCACCTACCCAGGTACCGAGCGTGAGGTGTTGAGCGATATCAGCTTCGTCGCCGAGCCAGGGCAGATGATTGCACTGGTCGGCCGTTCCGGCAGTGGCAAGTCGACCCTGGCAGCGCTGATCCCGCGCTTCTATCACCACGATCAGGGGCAGATTCTGCTCGATGGCGTGGAAATCGAGGACTATCGCCTGCGCAACCTGCGTCGCCACGTCTCGCAGGTGACCCAGCATGTCACCCTGTTCAACGATACCGTGGCCAACAACATCGCCTATGGTGACCTGGCCGGCGCCCCGCGCGCCGACATCGAAGCCGCTGCGGCCGATGCCTACGCCAAGGAGTTCGTCGACCGGCTGCCAAAAGGCTTCGATACCTACGTGGGTGAAAACGGTGTGTTGCTCTCCGGCGGCCAGCGCCAGCGCCTGGCCATCGCCCGTGCACTGTTGAAGAACGCACCGCTGCTGATCCTCGACGAAGCCACCTCGGCACTGGATACCGAGTCCGAGCGGCATATCCAGGCTGCACTGGACCATGTGATGCAGGGCCGTACCACGCTGGTGATCGCCCACCGCCTGTCGACCATCGAGAAGGCCGACCAGATCCTGGTCATGGACCAGGGTCGTCTGGTCGAGCGCGGCACCCATGCCGAGCTGCTCGCGGCCAATGGCCATTATGCCCGCCTGCATGCCATGGGCCTGGATGAGCCGGCCAAGGCCGATATCACCTGAACCCTCGTTGATCGGGGCCATCATGGCCCCGATTGTCACGGGAATTTTCCTGGGGTGATCTGGCCGTAAAGCCGTCGTCTACCCTGTGCTAATATCCTGCCCCTGTTCATTATTTCCATATGGGTTGCCCATGAAGTTGTCCATGCCGCGTTTCGATCAAGCCCCGGTACTGGTGGTCGGCGATGTCATGCTCGACCGCTACTGGCATGGCGGTACTTCGCGTATCTCGCCTGAAGCGCCAGTCCCGGTGGTCAAGGTCGATCAGATCGAGGATCGCCCCGGCGGCGCGGCCAACGTTGCCTTGAACATCGCCGCCCTGGGTGCACCGGCTTCGCTGATTGGCGTCACCGGCCAGGACGAAGCCGCCGACAGCCTGGCCAACAGCCTGCATGCTGCAGGCGTGCGCTCGGTGTTCCAGCGCATCGCGCATCAGCCGACCATCGTCAAGCTGCGGGTCATGAGCCGTCACCAGCAGTTGCTGCGCATCGATTTCGAAGAACCGTTCGCCACCGACCCGCTGTCGCTGGGTGCCGAGGTCGACAGCCTGCTCGAGGGCGTCAAGGTGCTGGTCCTGTCCGACTACGGCAAGGGCGCACTGAAAAACCACCAGAGCCTGATCCAGGCGGCGCGTGCCAAAGGCATTCCGGTGCTGGCCGACCCCAAGGGCAAGGACTTTTCCATCTACCGTGGTGCCAGCCTGATCACCCCTAACCTCAGCGAGTTCGAGACCATCGTCGGCCGTTGCGCCGATGAAACCGAGCTGGTCGCCAAGGGCCTGCAGCTGCTGCAGGACCTGGACCTGGGCGCCTTGCTGGTGACACGTGGCGAGCACGGCATGACCCTGCTGCGCAGCGGCCAGCCGGCGCTGCACCTGCCGGCGCGGGCGCGTGAAGTGTTCGACGTGACCGGTGCGGGCGATACTGTCATCTCCACCCTCGCTGCGGCCATCGCTGCCGGCGAGGACCTGCCCCACGCAGTGGCCCTGGCCAACCTGGCAGCGGGCATCGTGGTCGGCAAGCTGGGTACGGCTGCGATCAGCGCCCCCGAGCTGCGCCGGGCGATCCAGCGCGAGGAAGGCTCCGAGCGCGGTGTGCTGGGCCTGGAGCAACTGCTGCTGGCCATCGATGACGCTCGGGCGCACAAAGAGAAGATCGTCTTCACCAACGGCTGCTTCGACATCCTGCATGCCGGGCATGTGACCTACCTGGAGCAGGCGCGGGCCCAGGGCGACCGCCTGATCGTCGCGGTCAACGACGATGCCTCGGTCAGCCGCCTGAAAGGGCCGGGCCGGCCGATCAACAGCGTCGACCGGCGCATGGCCGTACTGGCGGGGCTGGGGGCTGTGGACTGGGTCATCAGCTTCCCCGAGGGCACGCCGGAGAACCTGCTGAGCCAAGTCAAGCCGGACGTCCTGGTCAAGGGTGGCGATTATGGCATCGACCAGGTGGTGGGTGCCGATATCGTCAAGGCCTATGGCGGTACCGTGAAGGTGCTGGGGCTGGTCGAGAACAGCTCGACCACGGCGATCGTCGAGAAGATTCGCAAGAACTGAAAAAACCGGGGGCCGCTTTGCGGCCCATCGCGACACAAGGCCGCTCCTACACCAGGCCGTGCAACTTCAAGGCTTGCGCGATCCCTGTAGGAGCGGCCTTGTGTCGCGACGGGCTGCGCAGCAGACCCAGAGTCTTACTTGTGCAATGAAGTCCGCGCCCGCACCAGCAGTTCCCGCGCCTTGTCGCCAAACCGCTGCAGGTGTGAGGCCCGCACCGGCTTGTTCTCCACCAACCCCTGCTGTTTCACCCAATCCTTCCAGCGCACCCGCTCGTCCGTGACCACCCAGCCCTCCTGCCGGGCAAAACTCTCGGCCAGGTACAGCCCGCGCGTGCTCGCCGGCACCAGTTCATCCTTCTTCACGGTATACAGCTCAGCCAGTGGCTGGCCGTCCTTCAATGGCATCAGGTACAGATCTGGCCGTTTGCGGTTCAGCCGCGCCACCAGTTGGTCGCCCTCCAGCCGTTCATCAACATGGAAAAGGCTGAGCTTCTTGGCGTCCCGGGGTACCTGCAGGCGCATGTCGTAGATCAGTTGCAGCGAGGCGGTGGGCAAGTGCACATACGCCCGTGGCCGTTCCAGCAGCATCAGCTTGCCGCAGTGCACCGGGCGCGCGGCACCGGACTCCGGGGTCAGCACGAAGTGCGGCGTTTCGCGGTAGTGCAGGGCGGCAGCGTAGGGTACCGGCAGCCAGGTGTCGTTGAAGCGCCCGCCCAGCCAGCCTTCCGGTGTTTCCAGCAGGCATTCCTCGGCCACTTCCTGAACAGCCGTGTGCAATGGCAGGTTCAGTTCCTGTGCTGGCACATAGCCGGAAATCAGTTTCAGCACCACATCGCCGCGATCTTGCCGGCGCTGACGCACCAGCACCCAGTAATCGCGGTTCTGCCAATGCAGGGTCAGCCGTACCGACACACCCAGGTTGGCCAGTTCGACCACGAAGCGCTGCACATCGGGCAACTGGATGGCCTTGCGCCGCTGTTGAGTCTGGGCAAAGTTCAGTGGCATGCCGATGCTCTGGTAGATCAGCCCTTCGGGCGTGGCCTCGACATGCAGCGGCAGTGTCTTGAAGTTGCTCGGGTTCTTGCGGATCAGCGTTCGCGCCACGAGGCTCCTCCTTGCGTCGGGTCAGTCCAGGCCCGTGGGCCTGGGGCAACTCAATGCTGGCCCAGGATACGGGCCACGGTGGCCACGTTGTGGGCCAGGTGCAACGGATTGATGGTGCCGACGATAGCACTGCTGACGCCCGGGTGGGCGAATAGCAGCTCGAAGCTGGCTTGCACCGGGTCAACGCCGGGGGCCAGGCAGATATGCCCACTGGCCAGGGCCTTCTTCACCAGGATGGCCTTGCCATGCTCGGCAGCGTAGTCCAGTACCGGGCGTTCTGCTTGTTCGTTGAGGTTGTAGGTGACCATGGCGCAGTCGCCTTGCTCCAGCGCCTTCAAGCCACCGGCGACGGTCTTGCCGGACAGGCCGAAGCCAAGGATCTTGCCCTCCTGCTTGAGCTCGGCAAGGGTCTGGTAGACCTCTTGCTGTTCCAGGATCGCCAGGTCGTTGCCGTCGGAATGTACCAGCACCAGTTCGATGCGGTCGGTTTCCAGGCGCTGCAGGCTGCGTTCCACCGAGCGGCGGGTATGAGTGGCGCTGAAATCGAAGTGTGATTGGCCGTTGTCGAATTCTTCGCCAACCTTGCTGACGATCACCCATTCGTCGCGCTGGCCGCGCAGCAGCGGGCCCAGGCGCTCTTCGCTGCGGCCGTAGGCTGGGGCGGTGTCGATCAGGTTGATGCCCAGCTCGCGGGCCTGGGCCAGCAGCAGGCGGGCTTCGTCGTCGCCGGGAATGGTGAAACCGCTCGGGTACTTCACGCCCTGGTCGCGGCCCAGCTTGACCGTGCCCAGGCCTAGTGGCGAAACCCTGAAACCGGTGCTGCCCAAGGGGCGATGGAAGTCGTGCAGGGTGGGCAGGCTCATGGCAGCAGTTGCTCCCAGGCCGGTACGCCCAGCGGTGGGCGTGGCAAGTCGGCCAGGTCGGCCTGCGCTTGTGGGCGAATGCCGTCGCGCTCCAGGTGGCTGATGACGCGGTCGCTGAAGTCCGGCGCAAGAGCCAGCTTGGTCGGCCAGCCGACCAGCAGGCGGTGCTGGTCGGCGAGGAAGGCGTTGTCCGGGCGTACCAGGCCCGATTGCGCCGGCTCCGCCCGGTCGACCCGCAGGGTGGCCCAGCGCACCTGGCTCTGGTCGACCCATGGCAGCAGGCTGGCGATTTCTTTCTGCGCCGCGGCAATTTGCGCAGCCGGCTCGCGGGCGACGCCATCGGCTTCGGCCAGGTCACCGCCCAGGTACCAGACCCACTGGCCGTCGGCGGCCGGGTGGGTGGTAACCGTCACCCGTGGCTTCGGCCCGCCGCCCAGGCAGTGGGCGTAAAGCGGCTTCAGGTTGGCACCCTTGGCCATCACCATATGCAGCGGACGTGTCTGCATGGCCGGCTGGTTCAGGCCCAGGGCATGCAGCAGGTCTTCGGTACCGGCGCCGGCACTGAGCACGATGCGCTGGGCGCGGATGTCGCGCCCGTCCACGCGCAGGCCGACCAGCTCGTCGCCCTCGCGCAGCGGCTCGATGCGTTCGCCGGCGAGCAGGCTGTCACCCGCCAGCTGGGCCATGTTGGCCAGCAGGCTGGGCACGTCCACGACCAGCTCGGCCAGGCGATAGACCTTGCCCTTGAAGGCGCGGTCCTGCAGCGCGGGCGGCAGTTGTTCGCCCTTAACCTGATCGACCCGGCCGCGCACGGCCTTGCTGGCGAAGAAGCTGGTGAGGTTGCCGGCCAGGGTGCCTGGCGACCACAGGTAGTGGGCGTCGGACAGCAGGCGGGTACTGGTCAGGTCCAGCTCGCCGCTGCCGCTCAGCGCTTCGCGCCACCGGCGTGGCATGTCGGCGATGGCTTCCGAGGCCCCGGTGAGGGCACCGTGGAGGGCGTACTTGGTGCCGCCATGGATGATGCCCTGGGACTTGATGGTCTGCTCGCCGCCAAGGCTGGCGCGTTCCACAAGTACTGTCGAATAGCCCAGGCGGCGTAGGCGGGCATTGAGCCAGAGGCCTGCGACCCCGGCGCCGACGATCAGTACGTCAGTGGAAATAGCGGATGGCATGGCGGTACCTCGAAGACTGGGACAGCTGGCAAGTATACAGGGTCGCGCCTGCGGGGGCTTTGCGATCCTTGGGGCTGCTGTGCAGCCCATCGCGATACAAGGCCGCTCCCACAGGTAGAACGCATGCTTTGTGGGAGCGGCCTTGTGTCGCGAAAGGGCCGCAAAGCGGCCCCGGCAATAGTCAGGCGAACATCAATGCCCAGCAGTCTTCGAAAACAGCTGAATCACCACCACCCCACCCACAATCATGGCCATCCCCAGCATCGCCGGCATATCCAGCTTCTGCCCGTAGATCACCAGCGCCGCCACACTGATCAGTACAATCCCCAGCCCCGACCAGATGGCATAGGCGATCCCCACCGGAATACTGCGCACCACCAGGGTCAGCATCCAGAACGCAATGCCATAGCCAACCACCATCAGCAGCAACGGCAACGGCGTGCTCAGGCCTTTCACTGCTTTCATGGAAGCGGTGGCGATGACTTCGGCGCAGATGGCGATGGCGAGGTAGGTGTAGGCATTCATGGCGGGATCCTCCGGTGACTGGACGGGCATTCTAGACGTTACCTGGATGGGGTAAAGTCATTACCTATCACTATTGGAGATAGGCTGATGGCCGAGCAGTGGAACCTTGAACAGTTGCGTACCTTTCTGCGTGTTGCAGAACTGCGCTCGTTCTCTGCCGTGGCCCGTGAGCAGCGCAAGGCCCAGTCGGCGATCAGCAGCGCGATCGCCCTGCTCGAAACCGATCTTGGGGTCACCTTGTTCGAGCGCAGCAGTGGTCGGCAACCCAAGCTGACCGAAAACGGCAGCGCCTTGCTGGAAGATGCTCGCGAACTGTTGCGCCAGTGCGAGCGTCTGGATGGCCGTGCGTTGGCGCTGATGCGTGGGCAGGAGGCCTTGTTGCGGGTCGCCCAGGATGAAGCCATGCCTTATCAGCCGGTCATTGACAGCCTCGACGAACTGGCCAGCCGCTATCCGTTCCTGGAGGTGCAACTGGCCAGCGGCGCCCAGGGTGATGTGGCGCGCAAGCTGGTAGAGCGGCGCGCCGATCTTGGCCTGTTCTTCCACCACGAGAGCATCCCGGCCTCGCTGGAGCGGCGCGCTCTGGGTAGCGTGGAAATGGTCACCGTATGCGCGGTCGGCCACCCGCTCGCCGGCGAAGCCCGGGTCACACGCCAGCAACTGGCGCGCCACCGACAATTACTGATCACCCCGCAGCAAAGCGGCTACCCCGGCGGCGAGGCGATCAGCCCGCAGGTGTGGCGCGCCGACAGCTTCTATGCAATGGCCGAACTGCTGATGCGCGGCCTGGGCTGGGCCTGGCTGCCGCGGCACGTGGTGCAGTACCCGACTTACCAGGCGCACATGGTCGAACTGGACAGCGAGTGGCGGCCACCGGCCTTGGTGGCTGAACTGGCCTGGCGCCGCGACGCGCCACTGGGGCCGGCCGCGCAGTGGCTGGCCGAGCGCTTTGCGGTGCACCTGCGCGCGATCGGGTAAACTCCGCGGCCATGAACAGAACTCTCTATACCTTGTTGTTTCACCTGGGCCTGCCGCTGGTTGCGCTGCGCCTGTACCTGCGCGCGCGCAAGGCGCCAGCCTATGGCCAACGCATCGGCGAGCGCTTCGCCTTCAAGCTGCCGGCCATGCGCCGGGGCGGCATCTGGGTGCACGCGGTATCGGTGGGCGAGAGCATTGCGGCGGCGCCGATGGTGCGAGCCTTGCTCAAGGCCTACCCGGAATTGCCGATCACGCTTACCTGCATGACCCCGACCGGTTCCGAGCGTATTCGCGCCATGTTCGCCGACGAACCACGCGTGCAGCATTGCTACTTGCCCTACGACCTGCCTTGGGCTGCGGGGCGTTTTCTCGACCAGGTGCAGCCGAAGCTGGGCATCATCATGGAAACCGAGCTGTGGCCCAACCATATTCACCAGTGTGCAAAGCGCGGCATTCCGGTAGCGCTGGCCAACGCACGCTTGTCTGAGCGTTCGGCCCGTGGCTATGGGCGCTTTGCCAGGCTGACCCGGCCCATGCTGGCCGAGATGAGCCTGATTGCCGTGCAGACCGAAACCGAGGCCCAGCGCTTCCGTAACCTGGGCGCGCGCCCGGAGTGCGTGCAGGTCACCGGCTCGATCAAGTTCGACCTGAAGGTCGACGAGCAACTGTTGCCGCGCGCCAGGGCATTGCGTGAGCAGTGGGACGCTGCACAGCGTCCGGTGTGGATCGCCGCCAGTACCCACGAAGGTGAAGACGCATTGATCCTGCAGGCGCATCGGCAGTTGCTGCAGGTGCATGGCGATGCCCTGCTGATCCTGGTGCCACGCCACCCCGAGCGATTCGCTGCGGTGTATACGCTGTGCAGCGAACAGTTCACCACCGTGCGCCGCTCTGCCGGCACGCCGGTCGATGGGCAGACGCAGGTATTGGTCGGCGACACCATGGGCGAACTGCTGTTCCTCTATGCCTTGGCCGACATCGCCTTTGTCGGTGGCAGCCTGGTGGCAACCGGCGGGCACAACCCGCTGGAGCCCGCAGCGCTGGCCTTGCCGGTACTGATGGGGCCGCATGTGTTCAACTTCCTCGAAATCAGCGCGATGCTGCGCGAGGCGGGGGCGTTGCAGCAGGTGGACGATGCCGACGGGCTGGCCGAAGCGGTGCGGAGGCTGGTCGAGTTACCGCAGGATGCCCAGCGCATGGGTGATGCGGGCAGGGCGGTGATGCGGGCCAATCAAGGGGCTTTGCAGCGGTTGCTCGATGGGTTGGGCAAACTCATCAGCTGACTTCTAAACAGAGTCAGCAATGGTGCGGTCCTTGTAGGAGCGGCCTTGTGTCGCGAAAGGGCCGCATAGCGGCCCCAGAGAATC
>Ga0247819_10002027_pt1 | contig 10698 bp, 9 predicted proteins | sample 13C_Xylose_Day6_FD_193428 | JGI IMG/M metagenome (GOLD analysis project Ga0247819, IMG submission 193428) | Soil microbial communities from agricultural site in Penn Yan, New York, United States - 13C_Xylose_Day6 | ecosystem: Environmental > Terrestrial > Soil > Agricultural land | place: USA... | reverse complement strand
CGCCGCGTCGGCGTCGATGACGATCTCAGCCATGTGTCAGCGCACCTTGATCGCGGTCGGCGCCGATGAGGGCGGCGCCGAGGGCCGCGGCCGGCGAACCGGCCGGCAGCAGCTCGACCCGCCCCTCGAGGTGCAGCGAGCGCATGAACGGGGAGGCCGCCGCGCTGGCCGCGAGCTCATCGGACACGTCCGCCATGAGCCTCGGACCGAGCGCGGTGACGCCGCCGCCGAGCACGACCACGTCGACATCGGCGGTCAGCACGAGCACGCGCACGGCCGCCGCGACGCCGCGGGCGAGGCCGACGCGCAGTTCGTGCGCGAGCAGGTCGCCCCTGTCGGCCGCGTCGAACACGTCGCGGACGGGGAGTGCTCCGGGGCGCCCCCATCGCTCGGCGATGGCTCCCCCGCCTGCGAGCGCTTCGATGCAGCCGTGCTGCCCGCAGCGGCACAGGGGGCCGTTCGGGTCGATCGAGATGTGTCCGACCTCTCCCGCCGTCCCGCGCGCACCGCGCCACAGCTCACCGTCGGCGACGATGCCGGCCGCGATACCGGTGCCGAGGTTCAGGTACGCCATCGACCGCGATCCGTGCGCGCCGACAGACCGCAGGGCGAAGGCGCCGAACGCTGCTGCGTTCACGTCGTTCTCGACGCGCACGGGCGCGCCGAGCGCCGGTTCGACCGCGGCCGCGAGGTCGAGCTCTTCCACGCCGAGGTTCACCGCGTGCACGACGCGGCTTGTTCCCGGCTCGACCTGCCCGGGGATGCCGATGCCCACCGAATCGATGGCCTCATCGACCTCGTCACCGAGCAGGCGCACCGCCTCCAGGACCGTCCGCACGACGGCATCCGCTCCCCAGCCGGTGGCGAGACGCACGCGCGCGACGATCTCACCCGCCGAGTCGACGGCGACGGCATCCGTCTTCGTGCCTCCGATGTCGAGCCCGGCCCTCATCGCCCGGCCTCCCTGCGGGAGGCGGCAGTGGTGCAGGTGCGCATCAGCCTTTGACCGCCCCGGCGACCAGGCCACTCGTCATGCGGCTCTGCACGATGAGGAAGAAGACGACCACCGGGATCGCGACGAGGGTCGACCCGGCCATCAGCTCGGCCCAGTTCGTGCCGCCGTTGGGATCCAGGAACGTGCGCAGCCAGACGGGCAGGGTCATGGCAGCCGGCCGCGGGTTCAGCACCAGCGCGAACACGAACTCGTTCCAGGCCTGAATGAACCCGAAGACGCCCGTGGCGACGAGCCCGGGAGCCAGCAGGGGGAACGTGATTCGCCAGAACGCCTGGGAGCGGCTGAGCCCGTCGATCATGGCGGCCTCCTCCAGTTCGACCGGAACGCCGTTGACGAATCCTCGCAGGGTCCAGATGGTGAACGGAAGAACGGTGGCGATGTAGACCGCCGACAGCCCCGCCACCGTATTCAGCAGCGCCCAGCTGTCCATCAGCCGGAAGGTCGAGATGATCATGGCCTCGGCGGGGATCATCTGGACGAGCAGGATCGTGATGATGAACGCGGCGCGCGAGCGGAACCGGAATCGGGTGACCGCCAGCGCCGCGAGGAACGCGAAGACGAGCGCGACGACGACCGTCAGAAGGGTGACCTGCAGCGAGTTGGCGAGCGCCGGGAGGAAAGGCGCGCGCTCGTTGAAGAAGATCACGTTCGTGTAGTTCTCCAGCGTGCCGTTGTCGGGCCAGAAGTGCAGCTCCGTCCCGCGCACCTGCGCGTTCGGCTGGAAGGAGGTGTTGATCATCCAGTAGACGGGGAACACCGACGCGAAGAAGACGATGACGGCCGCGATGCCGGCGAACACGGATCCGGCGCGGCGACGGGCGGACCCCGGGCCGCGGCGGCGGCGAGGGGCGGTCGATGCCTGCGTCGATGTCGAGGCGAGGGCAGTCACAGTTCTTCCTCCTTGACGCTGCGTCGGACGTAGAAGATCGACACCGCCGCAAGCAAGAGCACGACGATGACGGAGATCGCGCCACCCACTCCGAAGTCACCGGAACCCAGCGAGACGCGGTAGATGTACACGCCGAGGGTGTTGGTCTCCTCGGCGAGGCCTCCGATCGACTGCAGCGCGTAGATCTGCGTGAAGACACGCAGGTCCCAGATGACCTGCAGGATCGTGACGATCGCGAGAATGGGGCGGATGACCGGCAGGACGACGAACCGGAAGGACTTGACACCGTTCGCACCGTCCAGCTGCGCGGCCTCGAGCACTTCGTCAGGCACCTGGGTCAGCCCCGCGTAGACGGTGAACGCGACGAACGGCACGGCGCCCCACACGATGATGATCGACGCCACGAAGAAGAAGCTGAGCGGGTCGATGAGCCAGGAGTGCCCCTCGAACGGGAGTCCGAACCAGTTGCTCAGGACGTAGTTGACGACGCCGTACTGCGTGTCGAAGATCCAGCCCCAGACGATCGTCGCCGACAGCGGCGGCATCGCCCAGGCCAGCAGCAGGCCGACCGACACGAGCGTGCGCAGCACGGCGCCGAGGCGCTTCATCAGCAGGGCGACCAGGACACCGAGGATCATCGTCGCGACGACGCAGACCGCCGCCAGAACCACGGACCGGCCGAGAACCTGCCAGAACTCGGGATCGGTCAGCACCTCCGCGTAATTGCCGAGGCCGACGAACTCCGGCGGAGCGCCGAAGATCTGCTCGCGGCCGAACTTCTGGAACGACATGACGAAGAGCTGGATCAGCGGCCAGCCGGTGATCAATGCCAGCACGATCAGCGACGGCACGAGCAGCGCGTATGGGGTGAACCCGCCCTGTCGCCGGCGTCGCCGTGCGCCGGGCGCCGGACGCAGCGGAGGCGCGAGGAGCCTTTCGCCCTCGATCCCGCTGACGGCGGGTCCGAGGTCGTCGCGGACGCTGGACATGTTGTCTCTCCTCAGGAAGTGAACCGGGCCGACGGACGACGAGCGCCGCCGGCCCGGTGGTGGAGTGCGCTGCATCAGCGCCTGGTGCAGTGCACCCCGGGGGGATCAGCCGTTGAGGATGTCCTCGATCTTCGTGTCGACCTCGGCGGCCAGGGTCGGCACGTCGCCGCCCTGAGCGATCTTCACGAAGAAGTCCTCGAGGACGCGTGATGCCTCGACCTCGGCCCACTTCGGCGACGCCGGGGTCAGCTTGGCATTGCCGGCCGCCTCGGTGAACGCCTTCGCCTCGGGGGTGTCGCCGAGGGTGGAGGCGAGGGACTTCTTCGCGGGGATGAGGCCGTTCTCGCCGTAGATCGTCTGGAACTCATCGCTCAGGATGATCGCGAGCGCCTCCTTGGCGAGGTCGGGGTGTGCCGACTTCGCCGAGATCCCGATGTTCGAGCCACCGGCGAAGACCTGCGCCGCGCCGCTTTCCATGCCGGGCAGCGCGTAGACGAACGGCGCCGCGGGCGGGGTCGCCGTCTCGCATGCGCTCGCAAGCCCGAGCGCCCAGTTGGGGGCCGAGAACTGGATCGTCTGACCCTCGCAGTACGGGGTCCACGGTTCGGCGTTGTCGCCGTCCTTCGGAGCCAGCGATGCGGTCGTCATCAGGTCCTGCACCTGGAGGAGACCGGCGATCGACTCGTCGGAGCTCAGCTGCGCGTCCCATCCGTCACCATCCGGCACTGCGATCTCGCCGCCGTTCTCCCAGATGAACGGAAGAGCGTTGTACCAGTCCTGGCCGGCGAATGCGAAGCCCGACTTGCCGGCGTTGGCCGCGGCAAGATCCTTCGACTGCGCGACGAAGTCGTCAAGCGTCGCCGGAGCGGCCGTCACGAACGCAGGGTCGGCGAAGACGACTCGGGCGCCGGAGTACAGCGGAGCGGCGTAGAACTTGCCGTCGTACGAGCCCGCCTCGACGAATCCGGGGAGCAGGTCGTCGCCACCGAGCGACTCGTACTCGTCGGAGATGTCCAGCAGCGCGCCCACCGAGGTGAACGCGGGGGCCTGAGTGTTGCCGAACTCGACGACATCGGGGCTGTCCGAGCTCGACAGGCTCGTCGTGAGCTTGTCGACGAGGCCTTCCCACGTCTGCTCCTCGATCACGAGGGTCGAACCGGGGTTCTCCTCCTCGAACGTGGTCTTGAGATAGTCGCGGGCGTCCTGGGGCGTGTCGGCACCGACGAGCCATACGCGGACTTCCGCGTCCTCCTCCGCGGCCGGCGTTCCCGAACCGCCGGCACAGCCGGCGAGCACGATAGCCGCAGCGCCGAGGACGGCGAGGCCTCCGAGCTTCTTGTTCATGGTGTCTTCCTTCGTGTGTTTGTGATGTCGGCTGGGCCTGGTGGCCCACCCGGGGGGTTTTCCTGCAATGCCCGGCTGTTGGTCGGGGCGAGGGGTGGACTGCGGGGTGTCAGGACACTCCGAGCTGTCCGGAGAGGACCATGACGGCGGCTCCGCGCAGGACGATGTCCTGGCCTTGCTCCGTCATCCGCACGCGGACGCCGTCGTGGAACTCGGCGAGCGTCCGTGCACGGAGGGTCTCGACGGTCGCTTGCGCGAGGGGTCCGTCGAGAAGTTCGGGGGGACCGGAGAGCACGATCTCCGAGACGTCGAGCACGCCGACGATGGGGGCGAGCGCGATGCCGAGCCGCTCCCCCGCGTCGCGCAGGATGCCGACGCGCTCCTCTTCGTCGGATGCCGCGGCCAGACGTGCCGTGAGCGCCGGCACCGCGAGCCACGCTTCGAGGCATCCGACCTTGCCGCACACGCAGACCGGGCCGCCGTCGGTGCCGATCGTGACGTGGCCGATCTCACCCGCCGCGAAGTGCGCGCCGCGCATGGGCTGACCCGAGGCCAGTAATCCGGACCCGACACCGCGGCCGACCTTGACGAGCAGCACGTCATCGCCCGAGCCGCCGAAGGTGTACTCGGCCAGGACGGCGGCGTTCGCGTCATTGGCGACCAGCACGGGCAGACCGAGCGCCGTTTGGAGGGCCGTTTGGAGATCGAAGCCGGCCCACCGCAGGTTCGGCGCGCTCAGGATCACGCCGTTGTCGTTCACGATGCCGGGCGTGCCGACGCCGATGCCCAGAACCGGGGCGTGAGCATCGCCGACGAGATCGCGAGCGAGCGCGACGACCGCGGCGACCACGTCGCCGTCGGTGACGACAGGCACTTCGCGTCGCGCGACGATGTCGCCGTCCAGGGTGAGCACGGCGCCGATGAACACGTCGCTGCCCGAGAGGTCGATCCCCACGATGCGGTGACCGGCACGATCGAGGTCGACCAGGATCGCGGGCTTTCCCGGACCCGACGCCTCACGGACGCCCATCTCGGCGACGAAGCCGTCGGCGATGAGCTCGGCGATGAGATCCGAGATCGTGACGCGGGTCAGGCCCGTCTCGCGGCTGAGGTCGGCGCGGCTCATCGCGCCCTGGTGGAAGAGGGTCTGCAGCAGCAGTGAGCGGTTGTGGCCACGGGCGTGCTCGGGCAGCACCTTCCCGCCCTGACGCAGTGCACGACCGGGCCCGAACGTGCGACCGTTCGTGGTTCCGTGGGGGTGCGGCGGCTCGATAGTGGAAGAGCCGCGCTGCGCTTCCGATGCAGACATGTTTGTTAGTACACCTTACGAACAATCATCCCGCAACTTTTCTGATCAATTTGAACGGGGTATTTACAAAACCGTTACATAGGCTGGACGATGTGTCCCGCAAACTCGCTGCCGCCACGATCGCCCTCACCGCGCTCTTCGGACTGACGGCGTGCACCGGCTCCCCCGCCGGCCCGGCGGCCAGTCCCACGTCACGCAGTTCCGACTTGCCGGGAGACGAAGGGCAGTCGACGGCCGATGCCTGCGCGCTCGTGGCGCAGAGCATCCAGGACGCCACCGCGGAGTTCGAGACCATCGCGACGGCCGACCCCGCCGCCGTGGTCGAGGCCATGCGCTCGGCGGCCGCTGAACTCTCCGAAACGGCGAATCAGGTGACGAACGACGAGGTGGCCGCCCTGCTGCCCTCGGTGCAGGACATGTTCTCTCAGGTGGCAGAGGTCATGGATGCGGTCGTGCAGGGCGACGTGACCAAGGTCGACGAGCTCTCCGAGCTCGGCGCGAAGTTCCGCGCCACGAGCGAAGCCTTCCAAGAGGTCTGCTCGCCCTGACCGGCGACATATCTTGCGGCATCCGTGATGCTTCCGTTGCCTGATCTGGAATATACGTCCCGTACCATAGAGGGACGTGTTGACAGCCGGGGGGTGATGGCATGACGGATCTGGTCACCAGACCCGGCGCCGACGAGGTGCCGATCGACGACGCCACCGCGCCCGTCGACGGCGACGGAAACACCCCCTCACTTGCCTGGGCGCCGCCCGAGCCCCCGCCCCGCAAGCGCCATCTGGCGCTGTGGCTCGGCATCCCCGCCGGCATCGCAGTCGTCGCCCTGGTGGCGTCATCACTCGTCCTCATCGCCCCCGGCACCTCCGTCGCCGGTGTCCCGGTCGGTGGTCTCACGCCCGGCGCCGCGGCGGATGCCGTGCAGAGGCAGCTCGCCGAGACCACGGTCGTGCTCGTAGGCGCAGACGGCGAGCCCGAGGTCACGGGGGCGGAGCTCAGCGCCTCGCTCGACGCGCAGGCCCTGGTCGATCGCGCGTTCAGCGAACGCCCCATGTGGAACATCTCGAAATGGTTCGCAGACCCCACGAGCGCAGCCGTGCGGATCGATGCAGCGGCAGCGACTGAGGCCCTCCGCGAGGCGGCACCCGACCTGTTCGTCGAGCCCGTCGACGCCACGATCGCCTTCGACCCGGCGACTGCGACCTACGCGGTGACTCCCGACGTGCCGGGCGCCGGCGTCGACGTCGAGGCGGTGCGACTCGCTCTGCAGGCCGCGCTGGCCGACGGGCAGACGCGGGTGGAGGTCGATGCGACTCCCGTCGAAGTCCCCGCGGTGACCTCGACCGCCGCCGCCGACACCAGCGCAGCGTCTTTGAACAGCATGCTCGACACGGCCGGCTTCTACGTCGGCACCGAGCGCACCGTGCCGGTCGATCGTGCGGTCGCGGCATCGTGGATCACGGTCGAACCCACCGCCGACGGCACCTTCGAGATCTCGGCCGACGCGGCCGCGATCCAGCCGGCCGTCGACGCGCTGGCCCCGGTGGTCAACCGCACAGCCGCGAACGGCACCGTCGTCACCGACTCCGGGGGCGAAGTGCTGCGCGAGATCACGGCGGGCGTCTCAGGTCGTGAACTGGGCGACACCTCGAACGTCGCCGCGGAGTTCGCCGCACAGCTGTCGGGTGGCAATGCCGCGTTCACGCTGCCGGTCACCGAGATCGCCCCGGTCATCACGACCCTGTTCCGTCGCGTCGAGGTCAACCTCACTGAGCAGCGGGCCTACGTGTTCGAGAACGAGCAGGTCGTGGGGTCCTGGTACATCTCGTCGGGCAAGGACGGCTTCAACTCCAGCACGGGAGACTTCCGCATCCGGGCCAAGCTCGAGACGCAGAACATGGGTAACCCCGACCTCACGAAGGCCCCGAACTACTACACCGAGAACGTGCCGTGGGTCATGTACTACAACGGTGACGAGGCCCTGCACGGCGCGTACTGGCACAACAACTTCGGCAACCAGATGAGCCACGGCTGCATCAACATGCCGGTCGATGCTGCCGCGTTCGTTTACACCTGGGCGCCCATGGGCACCGAGGTGTCCGTTCACTACTGAAGCTCTGGAACGAACGTGAAGCGGGGCGGATGCTGCAGCATCCGCCCCGCTTCTGTTCGTGTCCCGCGGCTCAGCCGATGGATCCGACGATGTCGTTGAGGGTCTGCGACGGACGCATCACGGCCTCGACGAGCTCCGGGTCGGGGTGGTAGTAGCCGCCGATCTCGACCGGCGAGCCCTGCACGGCGAGCAGCTCCGCCACGATCTGCTGCTCGTTCGCGGCGAGCGACTCCGCGACCGGTGCGAAGATCGCCGCCAGCTCCGGATCGGCATCCTGCCCTGCGAGCTCCTGAGCCCAGTACAGCGCGAGGTAGAAATGGCTGCCGCGGTTGTCGATCGTGCCGAGCGCACGGCCCGGCGATTTGTCGTTCTCGAGGAACGTTCCGGTGGCGGCATCCAGCGTGTCGGCGAGCACCTGCGCCTGAACGTTGCCGGTGAAGTTCGCGAGGTGCTCGAGCGAGGCGGCCAGCGCGAAGAATTCGCCCAGCGAGTCCCAGCGCAGGTAGTCCTGCTCGACGAGCTGCTGCACGTGCTTCGGAGCCGAACCGCCCGCGCCGGTCTCGAACAGACCTCCGCCCGCGAGCAGCGGAACGATGCTCAGCATCTTGGCCGACGTGCCGACCTCGAGGATCGGGAACAGGTCGGTGTTGTAGTCACGCAGCACGTTGCCGGTCACCGAGATGGTGTCCTCGCCCTTGCGCAGCCGGTCGAGCGAGTACTGGGTGGCCGCGGCGGGCGCGAGGATCTCGATCGTGAGGCCCTCGGTGTCGTGCTCGGCGAGATAGGTCTTCACCTTGGCGATGAGGGCCGCGTCGTGCGAGCGCTGCTCATCGAGCCAGAACACGGCGGGCGCGCCGCTCGCACGAGCGCGCGTGACGGCGAGCTTGACCCAGTCGCGGATCGCGACGTCCTTCGTCTGGGTGGCGCGCCAGATGTCGCCTGGCTGCACGCGGTGCTCGATGAGCACCTCACCCGCCCCGTCGAGTACCTGCACGGCACCGGGCGATTCGATCTCGAACGTCTTGTCGTGGCTGCCGTACTCCTCGGCCGCCTGCGCCATGAGGCCGACGTTGGGCACCGATCCGATCGTCGCGGGGTCGAGTGGGCCGTGGGCGTTCACGTCATCGATGACCGTCTGGAAAACGCCGGCGTACGAGGAGTCGGGGATGACCGCGAGAGTGTCGTCCTCGCCGCCGTCGACGCCCCACAGCTTGCCGCCGTTGCGGATGAGCGCGGGCATTGATGCGTCCACGATCACGTCGGAGGGGACGTGCAGGTTCGTGAGGCCCTTGTCCGAGTTCGTATACGAGAGGCGCGGGCCGCGTTCGTTCGCCGCGGCGAAGGCGGCCGCGATGTCGTCGCCGTTCGGGATGCCACCGAGCCCTGCGAGGATCGCGCCGAGTCCGTCGTTGGCCGTCAGCCCCTCCTTCGCGATCACGTCGCCGTAGGTGTCGAAGACGTCTGCGTAGTAGGCCTTCACGACGTGGCCGAAGATGATCGGGTCGCTGACCTTCATCATCGTGGCCTTCAGGTGCACCGAGTACAGCACGTCTTCGGCCTTGGCGGCCTCGAGAGTCTCGGCGAGGAAGGCGTCCAGCGCCGCAGCCGACAGGAACGTCGCGTCGATGATCTCGCCGGGCAGAACCTTGAGGCCGGTCTTGAGCGGGGTCACGGTGCCGTCCTCGGCGACGTGCTGGATCGTGAGCACGTCATCACTTGGAATGACGACCGACTTCTCGTTCGACTTGAAGTCGTCGTGGCCCATCGTCGCGACCCGGGTCTTGGACCCCGCCGCGAACGGCTTGTTGCGGTGCGGGTGCTTGCGCGCGTAGTTCTTCACCGAGAGCGGGGCCCGGCGATCGCTGTTGCCCTCGCGCAGGACGGGGTTGACCGCAGAACCCTTGATGCGGTCGTAGCGGGCGCGGATGTCCTTCTCCTCGAGCGACTGCGCGTCGTCCGGGTAATCCGGGATGTCGAAGCCCTGGCTCTGCAGCTCGGCGATCGCGCCCTTGAGCTGCGGGATCGATGCCGAGATGTTCGGGAGCTTGATGATGTTCGCCTCGGGAAGCGTCGCCAGCCCGCCGAGCTCGGCGAGGGCATCGCCCACCTGCTGCTCGGGCGTCAGCTTCTGGGGAAAGGCCGCCAGAATGCGCCCCGCGAGCGAGATGTCACGCGTCTCGACATCCACCCCTGCCTGGCCGGTGACGGCCTTCACGATCGGGAGGAAAGACGCGGTCGCCAGCGCCGGAGCCTCGTCGGTGTGGGTGTAGATGATGGTCGAATCAGTCACCGGTTATGTCTCCGTTCGGGTGGTCTTTCCAGCCTATCGCAACGCCAAAGTATCTTGACATCGAGATATCTCCGTGCTGGAACTCCGCGTCGTAGAGCGTCGCTCATCTTCGCGGATCGGGCGATTCCGGCTAGCCTGTGCTCATGGCTGAGCTCAGACTCGTGGAACTGTCGGCGGCGACGATCGTCGCGGTGAACAACATGTCGCTCAAGCCCGGCCAAGAGCAGTATCTGGCTCCGGTCAGCTACGGGATCGCGGCGACCGTGATCAACCCGCAGACCTCCTGGCAGCGCGTCGTTCTGGATGCCAACGAGGTCGTCGGCTTCGTGAGCGCGAACTTCGACCCTGAGGCATCCGAAGAGCATTTCCGCTCGGTCCTGTGGCGCATCAACGTCGACGCCGACGACCAGGGACGCGGTGTCGGCCGGTTCGCCGTCGAAGCGCTGCTCAAGGAAGCCCGCGAGCGCGGGGTCGACCACGTCGACGTCATCTACGAGGCCGGCGAGGGCGGCCCCGAGAAGTTCTTCACCCGGGTCGGCTTCACGCCCGTGAACGAGACCGAATACGGCGAGATCATCGCCGAGATTCGCCTGTAGCGCGGCGCATCGCGCGATCGGATTCGGACGAAGCCAGCAGATTCGGATCCTCGAGTCGACGGCATCCGATTCTGGTGCCGTCGTCCGATTCTGATTTCAGTGCGGCGACTCCTCCGCACCGCGACCGGACCGTCGGCTCTCCACAATGTGGGC
>Ga0247819_10002025_pt1 | contig 10703 bp, 5 predicted proteins | sample 13C_Xylose_Day6_FD_193428 | JGI IMG/M metagenome (GOLD analysis project Ga0247819, IMG submission 193428) | Soil microbial communities from agricultural site in Penn Yan, New York, United States - 13C_Xylose_Day6 | ecosystem: Environmental > Terrestrial > Soil > Agricultural land | place: USA... | reverse complement strand
GCCGACGCGCTCGCCCTGGACCAACGGCTCGACGCGCTGTCCGGCCCGGCCCGCGCCGCCCACGTCCTGCGCGGTCTGGAACGGCTCCCGGACGGGGAGGTGCGCAAGGTGCTCGCGGCGGCGGGCGTCACCGGCGTGGACGCCGCGCTGGACGAGGCCGACCGGCTCCCCGACCCGTACCGGCTGCTCGGCTCGCCCGGGTTCGACCCCTGCTCGCTCCAGGCCAGGCCGACCGACCTGCTGCGCCGCCGCCGCCGGCTGAAGGCCGCGCTGGTCGCCGGGGCGGCGCTGGCGGTGTGCGGGACGCTGCTCGGGCTGCCGGGCGACGGCTGGGGGCCGGACGGCGCCGCCGCGCCCCCGTACGCGCGCAACCCGGCCGCGCAGGCCGCGCTGGACCCGGGGAAACTGTCCCGGGTCTCCCCCACCGCCTGGAAGACCTCCGCGCGCACCGACTTCTCCGTCTGGCCGGCGCGCGGCGGCCTCACCGGCGACAGGGCGCTGCTGCGCCGCGCCCTGGCCGTCTGGGCGCGGCCCGGCGGCGTCCAGGTGTCGGCCACCCCGGGCACCCCCTCCGGCGGCCCCGCGGGTCCGCCCCAGCTGCTGTACGCGGGCACCGTCGACACCGCGCGGGTGGTGGTGCTGTACGACGGTCTGCGGCTCGCCAGGTACGCCGAGCCGGAGGACGGCGCACGGGGGGTCGTGCTCGACTTCGCCCGTGTCGACGGCGCCGGCCGGGCCGGGTCGGGCGCGGTGGTGCTGAGCCGCGCCGACGGCAACGTCCGCTATCTGCTGGCGCCCTGGGTGCGCGCGGCGGGCGGGCGGGACCTGCGCCGGCCCGGAGCGGGCGCGACGGACCTCGCCCTCACCGACGGGGTGACCTCCCCGCTGGCGAGTTCCGCCCTGCGGCCGGGGCCGTGCACCGCGTGGTACGTGCTGCAGCTGACCGACGGCACGGGCACCCGGCTGGTGACCGACCTCGGCGAGCTGGTCCCGGCCCGGCTGACCGCCGGACGTCCCGGCCGGACCCGCGAGGCCTCGGGCGCCGGGGCGCTGCGCACCTGGGCGCCGTACGCCTGCTCGCTGAGCACGGTGCGCGCGGCGGGCGTACGGAGCGTGAACGCCTGGGCGTTCGCGGAGCAGCCGCTGCCCGACGTGAGCGGCGAGGCGGCGTGGGTGTGCACGCGGGCCGAGACGTGGCGGGGCGGCGGGGCGCGGGTGCTGGCGCAGTTCCACACTCCGGGCGGGCGGTTCGGGGCGGTGGCGGCGAAGGCGGAGGACGTGCCGGAGTGCGGGGAGCGTGCGCCGCGGGTGCTCGCCGGGGTGCTGTGGAAGTCCGCGGCGGGCGACTGGTACCTGCTCGCCGCCGGGAGCCGCGACACGGTGTCCGTCAGGGCGTCCGGCGGTGTCGAGGGCACCGCGCGCGGCCCTCTGCTGACCGTCCGCGCCGAGGAGGGCGCCCGCGCGGATCTCCGGGGCACGCTGGAGAACGGGCGGTCGGTCGACGGACTGCGCTAGCCGGATGAACACCGTCGGCCGGTCCGGACAGTTGAAGGCCGGAATCGATCGGTAAGGTGTTCGCATGACTACCGGGGTACGGCGCAGGATGGGAGTCGAGGAGCGGCGGCAGCAGTTGATCGGCGTGGCCCTCGAACTGTTCAGCCGGCGCTCCCCCGACGAGGTCTCCATCGACGAGATAGCGTCCCGGGCAGGCATCTCGCGCCCGCTGGTCTATCACTACTTCCCCGGCAAACTCAGCCTGTACGAGGCCGCGTTGAGACGTGCGGCGGAGGACCTGGCGTCCCGGTTCGAGGAGCCGCAGGAGGGTGCGCTGGGGTCGCGGCTGCGGCGGGTGATGGCCCGGTTCTTCGACTTCGTCGACGCGCACGGCCCCGGTTTCGCCGCCCTGATGCGCGGCGGCCCCGCGGTGGGCTCCTCGGCCACCAACCAGCTGATCGACTCCGTGCGGCAGGCCGCGTACGACCAGATGCTGTCGCACATGGGGGTCACGGACCCGGTCCCGGCGCGGCTGGAACTGGTAGTCCGCTCCTGGATCTCGCTCGTCGAGTCGACGGCGCTGATCTGGCTGGACGGGCGGCGGTTGCCGCGCGAGGAACTGGAGGCGCAGCTGGTGCAGGACTTCGCCGCGCTGGCCGCCGTCGCCGCCGCCCGGGACGGGGAGCTGGCCGCGCTGCTGCGCGAGATGCTCAGGAACGAGCCGGGCGACGGACCGTTCACCGACCTGACGGTCCGCCTGATCGCGCTGGCGGGTCCGTGAGCACCCGGACGACCTGGGCGCTGGTCGTCGAGACGACGCAGGGCATCGGGCAGCGCAAGCACATGGCGGCGGAGGTCCTCGCCCATGTGGAAGGGTCCCGCGAGGAGGCGCTCGCGGAGCTGGAAAGGCGGGCGCGCGGCCATGTGCCGGAGCATCCGTCGAGCCCCCGGCGCCGTCGGCTGGTGCGGACCGGTGACGGCTTCCTGCTGGTCGTCGACGGGGCGTGGCAGACGTTCGCGAGCCGCTTCACGGTGGGGGAACTGCTGGCGGACTCCGACGCGCCGCCGGACCCGGAACCGGTGGCCGCACGATCCGCACCGCCGCCGGACGTGCCGGACGAACCGGCGGCGCCGGCGGTCGCTCCGGGCGGGGCGGACGAGCCGGACGAGCTCGACGAGGACGGCATCCCGGTGCGTCCGGCCTGGCTGGGCCGCACCGGAAGGCCGTGATCCCCGGCCGTCACGGCCGGCGCGGGCCTACTCGCCCTCGAACTTCCGGTACGACGGATCCAGGTCCCGCACCTCCGCCGAGGCGTGCAGCAGCAGGTCCCCGGACGGCTTCACGTACTGCCTCAGCAGCTCCAGCACGGTCTCGGTGAGCCGGGCCTTGGTCTCGTCCGTGCGGCCGGGCAGCATGGCGATGTGGACGTGCACGAGGGCGTGCCCGCCGGTCTCGGGGCCGACCGTGATGTCCTCGGTCCGCCGGAACCGTGTCTTGCACGCCGGCGGTTTGGCGGCCGCGATCTCCACGACGGCGGTGTGCAGGTCCCGCGCGAACGCGGGCCGGTCGAAACCGTCCGCCAGCCCCTCGGAGTAGTCGACGGTGATCTGCGGCATGAGCCCTCCTGTTCCTGGTCAGGAGGGCTCACACTAGCCGCAGTGCCCTACCGGGTCAGCCGGCCGTGGTGAACACGGCGACCGTGCGCGCCGGAACGGCGAACGTGCCGGTGTCCTTCTCGTACGACGAGGTCTTCACGACCGCGTCCCCGCCCGCCGACTGCACCGGGTGCAGCCGGTGACCGGTGCCGGCCAGCGCGGAGACGCGCTGCTCCTGCCGCTCCGGCGTGGCGTTGAAGACGACGACCAGGTCGCCGAGCCTCATGGTGATCACACCGGGTGTCTCGTCCTTGCCGGACAGCGGGAAGGAGAGCCGGGACTGCACCTGCGCGGCCGTGTCGAGGGAGAAGGCCTTCTCCGTCGTACGGATGCGCAGCAGGTCCCGGTACGCGGCCGAGGCGCCCTCGATCTGCGGGCAGCCCACCTTCACCGTGCCCAGCAGGGGCTTGGCGTAGGGCCACTTGTCCTCGTTGTCGGCGGCCGGCGGCAGACCGCGGCCGAAGCCGTTGCCGTCCGCGCAGTTCCAGTGGATGGCGTTGAACCAGTCGCCGCTGTCGTAGGAGTTGCGGTCCAGCGACTTGGAGCGCAGCAGGTCGGTGCCCGCCTGGGAGAGGGCCGGGCCCTGCGAGAGGGCGGCCGTCGCCATGGCGAGGACCTGCATACGGCCCCGGTCGCCGGCGGACGTGTCCTTCGGCAGCTTGAAGGCGAGCGCGTCGAACAGGGACTCGTTGTCGTGGGCGTCCGCGTAGGCGAGGGCGTCGCCGGGCGCGGCCGCGTATCCGGCGGGGGCGCCGTTGTAGTCGACCTGGGAGCCCTTGACCTCCTTGCCGCTGGTGTCGGTGAACGTGTAGCCGGCGAGGTTGCCGCTGAGGCCCACCTTGATCAGGTCCTGGTAGTGCAGCAGGCGGGCCTTCTGCTCGGCCTCCGTGCCGTTGTTCCGGGAGGAGTTGGGGTCGGTGTAGAGGCCGGAGGCGAAGCCCTGCACGCCCGGGTCCTCGTCGAAGGGGCCGCCGCCGCGCACGGCGTCGCGGGCCCGGTCGGAGAAGGTGGCGATGCCGGTGCCGGCCATGTTCTTCTGCGTGGCCTGCTCGAAGCGGGCGTCGTCGGCGATCTCGCCGAAGTTCCAGCCCTCCCCGTAGAGGATGATCTTCTTGCCGTCGACCCCGTCCTTCGCGGGGGTCAGCCCGTCGAGGGCCTTGCGGACGGCGAGGATGTTGGCCTTCGGGTGGTGGCCCATGAGGTCGAAGCGGAAGCCGTCGACCTTGTACTCCCTGGCCCAGGTGACGACCGAGTCGACGACGAGCTTGCCCATCATGGCGTTCTCGGTGGCCGTGTTGGCGCAGCAGGTGCTGTTGGCGACCGAGCCGTCGGCCAGCAGCCGCTGGTAGTAGCCGGGGACGATCCGGTCCAGGACGCTGGTCTTGGCCTGACCGCTCGCGGCGGTGTGGTTGTAGACGACGTCCATGACGACGCGGAGGCCGTCCTCGTTGAGCGCCTTGACCATCTCGCGGAACTCGACCGTGCGGGCGGTGCCGTCCGGGTCGGTGGCGTAGGAGCCCTCGGGGACCGTGTAGTGGTACGGGTCGTAGCCCCAGTTGTAGGCGTCCTTGGCGGCGGCCTCGGTCACGCACTTCTGCTGCTCGGCGGAGTCGGCCGGGTAGGAGGCGAGGTCGCAGTCGGCGCTCTCCCGGTCCGCCTTCTTCTCGGGGATGGTGGCGATGTCGAACGCGGGCAGCAGGTGCACGTAGGAGGTGCCGGCCTTCGCCAGCTCACGCAGGTGCTTGCTGCCGTCGCTGCCCTTGTCGGTGAAGGCGCGGTAGGTGCCGGGGTCCTTCGCCGTGCGGTCCGCCACGGAGAAGTCGCGGATGTGCAGTTCCTGGATCTGGGCGTCCTTGAGCGGCACGGCCTTCGGCTTGCCGAGGGAGGACCAGCCCTCGGGGGCGAGGCTCCGGTCGGCGAGGTCGACGACGAGGCTGCGTTCGGAGTCGGTGGTCAGGGCGACCGAGTAGGGGTCGGTGACCTTGTTGGTGACGATCTCCCGGGTGCTGGGGGCCCACACCTGCACGGTGTACCGGTACTCCTTGCCCTTCCAGGAGGCCGGGCCGGTGACGGACCAGACGCCGGTGGCGTCGTCGCGCTCCATGCGGACCGTGCGGCCGGCGATCTCCAGGGAGACGTTCCGGGCGGTCGGCGCCCACAGGGAGAGGGTGGGCCGGCCGCGGCGGAACACCGGGCCGAGGTCGGCCTTGGTGGCGCCGGCGGCGTAGAGGTCGTCGAGCACTCCCGCGATCTGCACCCCGGTCGCCGCGAGCACGGCGCCGTTGGCGGCGTGCTGGGCGGCGACGACCTGACCGCGCAGGGCCTCGCGCACCCGGTCCCGGTCGCGCGGGTCGACGGTCCAGGCGGTGCCCTTCGCGAGGTGCGGGAACTTCGCCTTCTGGGCGTCGGTGAGGGTGGTCCTCGCCAGGCGGAGCCAGCGTGCGTCGCCGCTGTCCAGCGCCCCGTCCCGCACCGTGACCGAGCCGGTGCGGGAGGCGAGGAGCTGGGTGGAGGCGGCGGCCTCGGAGCCGTCCCAGACGAGGGTGTTCCGGTCGATCCAGACCGCCTTGGAGGTGGTGAGGTCGAGGGCGGCGGCCGAGCCGGCCGGCTGCGGCAGCAGGTACTTCTCCTGGCCGTTCAGCAGCCACACCTCGTGGCCGTCGGCCCTGAGGTCCAGCGACTGGTCGGTGGGGAGGTCCTTCTCGTCGCCCTTGTGGAGGATGTAGCTGAGGCTGGTGGCGCCCTCGGCGAGCGGCACCTCGAAGACGGCGCCGTAGGCGTCGGTCCTCACCGGCTTCAGGGGGTTCGACCAGTCGGTGGGGTTCGCGGCACCGGTCCAGGTGTGCAGGCCCCAGCCGTCGTAGTTCCCGTCCGCGCGCTGGTAGTGCAGGACCGCCTTGGTGGTGTCCTGGGCCGGGTACTCGGGCCGTTCGGTGGCGACGGGTTCCTTGCCCTGCTCGATCCAGATCTCGCCGGTCCTGGTGACGTCGATCGTGCGGTCGGCGGCGACGTCCTTGTTGCCCTCCTTGTCGACGACGACGAAGCCGACGTCGGACGCGCCCGGCTTGAGCTTGACGTGGGCGAAGGCGCCGTAGGCGTCGCGGCCGGTGAAGGGGTGGCCGGCCGGCCACTCGGTGGCCTCGCCCTCGGCGATGTCGCCCCAGGCGTACAGGCCCCAGTCGTCGTAGTCGCCGTCGGCGCGCTTGTAGTGGACGACCGCGTAGTCGCGGGAGGCGGCGGACGGCGGCTCCGTCACGGGCGGGGTGCCGGTGGTGGAGGCGGCCAGGGCGCTCGCGGTGCGGCCGGACGAGTCGATCACGACGGCCTTGTAGCGCAGGGCGGTGCCGGCGGGCACGTCCTCGCCGATGGTGTGGGTGACCTTGTAGGGGGCGTGGTCGGCGGAGCCGAGGGTCTGCCACTTCCCGTTGCCGGTCTGGGCGGCGAAGACGACCCGGTTGAGCTGCCCGCCCTCGACGCCGGCGGTGAGTTCGACGGTGCCGGTGGCGCCGGCCTCGGGGGCCTTCAGGGTGACCGCGGGCTTCGCGGCGGGCGCGGCGAGCGGGCCGGAGGCCTTGAGGACGATCGCCGAGCCCGCCGGGACGGTGACGGTGATCTTCTTGCCGGCGTCGCTGGTGACGGTGGCGTCGGTGCCGTACAGGCCCTTGTACGTCATGCGCGCGGAGCCGGTCGCGAAGGTGGCCTTCGCCGCCTCGTCCGCGTTGTTGAAGGCGACCACGTACTCGGTGGTGTCCTTGCCGGTGCCGGTGCGGGAGAAGGCGTAGACGCCCGCGCCGTCGGAGGCGTACCGCTCCTGCTGGATGCCGTCGGTGAGGGCGGGGTGGGCCTTGCGGAGCTCGGCCAGGGCGCTGATCTGCCGGTACAGCGGCGCCTTGGTGTCGTAGACGTCCTCGGCGTGGGTGCGGTCGGTGCCGATCAGGTCGTCGTCGAGGTAGTCGGCCGTTCGGGAGGCGAACAGGGTCTGGCGGGCGTCCTTGTCGCCGCCGGCGCCGGTGAAGCCCTGCTCGTCGCCGTAGTAGACGACCGGGTTGCCGCGGCTGAGGAACATCAGCTCGTTGGCGAGCATGTCCTTCTTCAGCAGTTCGGCGTCGGAGGCCTTCGGGTTGTCCTGCGTCAGGAACGTCCCGATGCGGCCCATGTCGTGGTTGCCGAGGAAGGTGACCTGCTCGTACGCGTTGGCCTTGTCGGTCGTGTACTTGTGGTCGTCGCCGAAGACCGCGGCCAGCTTGCGCGCGCTGCCGCCCTGGGAGGCGTACTGGCGGGCCGCCTCCTGGAACGGGAAGTCGAGGGTGGCGTCGAGGCGGCCACGGGTGACGTACGGGGCGGTGATGTTGGTGTCGGAGGAGTAGACCTCGCCGAACATGAAGAAGTCGTCACGGCCCTTCTTGGCCGCGTAGGCGTCCAGGGCGGTGGCCCACTGGGTCCAGAACTCCATGTTGACGTGCTTCACGGTGTCGATCCGGAAGCCGTCGATGTCGAAGTCCCTGACCCACCGCTGGTAGATCTTCTCCATGCCGTCGACGACCTCGGGACGCTCGGTCCACAGGTCGTCGAGGCCGGAGAAGTCGCCGTACTCGCTGGACTCGCCGGCGAAGGTGGAGTCGCCCCGGTTGTGGTACATCGCCGGGTCGTTGAGCCAGGACGGGACCTTGACCCGCTTCTTCGCCCCGGGCACCACGGGGGTGCGCGGGAAGGAACCGGAGTCGACGCGGGGGAAGCCGGAGGAGCCGTCGGCGTAGTCGGCGTCGTCGAAGGGCTCGCCGTCCTTCGTCAGGTACGGGAAGGCGCCCTTGGAGAGGTACTCGTAGGACTTCTCCTGGTAGTCGACGACGTCGGCGGTGTGGTTGGTGATGACGTCGAAGAAGACCTTCATGCCCTTGGCGTGGGCCTTGTCGATCAGGTTCTCGAGGTCCTGGTTGGTGCCGAAGTGCGGGTCGACCTGGGTGAAGTCGGTGATCCAGTAGCCGTGGTAGCCGGCGGAGGCGTTGTCCCCCGTCCCCTGTACGGGCTGGTTCTTGAAGATGGGCGCCATCCAGATGGCGGTGGTGCCGAGCCCCTTGATGTAGTCGAGGTTCTTCGTCAGGCCCTTGAGGTCGCCGCCCTGGTAGAAGCCCTTGTCGGTGGGGTCGTACCCGGTGCTGAGGCGCGATCCGGTCAGTCCGCCGCGGTCGTTCCCGGTGTCGCCGTTGGCGAAGCGGTCCGGCAGGACGAAGTAGAACTGCTCGCGGGTCAGATCGTGCCGCGCGGGCGACTTGGCGAGCTTCGCGTCGGAGGGAGGCGCGGGCGGAGTGTCCGCGCGGGCGGCGAGCGGCTGCACGAGCGCCACGGCGAGCGCGGCCACGGTGACGGCGGCGACGCGTCTGCCGCGTGCGGTGCGGCGCCCCGGGGGCGCGGGCCATCTGGGTATCAAGGCGTGAACTCCTTGCGCTTACGGCTCATTCGGGTCCGACCCCGTACGCCGCGGCGGGGCCTGTTTCGGCCACGTCACCGGGCGCCGGGCGTGACGCTATCGCCGTTGAAAGCTTTACAGCAAGGGTTGTGAAAGTAACGGTAAGGATTTGCACGCGGACGCCGGCCGCACCGTCCCCGTGAACGGCGGTGCGGCCGGCGCGGGTTCAGCAGCCCGACTTGCCCGCGTACACCGCGAGGGCGGTGTTGCCGCCCAGGGTGGCGGTCAGCTGGCCCGAACCGTTCACCGTCACCGTGGTGTTGTTCTGGACGTTGCAGTACGTGCCCGCGGCGAGGGAGGTCTGGTAGGTGCGGGTCAGGGAGCCGGACTCGTGGTTGATGGCCACGAAGCCCTTGCTGCCCCGGCCGAAGGCGATCGCGTCGCCTCCGTTGTCCCACCAGTTGGTGACCGACTGGCCCCGGGTCGCGTTGCGGAAGGCGACCATGGACTTGATCTCCGGCCAGGCGTGCTGGCACTTCCAGCCGTTCTGCCAGCAGGCGTCCACCCGGCCCCCGTTGGGGGGTCCGGCGTCCTGGTCGGAGAACTCGTAGCCGGAGTTGATGTCCGGGGCGCCGTAGGGCCAGGCCAGCATGAAGACGTTGGCCAGGGTGTAGTTGGCGTTGTCCTTGTAGCTGAGCGTGCTGCCGTTGCGCTCGGTGTCGTGGTTGTCGACGAAGACGCCGGAGACACCGCTGTTCAGGTAGCCCCAGCCCTCGCCGTAGTTCTTCAGATAGGCGAGGTTCTCGTTGTTGAAGACCCGCTTGAGGTCGTAGGCGTAGCGGAACTCCTGCACGTCGCCGTTGCCCGTGTACTCGGTGGGCTGGACGGCCTCGCCGGCGCCGTGGATGACCTCCTGCTTCCAGTACACGGACGGGTTGCTCAGGCGGGACTTGATGTTGGCCAGGTCGGCGGCCGGCATGTGCTTGGCGGCGTCGACGCGGAAGCCGTCCACGCCGAGGGAGAGCAGGTCGTTCATGTACCCGGCGATGGCGCCCCGGACGTAGTCCTCACCGGTGTCGAGGTCGGCGAGGCCGACCAGCTCGCAGTTCTGGACGTTCCAGCGGTCGCCGTAGTTGTTGATCTGCGAGGTGCAGTTGTCGAAGTCGTACGAGGAGTACAGGCCCGGGTAGTTGTACTTGGTGTACGACGAGCCGCCGGTGCCGGTGCCGCTGCCCGCGGACATGTGGTTGATGACCGTGTCGGCGACGACCTTCACCCCGGCCGCGTGACAGGTGTTCACCATGTTCCTGAAGGCGGTCCGGTCGCCGAGGCGGCCGGCGATCTTGTAGCTGACGGGCTGGTACGACGTCCACCACTGCGAGCCCTGTATGTGCTCGGCGGGCGGGGAGACCTGGACGTAGCCGTATCCCGCGGGGCCGAGGGTGTTGGTGCACTCGCGGGCGACGGAGGCGAAGTTCCACTCGAAGAGGACGGCGGTGACGTCCTTGCTCCCCGGCGGGGAGGCCTGCGCCCCAGTCGGGGCCATGACAACCGAGGCGGCCGCGAGGGCGACGGCCACGGCGAGGGTTCTGCGTGCCATGTGGGGTTCCTTCTTCATCGAAGGGTGTGGGGATACCGCCTTGATGCGCTGAGTTTTCTTGCAGAAAACTTCAGCAACCTTGCGGCAACGCAGATGTTAGAGGCCCGCCACCCGAAAGGGCAGCGGGCCGTACCAACTTCAAGGAAAAAGTTGCGGGACGGACGAACGTCAGCCCGTGGTCCACCACACCGTGGTGTCCGCCGGGACCTTCGCCTCGCCGGCCGTCTCCTCCACCTCACCGCTGGCGATCAGCACCCGCCCGTACGCCGGGGTGGTCACCGACTCCCCCGTGGTGTTGGCGACGCACACGAACTCGCCGCGGCGGAAGGCCAGTACGCCCTCCGGCGCCCGCAGCCACTCCACCGCGTCGCCCGCGCCCAGCTCCGGGCGCTCCCGGCGGACGGCGAGCGCGGACCGGTACAGCTCCAGGGTGGAGCCGGGGTCGCCGGTCTGCGCCTCGACGCTCAGCTCGCCCCAGCCCGCCGGCTGCGGCAGCCAGCTGCCGCCGTCGCCGAAGCCGTACGACGAGCCCTCGCGGGTCCACGG
>Ga0247819_10002024_pt1 | contig 10707 bp, 12 predicted proteins | sample 13C_Xylose_Day6_FD_193428 | JGI IMG/M metagenome (GOLD analysis project Ga0247819, IMG submission 193428) | Soil microbial communities from agricultural site in Penn Yan, New York, United States - 13C_Xylose_Day6 | ecosystem: Environmental > Terrestrial > Soil > Agricultural land | place: USA... | reverse complement strand
ATCAAGGGCCATGCCGGGCATCCTGAAAACGAGCGCGCCGATGAATTGGCCCGCGCCGGAATGGCCCCCTACAAGCCCGCAAAGGCCGCCGGGTGAGTCCCGAGGACGCCGTTCCTTTCCTTGATTACGCCAGCGTGCTGGTCTTTGCCCTGACCGGAGCGCTGGTCGCCAGCCGCGCGCAGCTTGATCTGGTCGGTTTCATCTTCTTCGCGACGCTGACCGGCATCGGCGGCGGCACGCTGCGCGACCTGCTGCTGGGTCAGCACCCGGTCTTCTGGGTCGGGCGGCCGGGATTGCTGGTGCTGACCTCGCTGGCCGCGGTGCTGGTGTTTTTCACCGCGCATCTGTTCGAAAGCCGCTACAGCCTTATCCTGTGGCTGGACGCGCTGGCACTGGCCGTAGCGGTCCCCGCCGGGGTCGATGTCGCGATCGGGGCCGGAGCAGGACCGATCGTCACGGTTGCCATGGGGATCATCACGGGCACTTTCGGCGGCATGGCTCGCGATACCGTCGCCAATGAATTGCCACTGATCCTGAAACAGGGCGAGCTTTACGTCACCGCGACATTCGGCGGCGCGGTCGTCGCCGTCGTGCTGATCGGCATCGGCTGCCCCGGAGTATGGGCGCTGATCGCCTGCGGCGTCACGGTTTTCGCGCTGCGGGCAGGCAGCATGCTGCTGGGCTGGAACCTGCCCACCTATCGCCCCCGCCCGCCCAGGAACAAGGGCTAGGCTTCCGACCAGACCGCCATCTCGGTCCCGCCGGGTTCGCGGAACTGAAAGCGCCGCCCGCCGGGAAAGCTGAAGATTGGCTTGGTGATTTCCGCCCCGGCTGAGCTGACCTGCGCCAATGCGGCCTCAAGATCCTCGGCCTTCAGGATGACCAGCGGCGGGGCCAGCGGTGCAGCCGCGATCCCGCCCGAGACACCGGCATCCGCCAGTTCCTGATATTCAGGACCGTAATCGTTGAAGCTCCAGCCAAAGGCGCGGCTGAAGAAATCCTTGGTGGCGGCGATGTCGGGGGAACTGAATTCCAGATAGTCGATCTGCATGGCAGCCTCCGGGTTTGTTCCCGTTTTGTTTACGCCTTGCGCGGGTTCAACGCAAGATCGGAGGACGCCCGCCCGGCGCAGGGCGCATATTCTCGACCCCCATGCGCAGACCGGCACCGATGCGATGGGCCAGATCGGACCAAGCCGCTGCAACGTCTGCGGGCAGGGTCCGGCGCAGGGTCTCGTCAAACAGCATCAGCCAGTCGGCGAAATGCGGCGGCTCGACATTGCCGGCGCGCATATGCGCCTGCATCGGGCTGCCGTCATAGCTGCGCTCATACAGGATGGCATTGCGCCAGAAGGCGGCAATCTTGGCCTCATGCGTGGGCCAGTCGGCGACATGGGCGGCAAAGACCGGGCCAAGCACCTCGTGCCGGCGGATGGCTGCGTAGAACACCGCGACGACGCGGTCGATATCTTCGGCAGAGACGGGAAAGCGCGCTGGGATCATTGCCGGGATATGGGCCGGGCGCGCGCGGGGTGCAAGTGGCCGGTTCGTCGCGCTTGCAGGGGCCGCACCCGTTTCCTATAACCCGGCGCATGTTCAGCATGGGCCGGATCTTTCGAATTATCCGCCCGGCGGCGTAGGGGTTCCTCGCCGTCGGGTTATCTACGCCTGCCCTCCACCCGAAGGATCCCCGCCAGATGAGCGAAACGACCTCGACCGCGCCCGACTATCGCGACACCGTCTTCCTGCCCCAGACCGACTTCCCCATGCGTGCGGGCCTGCCCCAGCGCGAGCCGGAATGGCTGGACCGCTGGGAGCGCATGGGCATCTATGACCGCCTGCGCACCAAGAAGGGTCGCGCGCCCTTCATCCTGCATGACGGCCCTCCTTATGCGAACGGCCATCTGCATATCGGCCACGCGCTGAACAAAGTGCTGAAAGACTTCATCACCCGCAGCCAGCAGATGATGGGCCGCGACGCCCGCTATGTGCCGGGCTGGGACTGCCACGGCCTGCCGATCGAATGGAAGATCGAGGAACAGTACCGCCTGCAGCAAAAGAACAAGGACGACGTCGATGTCGTCGAGTTCCGTCAGGAATGCCGCAAATTCGCCGAAGGCTGGGTGGAAACCCAGCGCGAGGAATTCAAGCGCCTTGGCATCATCGGCAAGTGGGAAGACCCCTACCTGACGATGAACTACCACGCCGAAGCCGTGATCGCGGCCGAGTTCATGAAGCTTCTGATGAACGGCGCGCTGTATCAGGGCTCCAAGCCCGTGATGTGGTCGCCGGTCGAGAAAACCGCCTTGGCCGAAGCCGAGGTCGAATATCACGACCATACCAGCCACACGATCTGGGTGCGGTTTGCGGCGCAAGGCGCGCTGGACGGGGCCTCGGTGGTGATCTGGACCACGACCCCTTGGACCATCCCGCAGAACCGCGCCGTCGCCTATAATCCGACCATCGCCTATGGCCTATACGAGGTCGGCGCTGTGCCGGAGAACGCCACCGCCAAGACCGGCGAGAAGCTGGTTCTGGCCGATGCGCTGGCCGAGGGCGTGATGAAATCCGCCAAGGTCGAGGGCTTCACCCGTCTGCGCGACGTCACCGCCGCCGAGATGGAAGGCGTGCTGCTGGCGCACCCGTTCCGCGGCGTCGAGAACGGTGCCGCCGAATGGGATTACGACGTTCCTCTGCTGCCGGGCGACCATGTCACCGAGGATGCGGGCACGGGCTTTGTCCATACCGCCCCCAGCCACGGCGACGACGACTATCAGCTTGGCCTGAAATTCGGCCTGCCGATGACCTATAACGTCGAACCCGATGGCAGCTACCGCGCCGATCTGCCGCTGTTTGGTGGTCAGGCCATCCTGACGCCGGAAGGCGCGGAAGGCCCGGCCAATGTCAGCGTCATCAAGCAACTCGCCTATTCGGGCGCGCTGCTGGCCAAGGGCAAGGTCAAGCACAGCTACCCGCATAGCTGGCGCTCGAAAGCGCCGCTGATCTATCGCAACACCCCGCAATGGTTCGCCTCGATCGACAAGGCGCTGACCGATGGCATGGGCGAATATGGCGACACGATCCGCGCGCGGGCTCTGGCCTCGATCGACCGGCTGGTGAAATGGACGCCGCAGACCGGACGCAACCGCCTGTTCTCGATGATCGAGAACCGCCCCGACTGGGTGCTGTCGCGTCAACGCGCTTGGGGCGTGCCGCTGAGCTGCTTCGTCAAGAAAGGCGCGCGCCCGGACGATGCCGACTTCCTGCTACGCGATCAGCGCGTCAATGACCGCATCATCGAAGCTTTCGAGAAAGACGGCGCAGATGTCTGGTATCACGCCGATTTCAAGGCGAAGATGCTGGACGGCGTGGCTGATCCCGAGGCCTATGATCAAGTCATGGATGTGCTGGATGTCTGGTTTGATTCCGGCTCGACCCATGCTTTCGTGATCCGCGACCGGGCTGACGGCTCGCCCGACGGCATCGCGGACCTGTATCTGGAAGGCACCGACCAGCATCGCGGCTGGTTCCATTCCTCGCTGCTGCAAGCCTGCGCGACCAAGGGCCGCGCGCCTTACAAGGGCGTGCTGACCCACGGCTTCACGCTGGACGAAAAGGGCATGAAAATGTCCAAGTCGCTGGGGAATACCGTCGCACCTGCCGATATCATCAAGGAATATGGCGCGGATATCCTGCGTCTTTGGGTGGCGCAGTCCGACTACACCACCGACCTGCGCATCGGTAAGGAAATCCTGAAGGGCACCGCCGACAGCTATCGCCGCCTGCGCAATACGCTGCGCTTCGTCCTTGGCAACCTTGACGGCTTCGACGCCGCCGAGCGTGTCGAGGTCAAGGACATGCCCGAACTGGAACAGTGGGTGCTGCACCGTCTGGCGCAGATCGACCACCAGCTGCGCAAGGGTTACGACGCCTATGACTTCCAAGGCGTCTTCCAGACCGTGTTCCAGTTCGCGACCGTGGACCTGTCGAGCTTCTATTTCGACATCCGCAAGGACGCGCTTTACTGCGACGCGACGGACAGCCTGCGCCGCCGCTCGGCCCGCACGGTGCTGGATATCCTGTTCCAGCGTCTGGTGACCTGGCTTGCGCCGATCCTGCCCTTCACCATGGAAGATGTCTGGCTGAGCCGTAATCCCTCGGATGACGACTCGGTCCATCTGCACGACTTCCCCGTGACGCCCGCCGACTGGCTGAACGAACCGCTGGCCCGCAAATGGGAGGCGATCCGCCGCACCCGTCGCGCCGTCACCGCCGCGCTGGAAATCAAGCGCACCGACAAGGTGATCGGCGCCAGCCTTGAGGCTGCTCCGGTCGTCCATATCGAGGATGCCGAAGTGCTGAAGGCGCTGAAATCGGTCGATTTCGCCGATATCTGCATCACCTCGGACCTGAGCCTGACTGCTGACCCAGCTCCGAACGAGGCCTTCCGCCTGCCCGATGTCGCGGGCGTCGGCGTGGTCTTCGAAGCGGCCGAGGGCGAGAAATGCGAGCGCTGCTGGAAGATCCTGCCCGATGTCGGCACGCATGATCATGCCGGCACCTGCGAGCGCTGCGACTCGGCCCTGAGCTGATCCAGCGTTTTCATGAACAAGAAAGCCCCGGCGTGCTGCGCCGGGGCTTTTCATTTTTCCGGGGTCAACGGAACCACAGCCCCTCTCGTTTCAGCCGATGACGGATCGCCTGTTCCGAGATCTTCCATTCGTCCGCGAACATCGGGCGGATCACCTGCCGCCCTTCGTTCCTTGCGACAAGACGGCTGACCTCCTCATCCTCGGCAAACAGGTCTGCCAGCCTCGGGCTTTGGATCAATTCCTCGGCCAGCGTCATCGCGGCATCGGATTCGCGCGCGTAAAGAAGCGAAAGGTTGCGGTAATGGCAGGTCACATCGCCATCAAGACCGGACAGATCGGCAGCGGGCCGTCCACCGCCAAGCCCGTGGACCACCAGCGGCAAGACGACCTGATCCAGCCATGGATCAAGGCTTTGGCAGGCCAGCTCGTCCCCCGGATCGGCATTCACCTCCAGCGCGTATGTCAGGAAGCGCCGACCGAATTCCTTGGGATCGGCACCAAAGAACCAACCCGCGTTGAAATAGAGGTAGCGCTCCCAATGCTCGACCGGCTGCGAACGGTCAAGCGAGCTGGCGAAGTCCAGCCCAAAGCGGTCATAAAGCGACCGCCAGATATCGCCGTATCCCGGACCGTAAAGCGGCGGCGCGGGCCATGTCCCGGTCCGCCGCATCGACGCCGAGGGGCGGGCAAAGTCGATGGGCAACCGATCCAGCGGACCAGTCACCAGTGTATCGCTGTCGAAAAAGATGAACGGTTCGGATTCCGGCAGGACTGCCAGCGCCTCGATCTTGTTGCCGTAGGGGTAGTCCTTGCCGAAATGGCGGGCGGTGAAGGGCCGGATCTCGGCCCCGTATGCGCCAAGCAAGGTTCGGGCAGCATCCGAGATCTGCGTCTCGACCCCTTCCCACGCCTCGGCCTCCAGCGGCTCGGCCACAATGAGCCGCCCCTGCCAGTCAGGCGCGTTCCGCCGCAGGCTGGCCGCGAACAGCACTGCCTCGCGTTCCAACCGACCGGCCTGTGCAATGATCAGGATGTTAAAGGCGCGCGAGGGCTTCGCCACGACCGCTGCTATCGCCCCATCTGCCTCAACTCCACGCCCGGATTTGCGCGCGGCGCGTTCGGCCTGATTCGCCGCGCGTCGCGCCTCGCGCTCGGCCTGGTTTGCCTCTCGCCTTGCAAGACGCTCGGCAGCCTTGTCCATTTTGTCCTTCGCAGGGGCATCCGCCCCCGACACATTTTCTTCCTTGCGTGGTCCGGCCACGTTCGGCACCTCGGATGGGATGGTTGGCTGACTTGGGGAAATATACACGCCCCGGATGAGCGGAAGATACCGGTTTCCATGTGAAAATTACACGAAAACCTCACCAAAAAGCCAGCTATCGGGATAGCGGCATTACGGGCAATCTCATAGTCAGCCGCGTAACGATGTTGTTGTTTTATTTGTATGGCTAGACCGGGTGAGATTGGCAGTACTCTCACCCGGTCGAGATTTCCAGACGACCCCGATCGGGTCCGTCTTCTGACACCATAGCCTCAGAACGCGTTTTGCGAAAGCCTCTCGATGACAAGGCACGACTTTTAGCTATGTTAGATTAAAGATTTAGCGGAGTTTGCCTGTTTTTTTGCCATGAATTAACTAACAACCTGAAATTGCGGCCTAATTCAAACCGCAATCCCTTGGCGACCAGCCAGGTCGGTGAAAAACTGCCAAGCCACTCGCCCCGAGCGCGAACCGCGCGTCGCCTGCCACTCGATCGCCTCGGCCCGCAGGTCTTCATCGCTGATGATGACGCCGTAAGCGTCGCAATAGCCCCGGACCATCGCCAAATACTCGTCCTGCGAGCATGGGTGGAAGCCCAGCCACAGCCCGAAACGATCCGAGAGCGAGACCTTCTCCTCGACCGCCTCGCCGGGATGGATCGCGGTCGAGCGTTCGTTGTCGATCATGTCACGCGGCATCAGGTGACGACGATTCGAGGTGGCGTAAAGGATCACGTTCGCGGGCCGGCCCGCGATGCCGCCATCCAGAACCGCCTTTAGCGACTTGTACTGCGTGTCATCATGGCTGAAGGACAGGTCGTCCGAGAACAGCACGAAGCGCCGGTCCGCGGCCTTGCCCAGAATAGCCAGAAGCCGCCCGACCGAGCCCAGATCCTCACGCGCGATCTCGACCAGTACCAGCGGCAGGCCCTGACGCCGGACCTCGGCATGGACGGCCTTGACCAGCGAGGATTTCCCCATCCCGCGCGAGCCCCAGAGCAGCGCGTTATTCGCCGCATGTCCCTGCGCAAACTGCATGGTATTGGCCAGCAGCGTATCGCGGGAACGGTCGATGCCGATCAGCTGGACCAGATCGACGCGGCTGACCTCGGCCACCGGCTCAAGCCGGTCGGGATCGGTATGCCAGACATAGGCGCTGGCCTCCGAAAAGCTGGGCTCGGGCGCAGGCGGGGGGGCCATGCGCTCCAGCGCCTCGGCGATGCGGACCAGAAGATTACTCGACATCGGCTTCCTGCTCGTCCAGATCGCGCTTCTTCTCGATGCGGCGCACGAGATAGATCGAGATCTCGTAGAGGCCATAGATCACACTGAACAGCACCACCTGACTGATGACATCAGGCGGTGTGATCATCGCGGCCAGCACCAGAATGACGATGACGGCATAGCGGCGTACGCTGGCCAACCCCTCGGAGGAAACCAGCCCGGCCTTGCCCATCAGGGTCAGCGCGACCGGCAGCTGGAAGGACAGACCGAAGGCCAGAATGAACTTCGTGGTCAGGCGCAGATATTCCTCGACCGAGCCCTGGAAGACGACCCCGGCCCAAGGTTGCGCCGCCGTCGTTGCCGTTGCCGCCGTCCCCGTTGGATCATCAGGCAACGCCAGCGGTCCCTGCTGGAAGCCCAGGAAGAAGTCGAAGGCCCAAGGCAGGATGACGTAATAGGCGAAGGCCGCGCCGATCAGGAACATGATGGGCGACGCCAGAAGAAACGGCAGCAGCGCGTTCTTTTCGCTGCGGTAAAGCCCCGGCGCGACAAAGCGCCAAAGCTGATAGCCAACCACCGGGAATGCCAGAACGAAGCCGCCGAAAAACGCGATGCGCATGGCGACAAAGAAGCCTTCCTGCAGCTTCAGCAGGATCAGGCCGCAGGTCTGGCCGCGCTTTTCCAGCGCATGGCAGATCGGCTGGGTCAGGAAATCGAAGATCGGGTTCCAGACGAAATAGCACAGGACCATGGCCACGACGAAGGCCAGAACCGACCAGATCAGCCGGGTGCGCAGCTCGGCCAGATGCTCGATCAAGGGGGCGGAGGAATCGTCGATATCTTCCGACTTGGCAGATTTAGTCGCCACGCGGCAGCCTTTCCTGTCTGTCTATTGGTCCGAGCGTCGCACCGCGTGCAGCCGCCGCTTGCCCCCTGCCGTGTCGCTTCCCGCATCATCCGCGACCGGATGCGGGGCCTCGACGCCCGGCGCGGGCGGCAGCGGCGCATCAGCAGCAGGTGTGGGCGCAGGAGCAGGCGCGGCAAAGCGCGAGCCTTCGGGGAAGGCCTGAGGCGCGGCCGGGGCCGCAGGATCGGGCACTGGCCCGGTCTTGGCGGCTTCGTCGCGGGGGTTCAGCGGGTCCCATTTCTCGAAACGCTCGGTGGCACGCTCAAGCGCGTCCAGCCCCAGCGATTTCTTGGAGGTCAGCGAGTTCACATCCCTCAGCGCCTTGCCGGCCTCATCCAGACCCGAGGATTTCGCCGCATCCTCCATGGCACTGGTGAATTCGCGCGCCATGCCGCGCGCGCGCGCCGTCAGCCGTCCCAGCGTGTGGAACAGCTTGGGAAGATCCTCGGGGCCAATGACGATCAGCGCAACAACACCGATCAGCAGAAGCTCGCTCCAGCCGATATCCAGCATGGCGGTTCAGTTCAGCCGGTCAGAGTTTGTTCTGATCGGCGGGCGTCACGTCGCGCAGACCCGCATCAGCGGTCATGCGGGCGCGCTCGGCGTCCAGCTTGGCGCGTTCGGCGGCCAGCTCGGCACGGGCCTTGACGATGTCGTCGGTCGAGTTCAGCTCAAGCTCTTTCGCTTCGGCCTTGTCTTCTTCTGCGCCGTCTTTGACGCCCTTCTTGAAGGCGGTGATTCCCTTGCCGACCTCGCCCATCAGGGACGAGACCTTGCCGCGTCCGAAAAGGACCAGAACGACGATCGCGATCAGCAAAAGCGCCATGGGGGAAGGTGCGTGCATGTGTTTACCTCCGTGGCACGACCCATCAGGCCGTGCATAGCATAGACTGCATTCGATATAGGGTGCGCGTGGCCATCGGGAAACCCCCAAACGCGTGATCCCGGCCGCCATTCGCGACTGCCTTCCCAGTCGCCACGATCCGCGACATACTGAGGCAAGACATGGATAGCACCCAGATCATCAGCGCTTTCGTTACCCTGTTCGTCGTCATCGACCCTGTGGGTCTGGCGCCGCTGTTCATCGTCTTGACCAATGGCATGAGCACGCAGCGGCGCCGTCGGATCGGTTGGCGCGCCGTGATCATCGCGGGCGCCCTGATGACGTTGTTCGGCCTGGCCGGAGAGGCTATCCTGAACGGCATCGGCATCTCGCTTCCAGCCTTCCGTATCGCCGGCGGCATGCTGCTTTTCCTGACCGCGCTCGACATGCTGTTCGAGCGCCGGACCCAGCGCCGCGAAGGCCAGACCAAGGACGAGCCCGAGCGCGACGACCATGACGATCCGTCGGTCTTTCCGCTGGCCATGCCGCTACTGGCCGGGCCCGGCGCTTTGGCGACGATGATTCTGCTGGTCAATCAGGACCCAAACCCCGCGCATACATTGATGATCCACCTCGTCATGCTGGTTGTCCTTGCACTGGTCGCGGTGATGTTCGCTCTGGCCGGTCCGATTGCCCATTTACTGGGCAGGACCGGGACCATGGTGGTCACGCGGCTGTTCGGGATGCTTCTTGCCGCGCTCTCGATCCAATTTGTGATCGATGGGCTGAAAGGATCGGGACTCGTGTAGCATGGCAGAAGATCTGGGCCGCCTGACCTATCTGGTTCTGTTGCTGGTCGCGATCGGAGGCTTTTTGCTGGTCGAATTGCGTGCTCAGCCCGGCCGCACCCTGCGCCTTGCCGCCGCATGGGGGATGATCTTTCTGGGCGTGATCGCCATTGCCGGCCTGTGGGGAGAGATCCGCCAGACCGTCTCGCCCCAAGCGCGCATCCTTGACGGCGACCGGATCGAGGTTCCGCTGGGCGATGACGGGCATTTCCATCTGACGGTCGATGTCAACGGCGCGCCGATCCGCTTTGTCATCGACACCGGCGCGACCACCATCGCGCTGGGACAGACCGATGCACGCAAGGCCGGGATCGATCCCGAGGCGCTGGCCTATATCGGTGCCGCGCGAACCGCCAATGGCAATGTCCAGACGGCGACAGTGATGCTCGACAGCGTCAGCGTCGGTGACATCCACGACAGCAAGGTGCCCGCGCTGGTCCTGAAATCCGATCTGGACATGTCGCTGATGGGCATGTCCTACCTGTCGCGCTTCGCCCGCGTCAGCATCGAGGGGAACCTGCTGATCCTTGAACGCTAGCGCCTATTGCTTGCGTTCCCAGCGACCATCCGCCTCGGACCAGTATTCGGCCTCGACCCCTCCCGCCTTCAGGTCGCGCCATTGCGCGCGGGCGCGGTCCAGCGCCTCGGGATCGTTGCCGTCAAAAATGATGCAGACGCGGTCCAACCCGGCGCATTCGAAGGCGGGAACCTCGGCCCCGTCCAGTGCGATCACGCAGCGGGCGGCATTGGGTGCCGCCTGCCCCTCGACCGTCAGCAGCACCGGCTGGCGGTCGTCGTGCGGGCCTCCGGCCAGCCCATGGGGCAGGAAGCCCTCGGCCAGCCAAAGGTTTTCGTCAAGCGCGACCTGCCGCGCACGGTCCCTGCCCCGCAGCTCGACCCGCCAGCCCGCCTGCAGGCTTTTGCCCAGAAGCATGGGCAAAAGCTGACCGGGGGCCGAGCGGGTCAGGTGATAGAACAGGGCCGAGCCCATCAGGCTTTGGTCTCGAAACGGTCGCGGACCAGCCGGTTCAGCGTCATCACGCCCCAGCCGGTT
>Ga0247819_10002023_pt1 | contig 10708 bp, 15 predicted proteins | sample 13C_Xylose_Day6_FD_193428 | JGI IMG/M metagenome (GOLD analysis project Ga0247819, IMG submission 193428) | Soil microbial communities from agricultural site in Penn Yan, New York, United States - 13C_Xylose_Day6 | ecosystem: Environmental > Terrestrial > Soil > Agricultural land | place: USA... | reverse complement strand
TCTGTTGGAGCCGTCAGCATGCTCTCCGCCGAGCACATCCAAAGCATGGATCTGGAGACCGCCATGCTGGCCGTCCAGTCCAACCGGGCCAACCTGCTCGAGACCCAATTGAAAGATCAGATTGCCTCGGTGCAGGCCAAGAACGAACAGATTTCCAAGCTCAACGCCTTGATGGGCACGCTGAATGCAGTTGCCGCGAAATTCAAGACGCAATCCAGTGCCGGCGACACCTTGGCCAAGCAGTACAACGACAAGGATGAGCTCAAGAATCGTGCAGACAACTTGAAAGGCACGCTCAACGACCATCTCGCCGCGGCAGGAATCAAGCCCCTGGATCTCATGCCATCGGGAAAACACGAGGTCAAGGACAGCAAGGGAAACAAGACGGGCGCCGTCACCTTCGATATCAACACCGTCTCGAAAGGCGAGCTCGAGGGAGTCATCGCGCAGCTCAAAGGCAATATCGACAGCATGAGCAATACCCAGCAAATGGACATGCTGCGCCTGCAAAGCCTGTCCAACAAGCGCAACGAGGCTTTCGATCTGATGAGCAACTTCATCAAGAAGATGCAGGACAGCCGCAGCTCCATTCTCGGCAACATGCGCTGAGCGCCTGTCCAAGACCAAGCACGGCCCGGTGGGCTGGCGGTTCCGGACATGCCCGCCACACCCGGCCGCCCGAGGCACTCCGGTGCCAGCCATCCGGGACGGCAAATTGGCAGGGAACCTCCTGGCCGCCCCTGTTACTCACTGGGTGAGAGAAACACGATCCGATCGTTTGTACAACCGATGACAGGAACATCCCGCATGCCTTCCCCGCAAAACAGCCCCGAAACCATCATGGCGCAAGCCCAGGCGCTGATCGAACGGGTGCAAGCTGATCTGGCCGCCAGCGAAGCCTTGCTGCGCAGCCAAGGCCTGAACCCCGAAAAGGTCCGCGACACCATGCAAGGCCAGTTGACTGGCGAGGGCCGGCAGCAGGCCCAACAGGCATTCCAGGCCGATATGGAAGCCGTGGAGCAGGACGTGCGCGAGGAAGCCGCGCGGCGCTCATTTGCCGTCCCGGGTCCAGGCACCAGCACCGTCCGGCGTCGGCGCACCATGATTTGAACGCCCCTGTACTGCCCCTGGAGATGTGCCATGTCTGTCGCAGGCGTCCACCACTACCACCCATGTTTCAAGGACGCGGGACTTGATCTCAAGGATTTACCGCCCTCCGGCAAGGATGACGCTGGCGTAGCCCACGCCGCCAAGTCAGAGATTGACGGCGCCATTGCCAGGCCCAAGGGCAGTACCGGCAGCCCGGGCAATGCCCGGCAAATGGACATGCTGCGCCTGCAAAGCCTGCCCAACCAGCGCAACAAAGCTTTCGATCGCATGAGCGGCTGCATCCAGAAGATGCGGCACAGCCGCAGTTCCGTCCCTGGAAATATGCGCTGATCAATCCACTCGCCTGCGGCCCATGCTGAGCCCCCAGCGCCGCCCACTCCAAATGCAGCAGTCACGAAAAGGGACGCCATGACGAAGAAAACCGCACACGAGCAGGCCATGGACAGCCTGCCGGAAAAAATCGCAGAGTTATTGAGCGGCGGCGGCACGCTGGGCGCGGCCATGGACTATGACGACACCGATTACGAGGCGCTTTATGCGCTGGGCCACAACCTGTATTCCCAATCCCGCTATCAGGATGCCGTGCGGGTTTTCGGTTTTCTGGTCATGCAGAACCACCTCGAGCAGCGCTACCTCAACGCCTACGCGTCCAGTCTGCAAATGGTCGGGAACTACCTGGAAGCGATCAAGGCGTACTCCATGGCATCGCTGATGGACATGAGCGATCCCCTGCCCACATTCCACACCGCGGAATGCATGCTGGCCCTGAACCTCGTCACGGAAGCCAAGGAGGCCTTGGGCTTCGTGATCAGCCAAAGCAATGCGCCCCGGTACGCGGAACTCAAGACGCGGGCCCTGGCCATGCTGGCGCTGCTGGACAGTCCCGCCCCGGCGTCCAACTGATCAGGAGCCAAGGGAATGAACGACTTCAGCAGAGTTTCCAGCAACGGCACGCAAGCCTACAGCGGCCTGACGCAAAACAGCGCCATGGACGCCATCGCCGCCCAGGAGTTGACGGTCACCATCGCGGCATTCCAGCAGCTCCCGCCCACGCTGGGGGACGCCAAATCCCCGGGCAACGGCAGCCTGATCACCAATGCCAACGGCGCCCCGCAACTGGGCGCCATCACCTTGAATTTCTCGCCCGAGGATCTCGCGGCCGCGCTGGCGGTCCTGCAGGGCAAGACCCAGGATGCCCAGCTGGCCACCGCCAAGGAAGGGCTGACCACCAACAGCAAGAAGATCGAGGACCAGAAGCAGCGCAGCCTGGAAAAAATCAAGGAATGGACCGACAAATGCAAGGCCGCCGATGCCAAGGCCAAGGCCGGGGGCATCCTGGGCTGGTTCAAGAAGATCTTCACCGTCGTGGCCGCGGCCTTCGCTGTGGTAGCCGCCACCATCGTCACGGGGGTCTCGGCCGGAGCCGGCGCTGCGCTGCTGGCCTTGGCCGTGCTCGGCCTGGCATCGGCCATCACCGGCCTCGCCAGCGACATAGCCAAGGCCACGGGGCACAAAGGCTTCGACCATGTGATGCAGTGGATGGATCCGGGCACCCTGATCGGCAAGGGCATGGCCGAGATGGCCAAGGCCTTCGGCGCCAGCGAATCGCAGGCGGCCATCGTGGCCACCACCTTCGCGATCGCCACCACCCTCGCCATCCTGATCGCCTCGGTGGCGCTCACCGGCGGCAGCAACGTCTCGTCGTCCATCGAGAAACTGTCGGCGGCCACGCAGAAGATGGTCAAGCTGGCCCTGGATGTGTCGCGCGTTGCCCAATCCGTGGCAGGCGCCGCCGGCGGAGTGACCGACATGGCGCAAGGCGGCATCAATATCGCCGTGGCACAGGACAGACGCGACGCCTCCTATATCCAGGCCGACAAGAAAGGCATCGACGCGATGATCGCCAAGCTGCAGCAGCAGATGGAAGCGGACCGCGAGGACATCAAGAAAGTGATGGACGAGATCATGGAAGGCATGAACATCGTCAGCCAGATGATCAGCAGCGCCCACGAAAACCGTTCCCAGATCAGCGCCAGGATGACCGGCAAGGGAATGACCATCTAACCCCGGATCCAAGGAGATCACCATGTCCGTAGACGGCCTGCAAAGAAGCCCCGCGCTGCCAACCACCCCTGCGCTCTCTGTCCAGGAAGGAGGAAAGACCAGCGCATCCAGCCAACTCAAGATGCTTGACGCCATGGTGTCGGGCAAAGGCAATGATCCGCTGCAGGGGAAATCCACGACCGGCGCGGAGCTGCCCAAACCCACGCTGTTCACCCTCCCGCCGACCACGATGGAGCATCTCGGCTCGCTGGGAGAAACCCAGACCACGGCCGACATCTTCAATTTCATGGCCTTGTTCCAGAAACTGGCCCAGCAAATGCGCAACACCGCGCGCACCCAGCGCACAGCGGACATGCAATCCCAGGTGAGTACGCTGCAGAGCGCGGCCGCGGAAATGAAGAGTGCCGCGAAATCGCGCTTTACCGGGGCCATCATCCAAGGGACCATGCAGATTGCCGGCGGGCTGGCGCAATTCGGCTTCTCTTCCGCGGCGGCAAAGGCCGGCATCAAAAGCGCCAAGAGCGACGCCGGCGCCAGGACCAAGATGGATCTTGCCACCCGCAAGGGCCAGGATCCCGACATGCGCAAGGAATTGATCATGGAGAGCCGCGAAGGCACGGCCCTGAGCAAGATCCAGGCAGCCTCCGCACAGAAATACCAGAGCTATTCCCAGGCCAGCGGGAGCATCGCTTCGGGCCTGGGCGGCATGGTCGGCGCTGGCTTCACGCTGGAAGCCGACCTGCACGATGCACGCCGCACCGAACTCGAATCCCAGTCCAAGACTTTCGAGACCGCCGTCCAGCACTCCAACGAAACCATGCAGCAGATGCTGGACGTGATCCGCGACGTGCGCGACAAGCTGCAGTCCATGCAGCAGTCGGCCTTGGAAACCAACCGCAGCATCTCGCGCAACATCTGAGAGAGCCGCCCCCATGTCACACACTGCACCCGCGGACATCATCCCCGACTTTCTCGCCGAACTCGAGGCCCTGCCGTCCAGCGCCCGTCTGGAACGCGCCGACACCGAAGCCATCTACGCACTGGCCTACCAGCAGGTCGTGCAGGGGCATTTCGACACCGCCTACCGCTACTTCTCGCTGCTCACGCTGTACCGGCCGACCGAAGTGAAATACCTGGCCGGCCTGGCACTGAGCCACAAGATGCTCGAGCGCTACGAGGCCGCTGCCGGCGTGTATTCCTTCATGGCCTTGCTCGAGCCCGCCGAGCCCCAGCACCAGCTGTCCATCTCCGAGTGCCTGCTGCGGCAAGGCGACACGAAAGATGCCCAGGACACCCTGGCGCTGGTCACGCGTTTCTGCCGGGAAAACGCCGGCCACGAACAAACCGCGGAGCGCGCCAAGGCCATCGCCTCGCTGCTGTCCCGAGCCAATGATGCTGCCTGACGCATCGGACATCCAGCTGCTCACCCAGGTCGGCTTTCTTGCCGCCGGCAGGGGCGACGTGTCACGCGCGCTGCGCATCTTCGAAGCCCTGGCCTTGCTGCGCCCGGACCACGCCTTCGCCTTTGTCGGCCTGGCCAGTGCCTTGATGAATGCCGGGCAGGCAAACGAGGCGGTGCAGCGGCTGCAAGCGGTCAAGCTGCCCACCGGCCCCGAAGCGGACATGCTCGACAGCTTTCGCGGCCTGGCGCTGCAGCTGGCCGGGCGGCACGGCGAAAGCAGGTTCTTGCTGCGCCAGATCGTCGCGCGTTCGCGCCACGCCCGGGCATCCGAAGGCGTCCTGCTCGCGTCCCGTCTGCTCGGCGAAGACCTGGGCGCCGCGCCTCGGCCCGCCGCACTGTACGCCTCGTCTTTCTGACTCCAAGGAATCACCATGGAAATCACCACCAGCCTTGTCTCCGCGCGCCTGGAACCCCTGGCCGGCGCGAGTGTCACGGCGCCCCCGAATGCCGCCGCAACGCAGCAGTTCGCGGCCTTGATGCAAGCCCCGGCGGCCGAGCCAGTGGCGGCCGCGGCGACCGCGACCCCCAGCACCTCGGCACCTGCCGTCACCGGCTCGCCCAGCGTCGGCGACAAGATCATCAACGGCATGCAGAACGTGTCCAGCGAGTTCCGCGAGACCTGGACGCGCGTGTCCGACACGCTGCGTGCCGACAGCCCGCAAATGGGCATGCAGGAGATGCTCAGCCTGCAGCTGCACCTGACCCAGGCGTCCGTGCAATACGACCTGCTGGGCAAGGCCGTCAGCCGTTCCACCCAGAACTTCGACCAATTGGTGCGCGTGCAATGACCCCTCGAATTTCTGCAGCGCGGTGGCTGCGCCGCTGCTTGCAGGCAGGCCTGTTGGGCAGCTGCCTGCTGCTCGCTGCCTGCGGCGGACGGGTGGACTTGATGGGCGCCATTCCCGAGGAAGAAGCCAACGAGGTGCTGGCCGCCTTGATCAAGGCCTCCATCCCCACCGAGAAAGTAGCCGGCAAGGAAGGCCGGGTCGGCGTGCGCGTGGGCGCCGACGATGTCGGCCGGGCATTGGAAGTGCTGCGCGACAACGGACTGCCGCGCGAACGCTTTGCCGGCATGGGCCAGGTCTTCAAGAAGGAAGGCCTGATTTCCTCGCCGCTGGAGGAACGCGCGCGCTACATCTATGCACTGTCGCAGGAGCTTTCGAACACCTTGTCCAAGATCGACGGCGTGCTCGCGGCCCGCGTGCATGTGGTGCTGCCCGAGCGCGGCACGGCTGGAGAAACCGGCGTGCCGTCCACCGCCGCGGTCTTCATCAAGCACCAGGATGGCTACAACCTGGAAATCATTCAGCCGCAAATCCGCCGCCTGGTCACCAACAGCATTCCCAGTCTGACGGCGGACCGGGTGTCGGTGGTGTTTGTCGCCTCGCAGGCGCGCACCAACGCCCAGCCCGCCGACGCGGCCCTGTCATCCGTCTGGGGTTTCGAAGTCCCGCCGCAAACGGCTTCCGGCCTGGCTTGGCTGGTCTGGTCGCTGGCAGGCATTGCCGCTGCGGCCTTGGCGGCGCTGGCCTATGGCGTCTGGCACTGGCGCAAGCACTTCACGGCAGCGCCCGCATCCTTGGGCAGCAAAATCTCGTGACCACCGCATCCTCTGCCCTATGGTCGGCGCCGCTGCAGCAGTTCAATCTGCTGCCCAGCCACAGCCTGCATGCCAGCCGGGCAGCGCTGTGGCTGCCAGGCTATGCCACGGCAGCCGCCTGGTTGCAGCAGCCCGCGGGCCACAGGCACTGGCATAGACGCTGGTCGCAGCTGCTGCTGGAGCGGCTGCAGGCCGATGCCCAGCCCCTGCGCGACCTCGCAGACCCCGAGGCCCCCCTGGCGCTGGCCCATCCCGCGCTGCTGCAATCCACGGCCCGCCATGTCGGGCTGCTGTTGCTGGGAAAGAACCTGCGCCACCGCATCGCGCGCTCCGCGGTGCAGGAAGCACAGCAAGCCCTGGGCCGCGAGGCGCTGGACTGGGTCTGCGCCGAAGGCCCAGCACTGCATCCCGGCCTGGATGACCCGCAGCCCTGGTTGGCCCTGGGCCTGGCCGCGGGCGCAGACCAGCTCGGCGCAGGACTGCTGGCCCAGAGCTGGCACGATGCGCCCGCGCCGCTGCGCCGCCGCGCCGACTGGAAGCTGCCGCTAGACGCCGAATCGTCCGCATCCCGCCAGGCCAGCGGCATGACGCCCACCCTGGCACGTCAACTGTGCCTGCAGACCCTGTCCTTCCTGGAGCCCACATGGCTTTCCTCGTTCCCCGCGACCCGCTGACCCCGCGCCGTACGCTCCAGGCGCGTATCGCGCCGGGCACGCGCATGCTGCCTGCCGCGGAGATCGCCGCCTGGACGCAGGCCGAAGGCCTGATCGCTGCCGCCCAGTCCCAGGCCCAGGCCATTCTGGACGGCGCCCAGGCCGCTTACGAGCAGGAATGCCAGCGCGGCCATGCCGAAGGCCTGGCCGACGCGCAGATGGCGCAAGCCGAAAAAATGATGGAGACCATAGGCCGCACCGTGGACTATTTCGGCCAGGTGGAAGCCGACATGGTGGCGCTGGTCATGGGCGCCGTGCGCAAGATCCTGGAGGACTACGACGATGCCGATCGCGTGCTGATCGTCGTCAAGAATGCGCTGTCGGTGGTGCGCAACCAGAAGCAGATGACGCTGCGCCTGCACCCGCAACAGGTCGAGGTGGTGCGCGCGCGCATCAACGACCTGCTCTCCGCCTATCCGGGCGTGGGCTATCTGGACATCGTCGGCGACGGCCGCCTGGGCCTGCACGCCTGCATTCTGGAAAGCGAAATCGGCCTGGTCGAGGCCAGCATAGAAGGCCAGATCGCCGCGCTCGAAAAAGCCTTTCAGAAAGTGCTTGGCAGCCGCGTATGAACACCCTCGCCAAGCCTGCGGCGCGCGCCTCGCGCCAGTTCGACTACATCGCCGAAATGATGCAGCAGGCGCTCGACGACGCGCCCATGCTGCAGATCAAGGGGCGCGTGACCCAGGTGATCGGCACCATCATCCGGGCCGTCGTGCCCACGGTGAAGGTGGGGGAAGTCTGCGTGCTGCGCAACCCCGGTGAAGATTTCGAGATGAAGGCCGAAGTCGTCGGCTTTGCGCGCGACGCGGCCCTGCTCACACCCATCGGCGACATGTACGGCATTTCGGCGGCCACCGAAGTGATTCCCACCGGCCGCGCCCACCTGGTGCCCGTGGGCTTCGGCCTGCTGGGCCGGGTGCTCGACGGCCTGGGCCGGCCGCTGGACGAGGCCGAGCGCGGCCCGCTGGAGGCCAGCAAGTTCTACCCGGTGTTCGCCGAGGCCCCCGATCCGCTCAAGCGCCGCATCATCAGCCAGCCGCTGGAGCTGGGTGTGCGTGCACTCGACTCGATTCTGACCTGCGGCGAAGGCCAGCGCATGGGCATTTTCGCGGCGGCCGGCGGCGGCAAGTCGACGCTGATGGGCATGCTGGTCAAAGGCGCCGACGTGGATGTGACCGTGGTCGCGCTGATCGGCGAGCGCGGCCGCGAAGTGCGCGAATTCCTGGAAAACGAACTGGGCGAGGAAGGCCGCAAGAAAAGCGTGATCGTCTGCGCCACCAGCGACAAGTCCTCGATGGAACGCGCCAAGGCCGCCTACGTGGCCACGGCCATTGCCGAGTACTTCCGTGACCAGGGCAAGAAAGTGCTGTTCCTGATGGACTCGGTGACGCGCTTCGCGCGCGCGCAGCGCGAAATCGGCCTGGCGGCGGGCGAGCCGCCCACGCGCCGCGGCTACCCGCCCTCGGTCTTTGCCACCCTGCCAAAGCTCATGGAACGGGTAGGCATGAACGACAAGGGCTCGATCACCGCGCTCTACACCGTGCTGGTCGAAGGCGATGACATGACCGAGCCGATCGCCGACGAAACCCGCTCCATCCTGGACGGCCACATCGTGCTGTCGCGCAAGCTCGCCGCCGCCAACCACTACCCGGCCATCGATGTGCTGGCCTCGGCGTCGCGCGTCATGAACGCGGTGATCACGCCCGAACACAAGCGCATGGCCGGGCGCCTGCGCGAGCTCATGGCCAAGTACGAGGAGGTCGACCTGCTGGTCAAGATCGGCGAGTACAAGCGCGGCGGCGACCCGACCACCGACGAAGCCATCGACAAGATGGAAGCCATTCGCGGCTTTCTGAAGCAGCGCACCCATGAAAATTCCAGCCTGACGGACACCCTGGCCGCACTGGAGAAGCTGGTGGGAGCGCCACAGTGAAAATGCTGCAAGACCTGCTGGCCATCAAACGCTTTCGCGAAGGGCAGGCAGAGACCGCCATGCGCCAGCAGCGCCAGGCCTTCTTGCAGGCCCAGGAGGACCGCATCGCCGCCGAAGACCTGCTGGCCCGGCTCCTGGCCGAAGGCGTGTTGGCCGAGCAGCAGCTCTACCAGGACCTGTGCGCACGCATCGTGCGGCTCAAGGACATTCAGGAAGTCCAGCAAACCGTGGCCGCCCTGCGCCAGCGCGAGCAGAACCAGCAGGAAGCGCTCGAAGCCGCGCAGCGCCAGCAACAGGCCGCGCAGGAGCAGCTCGACCAGGCGCGCCAGAACCACAAGGATGCGGCGCGGCAAACGTCCAAGTTCATCGATCTGGCCAGCTCCTTCGCCGCCCTCGACGCCCTCGACTCCGAGCGCCGTGAAGACCTGGAGATGGAAGAAGCCGCGAGCGTGGTCCGCGAACGCGAAGACTGGCACGCCACCGACGACGAAACCGCCTGATGCCCGGAGACCAGCATGCGCAGTGAACGCCCCATCCACCTGGACGTCAACGTGCCTTCGGGCAGTACGTTCAGTGCACAGCCCGATACGCCAGACCATACCGATGGCCGCAGCCAGCAGCAGCTCGCCGACCAGGCCAAGAACCTGCGCGAATTGCTCGAGCAGCAGCGCAACACGGCACCGCCTGCGCCCACGGCGCCAGCCACCTCGGCAAGCCCGTTCGACCTGTTCGCCCCGCAGTCGGCGGCGCCCGCCCAGTCGCTGCCGGCGACTTGCGCGCCTTCGGCCGGGCTGGAGCACGCCCTGAACCAGATGGCCCGGCGCCTGCTGGTCGACGATGGCAGCCATGGCCGACGCGTCGTCCAGATCCAGCTGACGGACGAACAGCTGCCAGGCGTGGTCGTCGATATCTTCGAGGAGGCCGGGCGGCTGCTGACGCGCTTTTCCTGCAGCCACGAAGGCTCGCGCGAGCGCCTGTGCGCCGGCGCCGACTGGATGGCCTCCAGCCTGGCGCAGCACCTGCGACAGGACGTGCGCGTGCAGGTGCAGACCGATGACCCTGAAGACCCCTGCCTGCTGCAGGTGGATGCAGACAGCTGAGCGCACCCATCGCGCGCGCCCTTTTTTCCGGCCCCCTATCGCTTCCCATTTCCCGATGCCTCCCTCCATCTCAGCCACTGCCTCCTGGATGACGCCCACGCTGTCACGCAACGAGGCACAAGCGCACACGGCCATCGCCCAACGAGCCTGGGAGCTGCCGCTGCATTGCGGCGGCACGGACTGGCTGGCCAGCCTGCGCCCCGTCATCCAGGCGGACTGGTCGGCAACGGCCGACGCCACTTTTGCCTGTATCGAATGGGCCGGTGCCCAGCTGCAGCTGCAGCTGCCGACGGCGACCAGCGAGCAGCTGATGTCGGCCTTGCTGGACGGGGCCGCTCTGCCGGACATTCCCGAAAGCATGCGGACCGCGGCGCTGGAAGCCGCGCTGAGCGAGCTGCTCGACGCACTCCAGACCCTGGGGCGCGGAGCGCCGCAAGTCACGGCGGTCAGCAGCCAGCCGCCACCGGCGCTGCCCCATGCCCTGGCCTGGCAGCTGGCCGCGCCGCAGGGCGCGCAGGCCCTCGACGGCGAGATGCGCGCCGACAGCCTGGGCCTGCTGCTGATGAGCGGCATGCTCGCCAGCCGGCCCCATCGTGTCGGGCCGCTGGCGCACGACAACCTGGCCGTGCACCTTTATCTGGACATCGGCTACGCAACCCTGTCGACCGAGGAGCTGCAGCGCCTGGGTCTGGGCGATGTGCTGCTCATGGAGCGCAGTTTTCT
>Ga0247819_10002021_pt1 | contig 10710 bp, 8 predicted proteins | sample 13C_Xylose_Day6_FD_193428 | JGI IMG/M metagenome (GOLD analysis project Ga0247819, IMG submission 193428) | Soil microbial communities from agricultural site in Penn Yan, New York, United States - 13C_Xylose_Day6 | ecosystem: Environmental > Terrestrial > Soil > Agricultural land | place: USA... | reverse complement strand
GGTTCTGACCGTAGAGCTCGACCGTCGCCGCCGAGCCCAGCGCAGGCCGCAGCGTCTCGGGTAACTGGATCACGGCCTCGCGCTGGCCTGAATGCGCAACGCGAACCACTATCTGTCCTGCGCCAACCACCTGCCCCGGCTCGGCCAAGGTGTCCACTACCACGCCATCAGCATCCGCCAGCAACGTCGAATAACCGGTCGCGTTTTTCGCCACGTCAGCCTGAGCCTGAGCAGCGTTCAACTGAGCTTTCGCCGAGTCCGCAGCCGCTTTGATCCCTGAGTAAGCCGACGCAGATACCGCACCGACGGACACCAGATCACGGTAACGACGTTCATCATCTGAGGCCTGCCGGGCTCTGGCCATGGCAGCCAGCACCGCTTCCTGCTGCGCCCTGGCGGTCAGCGTCAGGTCATTGGCATCGATGCGCATGAGGGGCTGTCCACGTTTGACACTCTGCCCGGCGTCCACCAAGCGTTCCAGGACTTTCCCAGGCACCCGAAAACCGAGATCGCTCTGAACGCGAGCCTCGACAATACCGGTGAATACCCGTGCCGCAGGTGCGCTGGGTTGCACCACGCCGATGCGCACCAACGGTACTTGAAGGCGGGGATCGGCAGGCGCGGCCTCGTTGCAGGCCGTCAGGGCAAACGGCAGCAAGCCAATGAAAACGAGTGACAAGCGATGGCGCTGGATCATAAAGACCTCTCTGTAGCGAATGCGCTCATGCTTATTCAAGTGACCAATTCTGTCAACAGTCACAATCCACACAAATGGGTATCGCCCACGTGTCCGAGCGAGGCAGAGAGGCTTGATATCGGTTTTTCAGGCGCCCACACAGGTACGGATGCGCAGCGCATCCGTCATCGGAGGTTCAAGGCATCAGGCTGCGCAGAACCAGATTGGAGATAAGAGAGGGGGCTTCTTCAACAACATCGAGGTTGTATTGCAACAGCAGGGGATTGATGAAGGGCCGCAGGGCGAGATGAATGGCCTCCACCGTCTCGTCCAGCGGCGTCTTGCGTTCGAACTCGCCGAGCTCTCGCCCTTCACGCACGATTTGCGCCACGAATCCCTTGATCCGAGCGTCATAGACTTGTGAACTGGGCCAGCGCTCCGACGCGGAGAATGCGGCGATGTCATAGAGTTTGCGGTCGTTGAAGAACAGGCTCACGCCTGTCGCGATCAGGGTTTTGACCAGGCGCCGAAACCGCTCAGTGGGCGAGATGCCGTCCACATTGATGGCCTGCTCCACTGCCGCAACGATTTCAGTCAGGCAATTGGTACAGATTGCTTCACCAATCGCCTGCTTGGATTCAAAGAATTTGTAGATGTAAGCCTTGGAAAAACCGATGGCTTTGGCCAGGTCAGAAACGGTGGTCTTGCCATACCCGTACTGACTGAAATGCTCGTTGGCCGCCGCGACAATCTGGTTTCGGATGTCGTGATCGGCGGGGCCACGAACGCTGGGCGAAGAAACTGATGGCTGATTCATGCGAGCAGCTTACTCATCCCAAAGGTGGTTGACAACTTGTGACCAAATCGTAATATCGTCACAAAACAACCCTTCCGCAGGTATCGCATGCACCCGCCTCCTCGTTTCGCCGTCTTACTGTGTCTGGGTATGGTTGCAGGTTGCGCAGTGGGTCCCGACTACTCGGAACCCCGCATGGAATTGCCCGAGCATTTCTCGGCGCAAACGGCCAAGGCGCGACCATTGGGCGCTGCAAATGGCGATCTCGCCGCTTGGTGGAACACCTTCAATGACCCGTTACTCAGTCAGCTGATCAATCGAGCACTTGAACAGAACCTCGATTTAGCTCAGGCAAGCGCAAGGATCGAGCAGGCGCGCGCCGGTTTGGGCGCGGCTAACGCAGCCCTCCTGCCGTCGGCCACCGTCAACGGTCAAGCGGCCCGAGCCCGTCAGTCATTGGAAACTCCGTTGGGCCAGGTGCTCAATTCAGACCCTTCCTATGATCGCTACGGCAGTGCCTACGAGGCGAATGTCGCTGCCAGTTGGGAGCTGGATGCGTTTGGCGGGCTGCGCCGAAGCAAAGAAGCCGCTCTCGCCGATTATCAGGCCTCGCAAGCCGGGGCGATTGCCACACGCTTGGCCGTGGTCGCGCAGACAGCCGATCTTTACGTCAGCATCCGTGGCCTTCAGACACGCCTGGACATTGCCCGACAGCAAGTCGACACGCGACAACAACTGCTCGACACCCTCGAACATCTCTATGCAAAAGGCCTGGCGGCCGAATTGCAGCTGAATCAGGCCCAAGGTGCGCTGAATCAGGCGCAGGCCACCGTTCCGGTGCTGCAGGCAGGCATTGACGCGGCAATGAATGCACTGGATGTCATGTTGGGCAAACCACCCGGCACTTACAGTGCGCTGCTGAACAAGCCGCGGCCCATCCCTGATGTGCCTGGCCTCTCGGACATCGGTGCTCCGGCCGACCTGCTGCGTCGGCGTCCGGATGTAATCGTCGCTGAGCGCCGACTGGCGGCCTCCAGCGCGCGCATCGGCGAAGCCATGTCCGAGTACTACCCCAAACTGTCTGTGGGGGCGCTGCTCGGCAGTGCCACCTCGGTATCCAGCGCAAACCTGTTCAGCAACGGTGCCAGCCAGGCTTCTGCGGTATTGGGATTACGTTGGAGGCTGTTCGATTTTGGCCGCATCAACGCTCAAATCGATTTGGCGAAAGGCCAGGAGGCAGAAGCCTTGGCCGCTTACCGCCAGTCCATACTGAGGGCCTGTGAAGAGGTCAAAAGCGCTTTTTCAGCACTGATCAACCGCGAGCAACAATCGGCACGGCTCGCCCAGGGCGAGTCGGCGTATGCAAAAGCCCGGGCGACGTCGTTCGTCGCCTATGAGAAAGGCGTGGTCAGTCTGATCGAAGTGCTGGATGCCGATGAACACCTGCTGGCGGCATCTGATGGCAGAGCTCAGGCACAAACCGAGTCGGCTCGCGCGGCTGTGGCCGCGTTCAAAGCATTGGGTGGCGGTTGGCGGCGGGACTCAAATGTTCGTGTTGCCTCGACGACACGGTAGAGCGATGACCGGTGTGATTTTTCTCTGATCAGCCACTCTGCGATTGAACGACCCATCAGGTGTTGGACGGTGATTGCGGCGTGTCGGGGTTGAGTTGCTGGCGGCGGAATTGCCCCGGAGGCTGGCCATGGATCTGGCGAAAGCGCCGCGAAAAGTAGGCTTCATCGGCGAAGCCACACAATCTCGCCACCTCCCCTACAGGCCGCGTGCCATTGAGCAGGTAATTGCGCGCCGCGTGCATCCGGCGTTCCAGCACCAGCTCAGTGAAGGTCTTGCCGATTTCCTTTCGCAACCAGTGTGTCAGGTAGGTCGGTGACAGGTAGGTCGCGGCGGCGACCTTGATCAGGTTGAGGTCCGGGTCGGCGATGTTCTTGCGTAGATACTCGGACATCCGGCTCAACGCATCGCGTCGGCTGACTTCAGCGGCGTTCTCTTCGGCCAGCCGCTTGAGCGGCTCGGCATACAAGGCACACACGCCCCCCACCAGTTGCAGCAGCAATCCCTTGAGCATCTCGCGGGTGCCGAATTGGCGGTTCTCGTCCAGCACGCGCATCTGTTCGATCAATCCGCAGACCTTGCTGAAATCCTCATCGGCAAGGATGAAGTCCAGATGCTCCTGGAAGCGAAACGGCGACAGCTCGGGCGCCAGCAGGATCGACACCTCCTCCAGATCCATCGGATCGCACTGCAGGTGCGGCAGCAGAAAGGTCTGGGAAAAATTGATCACAATGAAATTGCTGTCGGCCGGGTGCGGGATCACGTGCACGCGATGCGGCAGGATGAACGCCAGCGTGTTGCGCGGAAACGGACGTTCGACGTTACCGATGTGCTGGACGGTGTCGCCACCCAGGTTGACCTGAATCTGGAAGTATTCGTGGCGATGCGGGCTGGTTTCGGCGCGTCGGCCCTTTTTGTCGCGAATGTAGAAGTCCGTCAGCTCGCTGCGCTGCTGCATGACGTAGGTGGGAACACGACTCGGTGACGACATTTCCTGGGGATCCTCGGCAATACATGGACAGGTTGTCGTTGTGCGGCGACGAGGCCCATTGTGAGGGCGATTACGGCTCGACTTCAACACGACATAGGATGACAGCGCGATTCCGAAAAATAATTGTATCCGTGAGTGATATTTCGACTGTCCAAAAATCCCGCACAGCCTGTCTAAATTTTATTTCTTAAAAAACATATAGTTATGAATCCATAGACGCAAATACAAAGAAATGCGTCGGAAGGATTTTTCTTGGACAGATGCATTTCACGCCGTTTTCAGCGAAAAAAACGATCTAACGCCTCCGTTGATTTTGCCAGGTTGTACGACCACTGTGGCAGTCATTGCAGCCCGACTCCTTCCAAAAACAATCAAAAGGTGCGCACTCATGAACCCGTTTTTTTCTCTCGCCAATCCTCCCCCGCCCTTCCCGACTCCAAGGCGTCCCTGAACACCTGACAGCGGCTGTTCGCGCCTCTTTTCCCAGCAGAGATTTCGCTGTCCCCGGCAATGGGGGCAAGGACTCCGGCTGCGCGCGAACCACTCGATTCACCTGACAATAAGAAGGTCCACTCATGTCGAACTCACAAACCTCTGCGTCCACCGCCCCACCGCTGAGTGCCGGCATCCGGGATGCCGTGATGCCTCAGCGCCTGCCGACACGCCGGCGCTGGATCATGCTGTCGCTGCTGCTGATTGCAACGATCATCAACTACATCGACCGGGTGAACATCTCGATTGCTGCGCCCTTCCTGTCCAAGGACCTGGGCCTGGACAAGATCGAGATGGGCCTGATTTTCTCGGCGTTCGCCTGGACCTACGCCCTCGCCCTGGTGCCTGCCGGGTTCGTGGCCGATCGCTTCGGCTCCCGGTTCACCTACGGCGTCTCGCTGATCAGTTGGTCGACGGTCACCGTCTGCCAGGGTTTTGCCACGGGCTTTGCGTCGCTGTTCGGCCTGCGCCTGGCCGTCGGCGCCATGGAAGCGCCGGCCTTTCCGGCCAACAGCCGTGCGGTGACGGTGTGGTTTCCGGCCCGGGAACGGGGCATGGCCAGCAGCATCTACGTGTGCGGCCAGTACCTGGGCACGGCACTGTTTACCGGCGCGCTTCTGTGGCTGGCCACGACCTTTGACTGGCGCCACGTGTTCTACAGCACCGGGGCACTCGGTATCGTTTTCGGGGTGATCTGGCTGTACATGTACCGCGATCCGCTGAACTGCAAGAAAGTCAGCCAGGAAGAACTGAAGTACATCGAGTCGGGCGGAGGACTGGTCAAGTGCAGTCAGGAACGCACCAAATTCAACTGGCGGCAGATTGCCGAGCTGTTCACCTATCGGCAGATCTGGGCGATTTGCATCGGCAAGTTCGCCAGCACCTCGGCGCTGTATTTTTTCCTCACCTGGTTCCCGACGTACCTGATTGAAGAGCGCCAGCTGACCACGATCAAGGCCGGGATCTTTGCCGTGATGCCGTTCGTTGGCGCAACGGTCGGCATCCTGCTGGCGGGCATCGTCTCCGACCTGTTGATTCGTCGTGGCTACTCAATGTCGTTTGCGCGCAAGTTGCCGCTGGTGGTCGGATCGATGCTGGGCATGTCGATTGTCCTGGTGAATTTCACCGATTCGAACCTGATCTGCATTGCCATCCTGACCATCGCCTTCTTTGCCCAGGGCATCGCCTCGTCGTCATGGGCGGCGGTCTCGGAAGTGGCCCCCAAGGAACTCATCGGCCTGACCGGCGGGGTCACCAGCCTGGCCGCCAACATCGGCGGGATCGTCACCCCGATCGTGATTGGCGCAATCGTCCAGTCGACCGGCTCCTTCGCCTTCGCCTTCTGGTTCATTGGCGGCGTGGCACTGATGGGCACCTTGTCCTATTCGTTCCTGCTCGGCCGCCTGCACCGCATCGAACTCAAGGTTCGTTAAGTACAGAAACGCGTTTTTCTCCAATACGAGGCGGCTTTCGTCCAACTTCGCCAAACGAAGCCGCCGTAGGCTGATGCCTCCACCAGGACAATGACAAGAAATGACCATGACCGACTACGTGTTCACCCCGGATCTGCCCGTTACCCTGCCGGTTGCCGGGAGCCCCAAGCGCTTCCCCGTCGGCCGGGTATTCTGCGTCGGACGCAACTACCCATGGCCAGACACCCAGGGCCAGTCCCGCCAGCCACCGGTATTTTTCATGAAACCGGCCAGCAACGTGGTGGATGCCACCGGTGAAGTGGCGTTCCCGCCCCTGACCGACGAGTTCGCCCACGAAATCGAGCTGGTCGTGGCCATCGGCGAGGGCGGCGCCAATATTCCGGAAGATCAGGCACTGGCCTATGTCTGGGGCTACGGTGCCGGCCTGGACCTGACGCGTCGCGATGTCCAGCGCTCGGCCAAGAGCAATGGCTTGCCATGGGAAGGTGCCAAGGTGTTCGACGGCGCCGCGCCCATCACCGCCATTGTGCCGGTCTCCCGCGCCGGCCACCCCGAGGGTGACCTGTGGCTGAACGTCAACGGCGTGGAACGCCAGCGCGACAGCCTCGACAGCCAGATCTGGTCAGTCAGCGAAATCATCAGCCGAATTTCCCAATCGGTGGCGCTGCGGGCCGGCGACCTGATCATGACCGGCAGCCCGGCGGGCGTCGATGTGCTGCAACCCGGCGACATCATCAACGCCGGGATCGATGGCATCGGCCAGATCGAAATGCGCGTCGGCCAGCGACCTTGATCCCTCAATACAACACGCCCCAAGTGAACTGAAAAAAGGAAACAACAACATGTCCAGTCCTTTGAAAGTGGCCCTGGTAACCGGTGCAGGCAGTGGAATCGGTCGCGCCGTGGCCCTTGGCCTGATGGCCGATGGTTTCACCGTGGTCTTGGCCGGACGCCGGCCGGAACCCTTGCTGGAATTGGCTGAACTGGCGGCTGTCGACGGACACGAAGCCCTGGCGGTGCCCACGGATGTGCGCGATCCGGCCAGCGTCGATGCACTGTTTGCCACCATCACCGTCAAATACGGACGCCTGGACGTCGTGTTCAACAATGCCGGCGTCAATGCCCCGGCCGTGCCGCTGGACGAACTGACGTTCGAGCAGTGGCGCAACGTGATCGACACCAACCTCAACGGTGTTTTCCTCTGCGCCCGTGGTGCCTTCGGCCTGATGCGCCGGCAACAGCCGCAAGGTGGACGCATCATCAATAACGGCTCGATCTCGGCCCATACCCCACGCCCCTTCAGCAGCGCCTATACCGCGAGCAAACACGCGGTGTTGGGGCTGACCAAGTCCCTGGCCCTGGACGGCCGCGAATTCAACATTGCCTGCAGCCAGATCGACATTGGCAACGCCCTGACCGAAATGTCGGTGCGCATGACCAAAGGCGTGCGCCAGGCCAACGGCACCATCGCCGTGGAACCGATGGTCGACGTCAAGCACGTGGCCGATGCCGTGCGCTACATCGCCGCCCTGCCACTGGAGGCGAACGTCCTGAACATGACCGTCATGGCGACTGCCATGCCGTTTGCCGGTCGCGGTTGACCGGCCTTTTTATTCCGCTTCGCGAGGTCTACATGAAACCAGAAGTCTTGCAGCTCAGCCCGATCCTGATTCCTGAAATCAACACCCGGCTCGACGAGCTGTTTACCGTGCGCCGTTACTTCCAGCAGGCCGACAAGCAAGCCTATCTGCAAGAGCACGGTGCGAACATTCGCGGCGTGATCACCGGCGGGCACACCGGCATCACCCAGGCCGTCATGGCGCAGTTGCCCAAACTGGAAGTGGTGGCGGTCAACGGCGTGGGCACCGATGCGGTGGACCTGGCCTACGCCAGGGATCGCGGGATTCGCGTGACCGCGACCATCGGTGCATTGACCGAAGATGTCGCCGACCTGGCCATCGGCCTGTTGATTGCCGTGTGCCGTGGCCTGTGTACCAGCGACCGCTACGTGCGCTCGGGCCAATGGCCGCACAGCCCGACGCCGTTGGCACCGCTGCCGTTGGCGCGCCAGGTGTCGGGCATGCGCATCGGCATCGTCGGCATGGGCCGGGTCGGTCGCGCCGTGGCGGCCCGCGCCACCGCGTTCGGTTGCCCGATCAGTTACACCGATCTGCAACCGATGAGTGACGTGGAGCACACGTTCGTCGCCGACCTGAAGCAACTCGCCAGCAACAGCGACGCGCTGATTCTCGCCGCTGCCGCCGACAAGGGCGAAGCGATCATCAATGCCGATGTACTGCAGGCGCTGGGCAAAGGTGGCTACCTGATCAACGTGGCCCGGGGCAAGCTGGTCAACGAGACCGACCTGGTGGCAGCACTGGCGGCCGGCGAGATCGCGGGGGCGGCACTGGATGTGTTCGTCGATGAGCCGAACGTACCCCAAGCCTTGTTCAGCCACGAGAACGTCGTGCTGCAACCCCATCGGGCCAGTGCGACCGTGCAGACCCGTACGCGTATGGGCGAGATGGTGGTGGCGAGCCTGGTGGACAGTTTCGCCGGGAGAGTCCCAAAGGGATCGGTGACGGATTGAACCCTTGGCATCGAGGGGACATGACGTCCCCTCGATGCTTCGGTGTCAGGCAAACAAATCGGCACCCAGCTGGAAGGCGACCCACAGCGCGAGGCCGGTTGCAAAGGCCAGTGCGATATTTTCAAACAGGTTGTTGCGGTATTGCTTGTCCAGCAACGATTTCTGGTTGGACATGATCAGCAGGCCCAGGGAAATCACCGGCAAGCCAATGATGTTCAACGCGCTGACACCGATGGTCAGCGTCACGAAGTCCGGCATGCCCGGCAGCGACCAGATCAATGGCGTGACGAGGATGAACAGCATGAACCATTTGTGCATCGGGTCATGGTGAAACTCCTTGCCGTACTTGGCGCGACGCTTGGGCAGAACGTGCTGGAAGGCATCGGTGATCAACATCGGGAAAGCCGTGGTCTTGCCCGAGATACTGGCAAACAGCGTCGCGAACACACCGATGAAAAACACGTACCAGCCGATCGGGCCGAAGTAGATTTCCAGTGCCTTGCCCAGGTCACCCAGGGTTTTGACCTCGATGCCGTTGGGCCGCAGGATTTCCGCGCCGACGATCCAGATGGCGAGGTTGATGACGATCCCGACGAACACCGCAAACAGCAGGTCGTTGCGTTGAATGCGCTTGTGTTGTGGTCCGACCCAGCCCTTTTGCCGCATGACGTAAGGATGCACGAAGTTGGCAATCGAACCCGCGACGGCGCCGATGACCGAAACCGCCACCAGCAATGCGCCATGCACGCCCTCGTCAGGCGGAATGCTGAAACCGACGGTGCCTTTGATGATGCCGGTGACATCGGGACCGGACATGACGGCCAGCGCGATGAACGCCAGGGTCATGATCGCCAGCAGCAGCTTCATCACGCCTTCGATCATCGAGTAGATGTTACGCCCGACCAGCATCCAGACCGCCAGCACCACCGCCACCGAACAGAGCAGCGGCTGGTCGATCTTGAACAGCATCGCCAGCGACTCCCCCGCGCCCTTGATCATGTAGGCGTTCATCAAGTGGCCCATCAGCAGGGCATAGACCAGCATGAACCAGGCGAAGACCGGATTCAGTTGGGCGTAACCTTGCAGGATGGTCATGCCCTGGTTATTGCACAACTGGAAGCGCGCGATGATGTTGACGATCAGGTATCTCAACAGCAGAGAGACCGCCAACACCCACATCATGGCGTAACCGTAGTTGGCACCGGCCACGGACGACGTGATCAGGTCACCCGCGCCCAACCACGACAGCACGGCAATGATTCCCGGGCCCAGGAGTTTGAATATTCGTAGAAATCGACTTTGTGCGGGCGCCGCAGCCTGGCCTTCCACGGAGGGAATGCTGGTCATAGAGGGTATCTCCATTGTTTTTTTTGTGAGAACCCGCGAAGTCGAACACAGTAAGTACGATGTCGTACAACACTTGTTAAAACGAGATTATTTAAAAATATTTCAATTCCTCAACAGCCGTATGGGCTTTCCGCAGTGACACCTGTCTGGCGTTTCCTTCCTGGTTGGCAAAACAGGCATTGAAGTCCAGCAAGCACAGTCATAGGATGACTGACCACACTGATAACAATAAAAGGTCCCATTGTGCGTAAATCCCTCGTCCTGGCCGCTGCCGTTGTCAGCGGTCTCAGCCTGCAAGCCAATGCCGCTACCTATGCCTATATCTCCAGTCCGGGCGACGGCTTGATCTCCCAATATCGCCTTGACCAGAGCAACGGTGCGCTGAGCCTGGTCAGTCAGGTCAACGCCGGTGATCAGGTCAACCCGATGGCGATCACGCCTGACGGCAAAGTGTTGTTTGCCGCATTGCGGGTCAAGCCGTTTCAGGTCCTGGGCTACCGCATTGACCCCAAGAGCGGGCAATTGACGCCGTTGTCCAAGGCCCCACTGGCCCAAAGCATGGCTTACCTGTCGACCGACAGGTCCGGGCATTACCTGCTCGGCGCGTCCTATGGGGCCGACGCCGTTACGGTGCAAGCCATCGACAAGGCCTACCAGCCGTCGGACAACATCCTGAGCTACGCCACCGGGCCGCATGCCCATTCGGTGCGCACCGACCCGAGCAATCGTTTCGCCTACACCGGAAACCTGGGTGCAGATCGCGTGCTGCAATATCGCCTGGATGACAAGACCGGTGCGCTCACCCCCATCGGC
>Ga0247819_10002018_pt1 | contig 10719 bp, 9 predicted proteins | sample 13C_Xylose_Day6_FD_193428 | JGI IMG/M metagenome (GOLD analysis project Ga0247819, IMG submission 193428) | Soil microbial communities from agricultural site in Penn Yan, New York, United States - 13C_Xylose_Day6 | ecosystem: Environmental > Terrestrial > Soil > Agricultural land | place: USA... | reverse complement strand
CGTGTAGAGCGCACCGCCCACGCCGCCCCACACCACGCCCACCGCCCACAGCAGCCAGGTGGCACGGTCGGCGAAGGCGAACGCGAAGCTCGAGCCCAGCAGCAGCAGCGCCGCGGTGGAGAACACCTTGCGCAGCGCGAAGTGGTCGGCCGCGAGCCCCGCCGGCAACTGGCACAGGAAACTGCCCACGCCGATGGCGCCGGCCACGCTGGCGGCGCCGCTGAGGCTCAGGCCCGACGCGGACGCGTTGGCCGCGCTCACCGAACTCAGGCCCGCTTCGAACACGCCGCCGCTGAACGCGATCAGCGCCAGCAGCGGCACGGTGCGGATCGCCTCCCAGGTGCCGGCCTGCGCCGATGCCGGCTCGCGCGTCGCGTGCCTCGGGATGGCGAGCGCCATCACGCAGCACAGGCCCACCAGCACCAGGCCCGCCCACAGCACGCGCCGCTCGCCCCAGCCCAGCAGGGCCGGCACGAACGGCCCGAGCGCTAGCGCGGCGCCGAGCAAGGCCTGGTACAGGCCCATGACGCGGCCGCGCTGCTCGGGCGGCGCCTCGCGCGCGAGCAGGGCCTCGGTGGCGTTCCACAACGCGGCGGCGCCGATGCCGCCCAGCACCGAGGCGAAGCACCACGGCACCCAGTGGTCGGTGGTCGCGTAGATCGCCGCGCCGACCAGGTTGAGCAGGCAGCCGACGCGATAGGTCCGCACCACGCCCCAGCGCGCGAGCACCGTCGGGACGAAGGGGATGAGCAGGCCGATCATCCCGAACGGGATCATCGCGAACAGGCCCACCGCGGTGGTGCTGGCGCCGGCGTGCTGCAGGCTGACGGCCAGCACCGGCCCGGTCATGCCGAACGCCAGGACGATCAGCGCGGTGGCGGCGGCGAAGCGCCACACCACGGCCATGCGGCCGCCTTCGAGGACGGCCGTCATGAAGCCGACGAGAGCTCTTGCAGGTCGCGCTGCCAGCCGCGCAAGCGCTGCGCGGCGTGCTCGCGCTGCGGCGGCGTTGCCGCGTTGTGCACGGCGGCGATGAGGCGGCAGGCGTCCTGCACCATCGCCTGCTGGTAGGCGCGCCGCACGGGATCGGGCGACGTGGTGAAGCGCTCCATCAGCCCGCGCAGTTCGGTGCGTGCTTCACCCAGCGGGACCGCCTGCGTCGTCAGGCGCTGCAGCAACGCCAGCGTCTCCTGCTGGCGGCGCTTGCGTTCGGCCAGCACCTCGGCGGCGGGGAAGGGCGTGGCTTCCAGCTGCTTGCGAATGGCGGCGCGCTGCGCGTCCGTGACGCTGCCGTAGAGCGTGTCCATGCGCTCGGCCACCAGCTTGATGCGCCGGTCCATCTGCTCGGCGGGCGTCGGGCGGATCCAGTCCTTCTCGAACTCGCGGTTGTTGCGGGCGTACTTGCGCTCCAGGTGCTTCAGGTTGTCGGGCGTGAGCGTGAGGGCGTTGCTGACGATGGCCGGCTCGGCGCGGTCGCGCAGGGCGACGTAGCGTTCGCGGATCTCGGGCTCGAACGCGCAGGCCTGGGCCGGCGTGATGTCCTGCGGCGCCACGCGTTCCATGCGCTGCAGCACCGCGATGACGCGCGGCAGTTCGGCGCCGCGGTGCCAGGCGTGCAGCCGCTGCAGGTCCTCGCGCAGGCGCTGCGACTGCGTGCCTTCCAGGCCCAGGTAGCCGTCGAGCCACCAGTACGCGACTTCCGGCAGCGCGGCGTAGCCCAGCTTGACCGTGCTGCAGGCGGCCAGCGCCATGCTGAGGCTGAGCAGCCCGATAATCCGGAGGACGCGCGGCCCGTGGCGCGCGATGCGAAAAGGGAAAGACATGACAGCAGTGGACGTGGTCATCATGGCCGCCGGCAAGGGCACGCGCATGAAAAGCCGACGCCCCAAAGTGTTGCATCGTTTGGCCGGCCGTGCGCTGGTCGACCATGTGATCGAGTGCGCGCGGCAATTGCAGGCGCGCAGGACCATCCTGATCACCGGCCACGGCGCCGAAGAGGTGGAGGCCGCGGTCGGCCGGCACTTCGCCGATGCCGTGTTCGTGCGCCAGGAGCCGCAGCTGGGCACCGGCCACGCGGTGCAGCAGGCCGTGCCGGAACTGCCGGACGACGGCATCGCGCTCATCCTCAACGGCGACGTGCCGCTCATCCGTCCGGAAACGCTGCAGCCGCTGGTGCAGGCCTGCGGCGGCGAGCGCCTGGCGCTGCTGAGCGTGGTGATGCCCGACCCCACCGGCTACGGCCGCATCGTCCGCGAGGGCGAGCACGTGCGGGCCATCGTGGAGCACAAGGACGCCAGCGAGCGCCAGCGCGACATCCGCGAGGTCTACACCGGCTTCATGGCCGTGCCCAACGCGCTGCTCAAGCGCTGGCTGGCGCGCCTGACCAACGACAACGCCCAGGGCGAGTACTACCTCACCGACGTGGTCAAGCACGCGGTGGCCGACAAGGTCGACGTCGTCGCCATCGCCTGCGACGACCGGCTGCAGGTGGAGGGCGTCAACAGCCCGTTGCAGCTGGCCGAGCTGGAGCGCGCCTGGCAGCTGCGCAACGCGCAGGCGCTGATGGAGCGCGGCGTGCGCCTGGCCGACCCGGCCCGCCTGGACGTGCGCGGCACGCTGCAGTGCGGCCAGGACGTGGAGATCGACGTCAACTGCGTGTTCGAAGGCCGGGTGGTGATCGGCGACGGCGCGCGCATCGGTCCGAACTGCGTGATCGCCAACGCGACCATCGGCGCCGGCGCGTTGCTGCAGGCCTTCACCCACATCCAGGGCGAGAAGGCGGGCGCCGAAGTCGGCGAGCGCGCCGAGATCGGCCCGTTCGCGCGGCTGCGCCCCGGCGCGCGGCTCGGCGCCGAGGTGCACATCGGCAACTTCGTCGAGGTCAAGAACTCGACGCTGGCGCGCGGCGCCAAGGCCAACCACCTGGCCTACCTGGGCGACGCCCAGGTGGGCGAGCGCGTCAACTACGGCGCGGGCTCCATCACGGCCAACTACGACGGCGCCAACAAGCACCGCACCGTGATCGAGGACGACGTGCACGTCGGCAGCAACTGCGTGCTGGTGGCGCCGGTGCGCATCGGCAAGGGCGGCACCGTGGGCGCGGGATCCACCATCACCAAGGACACCGAGCCGGGCGTGCTCTCGATCGCCCGCGGCAAGCAGGTGGGCCTCAGCGGCTGGACGCGCCCGAAGAAGGCGCCGAAGTAGCGCTGGCCCGGGCCGGCTTCGGCAGCGCCACGCGCGAGCCGAACTTGGCCCGCTTCACCGCGAAGAAGGCCTTGACGTTGCGCACGTTGGCGTCGGCCGTGAACAGGCGCTGCGCCAGCGCCAGGTAGCCGGGCATGTCGGCCGCCAGCACCACCAGCATGAAGTCGGGCCCCGGCGAGACGCGGTAGCACTGCTGCACGGCCGCGTCGGCCACCACCTTGGCCTCGAACGCTTCCATCGCGTCGTTGTCCTGGCGATCCAGGGTGATCTCCACGATCGCCTCCAGTCCGGCGCCCGCGACCGCGGCCAGCCGGTCGCGGCTGAGGATCGCCACCTGGCGCTCGACGAACCCCGCCTCCACCAACCGCTTGACCCGCCGCAGGCAGGTCGGCGGGGACACGTGGACCCGGGCGGCCAGGTCCTGGTTGGTCAGGGAAGCGTCCTCCTGCAACTGGCCCAGGAGAGCTATGTCGAGGGCGTCGAGGAATTGTTCTTCCACTTACGAGTCCTTGGTGAAATTGGATTGCTCATAATTGGCTAGAAGGAATAATATTTCAAGTTGGATGGAAATGAGAAGCCTTATTTCCAAACCGCCCGAATAAAGTGCCCAGCCTGCAAGGAGCCAACCAACATGTGTGGAATCGTCGGCGCGGTCTCGACCCGCAACATCGTCCCCGTCCTCGTCCAGGGCCTCCAGCGCCTGGAATACCGCGGCTACGACTCGTGCGGGGTCGCGGTCTATGACCAGGGCCTGCGCCGCGCGCGCAGCACGTCACGCGTCGCGGAACTGCTGACCCAGGTCGATCGCGAAGCGATCGAGGGTTCGACCGGCATCGCCCACACCCGCTGGGCCACCCACGGCGCGCCCGCGGTGCACAACGCCCACCCGCATTTCAGCCACGGCCCGGGCGAAGGCGCCGCCGAGCGCGCCGGCCGCGTGGCCCTGGTGCACAACGGCATCATCGAGAACCACGACGAGCTGCGCGCCCAGCTCAAGGCCAAGGGCTACCAGTTCCTGAGCCAGACCGACACCGAGGTGATCTGCCACCTGGTGGACAGCCTCTACGAAGGCGACCTGTTCGAAGCGGTGAAGTCCGCCATCAAGCGCCTGCACGGCGCCTATGCCATCGCCGTGTTCTGCAAGGATGAGCCGCTGCGGGTGGTCGGCGCGCGCGCCGGCTCACCGCTGATCCTGGGCGTGGGCAAGGAAGGCGGCGAGAACTTCCTGGCCAGCGACGCGATGGCGCTGGCCGGCGTCACCGACCAGATCGTCTACCTGGAAGAGGGCGACGTGGTCGACGTGCAGCTGGGCAAGTACTGGGTGGAGGACCGCTCGCACAAGCCGGTGACCCGTCCCGTGAAGACGGTGCATGCACACAGCGGCGCGGCCGAGCTCGGTCCGTACCGCCACTACATGCAGAAGGAGATCTTCGAGCAGCCGCGCGCCATCGCCGACACGCTGGAAGGCGTGCAGGCCGTGGTGCCGGAGCTGTTCGGCGACGGCGCGTTCTCGGTCTTCAAGGAGATCGACTCGGTGCTGATCCTGGCCTGCGGCACCAGCTACTACAGCGGCTGCACGGCCAAGTACTGGCTGGAAGGCATCGCGAAGATCCCGACCCAGGTGGAGATCGCCAGCGAGTACCGCTACCGCGACTCGGTGCCCAACCCGCGCACGCTGGTGGTCACCATCAGCCAGTCGGGCGAGACCGCCGACACGCTCGCGGCGCTGCGCCACGCGCGCGAGCTGGGCATGGAGCACACGCTGACCGTGTGCAACGTCTCCACCTCGGCCATGGTGCGCGAGTGCAAGCTGGCCTACATCACGCGCGCCGGCGCCGAGATCGGCGTGGCCTCGACCAAGGCCTTCACCACCCAGCTGGCCGGCCTGTTCCTGCTGACGCTGGCGCTGGCCTCGGTGAAGGGCCGCATGACCGAGTCGCAGGAAGCCGCGCACCTGAAGGCGATGCGCCACCTGCCGGCCGCGTTGTCGGCGGTGCTGGCGCTGGAGCCGCAGATCATCGGCTGGGCCGAGCAGTTCGCGGGCAAGGAGAACGCGCTGTTCCTGGGCCGCGGCCTGCACTACCCGATCGCCCTCGAAGGTGCGCTCAAGCTCAAGGAGATCACCTACATCCACGCCGAGGCCTACGCCGCCGGTGAGCTCAAGCACGGCCCGCTGGCGCTGGTCACCAGCCAGATGCCGGTGGTGACGGTGGCGCCGAACGACGCGCTGCTGGAGAAGCTCAAGAGCAACATGCAGGAAGTGCGCGCCCGCGGCGGCGTGCTCTACGTGCTGGCCGACAGCGACACGCGCATCGAGAGTGAAGAGGGCATCCACGTCATCCGCATGCCCGAGCACTACGGCCCGCTCAGCCCGCTGCTGCACGTGGTGCCGCTGCAGCTGCTGGCGTATCACACGGCCTGCGCTCGCGGGACCGACGTGGACAAGCCGCGGAACCTGGCCAAGAGCGTGACCGTGGAGTGACGGCGGGGCTGGCGCGACTCATCATCAGTCAACGCCAGCCGCGTTTGATCTCCGCCAGGAGTGGCGCCAGCATGCGCCGGATGCGAATCCCTGTCCTGCGGCGGCGCCGCCTCCTGGCTCTTTGCGCCGCTCTCGCGGCGCCCTTCGTCCGGGCGGACGCAGCGCCGCCTCAGCGTCGCTGGCATGACGCCGCCGAGGCGATGCGACGGCTCGCTCTGAGCTGGGGCGACCAGCCGTTCGGCGCGGTCGTCGTGCAGGGCGGCCGGATCGTGGGAGAGGGCCCCAGCCGCGTAGTCCAGCGGAACGACCCGAACGCCCATGCCGAACGCGAAGCGATCCGGGATGCCCGCGAGCGCTTCGGTGCGCAAGTGCTCCAGGGCGCGGTGCTCTATTCGACCTCTCGGCCGTGCGCCCGGTGCGAAGCGGCTGCCGCCCAGGCGGGCATCGCTCGGATGATCCATGGGGAAGACCTGAGGGATGCCGGCGCGCCCCTTCGGTGAGGTTTCAGCCGGTTTCGGTGATTGCGCTGCTGGTGCTGGTGAACCACGGGCGGCGAAGAGAGGCACGGTCCGCCAACGCCCCCTGAGCGGCGCCGCCGTCGACGGCGCCCGGGCGCCTGGGCGCCCCCGAGTCGCGAAGCTGGTCCAGCGCCCGCACGACAGCCGACATGGCGCCGCGCCAGCTTCTCCACTTGTCTTCGTCGAACTGAGGCGAGCCCGGCAGCTTGTCGCGCACCGCGTCCCATGCGGCCCGCTCGGCCGTCACGGCTTCCCGGTAGATGTCGTGTACTGAGGGATAGGTCATGCTCGACTGCCGTTGAAAATGCCTCCGTCCCGCCCTTGTTGCCGTCGTTGTGGGCGCAGGGTAAGTCAGCAGGCCTGACTCGGAGCCGACTTGGCTCGCCGGGGCCGGGGGCACCCTGCGGCTATCCTTCGACGCTGCGATCCATGCGAATCCGTTCAGCGAGCGGACAGACCAGCTATGCAATTCCACCTCGATGGCTTCAGGCCCGGCGATCCCCATGTGGCCGAGGCCGCGTCCCAGGCAACCCCGATCACCGATGCGGCTCCGGCCGAGGTGGACGTCCTGATCGTCGGCTGCGGGCCCGCCGGCCTGACGCTGGCGGCGCAACTGGCGGCCTTTCCCGGGATCCGCACGTGCATCGTCGAGCAGAAGGACGGCCCCCTGGAGCTGGGCCAGGCCGATGGCATCGCCTGCCGGACCATGGAGATGTTCGAGGCCTTCAACTTCAGCGAGCGGGTGCTGAAGGAGGCCTGCTGGATCAACGAAGTCACCTTCTGGAAGCCGGACGAGAAGCGGCCGGACGACATCGTGCGGCACGGGCGCGTGCAGGACACGGAAGACGGGCTCTCGGAGTTCCCGCACGTCGTGCTGAACCAGGCCCGCGTGCACGACTTCTACCTCGAGACCATGCGCAACGCGCCCACCCGGTTGCAGCCGCACTACTCGCGCCGTTTCGTGGACCTCGCGGTGGACCGCGAGGCCGCGGACTACCCGGTGACCGTGCGGCTGGAGCGCACGGAGGCCGCCCACGCCGGCCGGCTCGAGACGGTGAAGGCACGCTACGTCGTCGGCTGCGACGGCGCGCGCAGCGCGGTGCGCAAGTCCATCGGCCGGCAGCTGGTGGGCGACTCGGCCAACCAGGCCTGGGGCGTGATGGACGTGCTGGCCGTGACCGACTTCCCGGACATCCGGTTCAAGTCGGCGGTGCAGTCGGCGCACGGCAACCTGCTGGTGATCCCGCGCGAAGGCGGGTACCTGGTGCGCCTGTACGTGGAGATGGACAAGCTCGGCGAGGAGGAGCGCGTCGGCCAGCGCAACATCACGCTGGACCAGCTGATCGCCGCGGCGCGGCGCATCCTGCATCCGTTCACGCTGGAGGTGAAGGAGGTTCCCTGGTGGTCGGTCTACGAGATCGGCCAGCGCATCTGCGACAAGTACGACGACGTGCCCACGCACGACATCGGCTCGCGGCTGCCGCGGGTGTTCATCGCGGGAGATGCCTGCCACACCCACAGCCCCAAGGCCGGGCAAGGCATGAACTTCTCGATGCAGGACACCTTCAACCTGGGCTGGAAGCTGGCGGCGGTGCTGCGCGGCCAGTGCGCGCCGGACCTGCTGCACACCTACTCGGCCGAGCGCCAGGTGGTCGCGCAGGAGCTGATCGACTTCGACCGCGAGTGGGCCAGGATGTTCAGCGACCGCGCCAGGGAGGTGGCCGACGGCGGCTCTTCCGGCGTGGACCCGAAGGAGTTCCAGCGCTACTTCGAGCGGCACGGCCGCTTCACGGCCGGCATGGGCACGCACTACAAGGCTTCCGTCATCACGGGCGAAGGTACGCACCAGGACCTGGCGAAGGGGTTCGCCATCGGCACGCGCTTCCACTCCGCGCCCGTGGTGCGCGTCAGTGATGCCAGGCCGCTCCAGTTGGGGCACGTCGGCAAGGCCGATGGCCGCTGGCGCCTGTATGCCTTCGCGGGTGCGAACGATCTTCAGCAGCCGGACGCGGGCTTGCGCGCGCTGTGCAGCTTCCTGGAGGAGTCGCCGCAATCACCGGTGCGCAGGTACACGCGGCCGGGTCAGGACATCGACGCGGTGTTCGACGTGCGGGCCATCTTCCAGCAGCGGCACACGGACGTGGCGATCGAATCGCTGCCCACGCTGCTGCTGCCGCGCAAGGGCCGCTTCGAGCTGCGCGACTACGACAAGGTTTTCAGCCCGGATCTGAAGAACGGGCCGGACATCTTCGAGTCGCGAGGCATCGACCGTCGCCAGGGCGCCCTGGTCGTGGTGCGTCCGGACCAGTACATCGCCCACGTGTTGCCGCTGCGGGCGCACGAGGCGCTTGCCGCGTTCTTCGCCGGGTTCATGGTGCCGGGCTGATCGACCTCATCTCCAGGGGCGCCCGCTTCATCCTCGGTGCAGCAACTCGAGGAACCTGGCGGCCAGCGCGCTGAGCGGCCGGTCCTTCGGCACGATGCTGCCGTAGGCCTCGAGGGTGTGCCGGAAGCGGTAGGCGAGTGGCTTGACCATGCCGTGCTCCGCGTGGCCCCGGGCGACCGCCTGTGGGATGACGCCGAGCATCTGCGAGTTGCGCACCAGATTCATCGTGGTGAGGATCGATCCGGTTTCGATGAGCCCGCGCGGCAACGCCGCATGGTGGTGGCGGAACTCGCTTTCGATCAGGTCCCGCATGGGGCTGCCCGGTGGCTGCAGGATCCACGGATAGTCCAGCAGCGACTCGAAGGGCAGCTGGCGTCGCCGCGCCAGGGGATGGTCGACAGCCGCGACCACGGCCAGCGCCTCGTCGTCGATGCGCCGCAGGATGCAGTCCATGCCCGGCAGCGGGGCGAGCCGGCCGACCACGACTTCGAGCACGCCTTCGCCCAGTTGCGCCAGCAGCCGATCGCTCGTGTCCACCGCGATCTCGATCGAGACCAGCGGAAACTCTCCCTTCAGTTGCAGCAGCGCGCGGGTCAGCCGCCCGGGGGAGGCCGCCATGATGCTGCCGATCGCCAGCTTGCCCGCGCCGCCCTGGCGCACCGCTTCCAGTTCCTGGTTGAGCGCCTCGACGCTGCCGCGGATGCTGCGGAAGAAGCCGGTGACGCGCTCGCCGGCCGCATTGCGCTGCAGGCCCCGGCCGGCGCGCTCGAAGAGCCGCTGCCCCAGGGCCAGCTCCAGCTCGTTCAGCATCTTCGTCGCGGCGGGCTGCGTCAGGCCCAGGTGCCTGGCCGCCGCGCTCAGGGTGCCGAGTTCGTCCATGGCGAGCAGCAGCTCCACCTGCCGCATCCGCAGGCGATTCATCAGCTGCGGGGTGGTGTGCTGCCGGTCGACGGATCCCACGATGGATTACCTGAGGTTATGTTTCGATGAAGTACTTTCAGTTTACGGGAATGGGTCGGCCTCCTAGCATCGGGTCCACTCGATTCAAGCAGCACCCGGGAGACAAGCAATGAAGAGACGCATCCTGCTCGGTTGCGCCGCGGCCGTCCTGGTGGCCGGCACGGCCACCGCGCAAACCACCGACTGGCCCACGCGGCCGATCCGCCTGCTGGTGGGATCGGCGCCCGGCGGCGGCACGGACGCCATGGCGCGCGCGGTGGCCGACCGCCTCGGTCCGGCGCTGAAGCAGCCGGTCCTGGTCGACAACCGTCCCGGCGCTTCCAACACCCTGGCGGCGGACCTCACGGCCAAGGCCACCGACGGCCACACGATGGTGATGGGCGTCTCCACGGCGCACGCCATCGCTCCCCATCTGCTCAAGCTCAATTACGACAACGGCAAGGACCTCGTGCCGGTCGTCTTCGTGGGCTCCGTGCCGAACGTGCTGGTCGTCAACAACAACCTGGGCGTGAACAGCGTCGCCGAGCTGGTGGCGCTGGCGAAGAAGTCGCCCGGGCAGCTGAACTACGCATCGAGCGGCTCCGGCAGCACCCAGCACATCGCCGCCGAGCTGTTCAAGGAGGCGACGGGGACCTTCCTCACCCACATCCCCTACAAGGGCAGCAACCCGGCGCTCATGGACCTGATCTCCGGGCAGGTTCAGCTCAGCTTCGACACGCTGGCGTCCGTGCTGCCGCACATCCAGTCGGGCAAGGTGAAGGCGCTGGCGGTGACGAGCGCGCGACGCAATCCGGCGCTGCCGAACGTGCCGACGCTCGCCGAAGCGGGCGTGAAGGGGGTGGAGATGGGCGCCTGGTACGGCATCTACATGCCGGCGTCCACACCCAAGGCGGTGCAGGACCGCGTGTTCGACGAGGTCGGCAAGGTGCTCACTCTCCCGGAAACGCGCAAGCGGCTCGAGGGGATCGGCGGCGAGGCCGTGCCGATGACGCAGGCGCAGTTCAGCGCCTTCCACGGCACCGAGAACAAGCGTTATGCCGAGCTGATCAAGCGCCGCGGCATCAAGGTGGAATGAGCATGGGGACCCAGGACAAGCCCGTCGTCGCCGTCACGCTCGGCGATCCCGCCGGCATCGGCCCCGAACTCATCGCCCGCCTGCTGGCGCG
>Ga0247819_10002017_pt1 | contig 10720 bp, 16 predicted proteins | sample 13C_Xylose_Day6_FD_193428 | JGI IMG/M metagenome (GOLD analysis project Ga0247819, IMG submission 193428) | Soil microbial communities from agricultural site in Penn Yan, New York, United States - 13C_Xylose_Day6 | ecosystem: Environmental > Terrestrial > Soil > Agricultural land | place: USA... | reverse complement strand
ATAATTAAATGTCGCGTCTTACCAATAGGGTGCTTGATTTATAGGGCTTTTGACGTGTTTCAGAATTTGGCTGGGCCAAAGCTGGGCCAAAACGACGAAATCACAGCTTGTTCAGTTCGGTCCAGTCGGAGGTGGAGTTGATCCACTTCGCATAGGTCGAGAGCAACATTTGTACACTGTGACCCAACTGGTTTGCAATAAATGCAGCGTTCATGTTCGCCATCAGGCACATCGTTGCATAGGTGTGGCGGCAGTCATATTGCCGGCGCCGACGGATGGATAGCCGCTCCAGTGCCGCGAGAAAGTATTTCTTCGGCGTGCTGTCCGACCTGATCCACTCGCTGCTGGCGTCCGCCGGCGCAAACACAAACTCCGCACCATCCGCTGCCAACGAGCGCGCCACCTGAATGGCGTGTAGCGCCCGATCATTGAGCAGCACATCCCTGACCGTTTTGGTTTTTATCCTTTCGAACAATTCCCCCTTCACGATCACCCGGCACACGTGCGCCCGTCGTTTATCCTCGTCGACCTCCGCCCATTTGAGCGCCCGGATTTCCCCTGGGCGCATGCCGGTGAAAAATGAGAACTCGAAGTAGGCCGCGTACAGTCTGGTCGGCCCCGTCAAATTCTCGTACATGTCGGCGATGACCCGCTCGGCTTCATCACGCTCGAACGGGTCAACTTGCCGCTTGGCGATCTTCGCTCGCGGGATCGACAGGCAAGGGTTGCGCGAGATGTGCCCATCCATCACTGCCGTGTGCAGAACGCTCGACAGCTTGTCCGTGGCATTTCGGCGCACGCCCGGCGATTCCCACGCGATCGCCGAGACGATCTTGCGCAGGTCCGCCGAGGTGATGTTGTCGATCCGCTTGCTGGCCAGCGCCGGCATCCAGAACCGGTTCAGCACGCTTTTGTAGTTGTCGCGCGTGCTGTCGACGATCTCCCGACTGTCGAGCCAGATCTGGGCGAACTCGCCGAAGGTCGGCGTTTTACGGTCAAGCAGGTAGCTCGAGTTTGGGAACATTTGGGCGTAGAGGTCGTCGTTCATTGCGCCCAGCTTGATCAATTCCTTTACACGAGCACAGAGACTGCCGGCCGCCGCGAGCCCCTTGGCGTTCGGCTTATAGGGAGTCGGCTCGCTTCGACGCTGACCGTTCCAAGTAAAACGGATCCGGACGCTTTCACCACGGGGCTCGACGCCGTCAGGGAGGCCCATTGATTTTCTGCCCATGTGTTGTATCGCTCCAGGCTGTACATGATTCGTCCATTCACCTTGGCCCACACGCCAAGCGGGATAGCGCCAGACAAGCGCTTGTGCTCCAAGGCTTTGGAAGTGGTGCCGATCAGCTCGGCAAGGCGTGATTCCAGGACCTTGTCCACCAGCAAGGCGGACGGGTCATCGATGGCTGCCAGCTTTTTTGATTGCATAGCTGTCTCCATGCCACGCGTGGCGGCAGAAGGTGGTGATGGGTTATGCGAGTGGGGCGTAAGTTTCGCCGCGACGCTCGGCCGAAGCCTTCCGGTACGTCTCGTTGGTGTAGGGTGCGTCGGGCTCACGGCGTACCAGGGTCATCTGGTAGTGGGAGCCTTTGGCGCGATGCGTTCCGGCGCAATATTTCTCGATCAGGAAATTGGCGTCGTGCTTATCGCCTTTCTCTGCCCGGCTACCTGTGCCGATCGTTCCGCCTTTCCACGAGCCTTTCTCGGGGCCGGTCTCGCCATCGAACGAGATTTCAAGCTGGACGAACGTTCGAGTGGGTCGCAGTGCGCTGAAATACTTTTTCACCCAGCCAGTGCCTACGCGGTATACGCGCTTCTCCATGTAGCAATAGGCCCGGATTTCCTCGCCGTCGTAGTCCTGAAGCAGGAAGACGTAGCGCGGCATGGCGTCCTTGATCGCCGACCTTTCCTTGTAGTCGAGGCTGACACCCTGTCCCTTTTCGATATGCTCGACGCCCGCCGCGTCGCAGATGGCATGGAGTGCCAGATCGAACTCACGCCATGGGAACGAGTGATATCGAGACTTTGTGGTCCTGGAATCCCAAGTGCTCGGGCCGAAGTTGGTATGAATGCCATGGGTGGTTAGGCGGAAGCCGAACTGGCGAGAGTGGTATTCGTAGTAATGAAGGTGCCCATGCTCTGCAATTCGCTTGGCTTCCGCCTCAGGGCTCAGGCTGGTGAAGGTGTGCTGCTCGGCCCACGGCTTGATGATGTTGGGAATCTTGATCCAGGCTGAGTACTTCCAAATCTGGAGTACCAGCTTGTTACCCGGGTAGTCGCCCTGATCGCCGGAGTTCAGCGTGATGCCCAGGACGCTGTCGCGCTGGCCTTTGTAGTACAGATCAATGAAGTTCAGCAGCACGAACTTGTCGTGCCATGGATTCGCCCGGAAAACATTGCGGGACCACCAAGCTTTGATGATTTCGAGCATGCAATATTCCTCGCCCGCCGTTCACCGGCAGGCTGGTAGGTGGAAGAGGGGTTAGGCTTTTGTGTTCGTAGCCAGCTCGCAGTCAGCAGCCAGTTTCAGAAGGTTGCGGGTGGTCGGCTTGAAGCCCCTAGTGTCGGGGTACCCTTCATGCTCATGGCCTTCCGGGTGCGCCTCGAACGGACCGTGCCAGAACCAATTTGATTTCCAGTCAGCCCATACGGTGTAGGCGTCCTGACCTTCACCCCAATAGTCGGTGCCGCCGCCGACACTCCGTACGTGACTCACTCGGGTGCGCTGGCTGTACGCAAGCTCACTCGGCTCGTCTTTGTCGATCCAAGCACGGCGGTAAACGGCTGGATGCAGCTGGACAAGTCGTTTGCTGAGCTTCTTCTCGATGCGGGCCTTCATCGCCACGGCCCCTTGTAGATGAGCCAGAGCATGTAGAGCGGCGCTGCGATCATGGCGTCACCTTCTTGAACTCGATGACCCAGACCCATGGGTTGGCGGCCCAGTCGCCTCCGACAGAATCCCAAAGACCCGCAAAAGCATTGGCTGCCGTCGTCTGCAAGCCAGTCTTCCCATCGTCAGGGCCGACCATATAGCCGGTGCAGATGGGCCAGCCGTCATCGGGCCGGAACGCGACGCCGACGATTCCCTCCGCTAACGCCTGCTTTTCGCTGATGTCCTGTAACCGCTCGACGCGCACGTCGGTGATCTCCAGCAGGATGCGGCTGACCCAACGCGGCATGTGAATGCTCGGCTTCCAGACTGGCTGATCCGCTTCATACGGCGTCAGCCCATCGGCGGCGTAGACCAGAGTTCCGTCGTCTCGCGCCTCGTCAATGTCCAGGTCATCCGGCTTGAGGTAAGGGCCTCGCATTACTTCGAAGTGATCGCAGTACCAAGTCTCGCGCACCCACAGCCGGTCGCCGGGCTTGCCGTATGGGCACACGATTGGGTGTTCGGTGCCTTGGTCGTCCATGCAACTCTCGTCAAAGGTGTGCATCGGACGCCACGACCCGTCTGGTTGCTGATGAAGCTCGAACTGACAGTCTGCGCTGCGCATGCGCGGTTTGATCTCGCGCCGCGTTACTGTCTTTCGGCCTTCCAGGATGGCGCGCACCATCGGAGCCGAAAACAGGATCGGCCGTTCTTTGATATCGGTCATGTGGCCACCGCTGCGACAGAGAGGATGATGGCGCCCCAGATGCAGGCGCTTACGGCCATTACTTTCAGGATCATGGCGTCCCCTTCGCACCAGGGAGTTTCGGCACCGGCACTGCCCGGCGGCCCCAGATGCAGACCGGACCATCCTCGGTGTCGTGGATCGAGAGGATGAACCAACCGGGCTCGGCCGGGTGCTGGATCTCCCAGGCCGAGCAATCGCACTGGCCGTCATCCATGTAGGCTTCGAACACTTCGGCTGGAACGTCGCTTTCCATGTAGGAGACTTTGGTTTCCACCTGGTGGCGCAGGCACCATTCCTGAAATTGCGCCTCGGTGACTTCGTCGTCGAACTCCGGGAGGTAATCCGGGTGCGACCACCAGCCGTCAATGTCGCGCTCGACCGGCAGCGGCTGAATCAAAGCAGTTTCTTCAGGCATGACTTCGTCCTTGCCGCTATAGCGGCTGACTTTGAAGGGAGAGGGAGTTACTGGATCGCAGCAGCTTCGAGCGCTTCGTCGATCTCTGGATATTCGGGGCGTGCAGGCGGATAGGCCGGAGCTGTCATCGCTTGGTCAATGGCGGCGCGAAGGTTCTCGCTGTAGTCCTCGCCGATCACGCGCTCGGTCGGCTTGTCCATCCAATGGCCGACGATTTCGATGCTGATGCTGCTGTCACCTGCATCACCGTTAGGACTGCTGTCGTAGCGGACATCCCAGCAATTCGATTCCAGTGCATCGAGCCGGGCCTTGTCTCGCTCCAGCTCATCAATCCGCTGATCCGCTGCGTTCAGGCGCAGCTGCAGGGCGTCCCGTTCGGCCTTCATGCGATCGAAGGTCTCGCCGAGCACGTACTGCACTGGCCGGTGGCCGCACTCACAGTCGGGCCAAGGGTTGTCCTCTGCCCAGGTCCTGCCGTCACCGGTCGCTGCCTCGCAAGCTGGACCCAAGTAGATAATTTTTGGCTCGCTCACTTTGAACCCCCTCAATTGTCCGTACCCGTGTAGGTGCGCCAAGGAACCTTGACGCCATTGACCAGAAAGCCCCAGTCACCGCGCCACTTACTGGTGATGAAGAGGGTGATGACGCCTTCGTGGAATACCCTGTCGATTCGGTGGTATTCGCCGTGCCTGAGGCGCGCTGTGTCGCCTGGCTGTCGGTCGATGTACTCGGTGGCCTGGGCGCTGGCGGGAACATTCAGCCCGGACAGCGCCGGGTCTTCGTGATCGAGCAGGCGCTGCTCCGTGTAGCAGCCGCGCAGGATGATCGTTCGGGCGTTCCATGGGTGGTCATGCAGATCCCGGTCTTCGTCCGGCCGCATGATGTGATGGATGCGGAAGGACCACGGAAACCACCAGAACGCCGGCTTGTGCGTTTCCCGGCTGTACGGGTTGAACAGCCACCAGCGGCCCATGTACATCTCGGCGCCGTCGGCGGACATGATGTGCAGGTAGGGGGTGCGTTTGGCGCGGGCGATGAGCCAGTCGGCGATGGCCGGGCGGGCAAGCAGCTTGGCAATTAGGCGCCAGAGGAGATTGATCATGCCGCCTCCGCAACTGGCTGACGGAAGACGGGAAGGGCGCCGGCCTGCTCGCGCACAGCCCTCATGCCAGCCTCGTCGTAACCCCAGATGTTGCTGTCATCGAACCGTTCAGGCCCGAGATAGCCACGGTTCAGCGGCTCACCGGTGCAGATGTAATCGCGAAAGGCTTCGACCAGACTGCGCAGCGTTCCGCCGTGACTGAACCCGCGCCACCGGCCGCCCCACACCGTTTCATGCGTGAAGACGCGCTTCCCGCTGTAGTCATCGATGAACCAGACCTTGCCGCGATGATCGACTTCCATGCTGGCGTAGCGATTTACAGCCTGGCCGTAGAAGAATCGGCGGCCGTGGTCGGCGATGATTCGGATAGCCTGATTGACGTGCTCGGCGCGCTGGCGCTTCAGAGCGAGTTTGTTTTCTGTGGGCATGGGGCGTCCTATGCCGGGGCATGCCCGGGCGGCTAAAGTTCGAAGTTTTTGGTACGATTTGATTGTCGAAAAAAACAAACAGGAATGTTACATGGACGATGAAAAAGCTGTCGAAGAAAGCGGATCAAGTTTAAATGGCACGTGGCTTGTTTTGCTGGCATTTATATCTATCGCCTGCATTTCTTTACTTTTGATTTCTCATTTTCAGTTTGGTGTTGACATCCCGTTTTTAAAAGTGGTTAATCCGGCGTCTGCTACTTATTGGGGCCAAATTGGAGATTTTGTTGGAGGAGTTCTAAATCCGATTCTGAGCTTTATAGCTTTGCTTGCAGTAGTGTTAAGCCTAAGATCTCAGGCGTCTGAGCTAAAAGCGGCAAGAGCGGAGGCTAAAGCATCTCAAATTACTCAAGCTCAACAGACAAAAATTTTTAAAGAACAAAGTAAATTAATCGAGCGTCAAAGTTTCGAGACGGTGTTCTTCGGACTTTTAGATCTCCACACTAAAAATTCCGAAACAGCGAAATTCTTTCACATGGCCACAGCTGTTATTGGGGCCGATGCGTTTGAATCCTATTCCAAAAAATACAATGTTGACACTGTGGCGGTTACAATTGGATCCGCTGATATCCCTGCTAAATATATTATGGATAGAGCCCAATCATTTCATGAGAAGTCTCGGGAGGCATTGGGGCGGTATTTCAGAACGCTATTTGAGTTTCTTTTATATATAGATAATTACGGGGTCCCACAGCGTCGCAGTCCTCTTTATGTTAATCCAGTTTTGATTAAAGGATTTGAAACGCCAGACTCCATTACCAAAAAAACATATGCCGGAATCGTTGCAGCGACCTTTAGTGTGTATGAATCAGAATGCATAATGCTGTATTGTTTGACTCCAGAAGGCAAAGACTTAAAAAGTCTTTGCGAGAAATATGGACTTCTGAAGCACCTCCCGGATCGACAGAATCAAAAGTTTGCTAAAGCTCTATTTGAATCGTCAGCATTCGGATAACTTTCTCATTCACCTAGGCGTGAGCCTGGATCAGACTAAGCAGCAGCCTTCAGTGCCTCAATAATCCGCTGTCCGGCCAGCGGTGGCACTGCATTGCCGGTCATATGCATCGTCAGCCGGTGGTTGTCTGGGCGCAGGGTGTCTTCCGGGAACGACTGAGCAGCCATGGCCTCATCGGCGGTGATCATGCGCATCATGTCGCCATCGACAACTGCCCAGCGGTCTAGGGTGGTGATGGTGCCGATCGGGCGATCCAGGCTGCGACCAGTCAAGCCCGAGCCTGATCCGTAATAAGGCATGACGAACCGCTCGCCGAAGCGCTTGCGGCCGTTCTCCACTCGAATCAGCGTCGACTCAGCGCGGCCAGGCTTTACGATTGGCGACCAATTGCCGGCGTCGAAGTTGATGATCTCGCGGGCAGGCACGTGTTGGTAGCGAGGCAGCTGCAAGTGCAGCGGCGCTTTGCTGCGAGAGCAGACCATGAACAGGCGCACGCGGTGCTGCGGCACGCCGAGATCGGCGCAATCCACGATGTGAGGCGCCAGCGCGTAGCCCAAGCGCTGCATTGCATCAGCCCAAGCTGGATACAAAATCCAATCCATAAACTCGGGGACGTTTTCGATCACGGCAAATTCCGGTCTGTTGACCTCGGCGTTTGCTACCGGCGCCCAGGCCGTTGAACGCGAGTTGTCGTGCTTCGGGCTACCGGATTCCTTGCCGCGCGCCTTGGTGTGACCTTGGCAGCAAGGCGAAGCCAGCATCACGTCATGCTTCGGCACTTGCGACCAGTCAGCCTGGTGCAGGTCCTGGCAAATATGCTTAGTGTCGGGGTGGTTGGCGCTGTGCCACTCGACAGCAGACGGCCAATGGTTGGCAGCCCAAAGCACGTCCAATCCCGCGGCCTTGCCGCCAGTAGTCCATCCGCCAAACCCGGCGAACAAGTCGATTGCAGATTGCATAGAAGATCCTCGCCGGCTGGCGTGATTCGTTGAAGTGGGGTATTTGTGTTCGGCCCGGCATGGAGCCGGAAGGAGATTCGTGTGGGTGAAATTGGTCTAAATGACGCTCGAGGTTACTTCAAAGAGCTTGCTGCTCCGGCTTTTGTAGAATTCTGGAAGGAATATCAGCATGACGTTCCAGTTGACAGGGAGCGGTTCACACTTGTCTATCGGCGATTAATCACCGCTCTTTTTTTCCTTAATCACATGACGGACAAGACCGCTAAACAGCGAGGTGTAAAGAACCCTGTCGATTTAATCGAAATGGTTAAGGGAGCGGACTGTGGCGCGGGAACGGCACTTGATATTTGCCGATTACTTGTTAACGACGTTAAACATCCAGCCAAGCGATTACAAACATATGATGTTCGCGATCGCATCATGCCCTACGACGATCAGGGAGTTAATCTGCTTCCGTCTTGGGTTTACACAGATAAACTTGGAGGGCATCACGAGCTTGGCGACGTTGCGCAACGTGTCTGGAAATATTGGATCGAATATCGTCACGAGCGGAAGTGAGAGCTAGTAGAATGGAAACCTCTTACAGGAAAGTTCTTAGACAAATTTATAAATCTAATGCTCTGCAAACTCACGAACTTTTAGGTCAAATCCACCGGACGCACAACGATCATCGCGATTTTTACCCGATGGTTGCGCTACTAAATGCAGGTTACGTAGGCTTTACCGGCGGAGTGCCACCCGAAAATACGAAGTTTAGAGACACCATCATAGCTCATACACTTCAATGTTATTCACAAGGCCCAGGTGCACAGTCGTATGGGATGGTCGAAGTAAATGGTAGTGGTGACGCCGACGGTTTGTATTTTTATATCGGGCCAAAGGGAATTGAGTATTTCGAGACGCGTAGATCAGACAATAAGAAGCTTTTAATCTCTGCTTGTTTGAGCCTGCTTGCCGGTATAACAGTCGCCTTTGTTTCGATATACCTCAAGCGTTGAGCGGAAGAATCCGATCAGTTCAAGCTTCAACCCCGGTTCTAGCAAACTCTTTCAGCTGTCGCGACTGCTTTTCAGTAACAACGATTTCAGGTCGCGACATGCTGGCGAAACGGGTGGACTCTTCGGCCGGGGCGGCAGCGAGGTTGAGCAGGAACGTCGACACTGTCTCCTGCCACTCCTCGAAGTCGTGTCGCTCGCCCAGCACCTGAAGTGCGTCAGCGAGCGCTTTCGACACAATCAGCGTGCGCTTTTCGGCGCCGATCCGGTCCAGCAGGACTTTTTCCTTCGCGCGCTTGTCCCGCTGAATCTGCGCATTGTCTTTGGCCATGGCCTGCCTCTTCAATTCCGTGGGCCGGTAGATCCAGCCATGTCTGTCGTCGGCGCTGGCGCACCTGGTTGCTGATGCGTCTCACGGTGGCCCCGGGAACTTGATGTCGTTCTCGCGGGCGATGAGCCTGGCGCGTTTGGTTTCCATGCCCATGGCCTTGGCCGCTTCGATGACGGTGTGCCCGGCGTCGGCCAGTTCCTTGAGGCGCGGCGCCTGCTTGTTGCGCTCGATGCGCAGCTTGTTGCTGTGGGAGGTGCCGAACATTGCTTCCTTCTCGCCGGTGACGCCGGAGGGGATTTGCTGGACCGCCCGGCCAGCGCCGAAGAACTGGTCAAGCTTCCGGTTCAGGTCGTCGATGAGCGAGTCACGCGGGTTGGGCATTGGTACGCCGATCATTGCGCACCTCCCGGCTGGCGCTTGGCCTTTTCCTCGAGCTGGATGGCGTAGTCGACGGCGGAGGCGTGCTCGAAACGGAAGCCACAGGTCTTGCCGGTTACCAGGTCGATGATGTGGTAAGCCTTCGGCCCGACCGTCTTCACCTGGAAGCGCAAAGCCTGCTCAGGCTTGGGCAGGTTGGCCAGCCGGGCGAAGTCTTCGCGCGCGGCCTGGGTACGAATCAACAGCACGCCGAGGACGTCCCGGCGTTGTTGCAGCAATGGGTGCATTTGCATGGCTGATCCCTCGGTGTGGGTTGCGTGTATTCGTCAGCACTCTGTCCGCCTGCTGGTTGCCGTTGGGCGCAGGGGAGAGTGCTGACGGATAAAGGCGGGGCAAAAGAAAGGCCCGTTGGACGTTCGGGCCTTTCACAGATGCAGTGATCTTTTGGCTATGGTCTATTTCATGATGGTCATCCTCTGATGCGCGCCGTTGGCATCTTGGCGGGCGCTCGCCGATCTCTGGTGTTGCCTGCGGGGGGCCGCATTGCGCGGTGCAGAATCGTCCGCATCGGAAAGTGATCGAAACACCAGGGCGCTACCCCTACTTGGTTCCCGCCGCGTTTCTGGTATTGGCCGGCAGATCCGGCTCAGGAGATTTACGGGGCTTTGCGATCCTAGCGCTGCAGCCCGCTTGGGCACGCTTCGATCACTCTCCGATGCGGCCTGGTGCTGCGGAGTACCAGGTGCTCGGGCAGTTACCGTCAGGCTGACGTGGCGCTGGTTGTTCAGTCGTACGGCAATTCAACGGCTTCGCTACCGCTTTCCATGACGCCGAGCGCAGCCTGGTCAAATGCGAGATGGATCGATGTGGCGCCTTGCTCGTCGTCCCGTTCAAGTTCTCCCACGAGTTCCTTGAGGAACTGCGCCCGGTCGAGAATCTTGCAGGGTTCGCCGTCTTCGTTCTTGGCTGGCCAGGTGTCTGCCATCTCCGTGATGTTGCAGAGGCAGTCGACACCGATTCGGATCACCAGATGATCGCCTTCAATGCCGATGGACAGTGCTTCTTGAGCGGGTTCTACGTTCATGGTTGATCCTCGGTTGTCATCCCGCTGCCCACTCAGTGAATGGGCAGAAGTGATGCTATCGAGCGAAGCGAAACCACATCACCATGCCCAGGGCGAGGCCGGAGATGACGCCGGCCAGGTAGGCGATGGAGATGATGTGAAGGATGCTCGCCACCACCAGCAGGACAGCGCCCAGCAGGATCGCAGTGAGCAGGCGGCTGATCACCGAACCACCTTCACGACGCTGTTGATGCCCTTGTCCACGGCACGGCGAACTTTCTTCGCCTCATCTGGTTGCAGGATCGCCAGGTAGTCGTTGTTGAAAACGATCTGAGCACGCAAGCAGTAGGTCTTCGGATCCTTGAACGAGTTCGAGGTGTCCAGCCCGCTGCGTGCTTCCTTGGGTACCGCGCAGTG
>Ga0247819_10002014_pt1 | contig 10728 bp, 6 predicted proteins | sample 13C_Xylose_Day6_FD_193428 | JGI IMG/M metagenome (GOLD analysis project Ga0247819, IMG submission 193428) | Soil microbial communities from agricultural site in Penn Yan, New York, United States - 13C_Xylose_Day6 | ecosystem: Environmental > Terrestrial > Soil > Agricultural land | place: USA... | reverse complement strand
GGCCGGAACGCGCGATCGCGATGAGGCCGGCAAGGCTGTTGCTGGCAAAGGCGACACGGTAGCGGCGATTGGCGGTTTCCATGGCGTCGCACGCCGCGCGATGATCGAGCGTCACGGGTGCCGAGAGCGCCAGCGGCAGCACATCCTTGGTGATGAGGTCCGGTTCCGGCCTGTCCGCCACCCAGACGAAACTTTCCCTGCGGAGCACGTCGCGGTGTTCAGGATCGGATTGCGAAACCAGCGCCATGTCAATCTGGCGGCGCTGCAGGAGGGGACGCAATTCCGTCGTGGGAGCGCAGACCATGCGCAGATCGACTTTCGGGTAGGTGCTGAAGAAACCTTTCAGCAGTTCCGGCAGGAAGGCGATGGAGTAATCTTCAGGGCAGCCCAGGCTGACGGTTCCCTGCAGGGTCGCCTCGCCCATATCGGCAAGGATTTCATCATGCCGGGCAAGAAGGGCGCTGGCATGGGCGAGCAGCTTCTCGCCCGCCGCGGTTATACGTACTCCCGAACCCGTTCGCTGCAGCAGCGTGTGGCCGACCAGTTCCTCCAGCCGCTGCATCTGCGTGCTGAGCGCGGATTGGGTGCGCCCGATCTGTGTGGCGGCGACGCTGATGGAGCCAGCTCGCGCGACAATGGTAAAGTTCTTCAGGAGCGTAAGGTCGAGCATGGCGATATCAAAATTATCGATATCGGAATAAAATACTATCAATTGGACCGGGGTGGCAATGGGTTGTTATGTTTCGGCAAGATAAACTTTGGGGAACGAGCCATGGACAATCTCGCTGAAAACTTCGCCTCGCTCAACGACGAACCGGCATTCTGGGACGCTGCCAATAAACACCTGACCCGTTACGGACCCGCCTTTGAGGAGATCATCGTCGAGCGGGCCGAGGGAAGTTTCGTTTATGATGCGGATGGCCGCGCCATTCTCGATTTCACCTCCGGCCAGATGAGCGCTTTGCTCGGACATACCCATCCGGATATTGTCGCCACCGTCAACCGGCAGATGGCATCGGTTGCGCATCTGTTTTCCGGCATGTTGTCCCGCCCGGTCGTTGAACTTGCGGCGCGGCTGGCGGCTCTGGCGCCGGGTCTCGATCGCGTGCAATTGCTGACAACAGGCGCTGAATCCAACGAAGCGGCGATCCGCATGGCGAAGCTCGTGACCGGCGGGCATGAGATCGTCGCCTTCGCACAGAGCTGGCACGGCATGACCGGTGCTGCGGCCTCCGCCACCTATAGCGCCGGCCGCCGGGGGTATGGCCCGGCGACGGCCGGCTCACTCGTTATTCCCGCGCCGAATGCCTATCGTCCGCGCTTCAAGAACCCCGATGGATCGAATGACTGGCAGGCGGAGCTTGACGATGCCTTCGAATTGATCGATCGCCAGTCGACGGGCAATCTCGCCGCCTTCATTGCCGAACCGATCCTGTCGAGCGGCGGTATCCTCGAATTGCCCCTCGGTTATCTCGCTGCCCTGAAGAAAAAGTGCGAGGAGCGGGGCATGTTGCTCATCCTCGATGAGGCGCAAACCGGCGTCGGCCGGACCGGAAACATGTTCGCCTTTCAGCGCGATGGCGTGACGCCTGATATCATGACGCTGTCGAAGACGCTCGGCGCCGGCTTGCCGCTTGCGGCGGTGATGACGCGTGCGGAGGTCGAGCAGAAGGCTTTCGAGAGGGGTTTTCTGTTCTATACGACCCATGTTTCCGATCCCCTGCCGGCGGCTGTCGGCGTGACGGCTCTCGATGTGGTGGCGCGAGATGGTCTGGTGGAACAGGCGATTGCCCGCGGAAATCGTTTGAAGGAGGGGCTGCTCTCGCTGCAGCAACGGTTCGAATGCGTTGGAGATGTGCGCGGGCGCGGGCTTTTGCTCGGACTTGAAGTCGTCGCAGACCGCCACACGAAAGCCCCGGGTTTCGAACTTGGTGCGCGCATCATGCAGGAGGCGATGTTGCGTGGCCTCAGCATGAACATCGTCAAGCTGCCCGGCATGGGCGGCGTTTTCCGCATTGCGCCGGCGCTGACGGTATCGGATTCGGAAATCGACCTTGGGCTGGAGATACTGGCGGATTCTATCGAATCCGCACAGCTTGCCCGCTAGGTGTGGCCGGCATTTGCCGGGAATGTCAGTTCCACCCTTGCGCCTTCGCCGGGTCTGGAACTGATATGCGCTTCACCGCCGCTCTGGCGGACGAACCCGTAGACCATGGCGAGGCCAAGGCCCGCACCGCCATGATCGCCCCGCGTGGTGAAATAGGGCTCGAACGCCTTGTCCACGGCCTCCGGTGTCATGCCGATGCCCTCGTCGGTGACGGTGATCACCAGCGTATCTTTTCCAGAGGCGGCCTCGATCGAAATCAGGCCGCCATCGGGCATGGCGGCTGCGGCATTGAGGCATAGATTGAGAATGGATTGCTCGAAGAGGGCAGGGTCCAGCGGTATCGAGGGAAGATTGTCATCGGTATCAAGCGCGATCCGGCATTTGGGGCCGACGGCGATTTCCAGAATATCGGCCATGCCCCGCAGCAGGCTTGCGACATTGATGACGCTTGGGTGGATCGGCTGCTGGCTGCCGATGGTGAGCATGCTGGTGGCCAGAGACCGGCCGCGGTCTGCCGCCTTGCGGATACGGGCGATGTGCCGCTTCTGGCGATCGTTGAAACCGGCTTCCCGTTCCAGAAGGCCGAGGCTGCCGGTGATGATGCCGATCATGTTGCCCACCTCATGGCTGAGCTGGTGGGTCATGCGCATAATGCCATCAAGCCGTTGGGCCTTCACGGCTTCCGCTTCCTGACGGTCGAGAGCGGTCACATCGCGGGCGAGCAGCACGATGCCGCCATCCGGCTGGCGTGACATCGAGACTTCGATCACCCGCTGATCGTCAGTGCGATGGCGCACGACTGCGCGGTCGAGCAACTCCCCCGGCTCTGTATCGAAGGGCAGTAGAGCCGGGTCGATTTCCGGGATGGGTTCGACAAACCGGCGAAGCGGCAGTTTTCGCGACGAGCCGGAGCGTCCGACGAGTTCGATGATGCGGCGGTTCATGGTGATTGGTCTGCCAGCCGGATCGAACAGCGCTATTCCCTCATTCATGTTGCGGAAGGTCGAGCGGATGGTGCGGGCCGCCGCTTCCGCCGTGCGCCTGAGGCGCGAGACGCGATCGACGCTGTCGTGGAAGGCGCGGAATGCATCGAGCAGCCGGATCAACTCCGTCTCGGGACCCGTATAGGAGGGCGGCCCGACGTCCTTTTCCCCCTTGGCGAGGGCATTCATGCCGTTGGAGAGCGTCACGATCCCGCGCGAGACACGCATCACTGAGCGGATCGAGAAGATTGCCACGATGAGAACCAGAAGGGAGGCGACGGCGACAATGATCAGCAGCCGGTTGAGAGCATCGGACGTCGAGATCAGGTCTTCGTTCAGGCTTCGCGCAACAGCGTCACCCTGGGTTTCGGTCACATGGGAAAGATCGCGCGAGACGGTGTGAAGCCGGGAGACAGAGGCGCGGATCGCGAACATTTCCAGAAGGTAACGGCTCTGGGCCTCGAATACCCGCTCATAGGGCTGGAGTTCGGCCAAGGGCAGGCGCTCGCCCGGATAACCCTGCTGGCGCGCCGTTGTTTCCGCCACGTAGCGGCGGCGCAGTTCGCCAAGCTGGAAAAGGCTGTCGGATGCGGATGCGGCCTGCACGATGCCGTTCATTCTTCGACGCAGTTCCGGATCGAGGATGCCCTGACCGGTGGCGATTTCGCCGAGCGCTGCTGCCGCTTCCGCCTTGTGCCCCTGCGCCGCGTCGGCATCCTTTGCGAGGTCCAGTGTCTGCGCTCTGATAAGCTGGAGCAGTTCAACGATACGCTCGCTCGCAAAACCGCGTGCGGCCCGTTCGCCCCTGTCTGGACCCGTCATCTGCAACAGCAGGTCGACCTGCTGGACCACGGAGCGGCTTTCGCTGGAAACGCGATAGGGCGAGGCGGCATTCATCAGAAACGGGGCGCTGGAGACGAGATCGGAGACCTGCCGCGAGACCAGCGACGCCTTGGCGAGACTGGAAAAGGCCTGCAAGCCGTAGGCCGCCATTTCATCGCGGGCGCGCTGCAGGCCGTAAATGGCGATGGCGGAAAGGCTGAAGACGAGGATGCAGGTAAAGACGATCGCAAAGGGCAGGCGAAAGGCGATGGAGGAAAGGAAGGAGCGGCTGATCACGGGGAAAGCTCGCCCTCATCGGTATGCAGGACATAACCCTTGCCGCGTCGCGTCTTGATGTGACGTGGAAGATCCGGGTTACGCTCGATCTTGCGCCTGAGCCGCAGCACCAGCACGTCGACATTTCTGTCGATATAACGGTCGCTTTCCGAACCCAGCCTGTCGAGAATCTGGGAGCGGCTGACGGGCTGGTTGGGTGTTTCTGCGAGAATTTCCAGAAGTGCGAATTCGGCACTGGTGAGCGTGCGGCTGCGGTCAGCGAGGCAGACGGCGCGGCGCGCATCGAGATCGATCGCCCAGTCGCCGAGGCGCAGCGCTGTGCGGCCGTGGTCACGCTCGCTGTCCTTGTCCTGTTTCAGCGACGGGATTGTTCGCCGCAGGACGGCCTTGATCCGCGCCGTGAGTTCAATCGGTTCGAAGGGTTTGACCACATAATCATCGGCGGCGGTTTCAAGACCGAGTACCCTATCGGCAGCACTGCCGGCGGCGGTGACCATGACGATACCGATGTCGATCTGGCTGCGCAGCCGCTGGGCAAAGGTGCGCCCGGATGTGCCGGGCAGATTGTGGTCGACGAGGACGAGCTCCATCCTGTCCTTTGCCAATATCTCGTCCGCCTCCTCGGCGGAGCGCGCGCAGGTGGGCAGCCAGCCCTCCGCCTCGATGAGGTCCGAGATGAGCTCGGCCATATCCGGATCGTCCTCGACGATCAGAATGCGAACCTTCTGATTAAGCACTGCATATTCCTCCCGCTGTCATCATAGGCGCGGCGGCGACGATCTTCAAAGGTTCGCTGGTTATCTCCCCTGTCATAATTGTAATAACTGTAATCTTGTTCGGCGGTGCGGTGAAAGATTGGTAACCATTCTTCGATTGCGGTGCGGGCTGGATGTGACATGCTGTTGGTGGAGACTGGAACGGGGAGGTTCCAGGCAGGGAGGCTTAATTGAAAGCATTGACCGCACTTGCGGCGAGCATGGTCCTATGGCTGTGCGGCGCAGGGCATGGCATGGCCGAGCCGAAGTTGAACGTCCTGTGCGGCGTCGACGAGGCCTGGTGTTTGACCATGAAGCGGGCTTTCGAAGCCAAGGTCGGTCTCGAGATATCAATGGTGCGGAAGAGCACCGGCGAAATCCTCGATCAGATCCGCGCCGAACGATCCCATCCCACGGTTGATGTCTGGTGGGGTGGTACCGGCGACACCCATTTGCAGGCGGATTCGGAAGGGTTGCTGGATGAATACCGGCCCGTCCATCAGCAGGATTTGCTGCCCTGGGCGCAGAATTTCTCCGTGATGTCTGGGTCTCGGTCTGCCGGAATCTATGCCGGCGCGCTGGGTTTTGCCTATAATTCGGAACTGCTTGCGAAGAACAATCTGCCGGCGCCGACCTGCTGGAAGGACTTGGCGAAGGATGTTTATCGCGGCCATATCCTGACTGGCAATCCGAACTACTCCGGTACAGCCTTCACCATGCTGGCCACTCTCGTCCAGCTGTTTGGCGAGGAGGAGGCTTTTGGTTTCATGGCAAAGCTCAACCAGAACGTCGTGAGCTATACCAAGGTTGGTGCAGCGCCGGTCAAGGCGGCGGCGCGGGGCGAGATCTTGATCGGGATTTCCTTCATGCATGATGCCGTGACCCAGAAGATCGAGGGTTTCCCGCTTGTCATCGTCGCGCCGTGCGAGGGCACCGGTTATGAAATCGGGGCCGTCAGCATCGTCAAGGGCAATCGCAATCCTGCCCTTGCGCAAAGCTTCGTGGAATTTGCGCTGAGCCCGCAAGGGCAGGCGACCGGGGCCGCGGCCGGCCAGAACCAGGTGCCTTCCAATGCCCGGGCGACATTGCCACTGACCGCACCTGACATATCGATGATCAAGATGGTGGATTACGACTTCGCCACCTTCGGCCAGCCTGAAGAGCGAAGTCGGCTATTGAGCCGCTTCGACAGCGAAATCCACCCGACCCAGTAGGGCAGAAAACCAACATCCCAAAAGACAGCGCGCGCGCCGCAGGGTGCCGCGACCGGCAGCGCCATGTCTGCGCGTGGCCCAAGAATTCAGACGCAAGCTACAGGAGGATAACCATGCGACTGACAATACTTTCCACCCTGCTTTTTGCCGGCACGGCGCTCAGTGCCGTATCGGCGCAGGCGGCAGGCGAACTTAACCTGATCTGCTCGGCCGATGTCGTCATCTGCGAACAGATGAAGGGCGATTTCGAAAAGTCACACGACATCAAGGTCAATATGGTGCGCCTGTCTTCGGGCGAGACCTATGCCAAGGTGCGCGCGGAAGCCCGCAACCCGAAGACCGACATCTGGTGGGCCGGCACCGGCGATCCGCACATGCAGGCGGCATCCGAGAACCTGACGCTCGAATACAAATCGCCGATGCTGGATCAGCTGCAGGACTGGGCCGTAAAACAGGCGGAAAGCACCGGTTACAGGACTGTCGGCGTTTATGCCGGCGCGCTGGGCTGGGGCTACAACACTGAAATCTTCAAGTCCAAGGGCTACAAGGAGCCGAAGTGCTGGGCCGATCTGCTGGCGCCGGAGCTGAAGGGCGAAATCCAGATCGCCAATCCGAATTCGTCTGGCACCGCCTATACGGCGCTGGCGTCGCTCGTGCAGATCATGGGCGAGGATCAGGCGATCGACTATCTGAAGAAGCTCAACGCCAATATCTCGCAATATACCAAGTCCGGTTCGGCACCGGTCAAGGCGGCGGCGCGTGGCGAAACCGCGCTCGGCATCGTCTTCATGCATGATGCGGTGGCGCAGACGGCGGAAGGCTTCCCGGTCAAATCAATCGCGCCCTGCGAAGGCACGGGTTACGAGATCGGCTCCATGTCGATCATCAAGGGCGCCCGCAATCTCGACAATGCGAAGGCTTGGTACGACTGGGCGCTGAAGCCGGAAGTGCAGTCGCGCATGAAGGACGCCAAGTCCTTCCAGCTTCCCTCCAACAAGACGGCGGAAGTGCCCAAGGAAGCGCCGAAGTTCGAAGACATCAAGCTCATCGACTACGACTTCAAGACCTATGGCGATCCGGCCAAGCGCAAGGCGCTGCTGGAACGCTGGGACCGTGAGGTCGGTGCGGTCGCGAACTGATCTGAACTCCGGCGATCGGCATCCCGGCTTTTAAAGCTGGGGTGTCCGCCACTCTTTCATCGGCATGAAATAAGCGAGGTCGGCCATGACACGTGGCAATCGCAGGCTGGACATGGTCCTGGCGCTCGGGGCTTTTGCTCTGGTCTTTCTTCCCTGGTATCGCATCGAAGGCGGCTTTTTCAGCTTCCGCTGGCTATCCGGATTTTTCTCGTCGGCCAGCAATGCGCCCGGTGTGCTGCAGATATTGTCCTATGGCAAACCATGGCTTGTCGGCGTGGTTGTCTTTTTCCTCGCCGCATGCCTTGTCCGGCCTATCCGTGATCCGATGCGACGTGGCAGGCTTCTTGCGATTATCGGAGCCATCGGACTTGTTTTCCTCGCCTTGCAGGGGCTGGCCATCGGCTTTACCGGCTGGAGCTGGACGGTGAGCGAAAACCTCTTCGGCATGCTTGCCGATGGCCAGCCGTCCATGGGTGCCGGCGCCGTCGTCATGTCGTTCGTCTTCGTGCTTCTTTTTGCCTTCGGCCTTGCCGAACGCGGCGTCATGAAGGGCGACGCCTTCGTCGTCGGCGCCATTTCCGTTCTGGCTTTCCTTGTCACGGTTTTTGTCTTTTATCCGATCGGCAGCATGCTGGTCGCCTCCGTTCAGGATTTCGACGGCTCCTTCAACGCCGATGGCTTCATCCGCAATATCAAGGATCGCGGCATCTGGAGCCTCGGTTGCGTAGTGGGTGAAGAGCGTTGCGGTGTCGCGTGGCGCACGCTGTTCCTTGCCCTGATGACGGCCTTCGGTTCGACCGTGCTCGGTCTTGGCTTTGCATTGATCGCCACCCGCACGCGCTTTCCCTTCAAGAAGGGCCTGCGGCTTCTGACGGTTCTGCCGATCATCACGCCGCCTTTCGTCATCGGCCTTGCTTTGACGCTGCTTTTCGGTCGCGCCGGCGTCGTCACCGAATGGCTTTCCTATCTCTTCGGTATCGAACCGGGCCGCTGGCTTTATGGCATGACCGGCATCTGGATTGCGCAGGTCCTTTCCTTCACGCCCATCTCGTTTCTGGTGCTGATCGGCGTGGTCGAAGGCGTCAGCCCGTCAATGGAAGAAGCCTCGCAGACGCTGCGCGCCGACCGCTGGCGCACCTTCTGGCGGGTGTCGCTGCCGCTGATGAAGCCCGGTCTCGCCAATGCCTTCCTGATCGGCTTCATCGAGAGCATGGCGGATTTCGGCAATCCGCTGGTGCTCGGCGGCACGCATGGTGTTCTGTCGACGGAAATCTTCTTCGCCGTTGTCGGCTCACAGAATGATCCGTCCCGCGCCGCGGTTCTGGCGATCATCCTGCTGTGCTTCACGCTTTCGGCCTTCCTTGCCCAGCGTTTCTGGCTGGCAGGCAAGAATTTCGCGACGGTGACGGGGAAGGGCGACAGCGGCGCGCATATCGCGCTTCCGCGCGGGCTGTCCATCGGCGTCCACGCCGTCGTCGTGCCATGGATGATCTTCACCATCGTTGTTTATGGCATGATCCTTGTGGGCGGTTTCGTGAAGACCTGGGGTCTCGACAATTCCCTGACCTTCGACCACTACATTCGCGCCTTTTCCGTCAGCTTCTCCAATGGCTCGATCGCCTGGACCGGTGTAGCCTGGAACTCGTTCTGGACGACCATGAAGATCGCGCTGGTTTCCGCGCCATTGACCGCTGCCGTCGGTCTTTTGACCGCCTATATCATCGTGCGGCAGAAATTTGCCGGGCGGAACCTCTTCGAATTCGCGCTTATGATGAGCTTCGCCATTCCCGGCACGGTTATCGGCGTCAGCTACATCATGGCCTTCAACCTGCCACCGGTGGAAATGACGGGCTCGGCGCTGATCCTGATCGCCTGCTTCGTGTTCCGCAACATGCCGGTCGGCGTGCGCGGCGGCATTGCGGCGATGAGCCAGCTCGACAAGAGCCTCGACGAGGCTTCGTTGACGCTGCGGGCCAATAGTTTCCGCACCATCCGCAAGGTCATTCTGCCGCTGCTCAGGCCCGCGATCACGGCCGCGCTGGTCTATTCCTTCGTCCGCGCCATCACCTCGATCAGCGCCGTCATCTTCCTCGTCAGCGCCGAATACAACATGGCGACCTCCTACATCGTCGGCCTTGTCGAGAACGGCGAATATGGGGTGGCGATTGCCTATTCCTCCATGCTGATCGTGGTGATGATCACTGTCATTACCGGCTTCCAGCTCATTGTCGGCGAGCGTCGCCTGCGGCGCGAAAACCGCGTCGCCGGCCTGCCCGCCACTTCCTCCGTTCCTCTTGCCCAGGAGAAAACCGCATGATTTCCGTAAAGCCCGGTTCCGTCACCTTCCAGAATGTCCGCAAGACCTTCGGCGCTTTCACCGCCATTCCCGACCTGTCGCTCACCATCGAGCCCGGCACGCTGGTGACGCTGCTCGGCCCCTCCGGTTGCGGCAAGACGACGACGCTGCGCATGCTGGCCGGCCTCGAACATCCGACCAACGGACGCATCCTGATCGGCGACAAGGATGTGACCATGCTGCCCGCCAATGAGCGCGATGTCTCGATGGTCTTCCAGTCCTATGCGCTTTTCCCGCACATGACGGCGCTCGATAACGTCGCCTACGGTCTGCAATCCTCCGGGCTGCGCAAGGCAGAGGCGCGGGAAAAGGCGGAAGAGGGGTTGAAGCTCGTCGGCCTTGCCGGCATGGGGCACCGTCTTCCGGCCGAACTTTCCGGCGGCCAGCAGCAGCGTGTCGCGGTCGCCCGCGCTCTGGTGCTGGAGCCGCAGGTGCTGCTGCTGGATGAACCGCTTTCCAACCTCGATGCCCGCCTTCGCCGCCGGGTCCGCACCGAAATCCGCGAGTTGCAGCAGCGGCTTGGCTTTACTGCCGTCTATGTCACGCATGATCAGGATGAGGCGCTGGCTGTTTCCGACCGGATCATCGTGATGAAGGATGGCGAGATCGCCCAGTCGGGTGCGCCACGCGATCTCTACGAAGCGCCGGCCTCCGCCTTCATCGCCGATTTCATGGGTGAGGCCAATGTCGTCAGTTGCGAGGTCATCGGCGTTGAGGGCGCCGATGCGCTGATCCGTGTCGGCGGGATCGATCATCGGGTCTCGGCCCGCAATGTCCGGCCAGGCCCGGCCAAACTCGCGGTTCGTCCCGGCTCGATTTCCATCGGACAGCCGGGTGGGCAGGGGCTGGCCGGGCGGGTGTTGCACAGCGCCTATCTCGGCGGTCACGTCGAATATGAGGTGGAAACCGATATCGGTACGCTGTTCATTGTCGATCATGCCGTGGAGACCAGCCTGCCGGCGGCGAGCGACGTGACGCTGGGGTTCAGGAACCGGGGCATCGCCTTGATTCAGGCTTGATGCCGCCGGTCCCGCATTCAGGATTTCATTGCGACA
>Ga0247819_10002011_pt1 | contig 10731 bp, 13 predicted proteins | sample 13C_Xylose_Day6_FD_193428 | JGI IMG/M metagenome (GOLD analysis project Ga0247819, IMG submission 193428) | Soil microbial communities from agricultural site in Penn Yan, New York, United States - 13C_Xylose_Day6 | ecosystem: Environmental > Terrestrial > Soil > Agricultural land | place: USA... | reverse complement strand
TGCCGGGCTGGGCGTGGCTGGCGATCATCTCGGGTCTGGCTCTGGCCGGTTGGCTGGCCGAGGGCAGGGGTTGGCGCCTGCGTCGGACCTGACGTGAATCGGCGCCAAACTTGCCAATTCGGCCGCTCATTGCTAGGCAAACCAAAACAGTTCAAGAGGACCGCCGCGATGGCCGCCGACGAGACCACCTACATCCCGCCGACCGAAGTCGATCTGGCCACGATCAAGCGCATCCTGCCGCATCGTTATCCCTTCCTGCTGGTCGACAAGGTTCGCGACATCGTCCCGAGCGAAAGCTGCGTCGGGATCAAGAACGTGACCTCGAATGAGCCGCATTTCGAGGGCCACTTCCCGCAAGAGCCGGTGATGCCGGGCGTGCTGATCATCGAGGCGATGGCGCAGGCCGCCGCCGTGCTGGTCGGCGTCAGCCTTGATCTGGCCGACAAGGGCATGGGCACCTATTTCATGTCGATCGACAAATGCCGCTTCCGCGCCAAGGTCGTGCCCGGCGACGTGCTGGAACTGCACATGAAGACCCTGCGCGGTGGCGGCAAGGTCTGGAAATTCGAGGGCCGCGCCATCGTCAACGGCGTCCTTGCCGCCGAGGCCGAGGTGATGGCGATGCTGAACCGTGGCGACAATGGCTGAGGCGCTGATCCACCCCTCGGCCGTCATCGACCCCGCCGCGAAGATCGGCGAGGGCTGCGAGATCGGCCCCTTCTGCGTCGTCGGCCCCGAGGTCACACTAGGCCGGGGCGTGGTGCTGAAGTCCCACGTCGTCGTCACCGGCGACACGGAAATCGGGGATGAGACGCAGATTTTTTCGTTCGCCTCGATCGGGGAAGTGCCGCAGGATCGCAAGTTCAAGGGTGAGCGCACCCGTCTGGTGATCGGCGCTCGCAACCGCATCCGTGAACACGTGACCATGAACCCCGGCACCGAGGGCGGTGGCGGCATCACCCGCGTCGGCGATGACGGGCTCTTCCTTGCCGGCAGTCATGTCGCCCATGACTGTCAGGTCGGCAACCGCGTCACCATCGTCAACCATGCCGCCCTTGCAGGGCATTGCGTGGTCGAGGATGATGTGACCATCGGCGGCCTTGCCGGTGTCCACCAATTCGTCCGCATCGGTCGCGGCGCGATGATCGGCGCACTGACCATGGTGACGGCGGATGTCATTCCCTTCGGCCTCGTGCAGGGGCCGCGCGGCCAGCTGGACGGGCTGAATTTCGTCGGCCTCAAGCGCCGCGGCGCCTCGCGCGAGGAACTGCACGCGCTGCGCAACATGCTGTCGCGTCTGGGCGAGGGCAGCTTCCGCGACACCGCCCGCCAGATGGCCGACGAGGAAACCGGCCCGATGGTGCGCGAAGTGCTTGATTTCATCCTTGGTCCGTCGGACCGCAGCTTCCTGGCCCCCCATTCATGAGCCGCATTGCCTTGATCGCAGGCGAGGGGCATCTGGCCTCTGCCGTCGCCGCCGCGCTGGACGAGCCGCTTGTCTATGCGCTGGAGCATCTGACCCCGGAAGTCGCCGCCAAGCCGTTCCGGCTGGAGCGCCTGATCCCCTTCCTTGACGAATTGACTGAACTCGGGGTGACGCAGGCCGTCTTTGCGGGCGCAATCCGCCGTCCCCGGATCGAGCCCGGCCTGTTCGACCCGCGCACCATGGCCATCGTGCCGCGCATCCTGATGGGCATGCAATCGGGTGACGATGCTGCCCTGCGCGCCGTCCTTGATCTGTTCGAAGAGGCCGGAATCCATATCGTCTCGGTCGACGAGGTCCTGCCCGAACTGGTCCCCGGTGAGGGTGTCCTGACCGGCGAACCCAGTTCTCGCGACCAGAAGGATGCCGCCCGTGCGTCCGAGATCGTCCACGGCCTTGGGCCGCTGGATGTTGGCCAAGGCGCGGTCGTGGCGCAGGGCCTGTGCCTTGCGGTCGAGGCACTGCCCGGCACCCAGGCGATGCTGGAATTTGCGCGTCTCCATGCCGGGCTGAAGCCCGACCCGAAAGGGGCCAAGGGTGTGCTGTACAAGGCCCCCAAGCCGGGCCAGGACCGTCGCATCGACCTGCCGACCATCGGTCCCGATACCGTCAGACAGGCCGCAGATGCGGGACTGGGCGGCATTGTCTGGGAGGCGGGTAGCGTCATCCTGCTGGACCGGGAAGAATCGGTGCGTCTGGCCCATGACGCCGGTCTGTTCCTGTGGGCGCGGGCGTGAATTGGGTATTTAAGAAACGAAGAAAGCCCTTGGCGATTTCTTCGTTTCACAAATACCCAAACCGGGGCGGCGCAACCGGAGCAAGCTTATGAAATTCTTCCTGATCGCTGGCGAGCCTTCGGGCGATAATCTGGGCGGGCCGTTGATGGCCGGTCTGAAAAGCCTCGATCAGGATGCGGAATTCCTCGGCGTGGGTGGGCCGTCGATGGCCGCGCAGGGACTGGACAGCCTGTTCCCGATGGAAGAGCTGTCGGTCATGGGCATCGTCGAGGTGCTGCCGAAATACCGCCAACTCAAGGCGCGGATCGCTCAGACGGCGCGGGCCGTGGCCGAGGCGCGACCTGATGTGCTGATCACCATCGACAGCCCGGATTTCTGCCTGCGCGTGGCGCGGCAGGCGCGCGCACTGGTTCCCGACCTGAAGACCATCCATTACGTCGCTCCCTCGGTCTGGGCCTGGCGGTCCGGGCGCGCGACGAAAATGGCCAAGGTCATCGACCATGTGCTGGCGATCCTGCCCTTTGAGCCGCCCTATATGCAGGCCGCCGGCATGAGCTGCGATTTCGTCGGCCATCCGATCGCTGCCGAACCCGTGGCCACCCGCGAACAGGGCGCGGCCTTTCGCGTCGCCCATGACATCGCGCCAGATGCCCCGCTGATCCTGTGCCTGCCCGGTTCGCGCCGTGGCGAGGTCGCCCGCCTTGGTCCCCGCTTTGACGAAGCCCTGATGCAGTTGCGCGACCGCGTTCCCGAGATCCGGGTCGTGATCCCGACGGTACGGGGCGTCGCCGGACTGGTGCGCGACATGACCAAGCGCTGGCCGACCGCGCCGATCGTGGTCGACACTGATGATGAACGAAAGGCGGCCTTTGCCGCGGCCGATCTGGCGCTGGCGGCCTCGGGGACGGTCAGTCTGGATCTGGCGGCGAATGATGTGCCGATGGTGATCGGCTATGACGTGGCCCCGCTTAGCCGGATGTTGATCGGGCTGCTGCTCAAGACCGATACGGTGACCTTGGTGAATCTGGTTAGCGAGACACGGGTCGTGCCCGAGTTTCTGGGTCGCAAATGCCAGCCCGGCCCGATGTCCAAAGCGCTTTACGATCTGATCGAAGACCCGCAGGCGCAAGCCGCGCAGCATGAGGCCATGGCGCTGACCATGCAGCGGTTGGGGCGCGGCGGCGAGGCTCCGGGCCTGCGCGCCGCGCGCTCCGTCATGGATGCGCTTAGTTCTGCGCGGCAACCACGATGATCTCGACCTTGTAGTCGGGGGTAGCCAGCGCCGATTCGCCGGTGGCGCGGGCGGGGGCGTTGCCAGCCGGGACCCAGGCGTCCCAGACAGCGTTCATCTCGGCGAAATTCGCCATGTCGGCCAGCCAGATCTGAGCGGTCAGGATGCGGGTCTTGTCCGAACCGCATTCGGCCAGCAGACGGTCGATCTGGGCCAGAACTTCCTTGGTCTGGTCCGTGACGCTTTCGCCGGGCTTGCCGACTTGGCCTGCCAGATAGACGATGCCGTTATGGACGACGGCCTGGCTCATGCGGGCGCCGGTCTCGATGCGTTTGATGTCGGACATTGTAGTTCCTTTCGGTTTGGGCTGGCGTCAGAGAAGCCGCCAGAAGAACAGCGCCGTCATGCCAAAGCCGACGGCCGCAATCAATGCCCGCAGCAAGGGCATCGGGATGCGACGTGCCAAAGGCGGCCCCATATAGCCGCCAAGGATGGTGCCCACGCTCATTACCGCGGCGGGGGCCCAGGCGACCTGACCGCCGACGGCAAAGATACCCAGCGCAATCACCGACAGCGCAAAGGACAGCCAGGTTTTCAGCCCGTTCATGCGGTTCAGGTCGGTCATCCCCCACAGCGCGAACAGCGCCAGCAGGATGATGCCCAGCCCGCCGTTGAAATAGCCGCCATAGACCGCCACGGGAATCATCGTCCCGGCACTGAAGGGGGCAACGGCATTGCGATGCGCGCCCGCCCATTGCCGGACCTTGCCGCCCCACAGGAAGATCAGCGTCGCCGCCAGCAGCAGGAACGGCACCAGGAATGCAAAGGCCGTATTCGACGATACCAGCAGCAGCGCCGAGCCAACGATCCCGCCCAGCAGAGTCTGCATGGTCAGCCGCAGCACCAGTCTGCGGTCGATCTGCGCGATCTCGTGGCGAAAGCCGATCGCCGAGGACAGATAGCCGGGCAATGCGGCAACGGTGCTGGTCGCATTGGCCATGACCACCGGCACGCCGCTGGCGACCAGGGCGGGAAATGTGATGAACGTGCCGCCTCCGGCGACGGCATTCAGCATGCCGCCCAGAAACCCGGCGGCAAGAATAAGCAAGCTGTCGGTCATGTCCTCCCCGGAGCATTCCTGAAAATCGGGAAGCGCCCGAACCTTCTCCTCCAGTCGGTCGGCGCAGTCGCATGCTTAGCCCCCCGATCCCTAGAGGTCCAGTACAGCGGATAGAAAACGCCCGGCAGGGGGACTGCCGGGCGCGACTTACGTTTGGGGGTCTACGGGTCCGGAGAATGCCTGCCGGATACAACAGGATCATGACGGCCAAAGGAGATATCGCGACGGGATCGGTCGAAACTTCGCGCGGGTCATTCGGAGGTGCGTGGGAAATGCGGTTCGGAGCGGCGCAAGGCGCGGCGCATCTGAAAACCATTCAAAATCAAGGGGATTTTTCTGGTGCTGCGAGAGAGGATTGAACTCTCGACCTCTCCCTTACCAAGGGAGTGCTCTACCACTGAGCTACCGCAGCGCCGTTGGAGGGGCGTTTAGACCGAGCGTTCGGGGGGCGCAAGAGGAGAAAAACAAAAAATTGGAATTTTCGTCAAATCACCCGAATCCGCCGTGCTGGACGCAAGCCCGCGCAAAGGGTAACAGGGGCGCATGACCAAGGGACCCCGACCACCGCAAGCCGCCGACCCCCGCGAGGCACGGCTGAAAGCCGCCCTCCGGGCCAATCTGGCCCGCCGCAAGGCGCAAAGCCGGGCGCGCGCGTCGCATGAGGATCTCCCCGAGGATGACCAACGGGTGCAGGACGCGGCTCCGGCCGCCAAATCGTCCGAGAACGAGGAATAGATGGATCAGATCATCGTAAGGGGGAACGGGCCGCTCAAGGGCGAGATCCCGATCACAGGTGCCAAGAATGCCTGCCTGACGCTTATGCCGGCGACGCTGCTGACCGATCAGCCGTTGACGCTGACCAACGCGCCGCGGCTGTCCGACATCCGCACGATGACGGCGCTGCTGCAATCGCTGGGGGCCGAGGTCGCCAGCCTGCAGGAAGGTCAGGTGCTGACGCTGTCCAGCCATGACCTGAACAACCACACCGCCGATTACGAGATCGTGCGCAAGATGCGGGCCTCGATCCTGGTTCTGGGGCCGATGCTGGCGCGCGACGGCCATGCGATCGTGTCGCTGCCCGGCGGCTGCGCCATCGGTGCGCGTCCCGTCGACCTGCACCTGAAGGCCTTCGAGGCCATGGGCGCCCAGCTTGACCTGCGCGACGGCTACGTCCACGCGAAGGCCCCTGCGGGCGGGCTGAAGGGTGCCGTCATCGACTTCCCGATCGTCTCGGTCGGGGCCACGGAAAATGCGCTGCTGGCCGCCACGCTGGCCCGCGGCACCACCGTGATCAAGAATGCCGCACGCGAACCCGAGATCGTCGATCTGGCGCAATGCCTGCGTCGCATGGGCGCGCATATCGATGGCGAGGGTACCTCGACCATCACCATCGAAGGCGTGCAGACGCTGGGCGGCGCGACCCATCCGGTCGTGACCGACCGGATCGAACTGGGCACCTACATGCTGGCCCCGGCCATCTGCGGCGGCGAGGTGGAATGCCTTGGTGGTCGCATCGATCTGGTCGCCGCCTTCTGCGAAAAGCTGGACGAGGCCGGAATCGACGTCACCGAAACCGATCGCGGACTGAAAGTCTCGCGCAAGAATGGCCGCGTGCGGGCCGTCGATGTCGTGACCGAGCCCTTCCCCGGCTTCCCGACCGACCTGCAGGCGCAGATGATGGCGCTGCTTTGCACCGCCGAGGGTACCTCGGTGCTTGAGGAAAAGATCTTCGAGAACCGCTTCATGCATGCCCCGGAACTGATCCGCATGGGTGCGCGCATCGACGTTCATGGCGGCCACGCCACCGTCCACGGCACCAGCAAGCTGCGCGGTGCCCGCGTGATGGCGACGGACCTGCGCGCCTCGGTCAGTCTGATCCTTGCCGGTCTGGCCGCCGAAGGTGAAACCGTGGTCAGCCGCGTCTATCACCTTGATCGCGGCTATGAAAAAGTCGTGCGCAAGCTGCGCGGCGTCGGAGCCGACATCGAACGCATCAAGGGGGTCACCGCTGATGAGTGATGCACGCTTCACCGATGCCGATCCCGCGCCGCTTGCATTGGCTGCAGCGGATACGGACGACCTGACGGTGATTTCGGCGCTGGTGCAGGATTCGATCCTGCCGGTGACCGAAATTTCCTATGACATGCGCCAGCGCCAGCTGGCCTTGCTGCTGAACCGCTTCCGCTGGGAGGATGCCGAACAGGCAAAGCGCGAGGATCGCCCCTATGAGCGGGTCCGCGCCGTCCTGCTGATCTCGGACGTGCAGCGCGTGCAAAGCGACGGCATCGACCGCGCCGACAGCGACCTGATTCTGGAACTGCTCGCGCTCAAATGGGAAGCGGGACAGGACGGCACGGGGCGGCTGCATCTGGAATTCGCAGGCGACGGCACGCTGGTCATCGACGCGGAGTGCCTGAATGTGGAACTGCGCGACGTGACCCGCCCCTATATCGCGCCCTCGCGCCGCGCCCCCGAACATCCGCAGGATTGAACCTGACCTTCGGGTCTCACCGTTCCCAAATACCCAATTGCGGCGGCGCGTCCAGGCGTCGCGCCCGCCGCAAACCCACCGTGATCGCCGCTTGAGCCGTCTGGCTCCAGCCGCTAACAAGTTCCTATATCGCGAGCGTGACCATGCCCCTTCATCTCTCGACCGCCCAGCCCGATTTTGAACAGCGTTTCCTCGACATGCTGTCGATGAAGCGCGAGGACGCGGCCGATGTGAACGAGGCTGTCAGCGCGATCATCGCGGATGTCCGCGAAAGGGGCGACGAGGCGCTGCTTGATCTGACCGGCCGCTTCGACCGGTTGCAGCTTGCGCCGGGCGGGATCGCCTTCTCCAAGGCCGAAATCGCCGCGGAAACCGCCAAGGTCTCGCCCGAGGATCGCGCGGCGTTGGCGCTGGCCGCGGAACGCATCCGCGCCTATCACGCCCGCCAGATCCCCGAGGACATGGAATGGACCGACCCCGAGGGCGCGACCCTGGGCTGGCGCTGGACGCCGGTTTCAGCGGCCGGGCTCTATGTGCCGGGCGGGCAGGCGAGCTACCCCTCCTCGGTCCTGATGAATGCGATTCCCGCGCGCGTGGCGGGTGTTGAGCGTCTGGTGATCTGCGTGCCCACCCCGGATGGCATCGTCAATCCGCTGGTGCTGCTGGCCGCCGAACTCGCAGGCGTCGATGAAATCTACCGCATCGGCGGGGCGCAGGCGATTGCGGCCATGGCCTATGGCACCGAAACCATCCGTCCTGTCGACAAGATTACCGGCCCCGGCAATGCCTATGTCGCGGCGGCCAAGCGTCATGTCTTTGGCCGCGTCGGCATCGACATGATCGCCGGCCCCTCCGAGGTGCTGATCATTGCCGAAGGCGAACAGAACCCCGAATGGCTGGCGCTGGACCTGCTGGCACAGGCCGAACATGACGCCGACGCCCAGTCGATTCTGGTGACCCCCGACGATGCACTGGCCCGCGCCGTCGTGGCCGAGGTTGAGCGCATCCTGCCGACGCTGCCCCGCGCTGCCGTCGCCGGTGCCAGCTGGCGCGATTATGGCACCGTCATCGTGACGCGTGATCTGGATGAGGCGGCCAAGCTTTCTGACCGCGTCGCCCCCGAGCATCTTGAGCTTTGCGTCTCGGACCCCGAGGCGCTGTCGCGCAAGACCCGCCATGCCGGGGCGATCTTCCTTGGCGGCTGGACCCCCGAGGCGGTCGGCGATTACGTCAGCGGCCCGAACCACGTCCTGCCGACGGCGCGTTCGGCGCGGTTCTCGTCGGGGCTGTCGGTGATGGATTTCCTCAAGCGCACGACGATGGCGCGGCTGACGCCCGAGGCGCTGGCGGCGATCGGCCCGGCTGCGGTGCGTCTGGCGGCTTCCGAGGGGCTTTCGGCCCACGGCCTTTCGGTCGCGGCCCGTATCCGGGCCCTGAACCGGGGCGGTGCATGAGACAGCCCCCCGCCCGGATCGTCCGCATCTCGATCGACGACAGCGCGCTGCCTCCGGCCTCGGCCGAGATGGAGCAGGACCGCCGCGTCGCCATTTTCGACCTGCTCGAAGAAAACAGCTTCAGCCTGCCCGGCCGCGAGGGGCAGCCCGCCCCCGCCGGTCCCTATGCGCTGATCCTTGCCTTGCGCGAAAAGCGGCTGGTCTTTGACATCTCGACCGATGGCGGCGAGCGCGTGGCCGAGTTCCATCTGGCGCTTGGCCCGTTCCGCCAGACCGTCAAGGACTACTTCCAGATCTGCGCCAGTTATTTCGATGCGGTAAAGCGCCTGCCGCCCGCCCAGATCGAGGCGATAGACATGGCCCGGCGCGGCATTCACAATGAAGGGGCCCGCACCCTGCAAGAGCGGCTGGAAGGTAAGGCGGTCATCGACATCGACACCTCCCGGCGACTTTTCACCCTGATCTGCGCCCTTATCCCGGAGTAAGCCGTGGCGGGACAGATCCCAGGTTCGATACTGTTCTGCTGCGATCACAACGCGATCCGCTCGCCCATGGCCGAAGGAATGATGAAGCATTTCTACGGTCGCGTGGCCTATGTGCAATCGGCCGGGGTCAAGAACGACATGGAGGTGGACGGCTTTGCCATCGCCGTCTGCAACGAAATCGGCGTCGAAATCTCCAAGCACCGATCCCGTTCCTTCGACGAGATGAAGGAATGGGGCGACGATCTGGGCAGTTTCGATCTGGTGGTGGCGCTGTCCCCGGCCAGCCAGCGGCAGGCGCTGGAATTGACCCGCATCGCGCATCTGGAGGTCGAATACTGGCCGATCATGGATCCGACCGGTCTGGCCGAGGGACGCGAGGCAAAGCTGGCGCTGTATCGCCAGATCCGCGACCAGATCCGCGACCGGCTGATCCAGCGCTTTGGCCCGCCGCTGTCGCAGGCTGCGGAAAACTCTGCCCGCTAACCGAATCTTAGGCGATCTGGCCTAGGGATAGGGTGAACCCGAACGGAGTTTGCCCATGTCTGATGATATTTCGCTGATATGTGGGACGGATGCGGTGCTGCCCGCGCTGCACAGCCACCCTGCGGTTCTTGTTCTGGATAGCGTGGGCCGGATCGTTGCGATCAACCACAGCTACCTGCGCCTGATCGGATATACGCGGGATGAGGTGATCGGCCGTCCGGTCTGGGTGCTTCTCGATCTGGCCGAGCGTTGCGCCGGGCGTCTCAGCCATCTGCTGGACCTGCGTGCGGGCGTCGAAAGACACCTGCCGGAACTGGCGCATGTCTCGCGCTCGGGGCGGCGGTTCCGGGTGGATGCGCGGGTGTTTGCAATCGCCGAGCCGAAGGCGAGGGACAACCTGCGGATGGTCTTTGTCCGACCCGAGGAAGGTGCCGAGGTGATCCGCGTGATCAGCTTTGCGCATCGCCGCGAGTTTCCGGGGCAGGGCGGACCAAGCCATCTGATCTCGTTCCGGGCGGCCCATTAGCCACCCGGATCAGGTGGCCCGTCAGACGACGATGGCCGCGCCTTCGGTCGCCGGGCTGACATGGGCGCGGAAGGCGCTGAACAACTCGCGGCCCATGCCTTCGGCATTGGCGGCGGGGTCGTAGGTTGCGGGGGTACGCCCGGCGAAATCCGGGGCAAGGCATTCCAGCGTCCCCGCGACCGCATCCAGCCGGATGATGTCGCCATCCTGCACCCGCGCCAAGGGTCCGCCATTCGCGGCCTCGGGCGAGACATGGATCGCCGCCGGAACCTTGCCCGAGGCGCCGGACATCCGCCCGTCGGTGACCAGTGCCACGCGCAACCCGCGATCCTGCAACACCGCCAGCGTCGGGGTCAGCGAATGCAGCTCGGGCATGCCATTGGCACGCGGTCCCTGAAAGCGGACAACGACGATGGTGTCGGTGGTGAACTCGCCGCGCTTGAAGGCGGCCTTGACCTCTTCCTGATCGGCAAAGACGCGGGCGGGGGCCTCGATGATGTGGCGCTCGGGTGCGACGGCAGAGACCTTGATGACACCCCGGCCCAGATTACCCGAAAGCTGTTTCAACCCGCCCGTCGCGGCAAAGGGATCGGAGGCCGGGCGCAGGATCTTGTCGTTCAGCGATTCTCGTGCGCCATCGACCCAATGCACCTGATTGCCCTGAAGGCGGGGCTCTTGTGCATACAAATCCAGCACGCCGCCCGCGATGGTGCGCACGTCC
>Ga0247819_10002010_pt1 | contig 10736 bp, 3 predicted proteins | sample 13C_Xylose_Day6_FD_193428 | JGI IMG/M metagenome (GOLD analysis project Ga0247819, IMG submission 193428) | Soil microbial communities from agricultural site in Penn Yan, New York, United States - 13C_Xylose_Day6 | ecosystem: Environmental > Terrestrial > Soil > Agricultural land | place: USA... | reverse complement strand
CAGCGGACGCGGACGCGTCTTCCAGCTTCAGCTGGAATTCAGGGCCGCCGACCTGCGCCGCCAGCTTCAGTTTCACCCGCAGCCTGGCGGCAGCGAGCCGCAGCGCCGGCTGCACGGTTTCATCCACGGCGACGAGTGCGACCTCGTCGAGCACCACTTGCTGCACGGCGAACTTCCACGGTTGGTCCACGACCACCGCAGCGCCATTGGCCGCGGCCGCGGCGGGACCGGCGGCCTCCAGGATCAGGCTGCCGAGGTCCAGCTGGCCCTTGGCGTCACGCAGCACGGCGAGCTTGCCGCCCGCGGCGCGCAGCTCGCCCACGTTCACTTGGCGCGCACCCCAGGAACCGGCGATGTCCTTCACTTCCAGTTGCGTCAGCGAGGCGAAGGCGTCGCCCGCGCCCTCGCGGGCCAGCGCCACGTCCCGCAACGCAATGCGCCCGCCGGCCAGGGCCGCCTCCCACTGGCCACCCTCGTAGGAAAAACGGTAGGGCAAGGTCGTCGACAGTTGCCCTGCCGCCATCCTGGCCCGCGTGTAGGGCTTCATGTACACGGCCAGGTCCGGCAGCGGGACGTTCTCCAGCACCAGCTCGCCGCTGCCGCGAATGGGGTTGAGGGACGTTTCGCCCTTCCAGCGCACCTTGCCGCCGCGCGGCGATTGCCCGCTGAAGCTCAGGGAGTCCGTCTCGCCGGGCAAGGTGCTGAAGTGCGTCAGCGTGAAATCGATCGGCGAAATCACGTTGGCGTAACCGGCGCGCCGGTCCTGGAACTGCACCGTGCCGCGTTCCAGCGAGAAGAGCCCGATGCTCACGCGCGGCGGCGGGCTGCGGTCGCTGCCGGGATCCGGCGGCCACCGCTTGGTCACCGTCGCGAGCAGCTCGGCGATGTTGAACCGGCCGTCCTGCGCGATCAGCAGGTGGGCCTGGGGTTGGGTGATCCGAACTTCGGCGAGGGTCCAGGCGCGCCGCACCAGCGAGCGCCACTGCAGTTGCACCGCGAGCTGTTCGACGGCCAACAAGGGCTCGCCCCCTGCTTCGGCCAGCCGCAGCTTGTCGACCTCCAGTCGGAGCGTGAACGGATTGAAGCGGACGTCACCGAGCGCGGCCTGGCGGCCCAGCTCGCTGGCGACGAACCTGGGAAGCTGGCGCTCGACGGCGAAGGGCAAGGCCCAGAAGCCGAGCGCTGCGTACGCGGCCAGCATGCCGGCCGCGACCAGCACCCATCGCACCCAAGAGATGCCTTTGATACGTGACTTCAGCCCCACGGGGCCCCCGGATCCGGTTCTCAGGACGCCACCATTGTGCGCCCCCGGCGCGACCACCCCTCCACGCCCAGGCCTCACCGCGGACGATCGGGCCTTGGCACCACGCCGGGCCCGCTCAGCAGCCCGATCCCACCCCAGTCCGTCCCGGCGACCTGCTCGGTGGAACCTTCGGCCTGCAGTTCCGCCCACACCCGGGAGACGCAGCATCGGTTCTGGGCATGCCAGTCGGAATCGACGATGTCGTGCAGTCCGACCAGGGCCGGCCGCAGGCTGCGCGCGAAAGCGAGGTCGCGGCGCACGGCGCGGTAGCCGTGATCGCCGTCGATGAACACGGCGTCCGCATGGGGCAGGTCCGCGGCGATGCCGGGCGTGGACGCATCGCCCGCGCGCAACGCGACGTCGGCGCCGAAGCGCGCGCTGGCATCCGCCGCTGCCTCGTGCCATTCCCGCCGCGCGCTGGGGGCAAGCGTCGTGATCGCGATGCTGCGGCCGGCCGCGTGGAAGCGACGGGCGATGTGCCACTCCTCACCGCCCCAGCCGGCGCCGATCACCAGCAGCGAGCGCACGTCCGCGCGCAGCAGGCGGTCCACCCACCAGGCGAATTCTTCGGGCTTCTGTTCCAGCCGCGGTGCGGCGTGGCCTTCGAAGGGTGCTGGCCGCGCCAGGTCGGCCGGGACCGCCATGGAGCGCCGCCGTGCCTTCCATTGGCGGAACGCCGGCTCGCCCTGCTGGCGCCAGAAGCTGTCCCGGTACTGCAGGTCGCGGATCTGGTCCAGCAGCAGGCAGCCGGTTTCCTCGCTGCCGAACACGGTGCCCGGCCAGGCCTCGACGCCGCCGTAGAAGCGTGGCACCTCCTGCCAGCGGCGGCGGAACAGGTGCGCATGCCGCAGCCAGAAGAAAGTGCCGCTGTAGTGCCAGTCGCCCACGTTCTGGTGGTTGCGGAAGCGGCCGTGGCGGCGGAACAGGCCCGTCATCGCATAACGCTCCATCTGCTCTTTCACCGCCGCCCAGTCGTCCAGCGTCACCGCGTACTGGACTTCGGCCCAGCGCCGCACCGCGGGCGGGAACTGCGGCTCGTACTTCACGCCCTTGGCATGGGCGTAGTAGGAGAGTTCGTTGCGCTCGGTCGAGGCCAGCCGTTGCAGCATCGCCGTGAAGGTCGCGCCCTCCCCGCTCGCGTCGTTGGGAGCGACGATGCACTCGAAGCCATGGCCGGCCAGGTGCTCCTGCACGGCCGCGGGATCTTCGGCCCGCGGGTCGCTGACGATGCCGATGATGCGGCGGCCGTTGAACAGGTCCACGCGTCGCAGCATCTCGTCGAGGTTCCAGCGCCAGGTGCTGCCCCGCACCGGCCACACGTGGTACAGCAGGTTGCGGCGCGCAGGCGCGTCGAAGGGCATGGGCTCCAGCGCTGCGCTGCGCCGCGCCGGGGCGGTAACGGGGTGCGCGGGTGCCGGACGCGCAGGCACGGGGATGGGCGGCGCAGCGATGGGGGTTTCCACGGCCGGGGTGGACGCCACCTCCAGCGCCCGCTCCAGCCGGTCGCGGTAGCGGTGCTGGCCCAGGCGGGCGAGGCACTGCGTTCGCAGCAGCTTGAGCGCTTCGTGGTCGGCCAGCAGGCGCTGCACGCCCGCGACCAGTTCCTGCGGCGTGTCGAACTGCGGCAGCTCCGGGAATACCGCGCCGATCTCGCCCCGGCGCTCCGACACCACCGCCGCGCTGCAGGCCAGCGCCTCGTAGACGCGCGGATTCATCGCGTACGCCGGCGTTCCGCTGGCATTGAAGTGGTGCTTCTCGCGAAAGACGTTCACCACGATCTCGGTGTCCCGGTAGAGCTCCGCGGTGCGCGTGGCCGGGATGTTGGCGGCCAGGCACAGCTTGCGAAGCACCGGCGACTGCCAGGGGCCACCCACCACGTAGCCCAGCACACCCGCCTGTGCCAGGGCCAGCAGGTAGCGCTCGCGCGTGGGATTGCCGCCGCCGATGAAGCCGACCTGGTAGCGGCGGGTGGACTCGCCCGCCCGGTACACCTGCGGGTCGAAGCACATCGGCAGGTAGTGGGCATTGCGGTGCCGGTCCAGCGTTGCGGGGTCATTGGCGAATACGAGATCGAAGCGCGACGACCACGCCGCCGTGTCGTCCACTTCGTAGGGCTCGTCCGTGAGCCAGACCGCCGTGCGCCAGGCGCGAAAGCGTTCGCCCCACTTCTGCGCGAAGCGGCGGCCATGGACCACCAGCAGCAGGTCGGGCCGGAAGGCCGCCACCTTCTCGGGTAGCCGCGGGTCGTCCCAGTACGCGTCGGCGTACTCGACGCCGAGGTCTGCAGCGCCGTGCCGCAGGCCGTCGGCGAACACCTCGCCGCAGGAGAGGAAGCGGTAGTTGACGGCGAACACCCGCTGCCGCGGCGCCTGCGCGGGCAGCACGGGCGCCTGCGCCGTGGCAAAGCCCTCCAAGTCGCCGCGCGCAAGCGTCGTCAGCCGGCTGACCGGACTGAGGTTCACGAGCTCGACGCCACGTTCGCGCAGCGCCTCGGCCAGCGCGCCGTACTCGCGGTCGATCTGCGGCAGCCGCGGCGCCAGCGGATGCCTGCCGGTGCGCGCGAAGAAGTGATGCTCGGTGAAGTCCACGCCCAGCAGGCCGATGCGGCGCGCGCCCATGTAGGCGGCCAGGCAGACGGCGACATAGGGCGAGTTCTGCGTGTGAGGCAAAGTGTCCCCCGTCACGTCCGTGCCGCCGTAGGCGCCCAGCGGAAAGCGCACCACCGGCGCGTCCACCCGTCCCAGGTCCAGCTGCGTGAACAGCGCCCGCGCGCGCGATCGCTCCACGTGCCGGAAGCGATCGCCGCGGAACTGGCTGCGAGGATTCACCACGACCAGGTAGGTCGGATCGAACAGCCGGCCGATGTCGTTCACCCCGATGGTGACGAAGTCTTCGGGGCGGGTGAGCAGGCTGGCGGATTCTCCGCAGCCGCAGACGATCACGGGTTCACCGGCATGCAGGTCGCGCACGTCCTCGAGGCAACGAACCGATGCCCCCCCAGTCACCGGGTCCAAGCTCATTCCTTCTAAATTCGCCTCAAGCAAGCTCACGCCAGATCCCTCGTTCAGAACGCTTCCACTGCAAAGTGACCCGGAATTCCGTGGCGTAGAAATGCTCTTTCCACTGCGTGCGCACGGTCGAGTTCTGCCCGAGGAGATAGGACCGGAGCGGCATATCGCCTGTGCCGGGCAGTCCCCTGGGCGCCTCGCGCGATGAATAGGCGTAGCGAAACAGCTGTCCCAGCCGGTTGTTGATCGTCGATGTCGTCAGTGCCAGGTTCTGAGAGGAATGTTCGCCGCCCACTGCAACTTCGATGACGTGCTCCCACTCCTTGCCCGGCACTCCCCCCTGGTCGTTGTGATGCCGGTAATTGAGCACTGCGCGAGCGAGTTGCCTGTCATCCCAGCGCTGGTCTGCGTTGGCTTCCGCGATGCGCTCTGCGCTGATGCGCACCTGCGAGTTGTGCCCAAACACCCACTTCGCATCGAACTCGGCGTACAGGAGCACACCTGTATTGACCCGCCGTCGATTGGCGGACTGATAGGAAACTCGCTGCCTGGCCTGGTCGACATTGGTGATGGTCGCCACGAACCAGATGTACGGGTCGCGGGTCCGCGTATCAGCGACCCCCCGGCTCTGCCTGATCTCGATCACCTGGCCCACGCGCAGTCGAGCGGGATCGGGTCCCGCAGCCGGAGCACCAGGGCTTCCGGCGGCACCGGCAGCCGCAGTCGATCCGCTCGGCACATTGAGGTTTTCCTCCCGGTCGGGATTGATCGACATGCGAACCCACCAGGTTCCACCTCTTTCGATGGCTTCGATTCGACGAAGCGAATACCGGGTCGTCAGGAGGCGGAGCATGGGGTCCAGCAGCGGTCGGGCCACGCGTCGACCCAGGGCACGTGCCAGGGTCACGGCATGGCGGCCGGCCATCACCAGGCGCTGGGCCGGATCCTGCGGCACGCCTGCCTGGGCGACCACCCGCCCAAGCCGCCGCGCCTGCTCCACCAGCCAATTGACCACGCGGTCCAGCGCCCGGTCGATCGGCACCCGCACGCGGTTGATCACATTCGTGACCGCATCGGTCACGCGCCCGAGCCCGGCGATCCGCGCCAGGAAGCTGATGACCAGCGTCAGCAGGCCGGCCATGGTCTGCTCCACCCGGTTCGCCGCGGCCGTGATCACGCCGCGCGCGATCGCGTCGATCGAGTCGATCACCGCGGCCGCGACCTGGGCGATCTGCCGCATGCGCTCGACGAAGAACATCACGGTGTTGTAGATCGCGATGATCGCCTGGATGAAGGCGCCCGCCGGGTTGAGCATGGACACCAGCCGGGTGATGGCGGCGGTGACGATGCTGTTGCGCACGAAGGCCATCACCTGCTCGATCACCATCTCGCGCAGGTTGTTGATGCTCTCGACGATCTTTTCCCAGGCCGCCGCCGGGCCTTCGCGCACCAGCGTCAGCACGATGTCGAAGCCGGTCTCCAGCGCCGCCACGGCCGTCTCGCCGATCGCGCGCACCAGTTTCTGCCGGATGTTCTGCCAGGTCAGCCCCAGCACGCTCAGCACGAACTTCAGGATCTCGCGCAGCGTGAAGCCTTGCGGGATGTAGATGTTGGCGCCGCTCATGGCGCCGGTGAGCCAGCCGATCAGCGAGGCGCGCAGGTGGGTGAGGAAATTGCCGGCGAACTGGCGCAGCCCCTGCATGCCGGCGCGCACCAGGTTGCCGATGAAGCGCACCGGGTCCCGGATGATGGTGCGCAGCGCGCTGCCCGCGCGGCGGATGTACACCATCACCTGCGGCGCGACCACCTCGAAGATGATCTGCAGCAGGCCCCAGACCTGCTCGCCCGCCCAGCTGACGAAGCGCAGCGCGAAGCCGCCGAACACGCTGGCGACCCGGGCGAAGGCCCTGGGCACCAGCACGATGTCGGCGATGGACAGCGAGCGCAGGGCGCCCAGGAACAGCTGCGGCAGTTCCTGCACGAATCCGAGCAGGCCGCTCAGCGTCCCCTGGAACCAGGACCAGGCGCGGCCCACCGCGTTGCCGCGCTGGATGTTGTTCCAGATCTCCTCCTGCCCGATCAGCTTCATGAAGCCGCCGATCAGCGTCTGCGCGTTGCGCGGCACGGTGTCGCCGGTGATGGGGTTGCGGCCCAGCACGGCGCACAGCAGGTCCCATCCGCGCGTGCCTTCGGCCAGCCGCGCCAGCGGCCGCAGGATGGCGTCCTTGATGAACTCGATGACGCGCCCGACCAGGCTCACCACGAAGTTGCGGATGCGGTCGATCGGCTCGGTGAAGATGCGCTTGGCCCGGTCCCAGACGCCGCCCAGGTCGAAGATGTCGCGCCAGCCCAGCGAGTCGATGAAGCGCGTGACGGCGTTGCGGATCATGGCGCCGGTCAGTCCCAGGGTGGCGATCTGCTGCTCCACCCAGCTGCCCACGCGCTCGAAGACGCCGTGGTTGTCCAGCGCCTGCGTGATGAGTGCGCCGCCGGGCATCAGCTCCACCACCGCGCGCAGGATGTTGGCGGCGCTGCGGTCCACCCGGCTCATGTTGATCGGGTTGACCCCCAGCACCACGGTGAACATGCGGAAGCCCGGAATCAGGTTGGCCTTGTCCGCGAAGTAGTCCAGCGCGTCGGAGATGCCCAGGCGCTGCACCCGACCCGGCGGTTCGGGCGTAAGCGTCAGGTCGGCGCTGCGCTGCACCGGCACCCGCGGCGCGGCTCCCTGCTGCACCGTGTGGGCCAGCTCGTGCGCGATCAGTTCCTGGCCGGCCGCGGTGTCCGGCTGGAACTGGCCGGCACCGAAGAACACGTTCTGGCCGATGGCGAAGGCGCGTGCGCCTAGGCGCCGGCTGGCGGCCCCGGCCTGCGCGTCCGTGTGGATGCGCACGGCGGCGAAGTCGGCGCCGAAGCGCGGCTCCATGAAGCGGCGCAGCGTGGCCGGCAGGGGCTGGCCGCTTGCGGGTGCGCCGGGGACCACGGCCGCCTGCGCGGCTGGGCGGGCGCTGCGCTGGATCACGCTGGGGCCCACGGGGCTGACGACGGCCGGGCTCATGCTCATCACCGAGCGAGCGGCCGCCGTCGCTTCGCGCTCGCTCGCGTCCTCGGGGGAGGACACGCGCAGGGGCGCGCGCTGCACCCGCGGCGCGCTGCTGCCGCCGCGGAAGGCGGGCAGCGCTTCGCGCGCGGGAGCGAGCGCCCGGGTCATGCCATGGGCACCTGCAGCAGAGAGGGACAGGCCTGCCCGGCGCGCGCGTACTCGCGCCGCAGCGCCCGGCCCAGGTCAGTGCTGCCCGGCGGCGCGCCCTGGTCCAGCGCCAGCAGGCTGGCATGCAGCGCCGCGTTGCGGATCTGGCCCCCGGTCAGCGCGCAGCGCAGCGCCACTTCATCGAGCACGGCATCGGTCACGCGGTGGGTCGCGGGCAGGTGGGCGCACCACAGGCGGTGCCGCGTCTGGGCATCGGGCGGCGCGAATTCCAGGGTGGCGTCCATGCGTCGGGCAAAGGCCGCGTCGATGCGCTCGGGCGCGTTGGTCGTCACCACCAGGATGCCGTCGTAGCGTTCCAGCCGCTGCAGCAGGAAGTTGGTCTCGAGGTTGGCGTAGCGGTCGTTCGCGTTGCTGACGCCGGTGCGGCCGGCCAGCAGCGCGTCGCCCTCGTCGAGCAGCAGCACGATGTCCAGTTCCTCGGCCGCGCCGAACACGCGATCGAGATTGCGCTCGGTCTCGCCGATGTACTTGCTGACGGTGGCCGCGAGGTCCACGCGATAGAGCGGCCGCAGCAGCGCGGTGGCGAGCTGGCGCGCCGCCAGCGTTTTGCCGGTCCCGCTGGGGCCCTTGAACAGCGCGCGCACCCCGGTGCCGCTGCCCTGCGCAAAGGCGGCGGGCAGCAGGCCGGGCAAGGCCTCGCGGTGGCGGCAACGTGCCAGCAGCAGGTCGAACTCGTGCTGCAGCGTGTCCCCCAGCGCCAGGTTTTCACCGGAAGCCAGCGGCGGCACGCGCTGGGCCAGGCCTTCCAGCTGGTGCCTGCACTGCACGTCGACCTCGGCCGCCACGGCGGCGGCGTCGGCACCCACCTGCCAGGCCAGGCGGTGGATGCGTCCGCGCGGCAGCCGCAGGTCGAACAGCGCTTCGTCGGGTGCGGGGCGGCCCAGGGCCAGTTGCCAGTGGCGCGCGCGCTCCGTGCGGTCCGGCATGGCCAGCTCCAGCCAGCAGGCGGCGCGCCCCGGCAGCGCGACCCCGCCTTGCGGCGGCAGGCGCACGGCCAGGGGAGCGGGCAACCACGGCAATGCGGGAAGCTCGGCGCGCTCGCCCGGCGCCGGCGCGAGGTCCAGCAAGGGCATGGCCCCGAGCAGCGTGGCGCAGGCAGCGAGCTGCATTGGATCCTGCCCGCCCTGCGGCACATGCAGCAGGCCGAGGCCGCAGGCGCGGGCCAGCGCGCCCGCGAGCGCCTGCCGGCCGCTGCCCGCGCGGCCGGGAAGCACCCAGCACAGCGACTGCGGTGCGTGCCGCGCCAGTGCGGCCTGCGCCTGCGCCTGCACCTGCGTCGGCAGGATCAGGTCCGGCCACTCGGGCAGCGCGTGCAAGGGCGCGAAGCCGTCGATGCGACCCTGGGCCGCATCCCAGACCGCCGGCGGCACGGCCAGCGTGCGCCAGCGTCCGTCGGCTTCCGCGCGCAGGAAACCCGCTTCCAGCAGCGTGGCCAGGGCCTCGGGCACGCAGCCATCTTCGGCGGCGAAGGTGGCGGCACTGGGACGGCCGCCGTGCCCGCGCAAGGCGTCCACCAGCCCGGCGATCGTCGGATCGTCCTCGCAGGCGGCGCACAGCAGGAAGATGTCGATCCCCAGCGCGTCCAGCGACAAGGCGTCGCGCAGGCGCACGAGCGGGAAGTCCGGTCCGGCGGCGGTCCACAGGCGCTCGTCCAGGCGCGTGATCGCCAGCTCCAGCGTGCAGCCTTCCAGTCCCACCGCGGCGGCGCGGTCCAGGCAGGCGGACAGGCCGGGGAAGCGCGCCATCAGTTCATCCAGCGGCGCGATGCTGCGCGTGGCCCGCAGCAGCAGGGAAAGCTCGGCGCGCAGCAGCGCGAGGCGCAGGTGCGCGGCCGGCGAGAGCGTGGGGCTGGCGGCGTCCATGGTGCTACTCGAAGTGAAAGCGCAGCTCGCAGCCGGCCGCGGGCACCCAGCCCGGGTCGCGGTCCAGGCCCGCAAGGCGGACGGCCAGCGGCAGGTCGGCCAGCGACACGAAAAGGTCCACGCGCTCGCCGGCGTCCAGCACGCGCGCGGGCACGCGCAGCAGGGTGGCCGCGAGCGGCCGCGGCGACGGCAGGTCCAGCGCGGCGGCCAGGCGCGTGCGCAGCAGGGGCCAGGGGCCGGCGGCGCCGGCTTCCACCGCCAGGCCCAGGCGCCGGCACTCGGCGGCGAGTGCCTCGGTGCACGCACGCGTCCAGGGCCGGCGGGCTCCACCGGCTGCGCGATCGCGCCCGCGCAGCCAGGCCGCGAGCGGGTCCGATGCAAAGCGCCGTCCGGCCAGGGCGCTGCTCGCGGCCAGCAGGAAGCGCCACGGGCTGCACGGGAGGCCCGCGTGCCGGGGCTGCGTGAAGTCGCCGTAGAGCCCGACCTGCAGCGCGGCGTTCAGCAGGAACAGGGTTCCGCCGAAGGAGGTGCGCAATGCCTGAGGCGTGGATGCGCGATCGTCAGCGGTGAAGGTGTCGTGATCCGTGCTCGCGACAGCACCGGCGGCGGGCGGCAGCAGGCCCACGCCTGCCTCGCCCGTGTCCGGCGCACCGGCAGGCACATCGATGTCGGCCGCCGTGAGCGGGAGTGAGCGCAACGCGCGGGCCTGCGGTGGCTGCGGATGCGCACGGGAATCGCGCGGCATGGCGGTCGCCTGGTGGGTGCGCCTGGAAGGCACGCCCTCCTGCTGGACCGGCAACGCGGCCACTGCGGCGAGCGGCAGGCCCGCCGCGGCGGGCGGAAGCGGCACGCAGGCCTCGTCCTGACCCGGCGGGGATAGCGCCAGTTGGGCGGCGTCGATTGGCCGCTGCCCTGGCGCGACCGCACGCGCAGGCACGAACGGTTCGCTCACCGGCAGCTGCATTGCCGCCATCGGATTCACCGCGAGCGCGCAGGCGATGCGGTACAGCCGCTCCACGGCAGGCACTTCGGTGCCCGCTGCCGGAAGACCGCGCGCGTTGGGCGGCGCAGTACCGGCGCTCTGCTGCGCCGGCAGCCGGCCCTCGAGGACCCATTGCTGCACGGCGTTGGAAACCGGATAGGCCTGCGCCAGCACGGCCACCAGCGCCGTCCGTTCCGCGGCCGGCCAGCTGCCCAGCCATCGCCTGGCGGTGACGGGCCCCAGCCGCAGCACCGCCTGCGGCAGCTGCCGCGGCGACTGCAGCCAGCGCGCGCGCGCTGCATCGGGGGAA
>Ga0247819_10002008_pt1 | contig 10741 bp, 2 predicted proteins | sample 13C_Xylose_Day6_FD_193428 | JGI IMG/M metagenome (GOLD analysis project Ga0247819, IMG submission 193428) | Soil microbial communities from agricultural site in Penn Yan, New York, United States - 13C_Xylose_Day6 | ecosystem: Environmental > Terrestrial > Soil > Agricultural land | place: USA... | reverse complement strand
CTGATACGCTTGCGATCCGTATCTACGTGACCGGTATGGTGACCAACTCACGCACCGAGTCACTCATGTTTTCCTTATCACCGTTGTACCACACGACGATACGTTCAACTTTCCCAGCGTGACCGATACGGGGCGATTGTGCACCCAACAAACGCAATGCGTTCAGTTGGTCTTCACCGAAGGCTGTGGACCCTGCGGTCGTGGCTTCTTCGATAATGCAGGCGATGTCTTCCGGTTTGACGGTTTGTCCCACTTTCACCAGGTCATGAATCGCCTGATCAAAGTTCAGGACAATCCACTTCGACGGTGACATGCGGGTAGCCATCTTCTCGGCCAGCTTGCGCGAGATCGAGCAAGAGTCTTCGTAGGTCGATGCGTCTTCCAACACACCCACCAAACTCGGAATGCCCGACTTCCAGCATACGCCCCGCGGGTTGAGGAAATCCGGTTCAAAGAAGTCTTCGTTGTAGACGAGGATATCCCCCTTCTTAAACGTGTCGCCTTCTTTGTAGCGAGTCACCACCGAGTGCGGAATCGTCAGGCTGGCAGCGTTACCAAACCGAATCCCTAACTCATACCCTTGGCGAGTCCCGTCTGCGAACTCCACGATGATGCCTGTGGGCTTCACGCTCACCACCTTGCCAGCATCTCGTGCCGTCTTGGCAAAGAGATCGGAAGTGCGGTGAGCCAGCACTTGTTCGTAGCCGGTTCGTACCACCGGGGCTTGGTAGCCCACGCACGAAATGCCGTGTGCATGTTGGATGGAGACGAAGTTGACCCGACGTGGATCATCGCGATCCGAACCGGGTGACAGCAAGCACGAGGTCGAGACCAAGCGCGACGGATCGTCTTTGCCCAGTTCGAAGGTGTCGTAAGTGCCCCGGACGCTGTTGAACTTCGGGTTGGCGGAGGTCGAAACGTTCACCCCCACTTGACCGCTATCCACTGTGGCTTCCGAGGTCAGACCCTCTTCGACCTTTTTGTACTTCCGGGTTTCCTTGGTCATGCTGTCGGTACTACGACCACCGTTACCGTTGTACGTCATCGCCTCGCCTTGGCGAATGTCTTCGATCGGGTTGATCTCTTTCAGTTGCTGCTTGGCCGGATCGGTCGTGATGGCAGTCCACACGGCGTACGGATGCAAGTCGACGCGATTACGCGAGCGACCTGCTTTGCCATTGTGAACCCGAAGCGCTCGCACCATTTCGGTGTAAATCGCGCCAGCAAACCGTTCATAGCCGCGAACCCGTCCCTTGGTCTGGGGAGCGTAGTCGGTGAGCAGGATTTCGCCTGCCCGTTGCAGCAACCCATCGAACTCGGTCGGCTCTTTCATGTCGACCAGCAGTTCTTTGGTAATCGGATCGACGAACAGACGTTGCAGCATGTCCAGTTCGTTTAGGAACCGCGTGGAGATCCCGATACCTTCCAAGAGGTTGTGGTACACCGCCTTGGAATTGAAGTCATGCACCGTGTACTGCTTCAAGATCTTGTTGAACTTGGCCAGACCAGCCAAGAAGATCGCAGTAGACGGCTCGTCCTTATTAAAGACCAACACTTCGTCCGAGAACGTGAGTGCATACTCGTTAGGACGCAGCTTGGCTTGTCCCAAGGTTTGTGCCCGGCGTACAGTTGGCTTGATGCGTGCCATGAAACGATTCAGGCCCAGGAGGTAGGCGAGGATGAACCCCACCGGAATGTCCTTGCCCATGATCCCGATCTCCACGAACTCCACCGGTGCCTTGGCGTAGTCCAATTCGAGCAGGGATTCAATCGTACCAATCGGTTCCAGGCCCGTTTCCGTGGTGCGGTAAATCTGATTGGCAAAGTCCATCAGCAGGTATTGGTTGAACGCGAACTTCGCAATCAATACCAACCCGTCTTTCTGGTGCTTGGCCACCGCATCAGCGCCAAAGAACTCACCTTGGTTCTTGTGCGCGAAGCTGAACTCGTAGACGAGCTCGGCGACTTCTTTGCTGCGCAGTTTGAACGCACCGATGGATTTGGCCATCGAGGTGTAGACCTTGGGCAAACGCACAGCCGGCTCGTAGGCGTCGTAGATGTCCACATCGAACACCGTCTTGCCGCCCTCGGTCACGTCCTTCAGTTTGATCTGGCGCGCCAGCCAACCTGAGTAGTCATCGACCTTTTTCGCCGAACGCGAGATAAAGAGCTTGCCGTAGTAACTGGTCAGCGACACTTGTGTATCGGAGACCCGCTCGATCGGCATGTGCACCCCGATCTGTTTACGCAGCTTGTACTTGACGCCGTTGACCGTGAAGTTACCGTCTTCGTCCACCACCGGGATACGGAAGTGAATCGTCGAAGGCACGCCATCAGCCGGGACGATACGAATCGAGTACGCGTCATACGCACCCAACGCGGTCTCTTTCCGTTCGACCTGGAAGGCGGTGATAGCCACCCCACCCTTTTGCAAGTTCAGGACCATGGCAGCGATGTCCGCCTGCATGACTTCCTTCACGTACTTTTGGTCAAAGTCTTTCAAGGTCGAACCGGCAATCGCCTGATCGAGCACCCCTTCGATCTTGGGTGGCGGTTCGTCTTTGATGACCAGGGCTTCGGGCTTGATCTGTACGAGCTCGGCCAACGTCTTGCCCGTACCGGTATCCATGGTCTTGTAGGTCGAAGCCAGGCGCTCAAAGCGCTTGATATCGGCCGGGGACATGTAGCCTTGTTCGGCGAGCTCTTCGCACACGGCCATGAGCTTGTCTTCCGGCGTGTCCGGGACAAACACCTCCGGCACGACCTGGGTGATCGGATCGAGCGATTGCACGAGTTCCGTTTCTTCCAGACGCTTGTTTACCTCTTCGAGCTGGGCCAGATCCGAATCGATGATGGCGTCGATGTCGATATCTTCCAGGTTATCCAGTTCGTTCAGCGGGTTGTTGTCCTTGCCCACGATCTTGACGGTCGTCTTACCCGTACGCTTGGACTTCGACACCGCTTCGGCGACGGTCAGCGGATCGACGATATCACCGATCTCCCCGTTCGGTCCCACTTCCTTGTAAACCGTTTCCCCGGTGGCTTCGTCTTTCGTAGCCACGATGATGTCGGTCTTGTCAGCGGTCTCTTCATCGGAGAGGTCTTGCTCGTCTTCGGGCAGGTCGTAACGGCCACGGGTTTGCAGCATCTGCATGAAACCGCGCAGGGCGTACTGCGCCAAGCGAATCGGCGGGACCGCGTTACCTGCGATCTTCTCACCCTTGTAGAGCGAGGCTTCATCAGGCATCGGAACTCGGAACGAATCCAAGACCTTCAGGTTCACGACAAAGAAACGACCCGCATCGGTAAAGAGCAGGTTGACCCGGTCCAACTGGTCCTTGCCCACCACCGAGAGCATGGAGCTCTTACGGTGCGGACCCAACCATTTCCAGAATTCCAGGAAGAACAGCTTTTCCGGCGTATCGAAGATCTTGAAAAACGCAGGCGTCATACCCATGTCTGCGGCGCGGGTCAGGTCAGACAAGCCAGGCAGCTTTTCCGGGATCCGCACTTCGATGAACTGGTGACGCGTGCTCTCGACCGCAGTCCGTGCCACTCCCTTCCAGATCGTGACGTGTTTGTTGTACCACTTGTAGTACGCCGTGAGCGGGGTCGGGTTGTACTTGTAGCGCAGGTCAATGGGCGCGTAATTCATCACGCCCTGTTGCGTGAGGGCCCCATTCATTGCCCGCATGTCACGGATGCGGGTATAGCGACGGCGCTGCTGACCGAACTCAGAGAGCTTGGTCTCCACGTTCAGGCCCGTCAAGCGCGGGTTGCCTTCCTGGGATTGCAGGTCGGCATAGTGCATCGTGAGCAAACGCGTACCGACATTGCGCAGCAGGTAGTAGTCCAAAGGCGGACCCACTTCCACCGTATCGTCACCGGTATAGTGCACGATACTTTCACGCGGCATCTCCATCAGTTTGATGTCGTACTTGGGCGGACCGTACATCTGGTCCACACGCCGCACACCAAGCTTTCGGTAAAAGGCGGGATAAAGCAACATGAAATCAATCTCCCGAGAGGTTCGCCAGCACGAATTCAATAGTCGGCGTCATGCAACTGAAACGGAACTTCCCGTTGGTGCCGATGTGCGCCTGACGACTCTTCAAAAATTTGGTGATCTCGGCAATCGCGTTCTCCGAGAACACAGCGTTCGCAGACACCATGTCCCCGTCGTAGTCGCCACCCATCGCTTTCAAGTGCGAGGTGTGGGGCGTGACCGAGTCAAAGAAGTACCCACCCGGAATCGGGTATTCCAGACAAACCGCGTACGGATCCTGGTTCACCTGCCACTGCTCGTCCAAGGGGCGACGACGTTCACCTTCCACCGTGGTCTTGACATACGCCAAGCTCGGATAGATCGAACCGTCACCAGCCACCGGATAGCGGGTAATAAGGAGCGGGAACGTGTTGATGCGTTGGTAGACCGAGAGGTAGAGCAACTCGACCAGGCTGATCGGATACACGTCTTTCTTAGAGCGCCCTTCCGGCAGCTCCCGAATGTCGTGCAGGATCTTCCATGTCATGTCCGGCCCCCGATAGATCAGGGCTGCGTAACAACCTTCAATCTCCACTGGATTGTGTCGCACCGACTCGTTGCCAAACGACTCCAGAATCTTGTCCAGGCCTTCGCGTGACATCCAGAGGTCGTATACGTCCGAGGGGACGTTTTTCTCCTCCATCTGCCAGGTCTTTTTGTTGATCAGCCGGGCGGGCAGTTCCGGAGCCACGAACACACTGGCCAGAGGACCATTGCGAATCATGTACTTGGTGACCGGGTTGACAGCGACCATCATCTGGTACAACCCAATCACGGTGTTGTTGATGTTAATCGCACCCGGCTCACCCAAGATCGGGTTGTTCGGCACGAACGCTGTGATCACGTTGCGCGTACCGAACTGCACCCGACGACTGGTGAACTTACCGAGGAACAGTTTTTTCTTGCCCTTGATCATGTTCTCGATAAACGAGTACAGATTGTTGAACGTGACTTGCAGGCGAAACCGCACCGCATCGATCAGTTCCGGGTTGTTCCGAATTGAAGACGCCGGTACGCTATTGGAGATCGCGATGAGCTTACGATAGAAGTCGTTGATCTCATCCGAAACCGGACGACCATCCGAACCCACTTCCAAATCCCGCAAGCCCGCCGGAATCACCACAACGCGACTGGCCGTGGCTTTGTCCTTGTACTTTTCGATCAGATCGATGCGGTTGTTACGCTTGTCGCTTTTGTTGCGCTTGAATTCGATCTTCTTCCAGTGTTTCAGGAAGAAGTAAAATCCTGTCTCGCCGGTGCCTTCTCCAGCGAGCTTGAAGTCTTTGTCTTCGTCGCTCCAGACTGCAAAGCGTTTGCCTTCGATCACGTCAGCATAGAACTGTTTGAGCGTGATCAAGGCTTTATAGATAACTGGGTGGAAAATCTCGGCCTTGATATCGATATAGCCGAAGTTCAACGAGCGTCGGTCATCCCCCACCTGGCCAAAGACCTGAATGGAGAACAGACCGCTCTCATGGAACTCACCCGTACTGGTGTCGAAATAGTCGAGCGAATCTACCTGCCCCACCCCACGCAGATTGCTCTCGTTCGGTTGAAGCAGGTAAATATTGAACGGTAGATCCTCGTTCGCCATGGTGAAGAACCCCAAAAATGGTTAGAACTTATGACAGTTAAATCAGTACTCTACCGTAAGGATGTCGAGTATGAGTGAAAATTTCAACACGGACGACTTCGATCTCGACGATATGGATTTCGGAGAGTTGTTCGATGACAAGCCGCGTTCCAAGATTGACGACGCTAAGTCGTTTTTCAAGGGCGTAGGCTCGGGTGCATTAAGCGCCATGGCCGATGGCCGTGTCATCAGCGAAGTCGTGACCCGTACGATGCCTTCGGGTTACGGTGCTGCTGCCGAAGCGGGCGTACAATCTGCCCGTGCTGCAAAAGAACTATACGATGAAGCCGCAAAACAGGCTGGGGAAGTCAAGAAGGAAGCCAAGGCTGCACTTCGATCAGCGACACCCGTTCTAGAAAAGTTTCTGCCCAAGAAATGGACAGATAAATTACGCGCTGCCTCCGCCGAAACTTCGTCTGGCGGCAGTGAGTCGGTCGATCCGGCTGACTACATGGTTGCGCAAACCCTCATGGGGGTGTTTGGCGAGTTAAGCAGCACCCAAGCTGCCGGCGATGCGGAGCAGTTGGAAGCCACGGCTCTGGGCAACCAATTGCAGCGGGATGAAATTGCACAGATGAACGAGGTCCGAGTTGGGATCTCGCGATTGGTGCAGTATCAGGACCGCATTACGATCAACTACCAACGTAAGCACATTGAAATTGCCCAACGGCACATGCTGCTCACGGCCAAGTTGCTGCAAGTCACTACCGATACGGCGTATAAGCGCGATGAAGATTTGCGTGCGCTGTATACCGAGTTGTCGAAACCGGAAATCCTGAAGTTGCGTGAGCATAAGGAAACCCGGGCGCAATACGGTGGTGGGGGTGGCTTGACCAACTCGAGCTTTTTTGGTTCACAGTTGGAAGGCGGTCTGTCTCGGGCTCGTGAACGGATTGTCGATGCTGGTCGTGGCTGGATCAATAACCTGGCAGGCAACCTGAAGACGGGGTTGATGACTGGGGGTGCTGCGACTGAAACCGTCTCCGGGATGAACGAGTATGGCGGTGGTGCTGGTTATGCCGCTGCCGGTGGCATGCTGGGTGGCGAACTGCCCGGGATGCTTGCTCGTCGCTTTGGTGGTCGGATTCGTGACCAGTTCAACAAGAGCGATAAGCTGCGTCGTGGCGGGATGGCGGCACAGTTCAACGTGGAGAACTTCCAACAGGTCCTCCAGGAAATGGCCACGGGCGGCATGTCTGAGGATGAAATGTCCTCGGGCAAGACCAGCACCAAGCGCAAGATCGCGTCCTGGCTCACCGGTATCATGGGTGATGATCGGGGTAGCACAGCCGTCGAACAGGACACTATCCAGTCCCTGCAAAGCCCGCAACCGTTTACGCGTCGGGTAGCCAAGTCGATCACGGAAATCATCCCCGGGCTGTTGAGCCGCATCCATTTCGAAATCCGTGCCATGCGTACGGGTGACGATTCCTCGGGGATGATTGAGTACGATCCGCTTTCGAACCGGTTCAGTGACAGCAAGTCGATGGCCTCGGGTGTGGTCTCTAAGATCATGGCCAAGGAAGGTGGGGAGAGCTTGAAGGCCGATGGCATGCGTCTGGTTGATCTGATCGATCCGGACGGCAAGCTTTCGCAAGAGGAACGCGAAGAGCTGGCGCAGAAGTTGTTGAAAGACAACTACCGCAAGAAGCTCGCCTCCAAGAAAAACCTCACCAATGCCGATACGTTTAGCGAATTCGATCCCGAACAAGCTGAGCGTTATGCTGCTGCCTTCCAAGCGTATTACGATCGAGCAGGCGAAAACGGTGAGCTGGAGTTCTCGCAAGCCAGTAACGCCGCAGGGGCTACGTTCCGTAGTTCGAAGACGTCGGTCCAAGAATACATCAACGCCGGTCTGGGTGAATACCTAGAACAGTCGGGGGTGATCAAGGACGGGCGGATCGATCCGGAGCGTTTCGTGGAACTGGCGTTCTTGGAAGGACAGAATCCCTCACCCTCGCAACCCGGTCCGGGAACAGCACCTCCTCCGCAACCGATGCCGGGCTCTCCCAATCCGGTCGCACCTGCCCAGACGCTGATGGAAGTGTTAGCGACTGGCCGTGGGAAGGCTCGTAGTGCCCTGGATGCTGCGATCGAAAAGATCTCGGGTGCTACGGTCAGTAAGAAAGAGCTGCTCGATACGCTGGACGACTTGGCCGCCAAGGGCAAAGCCAAAGCCGGCGAAGTGGTGGAGTCTGACGTCGTGGCCTCGGTCATGGAAGAAGTCTCCCTGCTCGATCCCCGGACGGAAGAAGGACGCACCAAGATCGAAGAGATCAAGGACCGAATTCTGGCCAGTGCCAAACCTGAGGCAATGAAAGACAAAGCCAAGGGGGTCTGGGGTCGGATGCGGGAAGCCGCAGGCAAGTTCAAAGCGCCGACCAAAGCGGGCATTGCTGGTTACCTGAATGGCATTTTGGAAAAAGGCCAGAAAAAGGGCTTGTACAGCGAATCGTTTGTCGAACGCGTCCAAGACGGTGCACAGTCGGCTAATGAGCAGGCAGTATCGGCACAGGCGTTGTTGGCCCAAAAGGCTGACGCGGCTATGCAGGCCTACCCCAAGGTCAAAGACGACGCAAAGGAAAAGCTTGACGCCCTCTTGGATTCCTACCCGGAAACTAAAGAGACGGTAATCGAGGCGACCAAGCAGTCGTTTGAAACCGTCAGCGAGAAACTGGCTGAGCGCCTGGACTATATCGGAAGTCTGCTCAAAAAGCAGAACGATTCGATGGAAGAGGCCAAGCAAGAAGATCGCGAGGGCAGTGCCAAGTCGATTCAAGAAGCCCGGGATGCTAAGGCTGCTGAAAAGAAGGCCGAGAAAGAACGTGACCCGTCCGGTAAGGGCGTGGGTGCGTCGATCATGGCTGGGCTGGCGGGTCTCTTTGGTCGAGGCAAGGGTAAAGGCAAAGAAGGCGAGGAAGAAGGTGGCGACACCAACATCAACCTCGGTGGTGTAGGTGGGGGTGGTGACGGTAAGGATGCACCGAAGAAACCGGGCAAACCTGAGAAGGTCCCCAAGACCCGGGCTGGTCGGATCCTCAAGGGTCTGGGTAAAGGCTTGGGTGCGGGACTTCGAGGAGCGGCCAACATCGCTTCGTTCCTCACTGGCATTCCTCTGCCGGGTATCGGTACGATGGCCAAAGCCGGCCTGGGTGCAGGCATGATGGCGGGCAAGGGGTTGATGAAGGGTGCAGGCATTGCCTTGTCCCTGGGTCGGTTCTTGGCCCCCATTGCTGGAACTGCGGCAACAACCGTGGTCGGTGGTTTGCTTTCAGGTGCGGCTACAGTGGCCTCGGCTGCCGCTGGGGTAGGGTTGGCTTTGCTGGCTTCTCCTGTCGGTATCGCAGCTTTGGCGGCAACGGGTGTAGCAGCAGCCGGGTACGGAATCTACAAGTTCTTTACTCGGGATAAGCTCACCCAGATGTCTCGGATGCGGTATGCGCAGTACGGCTTCTCCCCCGAAGACAAGGACCACTTCAAGCAGATCTATAAGCTTGAAGATCTGTTGGGTCCCTTGGCCAAATACAACGAAGGCGTACCGTCGATTGATTCGACCTCGCTGGACGTGTCTAAGGTCTTGGAGATCTTTGATGTGGATCGGGACAACAAAGAGCTCGTACAGCGCTTTGCGAAGTGGATTCAGTTCCGTTTCTTGCCGATCTTCTGCGTTCACCTAGGGATCTTGAAGAACCTGACCGGTAAGACCAACGTTCGGGACGTGGAAGACCTGAAGCCTGGTGAAAAGCTCGCCTATCACCAAGGGATCAAGTTCGAAGAGGGTCCGTATGACCGACTCGAAAGCCCCTTTGAGGATCTGGATGAGTTGCCGATGAACGCCCCGCAAGTCATGGCGTATTGGAAGCAGCTCTTTGAGCAATTGGAAAAGGAGGTGCCTGAATCTGAACGTAAGAAGGATGCTTCGGCTGAGGAGCAGGCTAAGTCTGCAACGACCGGCGCGGCGGCTGCCGCAGCAGGAGCCGCAGGTGGTGCAGCCGCAGCAGCAGCGGCTGCGAGCAACTCGGGTGATCCGGTCAAGTTCGATGCCAAGAACGTAACTGGGGCTACCGTGGCGGCTGCCGCAGGTGCGACGGCTGCGGCGACCACACTTAAAGCTGAAGGTAGGATCTCTCGCTATAGATCGTGGAGCTCCTCCGAGATTCTCCGACCAATGCGTTCTCTGGTGTATCGCGTATTTGGTTTGCCGAAGTTTGAGACCACCAAAGTCTCCGCTATCGAAAACATGAACGAAGGCCTGCGTAAAGGCATTACGTACAAGGGCGACGGGACTGCTTCGTGGTCGGGTGACTATGTTCAGGTACTGCAAACGTATTCGGCATCGTTCGGATTGTCCAGTATCGACGGGGAGGATGCACGTAACTGGTTGGCTTGGTTTAACACCCGGTACTTGCCGGTATATACCACGATTCTGACGTACCTCATGCGAGTAGCCCGTACGCAAGAATGGGAGCAAGGACTCGAAAACCTGCGCGCCAATCAGCGTTTGGATTTGGCTAATATCCTGATCTCTCTCACGAGCATTGACAGTCGTGGAACGATCTCGATTTGGCGCATCAAAGAAAGTCCGTGGCCTGGCGAAGCTACTTGTCAAGATCCTGAATCTGTCAAGTACAACCTTGATGCGCTGAAAATGCAAGTCAAGAACGCCACGATGCAGGAAGAGCAAGGTGGTGCCAGTAGCACTCCTGCCGGTAACACCACCGCTAAAGAAACGCCCACTACTACGCCAGCCAATCCGGTTGTAGCTAGTGCCGAAGGTCCTCAACCTTCGGCCCCCCGTCCTCGCATGTCGACCTCAGGCCGTGCTGCTATGGGTATCGGGGGCGGCTTGCCGGGAGGCACGCCTGGGTATAGCGGTGCGAGCTCTCGTTCTCTCGACTCGGGTTACACCGGAACGGGCGGGCAATTGGGCGAAGGCATCGGCGGGGCCTGGGGTCAGTTACCGATTCCGCAAGGAGACGGTTCTTACGAGGCCTACAAGGAACTGCTCGCAGAAGTCGCCAAGGTTACGGGTGTGCCCGAAGCCTGGCTCGTGAACACCATTG
>Ga0247819_10002007_pt1 | contig 10742 bp, 10 predicted proteins | sample 13C_Xylose_Day6_FD_193428 | JGI IMG/M metagenome (GOLD analysis project Ga0247819, IMG submission 193428) | Soil microbial communities from agricultural site in Penn Yan, New York, United States - 13C_Xylose_Day6 | ecosystem: Environmental > Terrestrial > Soil > Agricultural land | place: USA... | reverse complement strand
CGCGGCGCCCGCGCGCAAGCGGCCCAAGCCGGGCGAGCGCCGCGTGCAGATCCTGCAGGCGCTGGCCATGATGCTGGAGCAGCCCGGCGCCGAGCGCATCACCACCGCCGCGCTGGCCGCGCGCCTGGAGGTGAGCGAAGCCGCGCTGTACCGCCACTTCGCCAGCAAGGCCCAGATGTTCGAGGGCCTGATCGAGTTCATCGAGCAGAGCGTGTTCACCCTGGTCAACCAGATCCAGGAGCGCGAGGCCCAGGCCAACGGCCAGGGCGAAGGCGGCAGCCGCCAGGCGGCCCGCATCGTCACCATGCTCGTGCAGTTCGCCGAGAAGAATCCGGGCATGACGCGTGTGATGGTGGGCGACGCGCTGGTCTACGAGAACGAGCGCCTGCAACAGCGCATGAACCAGTTCTTCGACAAGATCGAATCCACCCTCAAGCAGTGCCTGCGCGGCGAAGGCGAGGACTCGGCCACGCCGACCGTCGACGCGCAGGTCCGCGCTTCCATGCTCACGGCCTTCGTGGTCGGCCGCCTGCAGCGTTTCGCGCGTTCGGGCTTCCGCCGCAGCCCGTCGGAGCACCTCGAGGCCAGCCTCGGCCTGATGCTCTGAGTTGCTGAGGATTTCCCTCGCGGCCGAGGATGCGGTCCTGCATCCGAGCGGCGCTCTTTTCCTGCCCTCCCACCAAACGCTGCTGGTCGCCGACGCGCACTTCGGCAAGGCGGTGAGCTTCCGCAAGCTGGGCGTGCCGGTGCCGGAGGCGACCACCACCGCGACGCTGGACTCGCTCACGACCGCCCTCGCCGACACCGGCGCGCGCGAAGTGGTGTTCCTCGGCGATTTCCTGCATTCGGCCCGCTCGCACGCGCGCCAGACGCTCGATGCCTTGCACGACTGGCGCGAGCGCCACGCCGACCTGCGGCTGACGCTGATCCGAGGCAACCACGACGCGCGTGCGGGCGATCCGCCGGCTTCGCTCTTGATCCGGGTGCTGGACGAACCTTTCCGGCTCGGTCCCTTCGCGCTGTGCCACCACCCGCATCCCGTCGCCGGCGCCTACGTGCTGGCGGGCCACTGGCATCCGTGCATCAGCGTGGCCGGGCGCGCGTTCGAGCGCCTGCGCTTGCCGTGCTACTGGCTGGGTGACGAAGTCGGCGTGCTGCCGGCGTTCGGCAGCTTCACCGGCATGCATCGCATCGACGTCCGGCCGGGCGACCGGATCTTCGCGCTGGCCGACGGCGTGGTGCGCGCGCTGCCGCCGGCCTGAGCGGCCGGTTCAGCCCGGCGCGCCGACCTTCTCGCCCGCGGCCAGGATCTCGCTCCAGGTCGCGCCGTCGATCACGATGCCTTCGCGCCGGCGCGCTTCACGAGCCGCCCGCTCCGGCTCGCCGGCGATCAGCACGCCTTCGCTTCCCGGCGCGTTCGGGCTGCGGCGCAGCCAGTCGAGGAAGGCCGTGGCCTCCTGCTCGAATGCCGCCGCCGTGCCCAGCTTGGCCGGGTCGATGACGATGGTGAGCATGCTGTTGTAGACCGCGCGCGCCGAGTCCGGCGTGCGATGCCAGGTGCCGCCGCCGCTGAGCGCGCCGCCCAGCAGTTCGCACGCGAGCGCCAGGCCGTAGCCCTTGTGCTCGCCGAACGGCATCAGCGCGCCGAAACCGCCCTTGGGCTGCTGCACCACGACCACGCCGGGATCGGTGGTCGGGTGGCCGTCCTCGTCGATCAGCAGGCCGGGGTCGGCTTGCCGCTGTTCGTTGTGGGCGACGCGCATCTTTCCTTGCGCGACCCGGCTGGTGGCGAAGTCCAGCACGAAGGGATCGGCCCCGGCGAGCGGGATGCCGATGCAGCAGGGATTGGTGCCGAAGCGCCCGTCGCCGCCGCCCCAGGGCGCGACGATGGGCCGCGAGAGCACGTTGACGAAGTGGATGGACACCAGCCCCTGCGCCACCGCAATTTCGGCGAAATGCCCGATGCGGCCCAGGTGGTGGGCTCGCGCCAGCGTCATGACGCAGGTGCCGTGCTGCCGCGCCCGTGACATCGCGAGCTCCATCGCCTGCACGCCGACGATCTGGCCGTAGCCCTGGTTGCCGTCCAGCGTGAGCAGCGCGCCGCCGTCCAGTGTGGTGCTGACCGAGGTGTTGGGCTTGAGCCCGCCTTCCAGCACCGAATCGACGTAGCGCGGCACCATGCCGACCCCGTGCGAATCGTGGCCCGAGAGGTTGGCCAGCACGAGGTTGGCCGCGACCTGGCGGGCTTCCTGCGGCGAACTGCCGGCGGCCTGCAGGATGGAGGCGACCCGGTCCTCGAGTGCCTGGTGTTGAAGCGTGACGGCGGTCTTCACATCACGGCTCCGACCTGCCACGGCACGAACTCGTTCTGTCCGTAGCCGTGCTTCTCGCTCTTGGAGGCTTCGCCGGAGGCGGTGGCCAGCACGAGCCGGAAGATGCGCTCGCCCATGGCCTGCACCGACGACGTGCCGTCGATGATCTCGCCGCAGTTGATGTCCATGTCCTCTTCCTGCCTCTGCCACAGCGCCGTGTTGGTGGCGAGCTTGAGCGAAGGCGAGGGCGCGCAGCCGTAGGCCGAGCCGCGTCCCGTCGTGAAGCAGATCATGTTGGCGCCGCCCGCCACCTGGCCGGTGGCGCTGACCGGGTCGTAGCCCGGCGTGTCCATGTAGACGAAGCCGTGCGCCGTCACCGGCTCGGCGTATTCGTACACCGCCTCCAGGTTGGTGGTGCCGCCCTTGGCCACCGCGCCCAGCGACTTCTCCAGGATGGTGGTCAGCCCGCCCGCCTTGTTGCCGGGCGAGGGGTTGTTGTTCATCTCGCCTTCGTTGACGCGGGTGTATTCCTCCCACCACCTGATGCGCGAGATCAGCTTCTCGCCCACCTCGCGCCGGACCGCGCGGCGCGTGAGCAGATGCTCGGCGCCATAGACCTCGGGCGTCTCGGACAGGATGGCCGTGCCGCCATGCGCGACCAGCAGGTCGACCGCGGCGCCCAGAGCCGGGTTGGCACTGATGCCCGAATAGCCGTCCGAGCCGCCGCACTGCAACCCGATGGTGATGTGCGAGGCAGGGCAGGGCTCGCGCTTGACGCGGTTGGCCTGCGGCAGCATCTCCTTGACGAGGGCGATGCCCTTTTCCACCGTCTTGCGCGTGCCGCCGGTGTCCTGGATGTTGAACACCCGCAGCGTCTCGCCTTCGCGCAGGCTGCTGTGGGCCAGCCAGGCGTTGATCTGGTTGGCCTCGCAGCCCAGGCCCACCACCAGCACGCCCCAGAAGTTGGCGTGCGTGGCGTAGCCGGCCAGCGTGCGCTCCAGGATCTGCATGCCCAGGCCTTGCGTGTCCATGCCGCAGCCGGTGCCGTGGGTGAGCGCGACCACGCCGTCGATGGCCGGGTAGTCGGCCAGCGCCGCCGGGTTGGTCTGCCGCGAGAAATGGTCGGCGATGGCGCGCGCCGCCGTGGCCGAGCAGTTCACGCTGGACAGGATGCCGATGTAGTTGCGCGTGGCCACGCGGCCGTCGGCGCGGCGGATGCCCATGAAGCTGGCATCCAGCCGCGGCGGCTGCGCCTTCACGTCAGCGCCGAACGCGTAGTCGCGCTCGAAAGCGCCGCCCTCCGGTCCCATCCAGAGGTTGTGCGTGTGCACGTGCTCGCCCGCCGCGATCGGCTTGCTGGCGAAGCCGATGACCTGGTTGTAGCGCCGCACCGGCTCGCCCGGGGCGATGTCGCGCATCGCGACCTTGTGGCCGGGCGGCACCAGGCCCTTGACCTGCACGTTCTCCACGACGGCGCCGCCCACGAGCTGGGCCCGGGCGATCAGCACGTCGTCCTGCGGATGAAGTCGGATGAAAGGTGTCATCTCTCGAATCAATAGAACATCTTGGGAAGCCAGAGCACCAGCGACGGGAAGTAGGTGATGACCACCAGCGACCCGAGCAGCGGCAGCAGCCACGGCAGGATGGCGACGGTCGTGCGCTCCACCGACAGCTTGGCGACGCGGGCCAGCACGAACAGCACCATGCCCATCGGCGGGTGGAGGAGGCCGATCATCAGGTTCAGCACCATCACCAGTCCGAAGTGGACCAGGTCGATGCCCAGCTGCTGGCAGATGGGCACCAGGATCGGCACCAGGATCGTGATGGCGGCCGTCGGCTCCAGGAAGCAGCCCACGAACAGCATCAGCAGGTTGGCCAGCAGCAGGAACACCCAGGGGTCCTTGGTGAAAGCCAGCACCCACTGCGAGATCGCTGCGGTCACGCCGGTGGCGGTGAGCATCCAGCCGAAGATGCTGGCGGCCGCGACGATGAACAGCACCGTGGACGTGGTCTCCACCGTGTCCAGGCAGACCTTGACGAACATCTTCCAGGTCAGCGTGCGGTACCAGAAAAAGCCCAGCACGATGGCCCAGAGGCAGGCCGCGACCGCGCCTTCGGTGGGCGTGAACAGACCCGTCGTCATGCCGCCGATCAGCAGCACGGGCGTCATGATGGGCAGGACCGCCTGGAACTTGAAAACCTTGTCCAGGCCGAACAGGACGACCAGGCCGGCGACCACGGTCGCCTGCGCGGGCAGGCCGGCCTTGTCGATCAGCAGCCACAAGGCCAGCGGCCAGCCGATCACCACCAGCGTCTCGGACAGCGCCTTGAGCACGCGCGGCCACTCGAACTTGATGTCGCCGCCCCAGCCGTTCTTGTGGGCGAAATAGGCGACGGTGAGCATCATCAGGATCGCCATCAGCACGCCCGGCAGGATGCCCGCGAGGAACAGCGCGCCCACGCTGACGTTGGCCATCATTCCGTAGATCACGAACGGCAGCGAAGGCGGGATGATGGGGCCGAGCGTCGCCGAGGCCGCCGTCACGCCCACGGCGAACTCGGTCTCGTAGCCGTGGTCCTTCATCGCCTTGATCTCGATGGTGCCCAGACCGGCGGCGTCGGCGATGGCCGTGCCGCTCATGCCCGCGAACACCACCGAGCCCACCACGTTGACGTGGCCCAGGCCGCCCTTGAGCCAGCCCACCAGGGCCAGCGCGTAGTTGTAGATGCGGTTGGTGATGCCCGCGTTGTTCATCAGGTTGCCGGCCAGGATGAAGAACGGCACCGCCAGCAGCGGGAAGCTGTCGATGCCGCTCACCATGCGGTGCACGACCACGAAAGGCGGCAGGTTGCCCGACAGCAGGATGAAGAGGAGGGCGGAACCCGCCATGGCGATGGCCACCGGCAGCCCGCCACCCATGAGGCCGAGGAAGATGATCTTGAGCATGGAAGTCGTCCCGCCGGGTCAGCGGTCCTGCATGGTGGATTCGGGTCTCTCGAGCACGCTGTAGCCGCGCTGCAGGTGCGTTCGCATCACCAGCACCGAGCGAACCGCCATCGCGGCGAAGCCGAGCAGGCAGACCGCGTACACGTAGTTCATCGGCAGGTCGATCATGGTCATGCGCGAGTTGCTGCCCAGGCGCAGCATCATCATCACGGTGAGCACCGTGGCCGCCGCGAAGAAGGCGATGCGCAGCACGTCCACCAACGTGGACATGACGCGGCTCATCCTGTGCGGCATGTAGCGGTAGAAGAAGTCCACCTGGATGTGGTTGTTCTTCACCACGCCGATGGTCGCGCCGACGAACACCGTGGCGATCAGCAGGTAGCGCGCGATCTCCTCGGTCCAGGCCGCGGAGTCGTTGAGCGCGTAGCGCGTGAAGAACTGGTAGAAGACCACCAGCCCCAGCAGCCAGAAAAAGCCCAGGGCGACCCAGGCTTCCACGGAAGTGTCGGACAGGTCGACGGCGTCGTCCTGGGCGTGGAACTGGCCGTCCTCGCCCATCACGTGCGGCATCTCGTCGATGGCGCTCCGCTCGGGCGAGGCGGCGGTCTGCGGGTTCGCGGACATCGCTGCCTTGCTTCTTACTTGATGGCGATGATCTTGTCCCAGTCCTTCTTGTCCATCTGCATGGACTCGAAGGTGATGGACTTCAGAACCTGCTTCTGGAACGCGTCACGGTCCACGTTGACCACGTTGATGCCCTTCTTCTTGAACTCGTCCACCAGCTCGCCTTCGCGCTTCTTGATGTCGTTGGTGGCCTTCTCGGCGGCTTCCTGCGTCACTTCCACCAGGATCTTCTGCTCGGCCGGCGACAGCTTGGACATCAGCTGGCCCGACACGATGGTCAGCAGCGAGTCGGCGATGTGGCCGGTCAGGATGATGTTCTTCTGCACTTCGAAGAACTTCTTGGCCTCGATGGTGGGAAGCGGGTTCTCCTGCGCGTCCACGGTGCCGTTCTGCAGCGCCAGGTACACCTCGGCGAAGGCGATCGGCGTCGGGTTGGCGCCGCAGGCGCGCGGCAGCGCGGTGTAGGCCGGAGCGTCGGGCACGCGCATCTTGATGCCCTTCATCTGCTCGCAGGTGGTGAACAGCTTGTTGCTGGTGGCGTGGCGCGCGCCGTAGTAGGTCAGGGCGGTCACGGTGTTGCCGCCGCTGGCCTTCTTGTAGCCCTCGGCCAGCTCCTTGAACACGTCGCTCTTGGAGTACTTGACCACGTGGTCCACGTCACGGAAGGTGAACGGGTAGTAGCTGACCGCCAGGCGCGGGAACGAGCGCGCCGCGAACGAGGCGCCCGTGATGATGATGTCCACCGTGCCCAGCTGCAGGCCCTGGTTGATGTCGCTTTCCTTGCCCAGGCTGGAGGCCGGGAACACCTGCACCTCGTACTTGCCGTTGGTGCGCTTCTTGAACTCCTCGCCCGCCCACACCGACCACTTGTGATAGGGCTCGGATGTCTCGTAGACGTGGGCCCACTTCAGCTTGGTCTGGGCCATGGCGGGCGCCGCCGCGGCGGCGGCCAGGGCGCAGGCCGCGATCAGTTTCAGGGTGGTGCGCTTGCTCATCGCTTTGTCTCCTAGGTTGGAAAAGGTCTGGCGTCAGGAACGGTTGGCGCGGCGCCAGCTCGCGCTGTATCGGGTGTAGGCCCGCTGCAGGTGGTGGTGCATCGCCTCGCGCGCTTCGGTGGGGTCGTGGGCGCGGATGGCATCCAGCACCTCGCGGTGTTCCTGTAGCGCGGCGCTCCAGGAAGCGGGGGTCTCGAAGTAGTCGCTCATGCGCTCGAACAGCGCGCCGCTGCGCGCATGCCAGTAACCGATGACGGTGTCGCGCAGCACCTCGTTGCCGCAGGCGTCGGCCACGGCCACGTGGAAGGCCTCGTCGCCCTCGCGCGGGACCACGCCGGAGTCGGCCTGTTCCTGCATGCGGTCCAGCGCCGCGGCCATGGCCTCGATCTGCGACTTGCGCGCGTGGCGGGCGGCCAGCGCGGCGATCTCGCCTTCGACCAGCTCGCGCGCACGCATGAGTTCCAGCGGCCCCCATTCGGCCGGTCCGTGGGCACCGTTGCCGTTGACGCGGGCCGCGCCGTTCTGCGGCCGCACGTAGATGCCCGAGCCGATGCGCACCTCGACCCAGCCTTCCACCTCCAGCGCGATCAGCGCCTCGCGCACCGAGGGGCGGCTGACGCCCAGTTGGCGCGCCAGGTCGCGTTCCGCCGGCAGGCGGCCGTCCTCGAACTCGCCGCGGGCGATGAGCGAGCGCAGCTGCTCGGCGATCTGCCGGTACAGGCGCTGGGACTCGACGGCTTGTAATGGCATGGGGACTAGGGGCTAGGGGCTTGCACTGATTGGCCAAGTGGTCAGGCCAATTACTATCGGGCGCAGTCCGCTGGATTGGCATCGGGGTGTTCCCCTAGCCCCTAGCCCCTAGTCCCTAGCCCCTACGAAGGAGCACGAAGTGCGACTGAAGAACAAGACCGCCCTCGTCACCGCCGCCGGTCAGGGCATCGGCCGCGCGAGCGCGCTGGCCCTCGCCGCCGAAGGCGCGCAGGTCTGGGCGACCGACGTCAACCCCTCCCTGCTCAAGTCCTACGAAGGCGTCGAGCGCATCCGTGCGGTGCAGCTGGACGTGCTCGACAAGGCTTCCATCACACGCGTGATCGGAGAGATGCCGGCCATCGACGTGCTCTTCAACTGCGCCGGCTTCGTGCACAACGGCAGCATCCAGCAGGCGACCGATGAGGAGTGGAACTTCGCGCTCAACCTCAACGTGCGCGCGCAGTTCTGGTCCATCCAGGCGGCGCTGCCGAAGATGCTGGCCCAAGGCGGCGGCAGCATCATCAACATGGCCAGCGTGTGCAGCAGCATCAAGGGCCTGCCCAACCGCTTCATCTACGGCACCACCAAGGCCGCGGTGATCGGGCTGACCAAGAGCGTGGCCGCCGACTACGTGGCCGACGGCATCCGCTGCAACGCCATCTGTCCGGGCACGGTCGACACGCCCTCGCTGCAGGACCGCATCAGCGCCAACGCCGACCCCGTGGCCGCGCGCCAGGCCTTCATCGCGCGCCAGCCGATGGGGCGCCTGGCGCAGGCGCACGAGATCGCGCCGCTGGTGGTGTTCCTGGCCAGCGACGAGTCGGTGTTCGTCACGGGCCAGGCCTACGCGGCCGATGGAGGCATCACGATATGAACCAGCTCGACTTCCAGGGCCGACACGCGGTCGTCACGGGCGGTGCGACCGGCCTGGGCTTCGCCATCGCGCAGCGGCTGATCCAGTCGGGCGGCAGCGTCTCGGTCTGGGACCGCGACGAGGCCGGCGCGCAGCAGGCCGCGCAGAAGCTCGGTGCGAAGGCTACCGCCGTCGCTTGTGATGTGTCGGATCACGCCTCGGTGCAGGCGGCGGTGAAGCGCTCGCTGTCGGCGTCGCCGCGCATCGATGCGCTGGTCAATTGCGCCGGCATCACCGGGCCGAACACCAAGCTGTGGGACTACCCGCCGGACGCGTGGCGCCAGGTGTTCGAGGTGAACGTGCACGGCACCTTTCTCTGCTGCCGCGAGCTCGCCGCTCTGATGCGGCAGCAGGGATACGGGCGCATCGTCAACATCGCCTCGGTGGCCGGCAAGGACGGCAACCCGAACGCCAGCGCCTACAGCGCCAGCAAGGCGGCGGTGATCGGGCTGACCAAGTCGCTGGGCAAGGAACTGGCCGACGTGGACGTGCGGGTCAACTGCGTCACGCCGGCCGCGGTGAAGACGGCCATCTTCGACCAGATGACGCCCGAGCACATCCAGTTCATGTTGTCCAAGATCCCGATGGGCCGCTTCGGCATGCCCGAGGAAGTGGCCGCGCTGGTTGCGTGGCTGTGCACGGAAGATTGCTCGTTCTCCACGGGCGCGGTGTTCGACCTGTCGGGCGGCCGCGCCACCTACTGATCACAACGAAACCCACGAGAAGGAAGAAACCCATGAAGCTGGTCCGCTACGGAAACCCTGGCCGCGAGAAACCGGGCCTGATCGACGACGAAGGCAAGCTGCGCGACCTGAGCGCCGTGGTGCCGGACCTCGGCCCCGCGCAACTCGGCGCCGCGGCCCTGGCTCGCATCCGCAAGGCCAACCCGGCCAAGCTGCCGCTGGTGCGCGGCAAGCCGCGCATGGGCTGCCCGGTCAACGGCGTCGGCAAGTTCGTCGCCATCGGCCTGAACTACGCGGACCACGCGGCGGAGTCGGGCGTGCCGATTCCGACGGAGCCGGTCGTCTTCATGAAGGCGACTTCCTGCATCCAGGGCCCGAACGACCCGGTGATGCTGCCCAAGAACTCGGTCAAGACCGACTGGGAAGTGGAGCTGGGCATCGTCATCGGCACCCGCGCGCGCTACGTGTCGAAGAAGGACGCGCTGTCGTACGTGGCCGGCTTCACGCTGGTCAACGACGTGAGCGAGCGCGAATACCAGCTGGAGCGCGGCCCGCAGTGGGACAAGGGCAAGGGCTGCGACACCTTCGGCCCGATCGGTCCCTGGCTGGTGACGCCGGACGAGATCGAGAACGTGCAGCGCCTGGACATGTGGCTGGACGTCAACGGCCAGCGCATGCAGACCGGCAACACCAAGACGATGATCTTCAACTGCGCCACGCTGGTGAGTTATGTCAGCCAGTTCATGACGCTGATGCCCGGCGACGTGATCACCACCGGCACGCCGCCCGGCGTGGGACTGGGCATGAAGCCGCCGAAGTACCTGAAGAAGGGCGACGTGATGACGCTGGGGATCCAGGGGCTGGGGGAGCAGCGGCAGGAGGTGGTTGGGTTCAAGGCCTGAGTGCCTCGCTCCCGCAACGTGCTCTTAGGAGGCGGCCTCTGGGCCGCTTCTTCGTTTCCAGCCGTCATCCCCGCGGAGGCGGGGATCCAGGGCTTTCTTTCTGGTGTGAAGCCGGATGCTCTGGATTCCGCCTCCGCGGGAATGACGGTCTCGGGGCTCGGCCTAGGCCTGACGCTCTAAATCCACCGCCCCCGGCACCCCGCTCCGGTTTTCCTGCAAAATAGAACGACCGTTCGTTCTTTTGAGCAGAACCATGTCCGTCACCGACCTGCCGCTGAAATCGCGCCTCGCCCGCGAGGGCCGCGCCATGCAGAAGGGCCAGCAGACCAAGGCCGCGATCATCGATGCGGCCCTCGGGCTGGCCACGCAGATTGGGCTCGAAGGGCTGTCCATCGGCGCGCTGGCCGAGGTGACGCAGATGAGCAAGTCGGGCGTGTTCGCCCATTTCGGCTCGCGCGAGGAACTGCAGATCTCGGTCATCCGCGAGTACCACGCGCGCTTCGAGGAAGAAGTGTTCTATCCGGCGCTGCAGGCCGAACGCGGGCTGCCTCGCCTGCGCGCCCTGTTCGCCCACTGGATGAAGCGCACCTCGGTCGAGATCGACTCGGGCTGCATC
>Ga0247819_10002002_pt1 | contig 10762 bp, 12 predicted proteins | sample 13C_Xylose_Day6_FD_193428 | JGI IMG/M metagenome (GOLD analysis project Ga0247819, IMG submission 193428) | Soil microbial communities from agricultural site in Penn Yan, New York, United States - 13C_Xylose_Day6 | ecosystem: Environmental > Terrestrial > Soil > Agricultural land | place: USA... | reverse complement strand
ACCCCGCTCCAGGTCGTGCGCGCCCTCGCGCCGCGCGTCGAGCGGCTCGGGTTCACGACCCTCTGGATCAACGACATCCCCGGCGGCGACTCGCTCGCCGGACTTCGCGCCGCGGGCGAGGCGACCTCGAACCTCGGCCTGGCCTCCGGAGTGATCCCGCTCGACCGCCGGCCGGTCGACTCGCTCGACCTCGCCGGGCTGCCCGCCCACCGGCTCACGCTCGGAATCGGCTCGGGCCGGGTGACCGACCGCCCGGTCGCGTTCGTGCGCGCGGGTCTCGCGGCCCTGCGCGAGGTCACCGACGCGCCGATCGTCGTCGGTGCCCTCGGCCCGCGCATGCGCAGGCTCGCGGCCGAGGAGGCCGACGGCGTGCTGCTCAACTGGCTGACGCCCGAGGCAGGCAGCGTCACGTCCGGCGAACTGCGACGCGACGCGGGTACTCGGCCCGTGCGAGCGATTCTGTACGTGCGCACGATCGTCGACGAGGCGGCGCGGCCGACCCTCGACCGCGAGAGCGCGCGGTACGAGTCGGTGCCCGCCTACGCCGCGAACTTCGAACGGCTCGGCTTCGGCGCCCGCGAGGCGACCATCGCCGATTCCGCCCGGCTCGGGGAGTACGCCGGTGCCGACCTCGATGAGATCGTGCTGCGCGCGATGACGCCGTCGAACTCGCTCGCCGAGCTCGAGGCGTTCGTCGAATCCACCGCCGCCTGGTGGGGTCGGTGAGGGCACGCCCGGAATCCTGCGCACCAGTGAATGCTGGTGCGACGCACCGACCCGGACGGGGTCGTCAGCTGATCGGGGCGATCAGGTGCGTGCGGCGAACCGCTCAGGGAAGTCGACGATGATCGGCGAGGGTTACGCGCGCTGTTCGCGCTGCTCCTCGCCGGTGATGTAGGCGTCGTCGTCTTCGGCGGCATACTCCGCCCATTTCGACGCCTCTTCACTGTAATCGTCATGCTGCGAGCCGGTGAGCTCGCGCTCAAGCGCGTTGTAGTCGGTGTTCGGGCTGAAGTACTTCAGCTCACGAGCGACCTTGGTGTGCTTGGCTTTCTGACGGCCGCGCCCCATGCGTGACCCCCTTACGACATCTGGCCGGGTGGCATTGGTTCTTCACCCGGCGCTGATCTGATAATTGAAATTTCGTCCGAATGCCAGTTTAGCACCGCGCCACGCCACCTTCGGTGGTATCCACACCCCGACATCGGGCGCAGGAACCGTGCTGCGGTCACACAGCAATACATGTTGAGATTGTCACGTGATACCCGCCCCTGAACGCACCAAGGTCGTGGTGATCGGTGCAGGACAGGCGGGGCTGTCCGTGGCCTATTACCTGCGCCGATTCGAGCTCGTCGCCGACGACGACTTCGTCATGCTCGACCGCGCACCCGGTGCTGGCGGTGCATGGCAGCACCGCTGGTCCTCGTTGCGCCTGGGCACCGCGCATCGCGTGAACGACCTGCCGGGAATGGCCGAACTCGGCCTCAGCTTCGACACCGCCGACCGCGAGCTCCCCGCGAAAGAGGTCGTCGCCGATTACTACGGCAGGTTCGAAGCGCATTACGACCTTCGGGTGCACCGGCCGGTCGACGTGCGCGCCGTGGTGAACGAGGGCGCCGACCTCGTCGTCCGCTACGAAGACCTCTCGCCGCAGCCGGTCGAAGAGCTGAGGAGCCGGGGGCTGTTCGGTCGCCGTCGCAAGAGCTTCGAGGCCCCAGCGAGCCAGCGCGCACCGCAGCACGAGATCGCCACGAGCTTCCTCGTGAACGCCACGGGCACCTGGGGCTCGCCGTTCGTTCCGTTCTACCCGGGCATGGGCGAGTTCGCGGGGCGGCACGTGCACACGTCCGACTTCGTGGCTGCCGAGGACTTCCGCGATCAGCACGTGGTGGTCGTCGGCGGCGGCACCTCGGCGATCGGGTTCATGCTCGAACTCGAGAACGTCGCGGCGGGGCTCACCTGGGTGTCGCGTCGCCCGATCGACTGGATCCACCGCCAGGAGCTCGATCTCGAGGGCGCGTCGGCCGCGGTCGCCATCCAAGACGAGGCGGCACGCTCGGGGCGCGCACTGCCGTCGATCGTGAGCGGCACCGGCGTGCCGAAGAGTCGTCGTATCGCGGCCGGCATCGAACGCGGACTGCTCGTCGCCCGCCCGATGTTCGACCGCATCGAGGCAGACCGTGTCGTGTGGGCCGGCGCCGACTCGGGCATGGCCCGCGCCGACGCGATCATCTGGGCGACGGGGTTCCGTCCCGAATTGCGCCATCTCTCGCCGCTCAGGTTGCGCGAGAAGGCCGGCGGCGTCACCGTCGGGCAGGGCGCGGCGTGGAGCGACCCGCGGGTCTTCCTCGCCGGCTACGGTCCGCAGGCCTCGACGATCGGCGCGAACCGTGCGGGGCGCATGATCGCCCGCCAGATCATGGCGATGCTCTAGCGCCGCGACCTATCGGCCGCCGCCGGCGCGCCTCTTCGCCGCACCCTCGAGCGGCCGGCGCGACACGGGCCGCACGGGCTCGCCACGCCGATCCTGCCCTGGCAGGGGCCGCGAGCGGCCCCGTAGAGCAGGTCCGACGAGTCGAGCAACCACGGCACGAGCGCCACGGTGACGCCGTGCACGAGCAGGAGCTTCTGCCGGATGCGCCGCGCCTTGTGGTTGTGCAGCAGGTTCTCCCACCAGTGGCCGACGATGAACTGCGGCATGTACACGGTGACGACCTCTGAGCCGAACTCCTCGCGCCGCTGCTTGATGTAGTGGATGAGCGGGTAGCTGAGGTCGCGGTACGGCGACGACAGGATGCGCAGCTTGACGTGGATGTTCTGCTTCACCCACTGCTTCTTCAGGCGCTTCGTCTCGTCTTCGTCGAGTGAGACGTGCACGGCCTCGAGCGTGTCGTGGCGAGCGGCGATGGCGTAGTCGAGCGCCTTCAGGGTCGGCTTCTGCATGCGTCCCACGAGCACGATCGCGTGGTCTCCGGCCGAGCCGAAGGTCGTCGTCGGGTCGACCTCGATCTCCTTCTCGACGTCGCGGTAGTAGCGGTGCACGCCCATCATCAGCAGGAACAGCACCGGCATCAGCACGAACACGATCCACGCGCCATGGGTGAACTTCGTCACGGTGACCACGATGAGCACGACGGCGGTCATCGCGGCGCCGATCGCGTTGATGAGGAGGGCGCGCACGATGGCGCCACGGGTCAGCGCGGGGCGGTCAGCATCGTGCGCAGTCTTGGCCTTCGTCTTCGCTGTCGTGCCTGGCTTCGATTTCGGATGCCGCAGCTGGCGCAGTTCGCGAAGCCAGTGCCGCACCATGCCGGTCTGGCCGAGCGTGAACGAGACGAAGACGCCGATGATGTAGAGCTGGATCAGCAGCGTCAGGTTCGCCTGGAAGGCGATCAGGATGACGGATGCCGCGAGCGCGAGGATCACGACGCCGTTCGAGTAGATCAACCGGTCGCCGCGGGTCGAGAGTGACTTGGGCGCGTAGCCGTCGCGGGCGAGCACCGACCCGAGCAGCGGGAAGCCGTTGAACGCCGTGTTCGCCGCGAGCAGCAGCACGAGGGCGGTTGCGGCCTGGATGACGTAGAAGAACACGCTGCTGCCGCCGAATGTCGCCGCCGCGACCTGGGCCATGAGGCTGGGCTGCGGCTCGGTGGCGCACTCGGTCCAGCCGATGAGGTGGCACGGGTTCTCGGCGTAATGCACCTGCGAGATGAGCGCGAGTGCGGTGAGGCCCGCGAAGAGCACGATCGCGATGCCGCCCATGAGTACGAGCGTCATCTGCGCGTTGCGCACCTTCGGCAGCCGGAATGCGGGCACGCCGTTGGAGATGGCCTCGACGCCCGTCAGGGCGGAGCATCCGCTCGCGAATGATCGCAGCAGCAGCAGGATGACCGCAGCCTGCGTCAGCGATTCGGCCTGCACGCCGTATGCGGCCGACTCGGCCACGGGTGCGTCGCCCAACAGGGTGCGCGTGAGCCCGACGGCGATCATGACGAACACGCTGCCGATGAACAGATAGGTCGGGATGGCGAACGCCTTCGACGACTCGCTCACGCCTCGCAGGTTGACCGCCGCGAGGATGATCACGAACACCACGGCGAGCTCGACGCGGAACGGATTCAGTTCGGGGATCGCCGAGATGATGTTGTCGACGCCCGAGGCGACCGAGACGACCACCGTCATGACGTAGTCGACGAGCAGCGCCGACGCGACGACGAGGCCGGACTTCTCGCCGAGGTTGCGGTGCGCGACCTCGTAGTCGCCGCCGCCCGAGGGATATGCCCGGATGAGCTGGCGGTAGCTCGCGACGACCGTGATGAGCAGCACGATGACGGCCAGGGCGACCCAGGGCGCGAAGCTCAGGAACGCGAGGCCGCCGATCAGGAGGATCATCACGAGCTCCTGCGGGGCGTACGCCACCGACGAGAGCGGGTCGCTCGCGAAGATCGGGAGCGCGAAGCGCTTCGGAAGGAGTTGCCCCTCGAGATGCTCGGTGGGGAGGGGGTCGCCGATGATCCAGTTCTTCGGCGATTTCAGTTCAGCCGGCGGTTCGCCGACGCCATTCGTCACGGCGGATGACACTACACCTGCGGTGGCCGAAGTCAAGCCCGCCGCGGGCGGGCGCCCGAGGCGGGCTCAGGGTCTTCGCCGCACGGGGCGAGATCTCAGGGGCGATTGCTATGTTGGGCACCGAACTCGTCGCCCATGGCCCAGCCACGGGACATCCGTTCGGTACCGCCTCAGGAGGCCTCCCTTCATGCCCACTTCACCCACCGCCGTCGCGCGCGCCGCGACCCGCCCGAGCCCCGCGCAGCGACTGCGCGTCGCGGTGCTCGCGGCCGCTGCGCTCGCCCTGGCACTCGGCATCACGCTCGCGAGTGCCGCCGTGCCCGCCTTCGCGCACGATGAGCTCATCGCGTCGAGCCCCGAGCCTGGCGAGGTGCTCGACGTCGCGCCGGCTGAAGTGGTGCTCACGTTCTCGGGCGACATCATCGAAGCGGGCACGGCGGTCATCGTCGTCGACCACCACGGTGAGGAGGTCGAGGTCGGTGCGCCTGCGATCGCCGGCACCGAGGTGACCGCGGCGCTTCCCGCCGACCTCGCGGGCGACTACCAAGTGCGCTGGCGCGCCGTCTCGGCCGATGGGCACCCGATCGAGGGCACCATCGACTTCGGCGTCGGCGCCGACGCGACCGGAACCTGGACCGAAGAGGCGGCGCACGAAGACGCCCCAGCCGACAGCGAGGCCGCAGGTGAGACGGAACAGGCTGAAGACACCTCCGAGAACGCGGGCGACGGCTGGACCATCGCCGGCTTCGTCATCGGCGCGCTCGGAATCCTCGCGCTGGCCGTGGCCCTCATCGTCAACGCTCGCCGCAAGAGCGCGGGGCCGGGCGCGGGCCCCGGAGCCGGCCCCGGCGACGACTCGGGCGCGGCCTGACCGCTCGCCGGATCGGCTTCATTCGAGCATCCAGGGCGGATGTCGCGACCGGGTGTCGCGCCATCCGCCCGCGGTGTCTGCGGCTGGTCAGCTGACCAGCAGGTATCCGCCCGTCGCCGCGGCGATGCCGAGCACCAGGGTCATGACGATGTTGAGGATCGCGGCGCGCCATCGCCCGCCGTCGACGAGCTCGATGGTCTCGACGCTCCAGGTGCTGAACGTGGTGAGCCCGCCGCAGAACCCGGTGACGAGCACGAGTCGCAGGTCGCCGTCGAGTGCCGCCCGCTCAGCGAGGCCGATGAGCGCGCCGGCGAGGGCGGAGCCGACGACGTTCACGATGAGGATGCCGCCGGGCAGGTGACCCGGCCGCACCGGCAGCGCACGTGAGAGCGCGTATCGCAGCACTGCACCCACCGCGCCGAAGACGAGCACGGCGCCCACCACGAGGGGCGAGAGCGCGCCCGTCACAGGGTCTCACCCGCGTCGGTGACCTCGGCCGGCATGGGACGGTGCGCGATGAGCGAGCCGATGCGCAGCCCGGCGGCCGCGGCCGTGAGTCCGCCGACGACCGACGCGAGCAGATACCCGACAGCCGTCGGCCACTCGCCCTCGCGGCCCAGCACGAGAAGCGATGCCATCACGGCCGAGAGCGTGGTGAACGAGCCGAGGACGCCCGGGCCGATGCCCGCCTTCAGCCACATCGGCATCGTGGGCCGCGTCCAGAGACCGCCGACCAGCCAGCCGAGCGTGAACGCGCCGGCGAGGTTCACGACCAGGGTCTCGACCGGGAAGGCGTCGTCGGCGTGCGGGAATGCGAGGTCGCACGCGAGCCGCAGGCCGGTGCCGATGAGGCCGCCGACGGCGACGGCGAGATACGAGCGCACTCCCCGAGGCTACGCCCGTGGCGGCTCGGCGAGCTCGTAGACCCAGTTGTTCGAGGTCTGCCAGTTGCCCGGCGGGTACTCGAACTCCTCCTGCGCGTCGAGCCGGAACCCGGCCTTCTGGCAGATCGCATTCGACCCGGCGTTCTCGACCCGTGGATAGGCCCACAGCCGACCCCGATGACCCTGGGCGCGCGCGTCGGCGATGAGCGCCAGCAATGCCCGGGTCGCGATGCCACGCCCCTGGTGGGCGGTCTCGACCGAGAACCCGCACTCGAGCGAGTGCTCTTCGCCAGGGACGTCGCGCTGCCAGTAGCCGATGGACCCGACACCCTCGGGGTGATCGTCGACGACGATGCGGAACATGCGCGCGGTGCCCTCGCGCCACAACCTCAGATAGCGCTCGTGCCGGGCGACGAGCGCCTCGTCGGTCTCGGGACCGCCGAGGTACGCGGTCATCTCGGGCGTATTGCTGCGCTGGAGGGTGGCGAGGTCGTCGTCGGCCCATGGCGCCAGTTGCACGTCTGCCATGCTCGCAATCGAAGCACGCCCCGCCGACACGGGCTACCGGGTCAGCGTCGCGAGCACATCCGCGCGCACCTGGTCGAGCCGCGACTTCAGCAGCGTCACCGACTCGGGCGAGACGCCGCCGCGATGCGCCTGCGTGCGCAGGTCGGTGCGCAACTGCTGGCGGAACTCGTTGATCACGAGGTCTGCCTCGTGCACCGCGCGGTTCGACTCGGCGCCGAGGTCGGACGAGGTTGCGCCCCCGGAACCGGACGTGTCGGCCGAGGTCGCCGAAGCCGTGCGCGCCGAGCGCTTGGCCTCGCGCGCGGCACTCGCGAGCTCTGCGCGCAACGACCGCATCGCGTCGTTCACCTCGGCGCGAACGCCGTCGGCCAGCCGACGCACCGAGTCGGTGACCTCGTTCTCGATCGCGTCGAGCTCGGGCCGCCGGGCGTCGAGTTCGGCGCGACCGGTCTCGGTGATCTCGTAGACGGTCTTGCGGCCGTCGGTCGACTTCGAGACGAGGCCCTCTTCCTCGAGCTTCGACAGTCGCGGGTAGATCGTGCCCGCGCTCGGGCTGTACGTACCGCCGAACCGGTCGCTCAGCGCCTGGATGAGCTCGTATCCGTGGCGCGGCTGTTCGTCGAGCAGCGCGAGCAGGTAGAGGCGCAGGCTCCCGTGGGCGAAGACCGGCGGAGTCATGCCGATGCCTCGGCGCCGGCCGCCCCCGCGGAAGCCGAGCTGTCGTCGTGGGCGCGGCCCGCGGCATCCGCTCGTTCGTTCGCCGGAATCTCGCGACGCATGACCGAGATCGAACCTGACACGCTGTTCGCCCCGAGGTCGAGCCAGCGGCCCGAGAGCTCGCCCGTGATGCGTTCGAATCCCTTGCCGAGCATGCCCTTGATGGTGGTGTCGTCGAGCAGCACCTTGCCGGTCACCGAGTTGATGCGGTAGCGGGCGCCCGACCCCGCGTCGAAGCGCACGGTGAGATCGCCCGAGACCGTGTTCGTGTCGACCTTGTCAGGGGTGCCGTGGACGTCGAGGATCATGTCGCCCGAGATCGTGTCGGCACTGAACGCCTTCACGTCGCCGGTCGCGACGATGTCGCCCGAGACGGTGTGCGCGGTGATGCGGCCGGTGTGGTTGCCCGCAGAGACCTCGCCCGAGACGCTCGAGAGCTCGACGTCGCCTTCGTGCGAGTCGAGGACGAGGTCACCCGAGACGGTGCTGAGCTTGGCATCGGTGGTGAAGCCCGAGATGAGGGTGTCGCCCGAGACCATGCCGAGCTTCAGCACGACGTCGCGCGGGGCGAGGATCGACACCTGCGCCTTGGCGCTGCCCGCCCAGCCCTTGAAGACCTCGATGAAGTTGTCCCAGCGCAGCTGGGGGTGGTCGATCTCGAGCACGTCGCCGTCGATCTCGACCTTCAGGTCTTTGCCGGTGACGCCCGTGACCTCGACGCGGGCGCCGGGCTCGTCGTGCGCGATGACATCGACCTTGCCGCCGATGAGGCTGACCTTGAGCTTGCGCACGAGCTCGAGGTCGATGACCTGGGACTCGCCCGGGGCGATGACCCACTTCTCGATGGACATGTCGTGTTCTCCTTCACTCGCGATATATCGCGTTGGTTCAATATCACGATATATCGCGTCTGCCGAGTTCGCAACCCATGGGAGGGGCGAATTAATGTCCCGATGATTGACCTTGACGTAGCGTCAACCTCTAGCGTGGCATCCGTGGGGCTCGAATGCCCCGCACGATCGCGAGAGGAGGACGTCGTGGACTGGTCGATCCAGGAGATCGCGAAGCTCGCGGGGACGACGAGTCGCACGCTTCGTCACTACGACGACATCGGGCTGCTCGCCCCCGCGCGCATCGGGTCGAACGGCTACCGCTACTACGACGAGCCCGCACTCGTGCGCCTGCAGCGCATCATGCTGCTCCGTCAACTCGGGCTCGGCCTGCCTTCGATCGGCGAGGTGCTCGACCGCGAGGAGAGCGCGCCGCACGCCCTGCGCAGTCATCTCGAGTGGCTGCAGCAGGAGCAGGAACGACTGACGCGGCAGATCGCGTCGGTCGAGCACACCATCACGGCATTGGAAGGAGGTGAACGACTCATGGCAGAGAACGTCTTCGACGGTTTCGACCACACCCGGTACAAGGAGGAGGTCGAGCAGCGTTGGGGCAAGGATGCGTACGCGAAGAGCGACGCGTGGTGGCGTTCGATGAGCGCCGAGCAGAAGGCCGCATGGCAGCAGCGCGCGTCAGACCTCGGCCGCGACTGGATCGCGGCGCACGAACGCGGCATCGACCCGACGGGCGACGAGGCGCAGGCGCTCGCGCAGCGGCACTTCGAGTGGCTGCGCGGCATTCCGGGCACACCCGGCGGCGGCGCTGCGGGCCCGACGAGGGAGTACTTCGTCGGACTCGCCGAGATGTACGTGGCCGACGAGCGCTTCGGCGCGAACTACGGCGGCCAGGCCGGCGCCGAATTCGTGCGCGACGCGATGACGGCCTACGCCGACCGCAACCTGTAGTCGACGTGCGATGGCCCCCGAGGTGTCCCGGCCTCGGGGGCCATTGTCGTCAGTGCGAGCGGATGCTCCGCCGCGGGGTCACTCGACGACCGCGGTGGCGCGGGGCGTGGGCACGGCGCGCTCGGCCGGGGCTGGGGCATCCGCTCGCTCGGTGCGCTCGGTGCGTTTGATCGCGAACAGGGGGATCGCGTACCCGCAGATCGGGCCGATGAGCAATGCGAACGCGACCGTGCCGATGCCGACGTTGCCGCCGAGCAGCCAACCGGCGCCGAGCACGATGACCTCGATGCCGGTGCGCACGATCCAGATGCGCCAGCCGGTGACGCGGTGCAGTCCCGTCATGAGGCCGTCGCGCGGGCCGGGGCCGAAGTGCGCGCCGATGTAGAGGCCGGTCGCGGCACCGAGCACGAGGATGCCGGCGGCGAGCAGCCCGATGCGGGCCCAGAGGTCGAGGCCCGAGGGGATCAGCCAGAGGCCGACGTCGGCGGCGGGGCCGACGAGGAGCGCATTCATCACGGTGCCGAAGCCGAGGCGCTGGCGCAGGGGGATCCAGAGCAGCAGCACGACGCCGCTCGTGAGCACGGTGATCAGGCCGAAGCCGAGGCCGGTCTGCTTCGCGATTCCCTGGGTGAGCACGTCCCAGGGCGCCACGCCGAGTTCGCCGCGCACGATGAGGGCGATGCCGATGCCGTAGAGGAAGAGTCCGGCGAAGAGCTGCACGAAGCGGCGCACGAGCACGGGTGCGGAATCGGTGGAGCGGGGAAGGGTCAGGCGTGGCATAGTGCAATCCAATTTCATGATTGGCCTTATGGCAAGAAGCCAATTGCGATAAAGTGGCTCGCATGGCGGAGTCCACCCTCAGTGCTCGTGCTCTCGACGCCCTCCTCGGCGAATGGCGGGGCGACGGCAGCGCCTACCAGGCGCTCGCCGAGCGCGTGCGCCTGCTCATCCTCGACGGGCGCATCCCCGTCGACACCCGGCTGCCCGCCGAGCGCGACCTCGCCGATCGGCTCGGCCTCAGCCGTACCACCGTCACGGCCGCCTACCGCGAGCTGCGCGAGCACGGACTCGTGCTGAGCGTGCGCGGCTCGGGCAGCGTGGCGCGTCTGCCGGGCATTCCCGCGACCCTGCCCGCGCCGCCCGACGCCGAGTACATCGATTTCTCCAAGGCTGCGCCGACCGCGCTTCCGTGGCTGCCCGACGTCGCACGGGCGGCGCTCGACGACCTGCCGGCCCAGCTCGCCGACTCGGGGTTCGACCCCATCGGAACCCCGGCGCTGCGCGCCGCCATCGCCGATCGCTACACCGCGCGCGGACTGCCGACCACGCCCGAGCAGATCATGGTGACCATCGGCGCGCAGCACGCCATCGGGTTGCTCTCGCGCGCGGTGTAGCGA
>Ga0247819_10002001_pt1 | contig 10764 bp, 15 predicted proteins | sample 13C_Xylose_Day6_FD_193428 | JGI IMG/M metagenome (GOLD analysis project Ga0247819, IMG submission 193428) | Soil microbial communities from agricultural site in Penn Yan, New York, United States - 13C_Xylose_Day6 | ecosystem: Environmental > Terrestrial > Soil > Agricultural land | place: USA... | reverse complement strand
TAATCGAGGTCGATCCAAATATTGCTGGACTGCGCCATGCCCGGCCCCGCCCTTCACGCCAGCCCCGCCGCCGCCCTGCAGCTGACCTTGCTGGGGGGATTTGCCGCGCAGACAAATGGGCAGGCGCTGGCCTTGCCCACGGCCAAGGCGCGCCTGCTGCTGGCCTATCTGGGCGTAAGTCCGGGGCGGCTGCATCCGCGCGGCAGGCTATGCGGGTTGTTCTGGGAGGACCGCGCCGAGGAACAGGCCCGCGGCAGTCTCAGGAACGCCCTGTCCCATATCCGCGCCGCCTTGGGCGAGGCCGCCGTGATCGGCAATCGCGAGGCCGTGGGCCTGCCTGCGGGCGGCGTCGCAAGCGATCTTGCCCGCCTCGAGGCGCTGGCCCAGACCGGCGGCGCCGATCCGCGCGAGGTGCCCGCCCTGACCGGCACCTTCCTTGACGGGATCGAGGCCGAGGGGGTGCTTCTGGGTGATTGGCTGGATTTTGAGCGCAGCCGCTGCCGCAGCCTGTCGCAAACCCTGCTGGAGCGCATGGCGACCGAACTGGCCGCCCGGGGCGACATGCCCACCGCAATCGATCTGGCCAAAAGACTGGTCGCCCTTGACCCCTTCCGTGAGGCGAGCCAGCGCCAGTTGATCCGCCTTCTTGCGGATTCCGGGGACAGCGCCATGGCGCTGGCACAGTTCCACAATTGCCGCGACCTGCTGCGCCACGAACTGGGCATCGCCCCCTCGGCCCAGACCCGCGCGCTGGCCGAGGAACTGGTGGGCGAGCCGCCCTCCGCCCCCGAAACGCAGGGCGATGTCCAGCTTTCGGTCGCCGTCCTGCCCTTCAGCGATGCCGATGGTGATGCCGATGGCCGCTTTCTGGCCGAAGGCATCGCCGATGACATCACCACCGAACTGACCCGGCATCGCGACATCCTCGTCATCGCCCGGCAGTCCAGTTTCCAGTTCCACGGTTCCCATCCGGGCGAGGCAGCGCAAAGCCTTGGCGCGCGGCATATCCTGACCGGCACGGTGCGCCGTCGGGGCGAATTGGTCAGCCTGTCGGTCCGCTTGCTGGATGCCGCCACCGGTCGCAACCTGTGGGCCGAGCGCCATGAGCGCCCCTATGCCCAGCTTTTTGCCATGCAGGATGCGGTCGTGGCGCAGATCCTTGCCGGGGTCGATGCCGAGATGCGCCAATCCGAACGCGAGCGCGCGGCGCGGCGTCCTCCCTCGGATCTGGACGCGTGGGAGTTGTTCCATCGCGGCATGTGGCACGCCTATCGCTTCCAGCCCGACGAGGCCGAGCGTGCGCGCAAGATATTCACCCGCGCGGCCTCGCTTGCGCCGGATTTCGCACTGCCGCTGGCGGGGCTGGCCTATATCGGGCTGGTGGGGATCACATGGCGGATGGTGCCCGACCCGCAGGCGGTGCTGGCGCAGGCAATCGCGCATGGCCGGGCCGCGGTCGAGGTCGACCCGACCAGCCCCTTTGCGCAGGTCGTGCTGGGGCGGCTTTTGACCTATGCCGGGCAATTACCTGCGGCCTTCGACCATCTGCGGCTCGCGCGCGATCTTAACCCCAGCTATGCCTCGACCTATTATGGGCTGGCGACCGCGCATCTTTGGGCGGGCGAGCCGGAAGCGGCCCTTGCCAATGCCCAGCAGGCGCAGCGCTTCAGCCCGCGCGATCCGCTGGCGGCGATGTTCCTGACGGTCCAGTCCTTTGCTCATGTCATGCTGGGCCAGCCGGACATTGCCGAGGAACTCGCCCGCCGCGCCATCGATATGCTACCCCGCGAGATCTGGTCACGCCTTGCCCTGACCTTTGCACTGGTCGAACAGGGCCGGACCGACGCCGCGCGGCAGGTCATCGCGACGGCGGCGCGTGAATTGCCCGGCGTTTCGCTGGAGGGGATCCGTCCGATCAGCGCGGGCGTCACCCCCGAGTTTCGCGACCGGGTCCTTGCCGCGTTGACCGCCGCCGGATTGAACTGACGGGCCGAGGGGCGCGTGATCCTGTTGTCATTCACTCCAGCTTCGTTGCCGTTCTTCCCACAGGCGCTCACCGACAAGGCAATCGCTGGGTGCCGTGCCAGCCACGCGGACCAGCCTGTCCTGCGCCAAAGGTTGCCCGCCCGCGATTTCCAGAACCAGTTTGTGACGAACCGCCATGGCAAACTGATCCCAGCCGGTCACGGCGATGGAAAACGCACCCATGCCGCCGATCACGCAATCGACGTAGTACCGATCCAGATCGGGAATGCTGCTCCAACCGCCATTGTTACCGGTGCCCGTCAGCAAGGGCAGCCCATTGATCGTTATCCCCCGGGTCACGGCCGCATCACGCGCTTCGGTCACGGCGCGGCCCTGATTGTTGGGGCCGTCGCCCGAAACATCAATGACATGGCGCAAACCGGAAAATCCGTTGCCATCGAACAGTCCGGACGAAAAGTCGATGGCCCCCGAAATCGAGGTCCGCGACACCGGCCCGGACGACCCCGTCTCGATGAGGTCGGCGAAAGCATTGGCCGCCTCGGCGCTGTCGATCAGCATCCAGGGGATCGCGACGTTCTGCGACTGCGCCCCGGCCCATTCGACATAGGTCACCGCAATCCGTTTCATGTCCCCGAACAGGATCGCCTTCTGGATCTCGGCACTGCGGAAGGCTGCAGCATAGCCCCGGCGCTGGATCATCTGCTCGGACGGATCGATCGAACGAGAGATGTCCACGGCCAGCACAAGTTCCACCCCGACGCCAAGATCGGTTGTGGCCGATTGGCCAAGTGCCGGGCTGGTCAGCCCGACCACCGCAAGAAGCGATGTTGCAAGGCAACTAAGCGGGACAGGTTCCATGCCACCAGCCTGCCAGAACACCGGCAAAGGCCAAATCACATTTCCGAACTGTAGGTGATCCGGTCCACGCGAACGCCTTCGGGTCCCCGAAGCTCACACCGAACGGATCAACCCGCCATCCACGCGGATGCTCTGACCGGTGATGTAGCCCGCACCCTCGGACAGAAGAAAGGCGATGGTGGCCGCAATTTCTTCGGCGCTGCCATATCGACCCATGGGCACGCTGTCGCGCCTTGCATCCGTCGCGGGCAGGCTGTCGATCCAGCCGGGCAGGACGTTGTTGATACGGATGCCTTTCGCGGCATATTCATCCGCGAAAATCTTGGTGAAGGTGCCAAGACTTGCCCGAAACGCAGCCGAGGTCGGAAACATCAAGCTGGGCTGCGTAACCCAGGCGGTCGAGATATTGACGATCGCCCCACCGCCCTGCGCCTCCATGATCGGGGTAACAAGGCGGATCGGGCGCACGGCGCTCAGGAAATAAACCTCCATCCCCTTATGCCAATCCTCGTCCGAGATATCGAGCAGCGGCGCGCGCGGGCCGTGACCGGCAGAGTTGACCAAGGCGTCGATCCGGCCCCATTTTTCGACGGTTAGATCGACCAGCCGCTTTACATCGGCATTCACAAGGTTTGAGCCGGTGACGCCGAAACCACCCAGTTCGCGGGCCAGCGCCTCGCCCTTTCCCGACGAGGACAGGATGGCGACCCGATAGCCATCCTGCGCCAATTTGCGCGCGGCGGATGCGCCCATGCCGGACCCGCCGGCGGTGATGATTGCGACCTTTTGGGTGGACATGACAGGCTCCTGTTATCGATTCCGGTCAGAATGCCAGATCACGCCTGATCTTTCGCGCCAGAAGGAAACCTGCCAGACTGTAGAAAAATTATCGGTTCCTCATGCCTTCGCGTTCTGGTCTGCCGCCGCTGAATTCTTTGCGCGCCTTTAAGGTTGCGGGCCGCAAGCTGAATTTCCGCGCCGCCGCCGACGAGTTGGGCGTCACGCAGGGTGCCGTCGCACAGCAGGTCCGTTTGCTGGAAAAGCACCTTGGCGTTCCCCTGTTCCACCGTCTGCCGCGCGGTGTCGCGTTGACCGCACATGGTGCCACCTATCTGGCCGAAGTGAACCGAGCCTTCGGCATCCTGACCGAGGCGACGGGGCAGCTTGCCGCGTGCTCTGATGCCGTCACCATCAGCGTCACCCCGACCTTTGCGACAAAGCTTCTGATTCCGCGGCTGGCGGACCTTGCCAAATCCCTGCCCGGGATCGAGCCGCGCATCATCGCGACCGAGGCGCTTTCGGATTTCGACCGCGACCGGGTCGACATCGCCGTACGCCTGACCCGCCCACCCTTTCCGGCCGGTCTGGAGGCGCGGCTGCTGTTCCAGCAGGAACTGATCGCGGTCGCAAGCCCGCAGCTGGTTGGCGCCACGCCCCTGCCCCTCTCCCCCGATCGCCTGCGCGGCCTGCCGCTGCTGCACGATGCCCAGAACTTCTGGCCGCTTTTCTTTGGTACCACCGGCAGCCTGCCTGGGACCGTGTTCAACCAGACGACACTGGCCCTCGACGCCGCCATGGCAGGTCAGGGCATCGCCCTTGCCTGTCGCGCATTTGCACAGGCCGACCTCAATTCCGGCAGACTGGTGCAGGTCGCAGAGCGGGCGCTGGCCACCGAGCCAAGCTATTTCCTTGTCCGCAAGCGCAGCACGTCATCGAAAAATGCCGCCGAAGCAGTGTGGAGCTGGTGCGCCAAGCATCTGGCGTTTCCGTAGCGATCGTCAAAGTGCAGCGTGGAGACCATCGCGAGCATGCTTGACGCCTCCGCGATGGTTTGATCCTGTGGCGGCGGGTTCATGCTGCCTGCCACTCGCGCCGTTTTCGGTCTGGTGAAAGTATCACGGACGATATCCCGCTATCCCCGTCCAGTGTTCTTCGGCAATGCGAGCACCGATCCGTCACACTGGCAGGAGATGGTGAATGACCAATACGGAACAGGCCAAGGCCATGGCGCGCCAATTGCGCGCCGCACTCGCATGCGAAGGGACCGAGGTTTCCCATTCGCGGGCGATGGAACTCGTGTCCAAAGCGATGGGATACGCAGACTGGAACACGGCGGCGGCGGCTTTCGGGCGCGAGGACAGGACAACCGATGGTTTCCGGTTCAAGACCTGCAGCCCGATCCTGCGGATATTCGACGAGGCCAAGGCCCGAGAGTTCTACTGTGATTTCCTTGGCTTCGGGGTTGTCTTTGAGCATCGCTTCGCGCCCGACATGCCGCTTTACATGGGGATCGAGCGGGCGGGGCTTAGCCTGCACCTGTCCGAGCATCACGGCGATGCCAGCCCCGGCTCGAACATCTTCGTGACGACTGCCAATATCCGCGAGTTTCACCTCGAACTGACCGAGAAGCAGTATTCCTACGGTCGGCCGGGGCTTGAGCAGCTGCCATGGGGGTTGCAGCTTCAGGTCCATGATCCGTTCGGAAACCGCATCCGCTTCTGCGAGCAGGACGATTAGGCCGCACCGCCAGCGCCACCCGATTCTGCATCGTATGACAAGCATGTCTTCCTGCCGGGCCTTGATCCAAGGTCCGGCAGAGCTGGCAGGGCGTCAGAAACGCGCGCGCAGGGTCCGTTCGGCACTACGCTCATCACCATAGACGACGGTGGCGTAGAACCCGATGGTGGCGAAATACTTCTTGTTCGGGATGTTGTTCACCGTCAGCGACAGCTCGGTCTTCTCGGTCACGCCATAGGCGGCGGTGAAATAAAAGACCGCATAGGAGCCCTGATGGACGTTAGGCTGCTCGACCTCGGAGGCAAAGTCCATGCTGTCCGTGCCGCTTCCCAGCGCATCGCGCCGCCCAGCGTCAGCTTGTCCTCCAAAACGCCAGCCAGCCGGTAGCCGGTGGCAAGCTTCAGGGTATGCGCGGCTGGTCGGCGTAAAGCTAGTGACCGTCGTCATCCTTGGAAAGGCGGAAAGTATGGCCCGCCGAGACATTCCAGCGATCATTGAGCGCGCCAGCGGTCTCAAGCTGAAGCCGCGGGTCTCGGTGCCGTCGATACTGCGGTTCTGGACCGTGTCCCAGTCCAAATATTCAGCCACGTCCTTCTGGTTGGTCTGAAAGATCGCCGCCGAGGCATACATCGCGTCGTCCAGCAGCCCGGCCTTGACCCCCAGTTCATAGTTGTAGCCATAGGTCGGGTCGAGCTAATTGCCGCCGGCATCCTGCACAAGCTGCGGCTTGTAGATGCTGGTCCAGCTGCCATAGGCGGTCCAGGCAGGGTTGATGTCATAGGTGAAGCCAAGATAGGGCGTCATCTCGCCTACTTGTATTCAAAGGTCGGTGCGCCGGCGCTGGTCTCCTTGCCCTCCCGCCAGTTGATCCGCATGCCCGCGAGGATGGCCAGCGCGTCGCTCGCGCGGAACTGCACCGTGCCGTACAGCGCGTATTGCGTGGCATCACTGGTCCATTCGTTCGTCGCCTTCTCCGAGAGGCGCGGACGCGGATAGCTGCCGTCCCAGTCAAAGACATTGCCGACCGGTGCCAGCGTCGAGGTAGCCGTAATACTTGCCCTTGCCGTCCGAATACATCGCACCCAGCACGAACTGATGATCGCGGCCCAAAGCCTGGAAATCGCCATTCATCACCGCGTTGATCGAATTCTGCTTGTAACCGCCATCATATTTCGCGGCGCAGGAAGACATGCCCAGTCCGGTTTCGCGATCCTGCGCGCCACTGATCCAGGGCAATTAGGAATCAAAATCGTTGCTGGCATAGGTCAGCACCACACGCCCAGTCCAGTCATTCTGGAACACATGCTCCAACGAGGCATAAGTCTTGGTCCGTTCGGTATGGACCACGCCCTGCATCAGGCCGAGTGGCGCCGCGCACGATTTCCACATGGTCATACAGCGCCATGTCGGCATTGTTGTCGCCGAACTGCCAGACCCCGTCGCGCGGGATCGGCACGCCGCCATACCGATAGGCGTGGATCGGGAAACCGCGCGAGCAGTAGTTGATCCCGTCGCTTTCAAATGCCTGAACCGGGATGCTGGTCATCGTCGCCTAACTGAAGATCGTGGGCTCTGGTCGGTGCTCTGCCGGTCATCCCTGCGGCGGCGCGGACGGTCGCGCGCTCTGGTGGCTTCCCGTGAGCATCGCCACCTTCGCCACGCTCACGGGCATCCTGCTGCCGATGCAATTCGACCTGCCGGTGCCGTCCGGCGCGGCGATCATTCTGGTCGCGGGTAGCTGCTTCCTGATCTGCGCCGCACAGCGCGCCTTCCTGCCCGCCTTGAGAGGAGATAGCGCATGAAAATACTGGCCTTTGCCGTCCTTATGCTGATCACTCCCGCTGCGCAGGCGCTGGCCCGAAGATCCGCTTTACCCGGCCGCACGTCACGCCGATATCCGCATCGTCGAGATCTACGCTGCCCGGCCGCTGGACGACCCCATGCCAGGCATCGCCTTGCTGAATCAGGATGGCAGGGACGCCCTATTACCTGTCGGGATTGAAGCCGATGCCGCCGCATGGGCGAGGAAACGGCGCCATGGCTATCGCCCACCCGGCTGGGCAAGGTAGCCGAGATCGTCGCGGGCTACCTGTCGCGACTGGCACCGTCCAAGGCAGCGCTGATCGTCGCCAATCCCTCGGCGCTGAAACACGATCTGCTGGTCTTGAAAGCCGAAGCCGATAAGACATTGGTCCAGCGCGACAGCATCGGAATCGAAGCCCTGTCCTCACAGTTCGGCTATTTCGCCGCCGATCTGGGACTGGACCTGCGCGCCAGCATCATCGCCGCGCCCCGCGAATGGTCGCACGAACGGGCGAGCAGGCTGGTCGACTGGCTGCACGCCGAAGGCATTGAAACCGTCCTGACCGCCCGCGATCTGCCCGAGCCCTTGACCGGTGTCCTGAACGCGGCAGATATCGCGATTATGCATCTTGCCCCCTGCCCACGGATAACCCGATTGGCGTGATCGTAGAAATATCGCGGCACTGGCACCACCGTCGTGAACCGCCTGCCTGTCCGCAGCATTTCCCGCGAGCAGCATTCCTCAGCGGATCGATGGGCGTACCGGCAGGTTTTGAATGAAGCGCTGCGACATGCCGGGGTCTGATCCTGAAACCGCTGCTTCGGCGCGGACACATTCCCCAACATGCAAAATCCGGCGCAAGGGGCTGCCGCGACTTGCATTGTCAACCGGATCACAACGTTGAGCCGGGGTCGGTCACCGGCAAAACTGCTTTGTCGCAATCAGATCATCATAGGCGTCTGCAGCGGCCATCAGAATGGTCTTGATGCGATCGCGTTCCAACAGCGCGGCGGCTACAGGATGGTCTGCAAGCTCCATCTCGGCCAGCACATTCTGCGCGGTCACGATGTCGTTCAAAATATCAAGCCTGGTCTGAAGGTTCTTGAGTGCGCACGTCAACTTGTCTCGAGTTTGAAATATTCAGGATAGCGGTCGGAAAGCACTTATCCGCGTTCGGATTTCGACAGCACACCGACCCGAACATCGGACAGATCCGCAATCTCGTTCGCCGTGAAAAACAACGCCAAGACCGGGCCGGAGATCAGTCCCAACTCGCATTCATGGATCGCGGACCGCCGATCGCCCAAACGTATCTCTCCGCTATCCAGCGCAACCTCAATCTGCGCGCCTTCACGCTGCAGTACCCAGAGCGAGCGATCAACATCGATCTGAAACAGTTGCACCAAGTCCCCAGACGATCGCCAAGCAGGTCGCGCACGGGCGTGGCCCCGTCGAGGACCAGGGTGTCTGCGTCAATCAGAATCTCCCATTCCGCGCGCCTGAAAAGGCCACCCGACTTTGCCTTGGCACATTTTACCGTCTGCACAAGCCGGCCACCCTCCTTGCGTATCCGCAACGAAATGCCCGCGTTAAACAGCTTATGGTCGGCGGTATCGAAATAGATTGCGTGCTGACTGCGATGCACATGCGGTTCCGACAGCAGCTCGGATTTATTGAGGGCTGCAATCGATTGCGGTGAAAGCTGCAGTTTCAACTCGATATCGAACACGGCTCCCCCCTTGCCTCTCAATATTTTAACCCAGAGTGGAAGGCGAACAAACAACGGAGAGGCCGATAATCTCGATACGCTAGCAACTGATCAGTCGCCGTCCCAAGACCTGCATTTCCTTTTGGATCTCGGCGGGCAGGACGCCACCACAGATGACCATCTCGGCCGCCCATAACTTGCCATCCACGTGAAGGGCGATACGATCGATCTTGGACTGATCGATCGCCAGAATCCGATGCCGTGCGCAGTCGAAAATGGCCTTGCGGGCGCGGACCTCTGCCATGTTGAAGTCCAGAAGGTCGCCGTCTCTGGACAGCCCGCCCACGCTGAACACCGCAAAATCGGGGCGCAGGCGGGAAAAGAACTCGACACCTTCCGATCCGATGAAATCCAGACCCCGGAGCAGGACCGCTCCACCGGCTAGCGAGACGGTCACGCCGGGTGCCCGCCTGAGAGGTCATGGTCCCCTGGATGCTGTTGGTGAAGACGATCAACCCCGCGTGCTGGCCGAGGGCGCGGGCACATGCCTCGACCGTCATGCCGGTACCAAGGGCCACGCTGGCCTGTGAGGGAATGATGGCTGCAATACAGCGCCAATCCGAGCCTTTTTGTCGCGCGATACCGCCTGCCGGGGCCGGTAGATATTCTCGGTCGGTCTCGTCAGGTGCGCTTACCGTAACGGCGCCGGATCAGCCCACCATCGTCAAGCTGCCTCAGGTCATTGAGAATGGTTTGGACACTCACGTGCAGTCGTTCGGCCAGCATGCCGGCTGACAGTTCCCCATGCGTCGACAGGAGGTTCGGAATCTGATCATGGCGTTGGGCGATTGCGCGGCTATTCATTTTTTTTGAAAGTCATTTTGACCAGATTATCTGCCACGACGATTCCCGATCAAGGCTGAAGATTAAACCAGAAAAACTGCCATTTCTGCGTCATCTCGGGGCGTTACCAGCCATGCCGGATACCGCGTTCAGCTTTCGAACGAAAATCCCATGAGAAGATTGGCAAGGTCCCGTTCCGCGCTTGCATTGGCCTTGGCCCTGGCGCTGCCCTTCGCAGCATCGGCCGAAGTGCTCAGGATCTATACCTCGCAGCCCAACGAGGATGCGTAAAAGACGGTCGATGCATTCAAGGCCACACATCCCGGCGTCGAGTTTGAATGGCCTATGGCGTACCTCTGACGCTTGAAAAGGCGATGCTGCGGGCGTGGGACCAGGTCCTTTTCCGTCAGCCCGTGGCCATGCGGGCCTATGGCAATTCGCTGCTGCTGGCCGGATCGGCTGCGCTGATCCTGATGGTCGTGGCTGCCGCTGGCTTGGTTGATGGCCCGCAGGCCCGGCTAGGCGACCCGTGCACTGGATGTGGTGACGATCTGCCCTATGCGCTGCCGGGCGTCGTGCTGACCATCGCTGGCATCCTCAGTTTCCTGCGGATTCCGTTCATCAACCTGACGCTTTACGGCACCCTGACCATTACCCTTCTGACCTATCTCTCGCGCTTTTTGGTGGTGATGTTGCGGCCTGTGCAGGCGTCGGTCGGCCAACTCGACCCTGCGATGGAGGAGGCTGCGGCCAGCAGCGGCGCGGGCCTTAGCCAACGGCTGCGCACCATTTTCCTGCCCTTGGCGGCACCGGCCGCGGCGGCAGGGCGATCTTGGTGTCCTGACCGCTGTGAACGAACTGACCGTCTCGGCACTGCTCTGGGCAGCCGGGACCGAGACGCTGGGCGTCGTGATCTTCAACCTTAAGGATAGCCGCAAGACGGAGATGGCCTTGTCCCTTGCTGCATTGATCATCGGGCTGATCATTGCTCTCATGGCAGTCGTGCAACCAGCTGCCTTTCGCCTGCCGAAAGGAAGTGCGCCGTAGC
>Ga0247819_10001997_pt1 | contig 10774 bp, 8 predicted proteins | sample 13C_Xylose_Day6_FD_193428 | JGI IMG/M metagenome (GOLD analysis project Ga0247819, IMG submission 193428) | Soil microbial communities from agricultural site in Penn Yan, New York, United States - 13C_Xylose_Day6 | ecosystem: Environmental > Terrestrial > Soil > Agricultural land | place: USA... | reverse complement strand
CAGCAGAAGACCTCCGCCGCGTATGAGGCCGGAAAGATCCAGCAGGACCTGGTGCCCGTCGCGATCCGCACCGAAGCGGGTTGGGGGCTCGCCACGCGCGACGAGGTCATGCGTCCCGAGACCACGCTCGAGGGCCTCGCGGGCCTGAAGACGCCGTTCCGCCCGCACGGCCGCATCACGGCGGGCAATGCGTCGGGCCTCAACGACGGCGCGACCGCCGCGATCCTCGCGTCGGGCGCCGCCGCGAAGGAGCTGGGTCTCACCCCCAAGATGAAGCTGGTGAGCTTCGCCTTCGCGGGCGTCGACCCCGAGATCATGGGCATCGGGCCGATCCCGGCCACCGAGAAGGCGCTGCGCAAGGCCGGGCTCACGATCGACGACATCGACCTCTTCGAGATGAACGAGGCGTTCGCCGTGCAGGTGCTCTCGTTCCTCGACCACTACGGCATCGCCGACGACGACCCGCGGGTCAACCCCTGGGGCGGCGCGATCGCCGTCGGGCACCCACTCGCCTCGTCGGGCGTGCGCCTCATGAACCAGCTCGCGAGCCAATTCACCGAGCGCCCCGACGTGCGCTACGGCATCACCAGCATGTGCGTCGGCCTCGGCCAGGGCGGAACCATGATCTGGGAGAACCCCAACTTCAACAAGAAGGCGAAGAAGGCGTGACCGACTACTCGACCATCGATTTCGACTCCCTCGTCGCCCTCACAGGTGATGACGAGGTGGTCACGCACTCGTACGTGCGGGACATCCCCCTGACCGCGGGCAAGACGCTCGCGCTGGTCACCCTCGACAACGGCCGAGACCACACTCGCCCGAACACGCTCGGGGCGGCCACGCTGCTCGAGTACGCGAAGGTGCTCGACGAGCTGAAGGCGCGTGCCGCAGCCGGTGAGATCCACGCGGTGGCCGTCACCGGAAAGCCGTTCATCCTCGCGGCCGGCGCCGACCTCTCCAAGGTCGCCGAGATCCCCGACAAGGAGACCGCGAAGAAGTTCGTCCAGCTCGGCCACCATGCGCTCGGAAAGCTCACTACCGTCGGCGTACCGTCGTTCGTGTTCTACAACGGCCTGGCACTCGGCGGCGGACTCGAGATCGGCCTCCACGCCGACTACCGCACCGTCGATGCCTCGGCGCCGGCACTCGCGCTGCCAGAGGTGTTCCTCGGTCTCATCCCCGGCTGGGGCGGCGCGACCATCCTCCCGAACCTCATCGGCATCGAGAACGCGCTCAAGGTCGTCATCGAGAACCCGCTGAAGCAGAACCGCACTCTCAAGGGCCAAGACGCTTTCGAACTCGGCATCGCCGACGCGATCTTCCCGTCGGTCAACTACCTCGAGGACTCCATCCGGTGGGCCGACGACGTGATCTCCGGACGCGTCAAGGTCAAGCGTCCGAACGAGCCCGGCAAGGTCGAGCGCCTCGTCAAGTGGGATGCCGCCATCGGCATCGCCACGAAGATGCTGAAGAACCGAATCGGCTCGGTGCCGCTGTCGCCGTACGCGGCCCTCGACCTCATGAAGGCCGCCAAGAGCGGAACCCGCGCCGAGGGCTTCCAGCGCGAAGACGAGGTGCTCGCCGACCTCATCGCGGGCGACCAGCTGCAGGCATCCGTGTACGCGTTCAACCTCGTGCAGAAGCGGACGAAACGCCCGGCCGGCGCTCCCGACAAAGCGCTCGCGAAGAAGGTCACCAAGGTCGGCGTGATCGGTGCCGGCTACATGGCGAGCCAGCTCGCGCTGCTGTTCGTGCGGCGCCTGCGCGTGCCGGTCGTCATCACCGACATCGACCAGGAGCGCGTCGACAAGGGTGTCGCGTACATCGCGGGTGAGGTCGACGCCCTCCTCACGAAGGGCCGCATCTCCCCCGACGAGGCGAATCGCCTGAAGGCGCTCGTCACCGGCACGACCGACAAGGCCGACTTCGCCGACTGCGACTGGGTCATCGAGGCCGTCTTCGAAGAACTCGAGATCAAGCAGAACGTGTTCGCCGAGATCGAGCCGCACCTCTCCCCCGAGGCCGTGCTCGCCACGAACACCTCGTCGCTCTCGGTCGAGCAGATCGGGGCGAAGCTCGCGCATCCCGAGCGGCTGGTCGGCTTCCACTTCTTCACCCCCGTCGCGGTCATGCCGCTCATCGAAGTGGTGAAGACGCCGCATACGGACGACGCGACGCTGTCGACCGCCATGGAGACGGCCAAGAACCTCAAGAAGAACGCGGTCATCACCGCCGACACCCCCGGGTTCGTGGTCAACCGGCTGCTCGCCGTGCTGCTCGGCGAGGCCATGCGAGCGGTCGACGAGGGCACCTCCTTCGAGATCGTCGACCAGGCGATTGCACCACTCGGCCTGCCCATGGCACCGTCGGCGCTGCTCGACCTCGTCGGCCTCAAGGTGGGCGCCCACGTGCTCGACACGCACCACGCGGCGTTCCCCGACCGGTTCTACCGCAGCGAGAACCTGCACAGGCTCGCCGAGTACGGCAAGCTCCTCGAGAAGGACGACAAGGGCAAGGTCAAGGGCTTCGACAAGGGCGCGCTGAAGATCGTTTCAGGGGGCAAGAATCCCCGCAGCGCCGACGACATCCTCGTCAGCCTGCAGGACGGCCTGACCCGCGAGGTGCGGCTCATGCTCGACGACCAGGTCGTCGCCGCGCCCGAGGACATCGATCTCTGCATGATCCTCGGGGCTGCCTTCCCGTTCCAGATGGGTGGCGTCACGCCCTATCTCGACCGGGTCGGGGCGTCCGAGCGGGTCTTCGGGGACACGTTCCACCACCCGCGCATCGCGGGCGTCGCCGCATAGCGACTGGTACCAATCACCGAAGGGGCCCTCGATGAGGGCCCCTTCGTGCGTTCCGGGTGACCGCGATTCGGGACATCCGCAGCATGCAGACGCGGCGTGAGAACGCAGGTCAGACGCGGGGCTGCGGACGAGTGTCGGTCGACACGCCCGACTCGGAAACGGCGCCGCGTGCGTGCGGCAGCTTCGAGCCGAGCACCATCGCGGTGACATCGCGGGCGATGTGCTGCGGAGTGATGCCGACGCGCTCGAGGATGTCGCCTCGAGCGCCGTGCGCGAGGAACTCGTCGGGAAGGCCGAGCTCGGTGACGGCAGTGTCGACGCCCGCCTCGCGGAGGTCTTGGCGGATGCGGGTGCCGATGCCCCCGACTCGGATGCCGTCCTCGAGGCTCACGACGATGCGGTACTCGGCGGCGAGTTCGATGAGGGTGCGCGGCACGGGTACCACCCAGCGCGGGTCGATGACGGTGGCACCGATGCCCTGGGCCTCGAGTCGCTCGGCGACCTCGAGTCCGATGCCGGCCATCGGGCCGACGGTGACGAGGAGCACATCCTTGCGATCGGATTCGACGAGCACGTCGACGCCGTCGTCGGTGCGACGGACTGCATCGTAGTCGACGCCGACGGTGCCCTTGGGGAATCGCAGCACGGTCGGTCCGTCGTCGACCGCGACGGCCTCGCCCAGCTCTTCGGCAAGACGTACGGAGTCGCGAGGCGCCGCGATGCGGATGCCGGGGACGACCTGCAGGATCGAAAGATCCCAGACGCCGTGGTGGCTCGGGCCGTCAGGCCCGGTGACGCCTGCACGGTCGAGCACGAACGTCACCCCGGCCTTGTGCAATGCGACGTCCATGAGCACCTGGTCGAACGCGCGGTTGATGAAGGTCGCGTACACCGCGACGACCGGGTGCAGGCCGCCGAATGCGAGGCCTGCCGCCGAGGTCGCGGCGTGCTGTTCGGCGATGCCGACGTCGAGGACGCGGTTCGGGAAGCGCTCGGCCATGCGATGCAGTCCGGTGGGCCGGAGCATGGCGGCGGTGATGCCGACGAGACGGTCGTTGCGCTCGGCGAGGTGCACGAGCTCATCGGCGAACACCGACGTCCACGACGGCGCCGACGGTGACTCGAGCGACTCGCCCGTCTCGGGGTCGATCTGGCCCACCGCGTGGAACTGGTCGGCCGCGTCGAGACGCGCGGGCTCGTAGCCACGGCCCTTCTCGGTGATCGTGTGCACGATCACGGGCGCACCGTAGTCTTTCGCCTGACGAAGCGCCCATTCCATGGACCGCTCGTCGTGACCGTCGATCGGACCGATGTACTTGATGTCGAGGTTCGAGTACAGCGCCTCGTTGTCGGTGAACCGGCTGAGGAATCCGTGCAGGCCACCTCGAACGCCGCGGTAGAACGCGCGCGCGGGCCCTCCCATGCGGTCGAAGGCGCGACTGCTCGACAGATGCAGGTTGCGGTAGGTCTGCTGGGTTCGCACCGTGTTCAGGAATCGGGCCATGCCGCCGATCGTCGGAGCGTACGACCTGCCGTTGTCGTTGACGACCACGACGAGGTTGCGGGTGTTGTCATCCGAGATGTTGTTCAGCGCCTCCCACGTCATGCCGCCGGTGAGGGCGCCATCGCCGACGACGGCGACGACGTGACGATCGTCTTGGCCGGTCATCTCGAAGGCGCGCGAGATGCCGTCGGCCCACGACAGCGAACTCGACGCGTGGGAGCTCTCGACGATGTCGTGCTCGGACTCGGAACGCTGGGGGTACCCGGCGAGACCGCCGGTGGTGCGCAGCGACGACAGGTCGCGGCGGCCCGTGAGCAGCTTGTGCACGTAGGACTGGTGACCGGTGTCGAACACGATCGCGTCGCGCGGGGAGTCGAACACCCGGTGGATGGCGATCGTCATCTCGACGACGCCGAGGTTCGGGCCGAGATGGCCTCCGGTCTTCGACACCGACGCCACGAGGTACTCGCGGATCTCACGGGCGAGCTGATCGAGCTGCTCAGGGCTCAACGCGTCGAGATCGCGCGGTCCGGAGATGGTCTCGAGCAGGGTCATGCGTTGCCTCCGGGGTATCGCGGCCGAGCCGCCGAACGGAACGAGTCTACGCTTGGCTCGCTGTGAGCCGGGGCAGACTTCGGGGCGACCGGCGTGTTCGCCGATCGCCCCGAAAGGTGTGCCGCTCAGACGAGCGAGCGGAGCACGTACTGCAGGATGCCGCCGTTGCGGTAGTAGTCGGCCTCGCCCGGCGTGTCGATGCGCACGACCGCGTCGAACTCGACCGTCTGCTTTCCGGCGGGCGAGTGCTCGCTCGGCTCGGCGACGACGTGCACGGTCTTCGGGGTGACGCCTTCGTTCAGTGCCTCGAGGCCCGTGATCGAGACGACCTCGGTGCCGTCGAGCCCGAGCGACGCCCAGCTCTCGCCGGTGGGGAACTGCAGCGGCACGACGCCCATGCCGATCAGGTTCGAACGGTGGATGCGCTCGAAGCTCTCGGTGATGACGGCCTTGACGCCGAGGAGGCTCGTGCCCTTGGCCGCCCAGTCGCGCGACGAGCCCGAGCCGTACTCCTTGCCGCCGAAGATCACGAGCGGCGTGCCCTGGGCCTGGTAGTTCTGGCTCGCGTCGTAGATGAACGACTGCGGTGCGTCAGCCTGGGTGAAGTCGCGCGTGTAGCCGCCCTCGACGCCGTCGAGGAGCTGGTTCTTCAAGCGGATGTTCGCGAAGGTACCGCGGATCATGATCTCGTGGTTGCCGCGGCGCGAGCCGTAGGAGTTGAAGTCCTTGCGGTCGACGCCGTGCTCGGTGAGGTACTGACCAGCGGGGCTGTCGGCCTTGATCGAGCCGGCGGGGCTGATGTGGTCGGTCGTCACCGAGTCGCCGAGCTTGGCGAGCACGCGGGCACCCGAGATGTCGGCGACCGGGGTCGTCTCCATCGTCATACCGTCGAAGTACGGGGGCTTGCGAACGTAGGTGGATGCCTCGTTCCACTCGAACACCGAACCGGTCGGGGTCTCGAGGCTGCGCCACCGCTCGTCGCCCTCGAAGACGCTGGCGTACTGGTGGGTGAACATGTCCTTGTCGATCGAGCTGTCGATCGTCTGCTGCACCTCGGCGGCGTCGGGCCAGATGTCCTTCAGGAACACGTCGTTGCCGTCGCCGTCTTGACCGAGCGCGTCGACCTCGAAGTCGAAGTTCATCGACCCTGCGAGGGCGTAGGCGATCACGAGCGGCGGGCTCGCGAGGTAGTTCATCTTGACGTCGGGGTTGATGCGGCCCTCGAAGTTGCGGTTGCCCGAGAGCACCGCGGTGACCGCGAGGTCCTTCTCGTTGACCGCCGCCGAGATCTCTTCGATCAGCGGGCCCGAGTTGCCGATGCAGGTGGTGCAGCCGTAGCCGACCGTGTAGAAGCCGAGATCTTCGAGGTCTTTCGTGAGACCCGCCTTCTCGTAGTAGTCGGTGACGACCTTCGAGCCCGGGGCGAGCGTGGTCTTGACCCACGGCTTCGCCTTGAGGCCCTTCTTCGCGGCGTTGCGGGCCAGCAGGCCCGCCGCGAGCATGACCGACGGGTTCGACGTGTTGGTGCACGAGGTGATCGCCGCGATTGCGACCGCGCCGTGGTCGAGCGTGAACTTCTCGCCGCCGGCGAGGGTCACCGGTGTGGGGTTCGACGCCGTTGCCGGGGCGTGGCTGCGGTGGTGGTGCTCGTGGTGGTTGTACTCGTCTTCGGGCGTGTTGCTGGGCGGGTCGGATGCCGGGAACGACTCGGAGATCTCGAGGTCGACGAGGTCGTGGTCGACCGTCGCGTAGTTCAGGAGGTCCTTCTCGAAGGCGGCCTTCGAGCCCGACAGTTCGATGCGGTCCTGCGGACGCTTGGGTCCGGCGATCGACGGCACGACGGTGCCGAGGTCGAGCTCCATGTACTCACTGAAGGCGGGCTCGGTGTCGGCGTCGTGCCACAGCTTCTGCACCTTCGAGTACGCCTCGACGAGGGCGACCTGCTCGTCGCTGCGCCCGGTGAGGCGCAGGTAGTCGAGCGTGACGTCGTCGATCGGGAACATGGCGGCGGTCGAACCGAACTCGGGGCTCATGTTGCCGATGGTCGCGCGGTTGGCGAGCGGCACGGATGCCACACCCGAGCCGTAGAACTCGACGAACTTGCCGACCACGCCGTGCTTGCGCAGCATGTCGGTGATCGTGAGCACGACGTCGGTCGCGGTGACGCCCGTGGGGATGGACCCCGACAGCTTGAAGCCGACGACCTTGGGGATGAGCATCGAGACGGGCTGGCCGAGCATGGCCGCCTCTGCCTCGATGCCGCCGACGCCCCAGCCGAGCACGCCGAGGCCGTTGACCATCGTGGTGTGCGAGTCGGTGCCGACGCAGGTGTCGGGATACGCGCGGAGGACACCGTCGACGGTTCGGGTGAAGGTGACCTTGGCCAGGTGCTCGATGTTGACCTGGTGCACGATGCCGGTGCCCGGGGGAACGACCTTGAAGTCGTCGAACGCCGTCTGGCCCCAGCGGAGGAACTGGTAGCGCTCGCCGTTGCGCTCGTACTCGATCTCGACGTTGCGCTCGAGGGCGTTCTCGGTACCGAAGAGGTCGGCGATGACGGAGTGGTCGATGACCATCTCGGCGGGGGCGAGCGGGTTGATCTTGTTCGGGTCGCCGCCGAGCGCGAGCACGGCTTCGCGCATCGTTGCGAGGTCGACGATGCAGGGAACGCCCGTGAAGTCCTGCATGACCACGCGAGCCGGCGTGAACTGGATCTCGGTGTCGGGTTCAGCGGTCGGGACCCACGAACCGAGCGCCTCGATCTGCTGCTTGGTGACGTTCTTGCCGTCTTCGGTGCGGAGCAGGTTCTCGAGCAGCACCTTCAGGCTGAACGGAAGCTTCTCGTAGCCCGGAACGGTGTCGAGCCTGAAGATCTCATAGGTCTCGTCGCCGACCTGGAGCGTGTCCTTCGCCCCGAAACTGTTCACTGCTGACACGATGCCCTCTCCTTCGCGGATGCCGCCGAACGCGCCGACGACACTCCATCTTCCCTGTCGGCATGGGGCTGTTCCAGCAAGGGTAACCTAAGCCGTTCGCCCGCCGTCAGGCCTCGCACTTCGTGCGAATTTTATCTTGACGTCGAGATAACAGTATCACTTCGCGGTGCGCTCCGACGACGGGTACACGGCGCGCACGACGAGCCAGCTGAAGATCAGTACGAGGGCGTAGAGCGGCACCCCCATGAGCAATCGTGTGGCGCCGAGCGCCTCGACGTTGTCGACGAGGTAGAACGGCACCTGCACCAGCAGCCGACCGACGAAGAGGCCGATCCACACGAGCGTGAGGAACTGCGCGGCGCGGTACTTGCGTCGGTCCTGCTTCCACGCGAGGCCGTCACCCATGAGGAACCCGACGACGAGCCCGATCGCCGGCCAGCGCACGAGCAGCGAGATGATGAGCGCAAGCGCATACGCCGCGTTCGTGAAGAAGCCGAGCACGTAGTTGTCGCGGGCGTTGCCCGTCCACAGCGCGAGCGCCGCCGACGCGAGCACGCCGATCAGGCCGGCGATCGCCTGGGTGGGCTGCCCCTTGGTGGCGATACGCACGATCGTGAATACCACCGCGAGACCGACGGATGCCCCGAGCGCGGGGATCAGCGCGGCCTGCGGGTCTTGGCCGCCGAAGGCCGTGAGCGAGCTGTACACGACGAGGAACACGAGACCCGGCAGCAGCGCCTCGAGTATGCCCCGCACTCCCCCGACCGCGATGAGCAGGTCGTGGCCGCTCAGCTTCTCGTCGCGCGCGAGCGCGCCGAGGCCGCTCTTCTCTGCGGCAGCCGCGAACTGGCGGCCGAACTCGGACGCGTCGCGCGGACTCGATGCCGGGGCATCGGCTTGCTCGTCGTCGCGGTCGGAGCCCTGCGAGCCTGCGGGATCGGTCATCGTCACTACGCTGTCGGCGCGCCGGTGGACGACGTCGGCATGCGCAGCGGGATCAGGTCGCGCGGCGGCATCGGCGTCGACCCGCGAACGACGACGATGGAACGGAACAGGTCTTCGACGAGCGCCGCCGATGCCGGGTCGACCGCAGCCTCACCCGCGATGACACCGCGCAGGAACCAGCGCGGACCATCGACGCCGATGAAACGGGCGAGCCGCATCTGCCCGGCCTGACCCTCGGCGGCCGCCACCGGGATCTGGGCGAGCAGCTCGGGGCCGAAGGCGCCGTCGCGCATGGTCGTGGTGCCGCCCTGTCGGGCGATCTGGTCGGCGATCTGCGCGCGGATCTCGTGCCAGAGTCCGCTCGAGCGCGGCGCGGCGAACGGCTGCACCTGCAGCGTCGAGTTCGCGTAGTCGAGGCCGATGGCAACGACGCGCTTCGTGCCCTCTTCGACCTCGAGGCGCAAGTGCAGACCCTCACGCGGGAGGACCTTCACACCGCCGAGGTCGACGTACGGACGTACCGGGTTGGCCTCGGACTCGTCGAACGGTCCCGCCGACGCGCGGTCGTCGGGGGCCGACTTGGGCTGCTCGGCGGGCGTCCCGCCAGTGTTCTCGATGTCGCTCACGCGTTCACTCCTTGCTTGTGCTCCCCGAATCCCGTGGAGCCGAACCCACCCTCGCCGCGCATGCTGCCGGGCAGTCGCTCGACCTCGACGAACCGGGCTCGCGTGACCGGCATCACGACCAGCTGGGCGATGCGATCGCCCGCCTCGATCGCGTACGGCTCGCGCGCGTCGGTGTTGAGCAACGAGACCCTGATCTCGCCGCGGTAGCCCGCATCGACCGTTCCCGGCGAGTTCACGATCGTGATGCCGTGCTTGAAGGCGAGCCCCGACCGCGGCACGACGAACGCGACGTAGCCGTCGGGCAGCGCGATCGCGACTCCGGTGCCGACCGTTGCGCGCTCGCCCGGAGCGAGCACCACGGACTCGGATGCATGGAGATCGGCGCCCGCGTCGCCCGCGTGGGCATACGACGGAACGCGCTCGGCGGTGATCAGCACGTCGACGGAATCGGTCACTGTTCGAGGGTAGTGCAGAAGTCTGGTGGGATAGAGCCATGCCCGACTACCGCGAGAAACTCTGGCCGACGCCCTGGATCTACATCGCCAGCGTGCTGCTGATACCCGCGAGCATCCTCGTGCTCGCACCCGTGTCGATGCCGGCCGGGATCGTGACCGGAGTCATGCTCTACCTCGCGGTCGTCGGCTCGCTCGCCATCACCGCCCCGGTGATCGAGGTACGGGGCGGTCGTCTGCGCGCCGGCCGCGCCGAGATCGCGATCGACGACATCGGCGAGGCGACCCCGGCCGATGAGGAGCAGGCTCGCGTCGAACGTGGCACGGGCCTCGACGCACGTGCGTTCCTCGTCATCCGCGGATGGATCAAGCCCGTCGTGCGCGTTCCCGTCGTCGACCCCGCCGACCCGACGCCGTACTGGCTGATCTCGACGCGTCGACCGAAAGAACTGGCCGCCGCGATCAACAGATCGCGACGGCCTGATGTGCAGGAGTCGGGCGCCTAAGCCGCGCACTCCAGGCAGATCGGTCCGAGCTTCGTCTCGTGGTCGATCTGCGAGCGGTGCTTCACCAGGAAGCAGTTCACGCAGGTGAACTCGTCGGCCTGCGGGGGCAGCACGACGACATCGAGCTCGACGTCGGAGAGGTCGGCGCCCGAGAGGTCGAAACCTCCGGGGTTGTCGGCGTCGTCGACGTCTACCACGCCCGACATCTTGTCGGGGACGCGCTCCTTGAGGGCCTCGATCGACTCCGAGTCGTCGTCGGTCTTCCGCGGTGCGTCGTAATCCGTTGCCATTCCCATCCATTTCTTCAACGCCGGAGATTCGGCGGGCATAGTCTGCATCAAATCGGTTGCCGAAGCAAACCCGTTTACGCGGGGGTTCGCGCTGCTACCTCCTCAACTTCCGGCACGCCCGGGGTATTCCCGACCGGTCCCGATGGGCCGTGG
>Ga0247819_10001994_pt1 | contig 10790 bp, 7 predicted proteins | sample 13C_Xylose_Day6_FD_193428 | JGI IMG/M metagenome (GOLD analysis project Ga0247819, IMG submission 193428) | Soil microbial communities from agricultural site in Penn Yan, New York, United States - 13C_Xylose_Day6 | ecosystem: Environmental > Terrestrial > Soil > Agricultural land | place: USA... | reverse complement strand
GCGGTTTCAATGTCTGTTTGCGCGAAAAGGCCAACAACTGACGCACCAGCGCCGCGGCGCGATTGGCGTTCTGGCTGATCTGGTCCAGATCTGAATAATCCGGGTCCGACTTATCGCGACGCAGCATCAGCAGATCGCAATGCCCAGTAATGGCCGTCAGCAAATTATTGAAGTCATGCGCGATTCCGCCTGCAAGCTGACCGATCGCCTGCATCTTCTGACTTTGCACGAATTGCGCCTCAAGCGTCTTCATCGCGCTGGCGTCCGAAAGCACGGCGATGACCTGATCGGCACCGTCACGAGTCAATCCAACCTGAACAAAGCGGTCGCCGCCCGCAGCTTTCAGGTGCAGTACCTCCGAGCCGCCGGACATCCGACCTGCAGAAATATCGGCAACCCAGTCGCAGATCTCACGCCCCAGACCGTCAAGATGCGCTGCAATAGATTGGCCTGGCATCGCGTCACCCAGCAGGTCGCGAGCGGCCTCGTTCAGCCGAATTATACGTGCGTCGCCTTGCAGAATAACGATGGCCACCGGAAGTCGGTCGAAGTCGCTGCTGACGGGCTTGTTCGCCTCGGGTTCAGGCGCAACATGCTTGGGCACAGCCTGCCAAAGCTGCAGCGTCCCCAGCCTCCGAACCAGATGCGAGCCAAGGCCCAAAAGTGAGGCCTGATAATCGCCCGACCTCGTCAGAATCAGCCGGATATCCTGCCAAGCCCTATCGGGCTCGGCATGTCCCAGCGCCAGATCATCTTGTATCCGTCCCCCGGTCAGCACGCCGTCGCGCACGATCGAGGCCGCGTTCTGCGCAAGAATTGCACCGCCTTCCCCCACCAGAAACGCCGGATCGGCAATCGCCGCCAGCGTCCGGCGGGCAAGAAACAGCTTGCGCCGCTGCGAGAGGATGGACGCAGCAAGGCGCGCCCAATGCTCTCCTACCAGCAAGGCCACGGCGATACCGGCGCTGATCACCCCGGCCGCAATACCAGCCTGCGGCACGCCCTGTGTCATCAGATACCCCGCGCCAAGCAGCACCGACACCAAGCCCAGCAACAGTGCAAGTTTCGCAAAGGGTATATCCGCCGTCATCACATCACCCGTTTTCGTCAGGTGGTGATAGCATCCCGCCGATTAATCGGAGGTTAATTCCGCCTCAGGATCGCAAGGAAAAACCCGTCCGAGGCATCGAGCGGTGTGAATAGCCTGTGACTGATCAGACCAAAATCCGAGCGGTTCAGGAACCCGTTGATCTGGCGCATATTTTCCGCATCAAGGACCGAGCAGGTCATATAGGCCAGATGGCCGCTTGGCGCGACCAGGTGCGATGCCTCATCAAGGATGCGGGCCTGCATCTCGGTCAGGCCGTCCAACCCTTTGGGGTCCAGCCGCCATTTCGCATCAGGCGTGCGCCGCCAGGTGCCACTGCCCGAACAGGGCACATCGGTTACGACCAGATCGAACGAACCACGCAACTGACCGGGACGGGCCAGACGAATCCGCGCCCCAGCCCGTTCGGCACGGCGCGGCAGGTCGGACATCCGGGCGGGATTGGCATCATGCGCCGTCACCTCGACCCCGCCTTGCGCGGCGATGGCCAGCGACTTGCCTCCCCCACCCGCGCAGTAATCCAAGACCTTGCGCGCCTGCGGCAGTGCCGCACAGGCCAGTTGCGGCGACAGGTCCTGCAACTCGACCAGACCCTCAAGATAGGCGCGAGAGGCCGACAGCCGCCTGCCGCCCTGCATGACCAGCAATGCAGTCGGCAGATCAGGCGAGGCCTCGGCCGCAATCCCGTCCTGTGCCAGCGCTTCGATCGCCTGCTGCGGCGTCGCGCGCAGGGCGTTTGCCCGCAGCCAGACCGGCGCGCGATCGCGCATGGCGGCAGCGATCGCTGCGGCGTCATTGCCCAGCGATTCCCGCCACAAGGGGATGACCCAATCCGGCAGATCAAACGCCTCGGCTTCCGATGGCGCGCGCGCCTGCGCCAGTTCCGCATCGTCCAGCGCTGCCGGAGCATGCCCGATGCCCGAGAAGATCGACACGGGATCGGCACCATCTTCACGACACATGCCAAGGATCAGACCGCGTCCGGTCAGCGCCCCACCCAGCGCCGCCCGAGAGCGTCGCCGCCGCAAACTGTCAAACACCAGATCGCGGATTGCGGCACGGTCGCCCGAACCGGCGAAACGGCTGGCACGCGACCAGCGCAGCAGGGCAGCCTCGGCCGGGTCACCGGCAAGGATCTGGTCAAGGATGGTAATCGCGGCCTGTGCGCGCGCGGCAGGGGTCATGGCAAAAACAATTCCTGGGAGGTTGCGCCCAAAAAGGCACTTGGCCCCGCATTGTCAATCCCGAAGCGCCGGATCTTCGGCGGGCGGGCCCTGCGCGAATAGCGGCCCGCCCGCCCGAGCGGCAATCAGCGGACCACGCGCCGCAACCAGCGTCGCCCCCCTGCCCTGACCGATGGCTGCCAGCGAACCCGGCTGTCCGGTTACCCCCGTGCCCAGCGGCGCCCCCAGCAGCATCAGCCTTTGCCGCACCGCCTTGCGCTGCCCCGAGGCGATCGACGCAAACTGGTTATAGGTCTCGGGCGAACCGCTCATGCCGGAAAAACCGCGCGCGTTCAGCATCTGATGCAGGGTATCGAACCGCGCCAGATAGCGGTCGGCATATTGAGCCGTGCGGGAATGAAAGGCCCCGGCGGCCCGCCGCCAATCACCGGTCTCGGCAAACAGCCCGGCAACGAAGCGCGCCGCATAGCGGGCATTTTCCAGCGGATCGAACATCTGCTCGACCGAGGCAAAGTTCTGGCCGTGCCAGCGATAGTTCAGCTGGAAACACCCGATGTCCAGATTGGTGCGCCCCTGTGCCAGCCGGTCATGGGCAAAGGCGATGGCAGATTCGGGGTCGTCAAACCATGTCCCCTCCCCCTCGGAATTCGCGCTCCACGCCCAGGGGCGGACGACGCCGTCCATCCTGCGCCCGGTTTCGGTCAGGGTCAGCGCGCCAAGGATGTCCGAGGGAACGCCGGTTTCGCTGGCCGCCTGCATCGCGGCCCACTCGCAGACCTCGGCAGCAGGCAGCGCCTGCGCCCGCCCCGCAATCAGGGCAAGCGCCAGACATACCGCAAGAAACCGGATGATCGCCGCCATGCCCACCGCCCGAAATACCAAGGGCAGTCTAGGCGCGACAGCTTAAGATTCCGTTTCCGCAATGAAAAAGGGCGGCCAAAGCCGCCCCTTCAAACTTAACCCAGACGGTAGTTCGGGCTTTCGCGGGTGATCTGCACGTCATGGACGTGGCTTTCCTTCAGCCCCGCCCCGGTGATGCGCGCGAATTCGCAGCCGCCGCGCATCTCGGCGACGGTGGCGTTGCCGGTATAGCCCATGGCGGCGCGCAGACCGCCGACCAGTTGGTGGATGACCGCAGCGGCCGAACCCTTGTAGGGAACCTGCCCCTCGATCCCCTCGGGGACCAGCTTGTCCGAGGCTGCATCCTTCTGGAAGTAGCGGTCAGCCGAGCCGCGCGCCATGGCACCCAGCGAGCCCATACCGCGATAGGATTTGAACGAGCGGCCCTGATACAGGATGACCTCACCCGGGCTTTCATCGGTCCCGGCAATGGCCGAGCCGACCATGGCACAGCTTGCGCCCGCCGCGATCGCCTTGGCGAAATCGCCCGAGAACTTGATGCCGCCATCGGCGATGACCGGGATGTCACCCGCACCAGAAACCGCATCCATGATCGCGGTCAGCTGCGGCACGCCCACGCCCGCGACGATGCGAGTGGTGCAGATCGAGCCCGGACCGATGCCGACCTTGATCGCGTCAGCGCCAGCCTCGATCAGCGCGCGTGCTGCGGCAGCGGTGGCGACGTTTCCGGCGACGACCTGAACCTGATTGGAATGGGCCTTGATGCGGCTGACGGCGCGGGCGACGCCCTCGGAATGGCCATGCGCGGTGTCAATCACCACCATGTCCACCCCGGCATCGACCAGCGCAAGGCTGCGCTCATAGCCTTCTTCACCGACGGTCGAGGCCGCGGCGACACGCAGACGGCCCAGATCGTCCTTGCAGGCCAAGGGGTTCAGCACCGACTGCTCGGTATCCTTCAGGGTCAGCAGCCCGGTAAGCTTGCCTTCACCATTGGTGATCAGCAACTTCTCGATCCGGCGCTCTTTCATCAGGTTGATCGCCTGAGCGCGGTCGGCGGGCTCGTGCAGGATGGCAAGGTTGTCGCCGGTCATGATCGCGCCGACCGGGGTGCGGTCGTCGCTGGCAAAGCGCATGTCGCGGTTGGTGATGATGCCGACCACACGACCGGTTTCATCCACGACCGGGAAGCCGGTGACGTTGTAGCGTTCCTGCAGAGCTTTCGCATCGGCAATGGTTTGATTGGGCGTCAGGGTGATCGGGTTATAGACAATACCCGATTCGAAGCGTTTGACGCGGCGGACCTCGTCGGCCTGCTGTTCGGCAGTCAGGTTGCGGTGGATCACGCCGATCCCGCCCGCCTGGGCCATGGCAATCGCCATGCGGCTTTCGGTGACCGTATCCATCGCGCTGGAGAGCAGCGGAATATTCATCCGGATCTGCTTGGTGACAAAAGTCGTCACATCCGCCGTCGAGGGCATCACCGAGGAAGCCGCAGGTACGAGAAGAACATCGTCGAAGGTCAGAGCCTCACGAATCTGCATGGGAGCATCCTATCAGGGGTTCGTTTGGCAGTTTCCCATTTCACGGGCCGCGAGGAATGTCCAGCCTCAGAACGAATCTGGCGGTCAGTTTGCCGCATCGGCGGCCCTCCAAAGGCTGTTGTATGTGCGCCGCAGTCACACTCTTAGGATGTGAATGGGGGGTGCGACGTCGCGTCAACTGCCCGATAAGATTGACGTGAACGGAAAGCTTGCGAAATGCTCGATTGAGGCCCCCGCACGGGCCACGCATGGGAGGAAGACATGAAAAACACGATGACCGGGCTGGGCCTGTTGCTGATCAGCACGGCCCCGGCACTGGCAGGGGGAATCGAGCGCGCACCGCAGTCGCTGGCCGTTCTGTTCGAAAATGGGAATTATGCCGAACTGAGCTTTGGTGGCGTCAACCCGACCGTTCAGGGCCATGACATTCTGGGCTTCAAGACCGGAGACGTGGCGCAGGGCTATGGCTTCTATGGCCTCGCCTACAAGCACCAGTTCACCGAAAACCTGTCGGGCGCCTTCATCATGGAGCAGCCCTTCGGTTCGGACCTGCGCTACCCGCTGGCGACCGATGGCGGTTCGCCGGTTCTGGGCGGCACGCGGGTCGAGGTGAACTCGACCACCTATACCGCCGTGCTGCGCTACAAGTTCCAGAACAATTTCTCGGTCCATGGCGGTATCCGCGCCTCGCATGCCGATGGCGGCGTGACGCTGGACGGCGCAGGCTATCAGTCGACTGCGGGCTACAACCTGGACATCGACGGCGCATGGGGCATGGGCTGGGTCGCAGGCGTTGCCTATGAGATCCCGGAATATGCCGCGCGGGTCTCGCTGACCTATAACTCGCAGATCGACCACGACTTCGACCAGAGCGAAAGCGGCGGCCCGCTGCCGGTAACCATGGATGGCACGTACGAGGTCACCACGCCGCGCAGCTGGACCTTGGAAGGTCAGACCGGCGTGGCTGCGGACACGCTGCTGTTCGGCTCGATCCGCTGGGTGAAATGGTCGGAATTCAAGGTCGACAACTTCCTGTTCCCGATCGTGACCCCGCTTGGGGAAATCCCGCTGGTCGAGCTGGAAGACACCACCACCTACACCATCGGCGTGGGCCGCAAGTTCAACGAGAACTGGTCGGGTTCGGTCGCCTTCATCTATGAGCCAAGCGTGGGCGGGCTGATCTCGCCGCTGGCACCCTATGACGGGCGCAAGGGCATCCAGGTTGCCGCGATCTATACGATCGACAACATCAAGATCTCGACCGGGATCAACTACTCCAAGCTGGGTGATGCGGATCTGGGCGTCGGCTATTCCGGCAACAAGACCGAAGTCGGCAAGACCGATGACAACGAGCTTTGGGGTGCGGGTATCCGCGTCGGCTATTCGTTCTGATCCCTGCCCGGACATGAATAAAGAAGGCCCCGGTTCGCGCCGGGGCCTTTTCATATTTATCGCTGCGCCCGGTCGCGATGCCGTGGCGGGTATTTAGGAAACGAAGAAATCAGGGCTTCAGCGCCTGCACCAGCGCGGTGAAATGCTCTCCGCGTTTTTCGAAATTGGGATACTGGTCGAAGCTGGCGGCGGCGGGGGCGAGCAGCACGGTTTCACCCGGCTGGGCCTCGGCGCGCGCGCGGGCGACGGCCTGATCCATGGTTTCCGCGATTTCGTAAGGGGTCTGGCCGATCTGCAAGGCGAAATCGCGGGCGGAATGGCCGATCAGATAGGCCTTGACCACCTGGCCCAGATGCGGCGCCAGTGCCTCGATCCCGCCGTCCTTGCCCATGCCACCAGCGATCCAGCGGATGTTCTGGAAGGCGGTCAGCGCCTTGGCCGCGGCATCGACATTGGTCGCCTTGCTGTCATTGACCCAGCGGACACCGTCGATTTCGGCGATGGTCTGGCTGCGATGCGGAAGGCCGGTGAAGCTGTGGAAGGCGCGCTCGATCTCGCGCGGGGCAATGCCCACGGCGCGGATCGCGGCATAGGCAGCAGCGGCGTTCTGGTGGTTGTGCTCGCCCGGAAGGCCGGTGACCTCGCGCAGATCCAATGATGCGACCTGACGGCCCTTGCGGTATTCCGACAGGAAGCCCTTGCGGGCAAAGACCGACCAACCGAAGCGTTCAAGCTTTTGCCCCGAGGAGATGCGGATGACGCGGTCGTCAGCCGGCCCCATGGCCAGTTGGTCGGCAAGGTAGCGCCCCTCGACCTCATCGACGCCGATCACGGCGCGGTCGGGGCCACCTTCGGCAAACAGGCGACGCTTGGCCGCGAAATAACCACCGGGGCCACCGTGGCGGTCCAGATGGTCGGGCGAGAGATTGGTGAAGACCGCGATGTCCGGGGTCAGCGCGCGGGCAAGGTCGGTCTGGTAGCTGGACAGTTCGAGCACAACCACCTCGCCATCGATGGCCGGTTCCAGGGACAGGACACCGGTCCCGATATTGCCGCCGATCTGGGTCGGGCGACCGGCTTCCTTCAGGATGTGATGGATCAGCGCGGTGGTGGTCGACTTGCCGTTCGAGCCGGTGATGGCGATGACGCGGGGGGCCGTGTCGAACTGGTCCCAGTCGCGGGTCGCAAAGCTGCGGAAGAACAGGCCGATATCATTGTCCACCGGCACGCCAAGCTCATAGGCCTTGGCAATGACCGGGTGGGGCTTCGGGTAAAGATGCGGGATGCCGGGGCTGGTGATCAGGGCAGAGACGCCATCCCAGTTCGCGTCGCGAGTCAGGTCGAGGACGGTCAGGCCATCGGTCTCGGCCTGAGCGCGGGTATCGGCGCCATCGTCCCAGACAACGACTTTGGCTCCGCCCTCGGCAAGGGCTGCGGCGGTGGCGCGGCCGGAGCGGCCAAGGCCGAGCACGGCGATGGTCTGGTTTTCGATGCCTTGGACGGGGATCATTCTTCACCTCAGGGACGGTGCGCTGAAGCGCACCCTACGGAACATTCGCGGCATCGTAGGGTGCGCTTGAGCGCACCGCAACGAGGGGCTTAGCGCAGTTTCAGCGTTGCCAACCCGATCAGCGCGAGGATCAGCGCGATGATCCAGAAGCGGATCACGATCTGGGCCTCGCCCCAGCCTTTCTTTTCGAAGTGGTGGTGGATGGGGGCCATCAGGAAGACCCGCTTTCCGGTGCGCTTGAAATACAGCACCTGAATGATCACCGACAGCGCCTCGACCACGAACAGCCCGCCGACGATCGCCAGCACGATCTCGTGCTTGGTCACGACAGCGATGGCACCAAGCGCACCACCCAAAGCCAGCGAGCCGGTATCACCCATGAACACCGCCGCAGGCGGCGCGTTGTACCAAAGGAAGCCCAGGCCCCCGCCGATCAGCGCCGCGACAAAGACCGCCAACTCACCCGTGCCCGGCACGAAATGCACGCCCAGGTAATTTGCGAAATTCGCGTTCCCGACCATATAGGCGATGATGGCAAAGCTGGCCGCCGCAATCATCACCGGCATGATCGCCAGCCCGTCCAGACCGTCGGTCAGGTTCACCGCATTGGCGGCACCCAGAATCACCAGAACGCAGAACGGCACATACAGGATCGACAGGTTCAGCAGCGCGTCCTTCATGAAGGGCAGCGCCAGCTGGCCGCTTAGCGCCGGCGGATGCAGATAGGCCGCAGCCACTGCAGCGCCCGCCGAGATGCACAGCCCGATCAACAGCCGCACCCGGCCCGACAACCCGGCATGGTGCTGCTTGGTGACCTTGGCATAGTCATCGGCAAAGCCGATCGCCGCGAAGCCCAGCGTCACCAGCAGCACGATCCAGACATAACCATTGTCCAGCCGTGCCCAAAGCAGCGTGCCGACGGCCAGCGCCGCCAGAATCAGCAACCCGCCCATGGTCGGGGTCCCGGCCTTGGAGAAGTGGTTCTGCGGGCCATCGTCGCGGATCGGCTGGCCCTTTTTCTGCTTGCGACGCAACAGGTCGATCAGAGGTCGGCCGAAGAAAAATCCAAAGATCAGCGCCGTGAAGAAAGCGCCGCCCGCCCTGAAGGTGATATACCTGAAAAGGTTAAAAAAATCACCGCCGTCAGAGAGGGACGCAAGCCAGTAAAGCATTACTTGTTCCTTTCGCCAGGCGGCGTGCTTTGCCGCGTCCGCCGCAGGGCGTCAACCACTGTCGAGACTTTCGAGGATTTCGAGCCCTTGACCAGCACGATATCGCCGAGGCCTACCAGCTCCCCGACCCGCGCGGCCAGCTCTGATGCGGTTTCGGCATGGATACCGCGGCGCGCCTCGGGCAGGGCGTCGTGCAGGGCACGCATGCGCGGCCCGGCGGTATGGACCACATCGACCGAGGCCATGGCCGGATCCTCCGCCATGCCGCGATGCATGGCGATCTCATCGGGGCCAAGCTCCAGCATGTCGCCAAGAATCGCCACGCGGCGCCCCCCGGTCAGCCGAGCCAGCGTTGCCAGTCCGGCCGAAAGCGAGGTCGGGTTGGAGTTATAGGCGTCGTCGATCAGGCGCAGACCGTCCAGATCCTCGACCGCGCCGCGGCCCAGCGGCGGGCGCCAGTCGGACAGCGCCTTGGCAGCGACCGCAACATCGGCCCCTGCGGCCCCCAGTGCCGCCAGCACACCAACCGCGTTCATCACGAAATGCGTGCCGGCGCTGGCCAGGGTGAAATCGATCGTCTCGCCCAGCACCCGCGCCCGAACCTGCGTCACGCCGTCGACCGTCTCGGCCTTGATCGGGCGGGCCATGCCCTGCTGACCAAAGCCGATGACGATGGCCCCCGAATCGTCGGCACAATCGCGCAGGATCTGGGTCACGGGCAGATCCTCGGGGACGATGGCCGTGCCGGGTTGCAGCAGCCCCCGGAAGATCGCGCCCTTTTCGTGGGCGATGCCCTCGATCGCGCCGAAAGCCTCAAGATGGGCGGCGGCGACGGTGGTGATCATGGCGACATGCGGGCGGGCCAGACGGGCCAGAGGCTCAATCTCGCCGGGATGGTTCATGCCGATCTCGATAATGGCGAAATCGGTGTCTGCGGGCATGCGGGCCAGCGTCAGCGGCACGCCCCAATGGTTGTTGTAGCTGGCCTCAGCGGCGTGGATGCGCCCCTGCCCGGCCAGCGCGATGCGGGCCATTTCCTTGGTCGAAGTCTTGCCCACCGAACCGGTGATGGCAATGACCTTGCCCTGCATGCGCGCGCGACCGGCGCGGCCAAGCGCCTCAAGCGCCTCAAGCACATCGGGCACGACCAGCAAGGCGGCGTCATCCGCGACGCCTTCGGGGATGCGGCTGACCAAAGCCGCGCCCGCGCCCTTTTCCAGCGCCTGCGCCACGAAATCATGCCCATCCCGCGCGGCGGCCAGCGCCACGAACAGATCGCCGGGTTGGATGGTCCGGGTATCGATGGAGACGCCGGTGATCACGAAATCACGGGTGGCGCGGCCCCCGGTTGCGGCAACCGCGTCCTGCGAAGTCCAAAGCGTCATATCTTGCCATCCAGCGCCGCCACGGCAACCGAGGCCTGCTCTGCGTCATCAAAGGGATAAATGTCATTGCCGATGATCTGGCCGGTCTCGTGACCCTTGCCCGCGATCAACAGCGCATCGCCGGGTTGCAGGGCATCGACACCGCGCAGGATCGCCTCGGCCCGGTCGCCGACCTCGATGGCCTCGGGGCCTGCACCGGCCATGACCTCGGCGCGGATCGCGGCCGGGTCTTCGCTGCGCGGGTTGTCGTCGGTGACAAAGACCAGATCGGCGAATTCACGCGCCGCCTCGCCCATCAGCGGACGTTTCAGGCGATCACGATCGCCGCCCGCGCCAAAGACCACGATGATGCGGCCCATCACATGCGGACGCAGGGATTGCAGTGCCGAGGCCAATGCCCCCGGCTTGTGGCTGTAATCGACAAACACCGCCGCGCCATTGTCGCGCATCGCGGCCAGCTCCATCCGGCCACGCACGGTGGTCAGTTGCGGCAGCGTGTCAAAGACCCGCGACGGATCATCGCCCGCTGCGATCACCAGCCCAGCGGCGGCCAGCACGTTTTCGGCCTGAAAACCGCCGATCAGCGACAGGCGGATCAGATGCGCCTGTCCCTGCCAGCTGAAGCGCAGATCCT
>Ga0247819_10001990_pt1 | contig 10802 bp, 7 predicted proteins | sample 13C_Xylose_Day6_FD_193428 | JGI IMG/M metagenome (GOLD analysis project Ga0247819, IMG submission 193428) | Soil microbial communities from agricultural site in Penn Yan, New York, United States - 13C_Xylose_Day6 | ecosystem: Environmental > Terrestrial > Soil > Agricultural land | place: USA... | reverse complement strand
CCCTCAGATCTGCGACCGGCCTGTCATACGTGAAACATGGGTCCGTGGCAGCCGGGTGTGAAAACCCGCCCGGTTTTGATCTGAATCAAGGGAATCACCCGCGTTTCCGGGCAAAAAGCCCCCATGCCGCGAACTGGTGAACATTATTCGCCCGGCCGGTCGCAGATCTGAGGGGGTCTGACGACAGGGGGGCGGGGTCCAAAAACCCCGCCCCCGGCATTTTCCCGGGGCAATCAGCCGACCCGCAGGTCAGGCCATCAGCCGGTCCTTGATGATCGGGCCGACGGCACCGAAATCCATCTGCCCGGCATGGCGGGCGCGCAGCTCGGCCATGACCCGGCCCATGTCGCGGATCGAGGCCGCGCCCAGATCGGTGATGACCTTATCGATGGCGGCGCGGGCCTCTTCATCCGTCAGTTGGCGCGGCAGGTAGGACTGGATCACCTTGATCTCGTCCTGCTCGCGCTCGGCCAGTTCCAGACGACCACCCTCTTCATAGGCCTTCGCCGATTCCTGACGCTGCTTGACCATCTTGGACAGGATGGCGGTCAGATCGGCGTCAGACAGGCCGTTTTCGTCCCCGCCCTCACCGCGCGCGGCGATTTCGCGGTCCTTGATCGCGGCCGAGATCAGCCGCAGGGTCGACAGCCGGGCCGTTTCCTTGGCCTTCATCGCCTCTTTGGTGTCTGCCGAGATACGTTCGCGCAATCCCATGTGATCCTCGCTCAATGAATTGACCGGCGCTTGTCCTAGGCTTCGCGTCCGGCGTCAACCCGCCCTGCGCTGTCGCGGTTCCCGGACAAAACGAGCCTTTCCTGCCTTGACGCGACGGGACGCTAACTCTAGGTTCCCGCCGATTTACCCGGAGAGATGACGATGGCCCATAAACCGACTGCATGTCTTGCGCTTGCCGACGGAACCGTTTTCTACGGACAGGGCTTCGGCGCGACCGGAGAAGTGGTTGCCGAGCTGGTCTTCAACACCGCGATGACCGGCTATCAGGAAATCATGACCGATCCCTCCTATGCAAGCCAGATCGTGACCTTCACCTTCCCGCATGTCGGAAATACCGGCGTGACCGAACAGGACGACGAAGCGCCTGAACCGGTTGCATCCGGCATCGTGGTGAAATGGGACCCGACTGAGCCCTCGAACTGGCGCGCGAACAGCAATCTGGTCGAGTGGATGGAAAAGCGCGGCCGCATCGGCATCGGCGGCATCGATACCCGCCGCCTGACCCGCGCCATCCGCCAGCAGGGCTCGCCGCATGTCGTGCTGAGCCACGACCCCGAGGGCAACTTCGACATCGCCAAGATGGTCGCCAAGGCGCGCGACTGGAAAGGCCTTGTCGGTCTGGATCTGGCCAAGGAAGTCAGCTGCACCCAAAGCTATCGCTGGGATGAGGGCCTGTGGGCCTGGCCGGGCGAGTTCGGCAAGTCCGAGGAGCAGAAGCCCTTCCGCGTCGTCGCACTGGATTACGGCGCGAAGCGCAACATCCTGCGCTCGCTGGCGCAAAGCGGTGCCGAAGTGACGGTTCTGCCCGCCACCGCCACCGCCGAGGACGTTCTGGCCCATGACCCCGAGGGCGTGTTCCTGTCGAACGGTCCGGGCGACCCGGCCGCGACCGGCGCCTATGCCGTGCCGATGATTCAGGAACTGCTGAAAAAGGACCTGCCGATCTTTGGCATCTGCCTTGGCCACCAGATGCTGGCTCTGGCGCTGGGTGCAAAGACCGTCAAGATGGGCCACGGCCATCACGGCGCGAACCATCCGGTGCGCGACGTGGAAACCGGCAAGGTCGAAATCACCTCGATGAACCACGGTTTCGCGGTTGACGCGCAGACCCTGCCGGAAGGCGTGATCGAGACCCATGTCAGCCTGTTCGACGGCTCGAACTGCGGCTTGCGCATGACTGATCGCCCGGTCTTCTCGGTGCAGTATCACCCCGAGGCCAGCCCCGGCCCGCAGGACAGCGCCTATCTGTTCGACCGCTTTGCCGAGGCGATGCGCACCCGCCGCTGATCCGACTGCCGGGCTTATGCTTAACCCGTCCTTAACCATCTTTGCTGCAAAGAGGGGTGAACAGGACGGGAATCACCCATGGCCGGCAACTCTGCGCTTGCGACCAACCTGAAGTTTTCGGCAATCGCGGAATCACCCGCGATTGCCGCATTCGATTCCGCCCCGTCGCTGGTCCCGCCACGTGACTTGCGCCCCTTGGGCCAGATCCTGATCGAGGATGACGCGGTCGACCCCGCGAACCTGCTCAGGGCGCTGGTCATGCGTCAGCGCCAAAGCGCCCGGCTGGGCGAAATCCTGCTCTCGAATGGCTGGGTCGACGAACGCGCGCTGATCCGCGCGCTGTGCCGACAATGGCGCACGACCACCATCGATCTTGTCGCCACGCCCCCCGATACCCGCCTGATCGATATGGTGGGGGCCGGGCTTTGCCTTGCCGAAGGGATCGTGCCTTGGCGGCAGATCGGCGGCGTCACCTTTGTCGCGACCGCCCGCCCCGATGCGTTCGACGCCCTGCGCGCGCGCCTGCCGCAGGGGCTGGGCGATCTGCGCATGCTGCTGTGTTCGGAAAACGCGGTGCGCGAGGCGCTACTGTCGACCCGGCGCATCGCGCTGATCCGCCATGCCGAACTGCGCGTCCCGGCGCAGCTCAGCTGCCGCACCCGCGACGAGCGCCGCGTGGGCCGCATCGCCCTTGCGATCGGCGCGGTCGGCGCCGCTGCCCTGCTGCTGGCGCCGATCGCGGTCATCGCGGTTCTGACCTTCTGGGCGGTGCTGACGCTGCTAGCCTCGATGGTGCTGAAGGCGCTGTCCTTCCACGCCATCCTGCGCGATCGGGCCGAGGCGCGCGGGCTGGAACTGGCCATCGCCTCGGGCCGGGCGATTCCTTCGGAAATGAAGGCCCCGCTGCCCCTGATCTCGGTCATGGTGCCCCTGTTCGCCGAGGCCGACATTGCCGACCGCCTGATCGGGCGGCTGGCGCGGCTGGACTACCCGCGCGAGTTGATGGACATCCTGATCGTGGTCGAGGAAACCGACCGCGTCACCTGCGGGGCGCTTGAGGGCGTCGCACTGCCGCGCTGGATGCGGGTCATCAAGGTTCCCGACGGCCCGGTGCAGACCAAGCCCCGTGCCCTGAACTATGCGCTGAATTTCTGCCGCGGCCAGATCGTTGGCGTCTGGGACGCCGAGGACCGCCCCGAGCCCGACCAACTGCACAAGGTCGCGCGCGGTTTTCATTTCGCCGCCCCTGACGTGGCCTGCCTGCAAGGCGTGCTGGATTACTACAACCCCCGCACCAACTGGCTCGCCCGCGCCTTTACCATTGAATATGCGGCATGGTTCCGGGGCACTCTGGCGGGTGCTGCGGCGCTGCGACTGGTGGTGCCGCTGGGGGGCACGACGCTGTTTTTCCGACGCGAGTTGCTGGAGAATGCGGGCGGCTGGGACGCGTGGAACGTGACCGAGGATGCCGATCTGGGCGTGCGGCTGGCGCGACACGGCTACCGGACCGAGATGCTGGACACCGTCACCCACGAAGAGGCCAATTGCCGGCTGATCCCCTGGGTCAAGCAGCGCTCGCGCTGGCTCAAGGGTTTCGCGATGACCTGGGGCGTGCATATGCGCGACCCGCAGGCGCTGTGGCGCGATCTGGGACCGCGCCGCTTCATCGGGTTGCAGGTGCAGCTGGCGGCCTCGGTCTCGCAATATCTGCTGGCCCCGGTGCTGTGGAGCTTCTGGCTGCTCAGCCTTGGCCTGCCGCATCCGATGCGCGACTTGCTGGAAGGAAGGCTGGGTGGGCATGCCGTCCCGGCGCTGTTCGGGCTGTTCGTGGCCTCAGAACTGCTGAACATGGCTGTCGCCGCCTGGGCAACACGTGGGTCGGACCACCGTCATCTGTGGCCATGGGTTCCGACCATGCATCTTTACTTTCCGCTGGGCTGCCTTGCCGCGTGGAAGGCAATCTACGAGGTCGTCCGCCGCCCCTTCTACTGGGACAAGACCCAGCACGGGCTATACGATACGGTGCCTGATGAAGCACCTGCCGCGCCGCCGCAGCAGCAAGACGCGACGGCACCTGCCCCCCGGCAGGTGCCGCTGATCGGGTCGATCGGCTAGGCGGTCGCGGGCTGTTCGGACAGCGCCGCGTCGATGATCCCGCCTGCGGCGTTAACGGTTTCTTCCAGCCGTTGCGAAAGCTCGGCAAGGCTTCCCATGCCGGTCTCGCGCAGCAGGAAGGCCTGACCGCCATCGCCCAAGGCCTCCATGTCCAGCGGTCGATCGGTCAGCAGCCGCCCCGAACCTTGCAGCGCCCACAGGAAACGCCGGGCCGTGGCCAGCGTCTCGGCATCGGCTCGCGCGATCAGACCGGCGCGCGGACCGGCCCGCAATTGCGCCGCCACCGCCCGCGCAGGAATGCCCGCACGCAGCGCGAAGGACTGGGCCAGCAACTCGATATCCTGCAAGCGACCGCGACCGATCTTGGCCTCCCATGCGCCATCCGGGGCCTTGGCGGCAAAGATCCGGGCCCGCATCTCGGCCAGATCGGGCAGGACGCGCGGATTCTGGCCCTGCGTCTGCAGGACTTCCTGCCGCAGCGCCTCGACCTCATGGCCCAGATCATGGCCAGACGGGCCGCAGGACCCGATGACGCGGGCTCGGGTCAGGGCCAGATGCTCCCATGTCCAGGCCTCGGTCATCTGGTAATCGCGGAAACTTTGCACCGAGGTCGCGACCGGCCCCTGCCGCCCCGAGGGGCGCAGCCGCATGTCCACCTCATAGAGGCGCCCGGCCGAGGTCGGCGCGGACAAAGCAGTAATCATCGCCTGCGTCAGTCGCGCGTAATAGGCGCGCGGCGCCAGCGGCTTCGGGCCGTCCGAACTGTCCTGCCCACCGGCGTCATAGATCACGATCAGGTCCAGATCCGAGGCCGCGTTCAACTGCCGTGCCCCCAGCGAGCCCATACCCAGCACCACGGCGCCGCGTCCGGGCGGCGGGCCATGGCGGCGGGCGAACTCGGCGGTGACGACGGGGAACAGCGCGGCCACCGTCGCATCGGCGATATCGGCATATTGGCCGCCCGCCTCCTCGGCCCCGATCAGGGCGCGCAGGTGATGGACGCCGGTGCGGAACTGCCATTCATGCGCCCAACGCCGCGCATCGTCCAGCGCCCGCTCATAGCCGCCATCCCGCGCCGCAAGCCCCTGTTCCAGCACGCTTTCGATCTGACGATGCAGACCCGCAACGCCGGGCCATTCGGCAAAGAAGCTGCCGCCCAATACCGCGTCCAGCACCTCGGGGTGGCGGGCCAGATAGGCGGCCAACCCCGGCGCGGTGCCGCAGATATCGGCGATCAGGTCGATCAGCTGGGGATTGGCCTCGAACAACGAGAAAAGCTGCACGCCCGAGGGCAGCCCGGCCAGAAAGGCGTCGAAACGCGCCAGCGCATCCTGCCCGTGATCGCTGCCGGTCAGCCGCGCCAGAAGCTCGGGCTCGATCCGCACAAAGACCTGCCGGGCACGTTCGGTGCGCAGCGCCGGATAGGCGCGCCAGCCATCGACCATGGCCTGCGCCTCGGGCGAAAGCCGGGGCCGTTCGCGTTTCTCGGCGGGGGTGAAGAAGCTGGCGGTCAGGGTCTCGACCCGTTCCAGACGCCCGGTCAGACGCTTTGACCAGACCGCGCTGTCGCCCTCGCCCATCATCTGCGCGATGGTGGCGATGCCCTCGGGCGAGGTGGGGACCAGATGGGTCTGGGCGTCATTGACCATCTGGATGCGATGCTCGATCTCGCGGTGTTCGCGGTAATGATCGGTCAGTTCGGCGGCGACTTCGGGCGGAATCCAGCCCTTATCGGCCAGCCGCGCCAGCCCTTCAACGGTGCCGCGCACGCGCAGGTCGGGGTCACGGCCCCCGGCGATCAACTGACGGGTCTGGGTGAAGAACTCGATCTCGCGGATGCCGCCCTGACCCAGCTTCATATTGTGGCCGGGCACACCGATGCGGCCATGCAAGCCCTTGTGATCGCGGATGCGGCGACGCATGTCGTCGGTGTCCTGAATGGTCGCGAAATCCAGATGCCTGCGCCAGACAAAGGGGCGCAATTCGCGCAAAAAGCGTTCGCCCACCTCAAGATTGCCGCCGCAGGGCCGCGCCTTGATATAGGCCCCGCGTTCCCATGTGCGGCCCTCGGCCTCGTAATAGGCCAGCGCCGCCGAGACCGACATGCAGACCGGCGTCACCGCCGCATCGGGGCGCAGACGCAGGTCGGTGCGGAAGACGTAGCCCTGATCGGTATTGTCCGAGATGGTCGCCGCCGCCTTGCGGGTGGCGCGGATCAGGGCGGCGCGGGCATCGAACTGGTCGTCGCGGGCATAGGCGCTGTCGTCGTAAAGCACGATCAGGTCGATATCCGAGGAATAGTTCAGCTCCCCCGCGCCCATCTTGCCCATGGCCAGCGCGGTGATGCCGCCCGCATCGCTCTGGGTCGCGGGCAGCTTGCCGCGCGCCTGCTCATGCGCGACATGGACGCGCAGCGCCAGATCGGTGGCCCGGTCGGCCAGCCGGGTCAGCGCGCCGGTCACCTGCTCAAGCGTCCAGACCCCGCCCAGATCGGCCAGCCCCGTCCACAGCGCCACCCGCCGCTTGGCACGGCGCAGCGCCGGTCCCAGCGCCTCGGCGGACAGCGCGTCGAAGCCTTCGGTTTCGCGTTGGACAATATCCAGGCCCTCGGCATCCGGCTGGGTCAGCATGGCCGTCAGCCACCCCGCCTCAAGCTGGATCAACCCCGACAGATAGGGGCTGCACCCGGCCGCGCCGCGGATCAGCTCGGCAAGGCGGTCATCAAGCGGCCCCAGCAGGTCGACAGCGACCTGCCCCCGCGCGGGGTCATGGGGAATCGGAAGGCGGGAGATGCGGTCATGGAATGTCATGGCCCGACCCTATCCGGGGCCAAGCCAAGGTCAATGTCACCGGCGCAGGCAGTTGCCCGATCCTCGACACGAAAATGTCACGGCCGCCGCGGCGGATCGGCGCAGATGGCCTTTTCGGCGCTTGGACTCGGGCGGATCTGTTGCTACGCTTCCGCCATTCCTTGACCCGAAAAAGCTGGTTGGCCGTCCCTTGTCGAGATGCGCAGATCTGATCAGGTTGCAATTGCCCCGGCGCGCACGCGGCCCCGGCCCGGCTAAGGCAGGGCACGGCTGATGCGGCACACCCTGCCCCATGCCCCCCAGTTCTATGTCACCGCTCCGCAACCTTGCCCCTATCTGCATGGCCGGGCCGAGCGGAAGCTGTTCACGGCACTGGCCGGGGATTCCGCCAATGAGCTGAACAATGCGCTGTCGCGGCAGGGCTTCCGGCGGTCGCAGAACGTGCTTTATCGCCCCAGCTGCGAAAGCTGCGTGGCCTGCATGTCGGCGCGCATCCGCATTTCCGAGTTCTCGCCCTCGCGCACCCAGCGCCGGGTGCAGAAGCGCAACGAATCCCTGCGCCGCATGGCCACCAGCGCCTGGGCCACCGAGGAACAGTATGAACTGTTCCGCCGCTATCTGGACCAGCGCCATGCCGATGGCGGCATGGCCGATATGGATATCTTTGAATTCGCCGCGATGATCGAGGAAACCCCGGTCCGCACGCGCGTCATCGAATACCGCCTGACCCAGCCGGGCTGTGCCCCCTCGCAGGACGATCCGCTGATCGCGGTCTGCCTGACGGATGTGCTGGATGACGGGCTGAGCCTTGTCTACAGCTTCTACGACCCGCGCTATGAGGCGGCGAGCCTTGGCACCTATGTGATCCTCGATCATATAGAACTGGCGCGCAGCGCGGGCCTGCCCTTCATCTATCTGGGCTACTGGGTCCCCGGCAGCCGCAAGATGGATTACAAGGCCCGCTTCGCCGCGCTGGAGATCTACAAGGGCGGAGTCTGGCAGCCGATCGGCGATCCGGCGCAGCACAGTTCCGACATCCATCCCCTGTCCGTCGATCCGATTGTCGAGCAAGTCGCACGGATCGATCTGCCGCAACGCGCCCGCTAGGCGCTGATTTCGGCAATAAAATTACAATTAGCAGCCATTTGCGGTCATTTTCTTGGATTTGGCCCATTGACCCTGCCGTGCCGCCCCCATAGGTTCCGGCGGCGCGACGGCGGAGGACCACGAATGAGCCGCCCGCGAGGAACACATAAGGAGAATGGGCATGTCCCGAACCATGACGGGTGCAAGGATGGTTATCGAAGCTCTGCGCGATCAGGGCGTCGACACCGTATTCGGCTATCCGGGTGGTGCGGTACTACCCATCTACGACGAGATCTTTCAGCAGAATGATATCAAGCACATCCTGGTTCGCCACGAACAGGGTGCGGTCCACATGGCCGAGGGCTATGCGCGTTCCACCGGCAAGCCGGGCGTCGTTCTGGTGACCTCGGGTCCGGGCGCGACCAATGCGGTCACCGGCCTGACCGATGCGCTGCTGGATTCGATTCCGCTGGTCGTGCTGTCGGGTCAGGTCCCGACCTTCCTGATCGGCACGGATGGCTTCCAAGAGGCCGATACCGTCGGCATCACCCGCCCCTGCACCAAGCATAACTGGCTGGTCAAGGAAACGGACGACCTGTCCGCGACCATCCACAAGGCGTTCCACGTGGCCACCTCGGGCCGTCCGGGCCCGGTTCTGGTCGATATCCCCAAGGACGTGCAATTCGCCACCGGCGAATATGTCGGCCCCAAACAGATCGACACGCCCAGCTACCAGCCCGCGAAAAAGGGCGATCTGGAGGCGATCACCCGTCTGGTCGAGCTGATGGAAAAGGCCGAGCGCCCGATCCTTTACACCGGCGGCGGCGTCATCAACTCGGGGCCTGCTGCGGCGCAATTGCTGCGCGAACTGGCCGATGCGACCGGTTTCCCGCTGACCTCGACCCTGATGGGTCTGGGCGCCTATCCGGCCTCGGGCAAGAACTGGATCGGTATGCTGGGCATGCACGGGCTGTATGAAGCCAACATGGCCATGCATGATTGCGACCTGATGATCGCGGTCGGCGCACGTTTCGACGACCGCATCACCGGTCGGGTCAAGGATTTCAGCCCCGGCTCGGTCAAGGTGCAGATCGACATCGATTCCAGCTCGATCAACAAGGTCATCCATGTCGACCTGCCGATCGTCGGCGATGTCGGCCATGTGCTGGAAGACATGCTGAAGATCTGGAAGGCCCGCGGCCGCAAGACCAATGCCGAAGGCGTCCGCAAATGGTGGACCCAGATCGAGCAGTGGAAGGCGGTGAAATGCCTGACCTATCGCAACTCGGACAAGGTCATCAAACCTCAGCACGCGCTGGAGCGTTTGCAGGCCCTGACCGCGCATCGCAAGGATCGCTACATCACCACCGAGGTCGGCCAGCACCAGATGTGGGCCGCGCAGTTCCTGCATTTCGAGGACCCGAACCGCTGGATGACCAGCGGCGGGCTGGGGACGATGGGCTACGGCCTGCCCGCGTCCATCGGCGTGCAAGTCGCCCATCCCGAGGCGCTGGTCGTCAACGTCGCGGGTGAGGCCAGCTGGCTGATGAACATGCAGGAAATGGGCACGGCCGTGCAGTTCCGCGCCCCGGTCAAGCAGTTCATCCTGAACAATGAACGGCTGGGCATGGTTCGCCAGTGGCAGCAATTGCTGCATGGCGAGCGTTACAGCCAAAGCTGGTCGGAAAGCCTGCCCGATTTCGTGAAACTGGCCGAAGCCTTTGGTTGCAAGGGCCGGTTGGTCAGCGACCCGGCGGAATTGGACGACGCGATTCAGGAAATGCTGGATTACGACGGGCCCTTCATCCTCGACGTGATGGTCGAGAAGCACGAGAACTGCTTCCCGATGATCCCCTCGGGCAAGCCGCATAATGAGATGATTCTGGGCGAAGCCTCGACCGAAGACGCCATTACCGGCGTCGGCGGGGCACTGGTCTGATCATCATTACAGGGAAGACAAGAACATGGCGGCACTGAAGATCGAAAAGGGCGCGTCGAGCCATTCGGCTTATGACCTGCGCGACCCCAACGCCCAGACCATCGAAAGCCACACCCTTGCGGTGCTGGTCGATAACGAGGCGGGCGTCCTTGCCCGCGTCATCGGCCTGTTCTCGGGGCGTGGTTTCAACATCGACAGCCTGACCGTGGCCGAGGTGGACCATCTGGGCCACCGCTCGCGCATCACCATCGTGACCCGCGGCACGCCCGCGGTGATCGAGCAGATCAAGGCGCAGTTGGGCCGCATCATCCCGGTCCACGAGGTTCATGACCTGACCGTCGAGGGACCCAGCGTGGAACGCGAACTGGGCCTGTTCAAGGTTTCGGGCAAGGGCGACAAGCGCGTCGAGGCGCTGCGCATCGCGGAAATCTTCCGCGCCAACGTGGTCGACTCGACGCTGGAAAGCTTTGTCTTCGAGATGACCGGCACGCCCGAAAAACTGGACGCCTTTGCCGAACTGATGCGCCCCCTGGGCCTGTCGGATCTGGCCCGCACCGGGGTCGCTGCGCTGGCGCGCGGCGCCTGAAGCCTAGCCCGCCGCCGCGATCCGGCAGGATCGCGGCGCGGCATCGTAATCGTCATTCGAGATCACGCGCAGCGGTGGCGGAGGTGTGTCGGCCATCTTGCGCAGGATGCCCGGCAGTTGCGACTTTCCCGGCGCTGACAGCAGACTGACCCGCCGCGCCAAGCGATGCTGGCCCACATCCTCGCAGTCAAGTTCGACAAGATCGCCTGCTTCGGGCCATTTCTCGGCCAGCAGGTTGTCGCGG
>Ga0247819_10001986_pt1 | contig 10814 bp, 7 predicted proteins | sample 13C_Xylose_Day6_FD_193428 | JGI IMG/M metagenome (GOLD analysis project Ga0247819, IMG submission 193428) | Soil microbial communities from agricultural site in Penn Yan, New York, United States - 13C_Xylose_Day6 | ecosystem: Environmental > Terrestrial > Soil > Agricultural land | place: USA... | reverse complement strand
TCCCAGACGATGCCACCCGCATCCTTAAGCTTCAGGCCGGTGAAGTTGATGCCGCGGAGTTCATTCCTTTCGCTCGCGTTGGCGAACTCAGCGCTGATCCGGCTCTGAAGATGGAGCTCTTTCCCTCGACCCGCATCGTCTACGCACCGATCAATACGCGCGAGACACGCAAGGACGGCTCCAAGAACCCGCTTGCTGATGTAAAAGTGCGGCAGGCGCTGAACTACGCCACCGACAAGAACGTGCTGATCAAGCTCGTCACTTTCGATACCGGCAAACCGATGACGTCGTTGATGTCGGCCGCCACCCAGCTCCATTATGGGCCTGAGCCGCTCTACCCCTACAATCCAGACAAGGCCAAGCAACTGCTTGACGAAGCCGGTCTCGGCGGCGGCTTCGAGGTGAAGTTTACGACGCTTGCCGGCAGCGCCGACGACGCGACCTTGTTCACCGCGCTGCAGCAGATGTGGTCGCCGTTCGGCGTTAATCTCAAGGTCGAACAGGTCGACAATCCGACCCGCGGTGAGAAGAACCGCTCCGGCGACTTCGACATCCACACCTATGGCTGGGCAAACGACGTCAACGACCCGGCGCAGGTGACCGGCTGGCTCGGCTACTACAAGCAGCGCCAGGCCGTGGGCACGGGCTGGAACAATCAGGAGTTCAACACGCTGTTCGAAGCGTCCAACATCGAGGTCGATCCGGCCAAGCGCAAGGACGAGTACAAGCAGATGCAGGAAGTCTATGCAGAGGGCGCGCCGCTGCTCTTCCTGTTCGAGACCCCTTTTGCCGTTGCCGTCTCGAAGTCGATCGAGGGCTACGTGCAGACGCCGCTCGGTGCGAACGACTTCTCCGAGGCCTGGCGGGCCAAGTGACGACAGCCTGAATTCATGATGTTGGGCGGCGAGAGCTGCCCGGCATCGCTTACAAGGTTCAATCCATGCCCTCGTTATCCTATCTTCTGGCGCGGTTGCTGCAGATCATCCCGACCTTTCTTCTGGTGATGATCTTCATCTTCCTGCTCGTCCGGCTGCTGCCGGGCGACCCGGCCATCGCCATGGCCGAAGCCAAGGCAACGGACGCGCAACTTGAGCAGATCCGCCACAATCTCGGCCTCGATCAGCCGCTGCCGATCCAGTTTCTCGTCTTCGTCAAGAACACGCTGACCGGCGATCTCGGGCGTTCGATCATGCTGAAGGCGCCCGTGACCGAGATCATCCTCGCGCGCCTGCCGACCACGGTCTTCCTGGCGCTCTATTCCGTTCTGCTGGCGATCTCTCTCGCAGGGCCGCTGGCGTTCCTTGCCGCGTCGCGGGTCAACGGTCCCGTCGATGTTGCAATCCGCAGCGTCTTCCAGGTCGGGCTGTCCATGCCGGTCTTCTACATCGGCCTCGTGCTGTTGACGGTCCTCGCAGCCCAGCTGCGCTGGTTTCCGGTCGGCGGCTACGGAACGGGCTTTCTCGACAATCTTCATCACCTGATCCTGCCGGCGCTCAGCGTCGCGCTTTACACCTCGGCCATCATTCTTCGCAATCTCAGGGCCTCGCTGATCGAGGTGCTCGATGCCGACTACGTGCAGTTCGCCCGCGCCAAGGGGCTTTCGCGGCGCATCGTCATGACCCGGCATGTGCTGCGCAACGCACTGGTCTCCACCGTGACGCTGCTCGGCCTTTCCATCGGCAACCTGATGAGCGGAACGCTGGTCACCGAGACCGTCTTTGCCGTTCCGGGCGTCGGCCGGCTGATGCTGGAGGCGATCTTCGCGCGTGACTATCCGCTGATCCAGGGGCTCACACTCACCTTCGCCGTGCTGGTTTCCGTCGTCTTCTTGCTGACGGACATCGTGCAATCCTGGCTCGATCCGAGGCTTCGTCAGTCATGAGTATCGTCGTGCAATCTCCCATCCGTAAGGCGGGTCGCGTGCGCGCCTTCCTCGGCCGGGCCTTCTTACGACCGTCCTTCGTCATCGGCTTTGCGATCCTCGCGCTGTCGATCGCGCTGGCGCTGTTCCCTGGGATGTTCGCGCCCTACGATCCGCTTGCCTTCGACCTGAGTGCAATCCAGCAGGGGCCGAGCCTCGCCCATCCCTTCGGCACCGACAATTTCGGGCGCGACGTGCTCTCGCGCGTCATCTGGGCCTATCGCGTCGACATGCAGATGGCCTTCTTCGCCACGATCTTCGCACTTCTGATCGGCATGACGATCGGAGCTTTCGTCGGCTATTACGGTGGCATCGCCGACACCATCTTCGGCCGCTGCGTCGATGCGATCATCACCTTTCCCTTCCTCGTTCTGGTCATCGCCATCGTCGCGGTGCTCGGGCCTGGCCTCGTCAACATGTATGTGGCGATCACCGCGGTGAACTGGGTGTACTACGCCCGTCTCACGCGGGCCGAGATCATGGCGCAAAAGGCCAATGATTATGCCGCGGCCGGCCGCGTGCTCGGTTATTCCGACCGACGCATCATCTTCCGGCATCTGCTTCCCAACGCGATCTCGCCGATCATCGTCTACTGGATGACCGATATGGCGCTCGCCATCCTGCTCGGCTCTTCGCTCGGCTATCTCGGCCTGGGCGCACAGCCACCGGCGGCCGAATGGGGCGTGTTGATCGCCGAAGGCCGCAACTTCCTGCTGACAGCCTGGTGGATGAGCCTGATGCCGGGCATCGCCATCGTGCTCACCGGCCTCGGCTTCAGCCTCGTCGGCGACGCGCTGGCCGATCTGCTTCGACCGAAAGGGCGCTGACATGAACCAACTCGAGAAAGAAACGGTTCTGGACGTCCGGCATCTGCGCACGGAATTCGGCCTGCCAGAGCGCCCTCTTGTTGCCGTCGACGATGTTTCGTTTCAGGTGCGGGCGGGGGAGATCCTTGGGCTTGTCGGCGAATCCGGCTCGGGCAAGAGCATCACCTTGCGCTCGATCCTCGGCATCGTGCGGCCACGCGGCCGCGTCGGCGGCGAAATCCTCTGGAAGGGCCGGGATCTGGTGCCGCTCGACGAGGGCGCGCTCAGACGGGTGCGTGGACGCGAGATCGCGATGATCTTTCAGGAGCCGATGTCGTCACTGAACCCGTTGTTGACCGTCGGTTTGCAGATATCGGAAAACCTTGCCGCCCATACCGATCTGGATGGGAAAGCCAGAAAGGCGCGCGCGATCGAACTGCTCGACATGGTCGGCATTCCCGCGGCGCGCAACAGGCTCGGCGATTACCCGCACGAGTTTTCCGGCGGTATGCGGCAACGGGTGATGATCGCCATCGCCCTTGCGTCCAACCCGAAGCTGCTGCTGGCCGATGAGCCGACGACGGCGCTGGACGTGACCATCCAGGATCAGATCCTACGGCTCATTCAGGCGCTCAGCCGCGACCTCGGCATGGCCGTGATCCTCGTCACCCACGACATGGGCGTGGTGGCGGAGACCTGCGATCGTGTAGCGGTGATGTATGGCGGCCGTCTTTGCGAGACAGGACCGACGGCTGATGTCATCGGCGACGCCCGGCATCCCTATTCCCTGGGACTTCTGCGCTCTATCCCGCGCGATGTCGCACCACGCACGCCGCTCTATTCCATCCCCGGAGCACCGCCGTCACTCAACGCCTTGCCGGCCGGTTGCGCGTTTACGGCACGCTGTCCCGTGGCCGGGCCGGAATGCCGGGATGTTCGCCCGAGCCTCGAAGCGATCGGACGGCTGCGCCAGGTCGCCTGCCACCACCGCGAGGAAGCCCTCGTTCATTTCAGCGCACGGGAGGCGGCGCAATGAGCCAATCGATGCAAGAAGCGGCCACGCCGCTACTTTCCATCCGCGACCTTTTCATGCGGTTCGAGAAGCGTCGCTCGCTGTCGGATACGCTTGCCGGTCGGCCGCGGCAGGTCGTCTCAGCGCTCAACGGCGTCGATCTCGACGTGATGCCGGCCGAAACGCTGGGGATCGTCGGCGAGTCCGGTTGCGGCAAGTCGACGCTTGCGCGCTGTATCGCCGGTCTTCACCGGCCGACATCGGGCGATATCCGTTTCGAAGGCGAGAGTGTCATCGACCTCAAGGGCGCCAGGCGACGCGGCTACAACAAGCGCGTCCAGATGATGTTCCAGGATCCCTATACCTCGCTCAATCCGCGCATGACCGTGCGCGATACTCTGCGCGAGGCGATCACTGTCCATCGCATGCGCGAGGGCGCCGGCGTCGACCGCCGTGTCGACGAACTGCTCGACCTTGTGCGGCTGCCTGATGGCGCAGCCGACAAGTATCCGCACGAGTTTTCCGGCGGCCAGCGCCAACGCATCGGCATCGCGCGGGCACTCTCGCTGGAGCCGACCTGCCTTGTTGCCGATGAGCTCGTCTCCGCGCTCGACGTGTCCGTTCAGGCGCAGGTCGTCAATCTGCTGCTGGAACTGCAGGACAATCTGGGGCTGACGGTGCTCTTTGTTGCCCATGACCTCAGGCTGGTGCGCCATGTCTCCCATCGCGTGGCGGTGATCTATCTCGGCGCCATCGTCGAGATCGGGCCGTCGGAGGCGCTGTTTTCCAAGCCGATGCACCCGTACTCGCAAGCCCTGCTGGCCGCGGCCCCGTCGCTCGACCCGACGGAGCGGCGCAGGGCGCCAGCCCTGTCGGGTGAGTTGCCGAGCCCGCTCGACATTCCGCCCGGCTGCCCCTTCCACGTCCGCTGCCCGCACGCAACCGAGCTTTGCCGCCGGGAAAAGCCGGCACTGCGGCCGGTCGGCAACGGCATGACCGCCTGTCACTTCGCCGAAACGATCGGCGGCGCGTGAAGACAAATATTCAATAGGGAAAGACCACATGACATCGAAAGACAGGCTGGAGGCTTCCGGCCGGATCGAGGCCCTGCGCCGCAAACTCGACGAGCAGGGGCTGGACGGCTACGTCGTCCCGCGGTTCGACGAACATCAGGGCGAGTATTGTGCGCCCCATGACAACAGGCTCGCTTTTGTCACCGGCTTCACCGGTTCTGCCGGCGTTGCGATCGTCATGCGCGACCGCGCGGCAATCTTCGTCGACGGTCGCTATCAGGTGCAGGTTCGCCAAGAGATTGATGCCGACAGCTTCGCCATCGAGCATTTCTACGACGCACCGCTCAAGGACTGGCTGCGGAAGAACCTGCGCAAGGGCGAACGCGTCGGCTTCAATTCGATGCTGCTGCCGTCGACCTGGGACATGGATTGCGGCCAATCGGTTGTCGCCGCTGGCGCCGAGTGGGTCGCCGTAACCGATGATCTCGTCGATGCGATCTGGTCGGACCAGCCCGAACGCCCGCTTGGCAACGTGATGGCCCTGTCGCGCGACTATGCCGGCGAAAGCGTCGCCGACAAGAAGCGCCGCATTGGCCAGATGCTGGCGGAGCAAGGCGCCGACGTGCTGATCGAGGCGCAGCCCGACAACATCGCCTGGTTCCTGAATGTTCGCGGCCGTGACATAGCGTTCAACCCAATGCCGCAATCCTTCATGATCGCCGACAGGGACGGCCGGGTCGAATGGCTCGTCGACCACCGCAAGCTGCCCAATGACCTCTCGGACTTCGAACTCGACGGCGTGACGATGTCCGAGCCGGAGGTGTTGCTCGACCGCGTCCGGACCGCTGCCGCCGGGCGGGTGGCGCTCGTCGATGCCGGCTTTGCCCCATCGGCGGTCGCCCATGCGACGCGCGAGGCTGGCGGCAGCGTGCGCCTTTTGCGCAGCCCGATCACGCTTGCCAAGATGCTGAAGAATCCCGTTGAACTCCAGGGCTTTCGCGATTGCCATCGCCATGATGGTGCTGCGTGGATCAGGTTCTTCGCATGGCTGGAGGCCAATGCGGCCAAGCGCGAGAAGGACGGGCGCCCGGTAACCGAACTGGAGGCGGAGGATCGTATTCTCGCCCTTCGGCAGATGGAGGAGACCTTCGTCGAGCCGAGCTTCCGCTCGATCTCGGCGGCCGCCGGCCATGCCGCCATGTGCCACTATGCGGCCAGCGCCAAGAGCGATGCGCCGATCACCTCGCAAGGCATCTATCTGCTCGATTCAGGTGGGCAGTATTTTACCGGCACGACGGACGCGACGCGCACGACCGCGATCGGAGCTGTCAGCGATGAAGTGCGCCGCACCTATACGGCGGTCCTCAAGGGGCTGATCTCCATGGTCTCGCTCAAATTCCCGAAGGGGACCTACGGCCATCACCTCGACGCCTTCGCGCGCCGGCCGCTTTGGGACCTCGGGCTCGACTATGATCATGGCACCGGTCACGGTGTCGGCCACTTCCTGTCGGTGCACGAGCAGCCGCAGCGTTTCGACCGGCGCGTCAACGAGATCGAATTGCGGCCGGGCATGGTGACGACCATCGAGCCTGGCTATTACAAGGCTGGGGAATACGGCATCCGCATCGAGAACCAGGTGGAAGTGATCGACGACGGCGATGGTTTCATGAGCTTCCGCAGCCTGACGTTGGTGCCGATCGATCTGCGGCTCGCGGATATCAGCCTGCTGAGCGAAACTGAGCGGCAGTGGATCGACACCTACCATTGGCGTGTAGCCAAGACCATGGAAGGGGTGTTCGATCCGGAGACCGCAGCGTGGCTGGCAGCGCGTACCGCGCCGATCGCCAGCTAGCCGAGCGAAAAGCGGCGGCGGGTTTCTTTGATCTACCGCCGTCGGCATTCTCAAAGCGACAATTTTCGACGACGGAGGCTTGCATTGCGGTCTCCGTCGTCTGCTTTTGCCGGGTCGTGTGAAGTTACTTGCCGAATAACGACACTTTGTGATAATTGTCACAAATTGTGTTCGGCCATCTCTGCTGTGATGTTTTGGCTCGAACGACCGGACAGACGGAACGATTATGGCCAGCCGCAAGACAGCCCGCATCATTCAACTCGCCGACGCGCTCTCCGGCCGTCGCGTTCTTCATCTGCGCGATGCCGCTGCCTTGCTCGGGGTTTCCGAGATGACCATCCGGCGGGATGTCGCCGATAATCCCGGGCAATTCACCTTCCTCGGCGGCCACATCGTGCCTGCGGGCGAGATCGATGGCGATATGCCCTATGAGCTGGCGCGCGAGGCCGACAGTCATGCAGCGGCAAAACGCGAGGCCTGTGTCCATGCGGCGCAGCACATTCGTCCGGACGAAACCATCTTTATCGATTGCGGTACGACGCTCGAGTATCTGGTCGATCTCATTCCGGACAATTATTCAATTACTGCAGTCTGTTACTCGTTAAATGTTGCTGACAGGCTGACGCGAAAACCCAATGTCCGCATCGTCATGCTCGGCGGTGTCTATCATCCGGCCTCGGCGTCGTTCTCGGGGAATTCTGGGCTGGAAACGCTCGATTTGCTTGGGATCAATGTCGCCTTTCTCTCGGCCGCAGGCGTGGACCCGGGACGTGGTGCAACCTGCGTGCATTTTCATGAGGTGGCGGTGAAGCAGAAGGTGATCTCGCTCGCGCGCGAAAGCCACCTCGTTGTCGACCTGAGCAAGATCGGCAAGCTGAAGCCCGCATTCTTTGCACCGATGAACGTCTTTCGTTCGGTGATCACCGAGGACGGCGACACGCGCATTCCGGTGATCTGAGACCTCGCCAAAAAATGGCAGCATTTCACCGAAACGCGATAGGTCGCTTGACACGTCGCGTTTCTGGTGGAATGCTAACAAAAATACGATAGAAAAATAACAAAATGAGAATCGCCGCCGACACGGGTAACAGCCGTGCTATCGTGCCGCGATGTCAGGGAGTTCGAGGAGCAATCGCTTGGAAGACCTTGCTGTGAAGAATGTGGCCGCGAAAGCCGTGGCACCTGTGGCCGCTGGCCATAACTGGCCGCGCAACGATGGCATGGAGCTTGATCTCGGCTGGGTTGTCGACCAGCGTGTCAACCTTTCGGCTGCCGAACGACGCGTCTCGACGCTGCCTGGTCGCCGGACGGTGAAGAAGGACGCGCAGGCCGCCTGGCTGCTGAAGGCCGTGACCTGCATCGACCTGACGACGCTCAACGGCGACGACACGACCGAACGCGTCAAGCGGCTCTGTGCCAAGGCGCGCCAGCCGGTTCGCCAGGACATTCTCGATGCGCTTGGCATGGGCAGTCGCGGTATCACCACCGGCGCCGTCTGCGTCTATCATCGTTTCGTTTCGACCGCCGTCGACGCGCTTGAAGGTTCGGGCATTCCGGTTGCCGCCGTCTCCACCGGTTTTCCTGCCGGCCTCATTCCGCATGACGTCAAGCTGCGCGAGATCGAGGCTTCGGTTGCCGATGGCGCCAAGGAAATCGACATCGTCATTACCCGCGAGCATGTGCTGACCGGCAATTGGCAGGCTCTCTATGACGAGATGCGCGACTTCCGCGCCGCCTGCGGCGATGCGCATGTCAAGGCGATCCTGGCGACCGGCGACCTGAAGACGCTGCGCAATGTGGCCCGCGCTTCGCTCGTCTGCATGATGGCGGGCGCCGATTTCATCAAGACCTCCACCGGCAAGGAAGGCGTCAACGCCACCCTTCTGGTGACGCTGGTGATGCTGCGCATGATCCGCGCCTATCAGGAACGCACCGGCATCAAGGTGGGCTACAAGCCGGCCGGCGGCATCTCGGCCGCCAAGGATATCCTCAACTACCAGTTCCTGATGAAGGACGAACTCGGTCGTGAGTGGCTGGAGCCGGACCTTTTCCGCGTCGGCGCATCGAGCCTCCTCGGCGATATCGAACGCCAGCTGGAGCATCACGTGACCGGCGCCTACTCGGCCCTCAACCGACACCCGATTGGATGATCCCGATGACAGTCGCAAGGTATTTTGACGAAATGTCCTATGGTCCCGCACCGGAAGCCGACACCGAAGCTCGCCAGTGGCTGGCGCGCCACAAAGGCGAGTTCGGCCACTTCATCAACGGTGCTTTTGTCGCGTCTTCCTCCGGCAAGGCCTTCGAAACCTTTGAACCCGCAACCGGCGCTCTTCTGGCAAAGGTCGCCCTGGGTAGCGCCAAGGACGTGGACGACGCGGTCGCGGCGGCACGAAAGGCGCAAGGGTCCTGGGCCAAGCTGCCGGGCCATGCACGTGCCCGCCACCTCTATGCCCTTGCCCGCATGATCCAGCGCCATGCGCGGTTGATCGCGGTGGTCGAGGCGATCGACAACGGCAAGCCGATCCGTGAAACGCGCGACATCGACATTCCGCTGGCCGCCCGCCACTTCTACCACCACGCCGGCTGGGCGCAGCTGCAGGAAACCGAGTTTGCCGATCAGGTGCCGGTTGGCGTCGTCGGTCAGGTCATCCCGTGGAATTTTCCGTTCCTGATGCTCGCCTGGAAGGTCGCGCCGGCCCTGGCGCTGGGCAACACGGTCATCCTCAAGCCGGCCGAGTTCACGCCGCTGACGGCCTTGCTTTTCGCGGAACTTGCCGCTGCAGCCGGACTGCCTGCCGGCGTGCTGAACGTCGTGACCGGCGAAGGCGAAACAGGCGCGCTGATCGTCGAGCATGCGGATATCGACAAGATCGCCTTCACCGGCTCGACGGAGGTCGGCCGCCTGATCCGCGAAAAGACGGCTGGTACCGGCAAATCGCTGACGCTTGAGCTCGGCGGCAAGTCGCCTTTCATTGTTTTTGACGACGCTGATATCGATGGCGCCGTTGAAGGTGTGGTAGACGCGATCTGGTTCAACCAGGGCCAGGTCTGCTGTGCCGGTTCCCGACTTCTGGTGCAGGAAGGCGTCGCTCCGCTCTTTTACGAGCGCCTGACGCGGCGCATGCAGACCCTGCGCGTCGGCCATCCGCTCGACAAGGCGATCGATATGGCGGCGATTGTTGCGCCGGTGCAGTTGCAGCGCATCGAGAGCCTGGTCGCCAAGGGCGTCGCCGAAGGCGCGAAGCTTCACCAGCCGAAGATCGAGCTGCCGAAGGGCGGCAGCTTCTATCCGCCGACCTTGCTCACCAACGTGCAGCCGACTTCGATCGTCGCGACCGAGGAAATCTTCGGACCCGTCGCCGTGTCGATGACCTTCCGCACGCCGGAGGAGGCAATCCAGCTCGCCAACCATTCGCGCTACGGCCTGGCCGCAAGCGTTTGGAGCGAAACGATCGGCCTGGCGCTGAACGTCGCAGCCAAGCTTGCGGCCGGCGTCGTCTGGGTCAATGCCACCAATCTCTTTGACGCTGCGGCCGGTTTTGGCGGCAAGCGTGAATCCGGCTTCGGCCGCGAGGGCGGCCGCGAAGGCTGCTACGAATATCTGAAGCCCAAGGCCTGGGTCGGTCGGAAGCTGCGTGCAGCACCGGCAGAACCGGTGTTGAAGCAGGCGTCCGGCGATTTCTCGCTGCCGTCGCTCGATCGCACGGCCAAGCTTTTCATCGGCGGCAAGCAGGCGCGCCCGGATGGCAACTATTCGCGCCCTGTCCTTTCGCCGAAGGGCAAAGTGCTCGGCGAGGTCGGTGAGGGCAACCGCAAGGATATCCGCAACGCCGTCGTTGCGGCGCATGCGGCCTCCGGCTGGGCGTCGGCGACGTCGCATAATCGTGCACAGATCCTCTATTACGTCGCCGAAAACCTGAGCGGCCGGGCGGATGAATTTGCAGACCGTATCGTCGCGATGACCGGCGCCTCGGCAGCCAACGCGAAGGCAGAGGTCGAGGCTTCGATCTCTCGGCTCTTCAGCTACGGCGCCTGGGCCGACAAATACGAGGGCGTGGTCCATCAGCCGCCGCTGCGCGGCGTCGCGCTTGCCATGCCCGAAGCGATCGGTGTCGTCGGTGTCGTCTGCCCGACGGAAGCGCCGCTGCTCGGCTTCATCAGTCTGGTGGCACCGTTGATCGCTACCGGCAACCGCGTCGTTGCGGTT